>Ga0160430_100469_pt1 | contig 23100 bp, 21 predicted proteins | sample HID1971I_E0MG_FD_108274 | JGI IMG/M metagenome (GOLD analysis project Ga0160430, IMG submission 108274) | Enriched millipede-associated microbial communities from UW Madison campus, WI, USA - HID1971I_E0 MG | ecosystem: Host-associated > Arthropoda: Insects > Digestive system > Unclassified ...
GTAGTCGTCGAACCCGTACTGCGAGAGATCCTTGCCGTAGCCGGAGTGCTTGAAGCCGCCGTGGGGCATGTCCGACACGAACGGGATGTGCGTGTTGATCCACACGCAGCCGAAGTCGAGGTCACGGGAGAACCGCATCGCCCGCGCGTGATCGGTGGTCCACACCGACGAGGCGAGCGCGTAGGGCACGTCGTTGGCCATCTGCAGCGCCTCCTCATCCTCGGAGAACGCCTGCACGGTGAGCACCGGGCCGAAGATCTCGCCCTGCACGACCTCGTCGTCCTGCCGTACGCCCGACACGATCGTGGCCTCCCAGAAGTAGCCCTGGTCGCCCTGGCGCCGTCCGCCGGTCTCGATCTTCGCGTGCGCGGGGAGACGATCGATGAAGCCCTGCACCTGGGCGAGCTGCGCCGCGCTGCTCAGCGGCCCGTAGAGCACGCCCTCCTCCCGCGGGCCACCCGTGCGGGCGTGCGTCTTCACCCTGGCGACCAGCGCCTCGACGAGCTCGTCGTGCCGCGACGCATGCACCAGCACGCGCGTGGCGGCGGTGCAGTCCTGCCCGCCGTTGAAGAACGCGCCCGTGATGATGCCGTCGACGGCCTTCTCGATCGAGGCGTCCGCGAACACGATCGCGGGGGCCTTCCCGCCGAGCTCGAGGTGCACGCGCTTGACGTCGCTCGCCGCCGACCGCGCCACCGCCATGCCGGCCCGGACGGAGCCCGTGATGGCGACCATCTGCGGCGTCGGATGCTCCACGAGCGCGACACCCGTGTCCCGATCCCCGAGCACCACGTTGAGCGTTCCGGCCGGCGTGTGCAGGGCGACGATCTCGGCGAGCAGCAGCGTCGTGAGCGGCGTGGACTCCGCCGGCTTGAGCACCACGGTGTTCCCGGCGGCGAGCGCGGGGGCGATCTTCCACACCGCCATGTTCAGCGGATAGTTCCACGGGGTCACCTGCCCGATCACGCCGACCGGCTCGCGGCGCACGAAGGAGGTGTGCCCGGCGAGGTACTCCCCCGCGGCCCGACCCTCGAGACTGCGGGCGGCACCGGCGAAGAAGCGCAGCTGGTCGATCGACTGCATGATCTCGTCGGCGACGAGGCTGCCGCGCGGCTTGCCCGTGTCCTGCGACTCCAGGTCGGCGAACTCCTCGGCCCTCGCCTCCATCTCGTCGGCGATGCGGAACAGCGCGAGCTGGCGCTCGGCGGGCGTGGTGTCCCGCCAGAGCGGGAAGGCGGCGGATGCGGCGGCATAGGCGTCATCCACATCGCCGCGCACGGAGAGGGGCAGTTCGCCGTACGTCTCCTCCGTGACCGGGTCGATGAGCGGCAGGCGCCCCTCGCCGGTAGCGGGCACGGAGCGGCCGCCGATGAAGTTCTGCAGCGGTGCGGAGTTCTTCAGAAGGTGACTGGGCATGGCGTCATCGTAGCCTCATCCGTACGGAATCTGTAGATCTGGTTCTTTCAAACGACTGATTCGGTTGCCATTACGCACTTCTACTGGCAATATCGACACATGAGCACGAAATCTCCGCAGCCTGCCCTGGACGACATCTCGAAGCGGATCGTCGAGCTCCTGCAGGAAGACGGTCGTCGCCCCTATGCCGAGATCGCCCGCGAGGTCGGGCTCAGCGAAGCCGCGGCCCGCCAGCGCGTGCAGCGGATGACGGAAGCGGGCATCATCCAGATCGTCGCGGTCACCGATCCGATGCAGCTCGGATTCCACCGCATGTCGATGATCGGCATCCGCGTCTCCGGCGATCCGCGGGCGATCGCCGAGGAGCTCACCACGATCCCCGAGCTGGCCTACGTCGTCGTCACCCTCGGCACCTTCGACATCCTCGTCGAGGCCGTGTGCGAGAGCGACGAGCACCTGATCGACCTCATCGCCACGCGCATCCGGACCATCCCCGGCGTCGCGCACACCGAGAGCCTGCTCTACGCGGGGCTCTACAAAGACCTCTATAACTGGGGAACGCGCTGAGGCGCGCCCCGCTCACATCGGAGTGAACATGGGCACCACCGTCTTCGAACGCCGGCAGCCGCCGCAGTCCGTCATCGACGATTCGCTGCGGGGCACCGCGCTCCGCGTGTTCTGGCTCGACGACGTCGATCGGCCGACGCATCCGCCCCTGAACGGCACCGTGCGCGCCGACCTCGCCATCGTCGGCGGCGGGTACGCGGGCCTCTGGACCGCCGTGCGCGCCAAGGAGCGCGACCCGGAGCGTCGCGTCGTGCTGCTGGAGGCCTCGCGCATCGCCTGGGCGGCATCCGGCCGCAACGGCGGATTCTGCGAGTCGAGCCTCACGCACGGACACGAGAACGGCGTGAACCGGTGGCCGGAGGAGATCGATCACCTCGAGGAGCTCGGCCACGCGAACCTCGACGGCATCGAGGAGACCGTCGCACGCTACGGCATGGATGCGGAGTTCGAGCGCACGGGCCAGCTGGCCGTGGCCGTCGAGCCGCACCAGGTGGACTGGTACCGCGACGAGCCGGGCTTCCTCGACCAGGAGGCGGTGCAGGCCGAGGTGCATTCGGAGACGTTCCTCGCGGGCGACTGGGACCGCGAGGGCTGCGCGATGGTGCACCCCGCCAAGCTCGGCCTGGAACTCGCCCGCGTGGCCGCCGACCTGGGCGTCGAGATCCACGAGCACAGCCTGGTCCGCGGCATCGAGGGTGACGGGTCCGGTCCGATCACGCTGGTCACCGCGAACGGCCGGGTGATCGCGGATGCCGTGGCCCTCGGCACGAACGTGTTCCCGTCGCTCCTCAAGCGCAACCGCCTGATGACGGTGCCGGTGTACGACTACGTGCTGATGACCGAGCCGCTCTCGGACGAGCAGCTGGCATCGATCGGCTGGTCGAACCGTCAGGGCCTCGCCGACAGCGCGAACCAGTTCCACTACTACCGACTCACCGGCGACAACCGCATCCTGTTCGGCGGCTACGACGCGATCTACCACTTCGGCGGCAAGGTGCGTGCGGAGTACGAGGACCGCATCGAGAGCCACCGCAAGCTCGCCTCCCACTTCTTCACGACGTTCCCGCAGCTGGAGGGCCTGCGCTTCACGCACCGCTGGGCCGGGGCGATCGACTCGTCCAGCCGCTTCTGCGCGTTCTTCGGCACCGCGCGCAAGGGGCGCGTGGCCTATGCGACGGGGTTCACCGGACTGGGCGTGGGGGCTGCGCGCTTCGCCGCCGACGTCATGCTGGACAAGCTGTCCGGCGAGGAGACCGAGCGCACCGAGCTGCGGATGGTGCGCGAGAAGCCGATCCCGTTCCCGCCCGAGCCCGTGGCCTCGATCGGGGTCAACCTCGTGCGCGCGGCCATGAACCGGGCCGACCACAACGAGGGCAGGCGCAACCTCTTCCTCAAGACGCTCGACGCCGTCGGCATGGGCTTCGACTCGTGAACGGCCTCGCCGCGGGGGCCGGAGTGGATGCCGGCGCGCTCGTCCTCGCACACGAGCCGCTCCCGGCGGACGAGGTGCTCGCCGGCGCGCCCACGACCGCCGTGCACGAGCTGGCGACGCTCGGCGGCATCGAGGTGGGCATCTGGGAGATGACGCCCGGCACCGCGACCGACACCGAGGCCGACGAGGTGTTCGTCGTGCTGTCCGGCCGCGCCACGATCGCGTTCGCCTCGTCCGGCCTGCCCGACCTCGAGGTCGGCCCCGGCTCGGTGGTGCGCCTCGCCGAGGGCATGCGCACCACCTGGACCGTCACCGAGACCCTGCGGAAGGTCTACGTCGCCTGACGCGCACGGGTCCGCAGGAACCACACCCGGCGCTCCTGATCGCGTCGCAGCCACGGCAGGAAGGCCCACCACAGCAGCAGCGCCACCGCGGCCCCACCGATCAGCCCCGCACACGTGTCGGTGAACCAGTGCGCGTTGATGAGCGTGCGCTGCCACACCATGCCGACCGCGAGGAGCACGCCGAGCACGATCCAGATCCGGCGCACCCAGACCGCGGAGGCCGGGATGAGCGCGAGCACCGTGAGGACGAGCGCCGCCATGCTCACCGAGTGGCCGGACGGGAAGGACCCGTGATCGACCTGCACGAGCGGCCCGAAGAGCCCCGCCGCCGTGTCCTCGGCCGGACGCGGCCGGTCGACGAGGTTCTTCGTGAGCTGCGACAGGAGTCCGGGACCGGCGAGCTGCACGGCGAGCACGAACAGCGCGGAGCGCCAGCGCCCGATCAGCACCAGCGCGAGCGGGAGCAGGATCATCATGAGCACCGCACCGGGCAGCTGACCGAGGTGCTGGAACATCTGCGCCAGCGCGAAGCCGGGAAGCGTCGACTCGGGCCCCACGCCGATGCCGCTGCGCCACAGATCGTCGAGCCCCTGCGACCACGGCGCCTCCGGCGCGACCACCACCCCGACGGCGAGAGCCGCGAACACCGCGAACAGCCCCACCGCGGTCCACAGCATCCATCGCGGGCGCGGCGCAGCCACCGGTCGGGTCTCGTTCCCGACCGCGAACGCCGTGGTCACGACACAGATCCCAGCAGCGGGCGCACGGACGCGTAGGCGTCGGCGACGTCACGCGTCGGCACGTCGTAGACCCGCGTGATGCCCTTCGCCCCCTGATGGCGCGGCCAGCCGGGGTCGCCCCCGGCGATGAAAGCGACCGCGGCGCCGTGCACCTCGTCGGCCAGCTCCTGCGGCGGGTTCGCGCCCGCGAGCGGCTCGATCGACGGTCCGTCGAGGCAGTCGAAGAAGAACGGCACGTCGAGGCAGTGCTCGGCGAAGCCGAAGTGCCCGGACGGCCACGAGAACCGGTACAGCCAGGTGGGCGCGGTGCCGCGGTCGGCCACGACCTTCAGCAGCGCGGAGCGGAACATCCGGTCGGTCAGCAGTCGACCGCCGACCCTGGCGTTGCTCAGCCCGGCGATGTCGGCGTTCGCGGCGAGATACGCCTTCCGCACTCTCTTCGGCAGCCCGAGCTTGCTCAGCAGGAGCGACCGCGGCACCCAGCGCAGCTTCTTCTCGGAGCCCGAGAACACCATCGTGAACTCGTCGTCGGTCGCGCCGAGGACGAGCGGCTTGTCGGCCCCGACCCCGGCGGAGAGCGACTCCCGCGTGGGACGCGGCAGCAGGTCGCCGTCGACCGCCGGGCCCAGGGGAAGACCGTCTTCGACGACGCTCCCGAGGGAGTTCGGCCCGAGCTCGGTCGCCTTCTTCTGCAGCTCGAGGATGCGCTCCTCCGTCAGGGAGGAGAACCCGGCGACGGTCGGCGAGACCCCCGCCGCGGCGGCGAGTCCGCGCCCGAACGCCTCGGCCCGTGCGGGGGACACATCGGCGAGGGCGCCCGAGATCGCATAGACACCGTGGAACAGGTGCTGCGCCTTCTCCATGCCGAGCAGGGTCAGCACGGCACCACCGCCGGCGGACTGCCCGGCGATCGTGACCCGCGAGGGGTCGCCGCCGAACTCGGCGATGTTCTGCTGCACCCACTCCAGCGCCAGCAGCCAGTCGCGCACGCCGCGGTTGGAGGGAGCATCCTCGATCCATCCGAAGCCGTCGAAGCCCAGGCGGTACGAGAGCGACACGGTCACGACGCCGTCGCGGTTGAAGTTGCGGCCGTCGTACCAGGGGCTCGCCGGAGAGCCGGCGAAGTACCCGCCGCCGTGGATCCAGACGAGCACCGGGAGACCGGTCCCCTGCTCGGCGCGGACGGGGTCCGGCGTGAAGACGTTCACGTTGAGCGTGGAGTCGCCCTCGACGCTCGGCTCGGGGATGAGCGTCACGCCGGGGTCTCCGCGCTGCGCCGTGGCGGCGAACTCGAGCGCGTCGCGCACTCCCGTCCACGGCGCCTTCGGCACGGGAGCCTGGAAGCGCAGCGGGCCGACCGGAGCCTCGGCGAACGGGATGCCGAGGAAGGCCGCCGACCGCGGATTCCCTCGCCCTCCCGTGGTCGGACGCCAGCGGCCGCGCACGGTTCCGGCGGCGGTGGCCACCTCGACGAAGTCGGCGGTCGTGTCGAAGTCGGTATCGGTCATCACAGCATTCTCCTGGTCGTTCCTGGTCATCAGCGCACTCCCTTGATCGGCGCGGTCGCGACGGCGGCGAGGATCACGAACACGATCGCGAAGACGAACAGCATCGCGTAGCCGCCCATCGTGCTGATGATCAGCAGCGCGATCGACGGACTCATCGCCTGCGGGATGTTCGTGGCCACGTTGAGGATGCCGAGGTCCTTCGCCGCCGCCCCGCTCGCGTTCGGCAGCACCTCGGTCATGAGCGCCGCATCCACCGCCATGTAGACGCCGAAGCCGATGCCGTTGATGACGCTCATCACGATCATCCCCGTCATGTTCGGCATGACCAGCGGCATCACGAAGCCGATGGCCATGATGACGGAGGACACGTAGATGAAGACCTTGCGGCGGCCGACCTTGTCGCTCCACCAGCCGGACACCCCGATCGCGAGCAGCGTCGGCACGAACGCCACGAGGGTCAAGGTGAGCACCGCGCCCTGCGCCTCGGGAAGCGAGAGGCCGATGTACTTCTGCAGCATGTAGAGCTGATAGGTCGAGACGACGAAATAGCCGAGGATCAGCAGGAAGCGCGCGGCGAACGCCCACGCGAAGTCGGGGTGCTTGCGCGGGTTCACCCAGAACCCCTTGAAGAACGCACCCCACGCGAACGGCTCGACGGCCGCATTCTTCGACGACCAGTCGCGGTTGACGACGACGAAGAGCACGGTCGAGACGATCACGACGACGCCGAACACGGAGTACGCGACACCGAACTGCGCGGCGAGCGCGCTCGCGATCATCACGCCGATCATCCCGCCGACCTGCATGCCGATGCCGAGCATCGCGCTCGCTCCGCCGCGCTTCGAGCGCGGGAAGCGGTCGGCGGTGATCGTGGTCAGCGGCGCCTGGAGGAAGTTCAGGGCGACCTGGATGACGACCCAGAACACCGTGATCCAGACGAGCTGGGTCAACGACCCCATCCCCAGCAGCAGGATGCCGCCGATGAGCGACCCTGCGAGCATCCACGGTGCGCGCCGACCGAGGCGGGAGCGGGTGCGGTCGCTGAGGGCGCCGGCGAGCGGCTGCGCGAAGAGCGTGAAGATGAACGACACCGTGGTGACGATCGCGAGGTTGGCCTCTTGGCCTTCCTCGCCGAAGATCACCTGGATCTGGGTGGGGAGCAGGATGCCGAGCAGGCCGGCGTAGCTCGCGAACAGCGTGAGCCCCGCGATGAGCATGCTCGGCAGGAGGCGCTTGTTCGCCGGCGGGCTGGCGGCGGGTTCGCCCGCGGCCGGTGGTTCGGTGGCGATGACCCCGGTGGCGGCGATCTCGGTCGCCGGGTCGAGAGGGGGAAGTGACATGTCGGCTCCTCGTTGAGCGGAATCGGGTTAATACCAAACGCTGTTCGGTATTCATCCGACATGCTGACAGATGACTCGCCGTCCTCGCAAGCCATTCACGAACGTTGTTTGGCTTTCGTGATCTCGCCGTGACGGATACCCTGGTGCCATGGCGACACGAGGGGCATACGCGAAGGGCGTCGCCAAGCGCGAGGAGATCCTCCAGGCCGCCCTCACCGTCGTCGCCGAGCACGGATACCGCAAGGCCTCCGTCCGCGAGATCGCCGATGCCGCGGGCCTCAGCCCCGCGGGCCTCCTGCACTACTTCGGCTCGAAGGAGGAGCTGTTCGTCGCGATCCTCCGCGCCCGAGACGACCGTGACGAGCAGGAGTACGCGGGCGAAGACGCCTCCGCGGCCTTCCTCGCGGTGATGCGCCACAACGCCTCCGTCCCCGGACTCGTGCAGCTGTACGCGCAGCTCGCCGCCGAGGCGGGAGACCCCGCGCACCCCGCGCACACCTACTTCCGCGAACGCACCGAGCGGGTCGAGGCCCTCACCCGCGCCCAGGTCGTGGAGGACCAGGAGGCCGGCCGGATCCGGGCCGACGTCGACCCCGCCTGGGTCGTGCGCACGCTGCACGCACTGGCCGACGGACTCCAGGCCGCGTGGATGCTCGATCCGTCGCTCGACATGGTCGCCGAGATCGAGCAGTTCCTGGTGCTGCTGCGCCCCGACTGACGGACGCTCGGACTGACGGACGCCCGGACTGACGGACGCTCCGTCTCGCGAGACCCGCGGGAGGACCGAGGCCGTGGGAGCGGCTCAGTCGAGCGTCTTCGCCACGGCGTGCGGCATCCGCGCCCGCATCACCCGGACGGCCTCGGGGTTGTCGTCGACGAGCACGGCGTCGCGACCGAGCGCCGAGGCGACGGCCCCGGTCGTACCGCTGCCCGCGAAGAGGTCGAGCACCCGATCCCCCGGACGGCTGGACGCGGCCACGATGCGGCGCAGGATGCCCTCGGGCTTCTGCGTGGGGTAGCCGGTCTTCTCCCGCCCGGTCGTGGGCACGATCGTGTGCCACCACACGTCGGTCGGCAGCTTGCCGCGCGCCGCCTTCTCCGCGGTCACGAGCCCGGGCGCCATGTACGGCTCGCGGTCGACCGCCTCGGAATCGAACACGTACTCCCGCGGGTTCTTCACGTAGACCAGGATCGTGTCGTGCTTGGTGGGCCAGCGGCGCCGCGACTTCGCACCGTAGTCGTACGCCCAGATCAGCTCGTTGAGGAAGCAGTCGCGCCCGAACACCGCGTCGAGCATGACCTTCGCGTAGTGCGCCTCCCGGTAGTCGAGGTGCAGGTAGAGCGTCCCGTCGTCGGCGAGCAGCCGCCAGGCCTCCTCCAGCCGCGGCATCAGGAACGCGCCGTAGTCGTCGAAGCGGTCGTCATAGGCGCGCAGCATCCCGCGCACACGCTCGTACGCGTGGCCGTGGAAGCCGTGCCGCACCTCGGTCTCGGGCTCGGCCGCGAGGCCAGCAGACTCCCGCTCCGGCGCAGACTCCCCCTCCGGCGCGGGCTCCGCGTCCGGCGCGAGCATCCGCCGTGCGGTCACCACCTGCCGCTCCTGCATGCGGCCGGTGTTGAACGGCGGATCGAGGTACACGAGGGTGAACGAACCGGAGGGCAGCGTCGCGGCGACCGCGAGGTTGTCGCCCTCGATGACCGTGACGGCCCCCGGCACGCCCGACTCGACCGCGTCGCCTGCTCCGGTCCGAGGATCAGCGTCCGGCGCCGTCACGGCACCCGATGCAGCCACGCCTCGGTGGCGAACTTCGACGCGACCAGCGCCTCCGCATCGGCGTACTCATCGGCCGAGACGGTCCCGGTCTCGGCGTCGGTCAGCGACCGGAAGGTGTCCTTGAAGCGCTCGATGATCTCGGCGCGCTCGAGCCCGGTCTGCGTGCGCAGCGGGTCGACGCGCTTGGCCGCCGAGGTGGTGCCCTTGTCGCTGAGCTTCTCGCGTCCGATGCGCAGCACCTCGGTCATCATCTGACCGTCGATGTCGTACGACAGGGTCGCGTGGTGCAGCACTCCGCCGTTGGCGAGGCGCTTCTGCGCGGCGCCGCCGATCTTGCCGGCCGGACTCGCGATGTCGTTGAGCGGCTGGTAGACCGCGTCGATGCCGAGCGAGCGCAGCGCCTGCAGCACCCAGTCGTCGAGGAAGGCGTAGGAGTCGGCGAACGTCATGCCCGCCACCAGAGAGGCCGGCACATACAGCGAGTACGTGATGATCTGCCCCGCGGCCATGAGCATCGCCCCGCCGCCGGAGATGCGGCGCACCACGTCGAACCCGTGCCGGGCCGCCCCTTCCGGGTCGACCTCGTTGCGGTAGGACTGGAACGACCCGATCACGACGGCGGACTCGTCCCACTCCCAGATGCGCAGGGTCGGGCGCCGCCGTCCCTCGCCGACGCGCGAGGTGAGCACCTCGTCGAGGGCGAGGTTCATGCGCGGCGAGACCGCCTTGTCGTGCACGATCTCCCAGTCGAAGTCGCGCCACCCCGGGGCGGTCACGAGGGCCCGGCGCACGGCGGTGCCGACGGCCTCGGGCGAGAAGCCGAGCAGCTGGGCGCCGTCGGGCAGCGCCCCGCGGACCGCGGCCGCGATCGCCGTGGCATCCGACTCCGCCGGCAGGCCGTTCACCGCGGCGTCGATGTCGTCGAGCGCCGAGTCGGGCTCGAGGAAGAAGTCGCCGGCGAGGCGGAAGCGGGCGATGCGGTCGTCCTCGATCTCGAGGTCGACGACGACGAGCTTTCCGCCTGGAACCTTGTATTCACCGTGCACGGTTCCAGCTTAAGCCGCGCGGGCGCCGATCCGGCGGGTCAGCCGCCGAGCACGACCACACGCTCACCGGCGCGGATCGGCGTCGAGTACCGATTCCCCGGCGGCGGGAGCGGGCAGATGAACTGGTCCGAGAACGCGCACGGCGGCAGGTACGCCCGGTTGAAGTCGATGACCGCGGTGCCGTCGTCGGCCGGCTCGTCCACCGGGAGGAAGCGGAACCGGTACGTCTCGAGCCCGTTCGTGCCGTCGGCGAAGACGGCGTTCAGCACGCCCTGCCCGTTCCTGGTCACCGTCAGGGTGTGCGGCGATCCGGCGAGCTCGAACCGCAGGCGTCCCGCGACCGGCGTCTCCCGCGCGTCGCCGTCGACCGCCGTGATCACGATCTGCTCGTCCGGCGTCTCCTCGAAGATCGCGGGCAGGCGCCAGCGCTCATCGGGCGCGTAAGCGTCGATCGCGGTGAACCACTCGCGCTGCGGACGCGCCGGATTCAGCACCCGCAGCGCGAGCGTGCCGTGCCGTTCGAACACCCGCAGCTCGCGGCGACCGAGCCGGATGCTCTCGCCGCCGCGCAGCGTGACGGTGGAGCCCGCCTGCCCGAGCTCGCTGCCACGGATGCCGCCGTCGCCGGTCAGTGCCCAGAGACCGGGGATGCCGTCGACCGCGGCCGCCTCGGTGATGAGCCAGTTCGTCGACTCGAGCGCCGACGGACCGTACTCGGAGCCCGCATAGCGCTCGCGCGCGGCGTGCCAGTCCTGCCAGTCCTTCACGAAGCTCATCGGAGCGGGTCCTCCCTTGCGAGGGCACCGCACCGCGGGGCTCTCCTCGCTCATGCGCGGAATGTTGCCCCGAATCTACGGGCGCCATCCGGGCCGCGAGGCCGCTGCGTCACACGCCTTCACCGCGCGTAACGCCGCGTCACACCAGCGCCTCCGGAGGGAGGGAGGGAGCGCGTCTCAGCGCGCGGGGATGTGCTTGTCGAGCCAGGCCAGCACGTCGGCGCGCACCTCGTCCTGCTGCAGCTCGTTGAAGATCTCGTGACGCGCGTCCGGGTAGACCAGCGTCGTGACGTCCGTCAGCCCGGAACGGCTCCGGTACTCGTCGGCGAGCTTGTGCACGCTGCGCGGGCCGCCCACCGGGTCGTCGCGTCCGACGAGCAGGAGCAGCGGGATGTCGTGGCCCAGGTCCTTGGCCGGGCGCCCGTAGAGTCGCGCGGCCTCGATCGGGCCGAAGAGCTTGAGCAGCGGTTCATCGGTGGTCAGCGGATCCTCGTCGAAGGAGGTCCACACGGCGGGGTCGCGGCTGAGCCACTCGAACCCGGTCGCGTCGTCGCCGGCCCACCGCGCGTTCAGAGGCGCCGCGTTGAGCGAACCCGGCATCCGCAGTGCGGAGCCGGAGAGGATCACCGCATCCCACGCCTCCGGGTGGTCGTTGACCAGCATCTGTGCCAGGAACGAGCCCCAGGAATGTCCGAGCAGCACGAGGGGCAGGTCGGGGTTCTCGTCGCGGATGATGCCGGTCAGTTGCCAGACGGCGTCCTCGGCCGCGCGCAGGCCGCCCTTGCCCAGACGGCCGAGCTTCTCGGGTCCGCCGTGCTGGCGGATGCCGGTGCGGCCGTGACCGCGGTGGTCGTCGGCGTAGACGGTGAAGCCGGCCTCGGTGAGAGCGCCGATCAGTGCTCCGTATCTTCCGGCGTGCTCGCCGACGCCGTGCAGGAGCTGCACGACTCCGCGGGGAGTCCCCGCAGCCGGATGCACGTCATAGACGATGGCGACGCCGTGGTGGTCGGTGAACTCGCGGGTATCCATCACGGTGCGAGCCTACCGACCGTGCGCGGCGGGCGGCTACCGCGCGACGGCATCCCGGATCGCGAACGCGATGTCGCGGTCGGTGACCTCGTAGCCGCCGACCCCGTCGGAGGCGGAGCCCATGCGCACGCCGCCCTCTTCCGTGACCGCGCGCTTGGCCGAGAAGTGCAGGGCGTCGACCCCGGCCGCGGCGAGCACCGGAGCACTCGACACGTCGACACCGCTGCCGGCCATGATCTCGATCTCGCCCTCGGCCGCGGCGACCAGCGCCCGGAGGGTGTCGAGGCCGTCGATCGCGGCGGAGGCCCCGCCCGAGGTGAGGACGCGGCGGAGTCCGAGCTCCCTGGCGCTGCGCAGCGTCGCGACCGGGTCGGCGGTCACGTCGATCGCGCGGTGCAGCGTGGCGGATGCGCCGTCCGCGGCGTCGCGCAACCGGGCCATCGCGAACACGTCGAGACGCCCCTCGGCGTCGAGCGCCCCGATGACGACGCCGGAGGCGCCCGCGGCGATCGCCCGCCGCACGTCGCGTTCCGCGACCGCGAGTTCGTCCTCGTCGTAGTGGAACCCGCCCGCACGGGGGCGGATCAGCACGTGCACCTCGGGCCCGTCGGCGCCCGCCGCCTCGACGGCGAGTTCGAGCGTCGCCGGCGACGGGGTCAGCCCGCCGAGAGCGAGGGCCGTCGCGAGCTCGACGCGTGCGGCGCCGATCTCTGCGGCGATGCGCACTCCGGCGGGATCCTGCACGGCGATTTCGAGAGCAAGCGTTCGGGTCACCCCTCCATTGTGCCCGACCCCCCTTCCCGCCCCTCGCGGCCCTTCCCCTCTCCTCCGAAAATTAGATAGGCTAACTAAGTAATGTCTGCGTCTGATGAATCCCTCCACCTCACCGCCACAGACCTGCGCATGGCCACCTTCCGCCTGGCCCGTCGACTCCGCTGCGCACGCGCCGCCGACTCGATGAGCGATGCGCAGCTGGCGGTGCTCGCCGACCTGCGCATGAACGGCCGCCGCACGATCTCCACCCTCGCCGAGCGCGAGCGGGTGACCGCCCCGTCGATGACCAGCACGATCAACGGCCTCGAGGAGCAGGGCTTCGTCGCGCGCACCCCCGATGAGGACGACCGCCGCCGTGTGCAGGTCGACATCACCGACGCCGGCATCTCGATCGTCGTCGAGACGATCCGCCGCCGCGACGAGCTGCTCGCCGACATGCTGCGCGAGGTCGACTACACCGAGGACGAGCTCACCACGCTCCGCGAAGCGAGCGCCCTGATGCGGAGGGTGGTGGAACGATGAGCGCGATGTTCCGCTCCTTCGCCAACATCAACTACCGCATCTGGTTCGCCGGCGCCCTGATCTCCAACGTCGGCGGGTGGATGCAGGCCACCGCGCAGGACTGGGTCGTGCTCACCGAGCTGACCGACAACGATGCCACCGCGATGGGCGTCACCATGGCGCTGCAGTTCGGCCCTCCCCTCGTGCTGGTGAGCATGACGGGCTGGGTGGCCGACCGCTTCGACCGACGGCACATCCTGTTCGCCACGCAGTCGGCGCTGCTCGGGCTGGCCATCGCCGTCGGCGTGCTGCTGCTGAACGACCTGATGACGCTGCCGATGATGTTCGGCTTCGCGCTCGGCTTCGGCATCGTGAACGCCTTCGACGCCCCGGCACGGCAGGCCTTCGTGTCCGACATGGTCTCCACCGGTGACACGTCCAACGCGGTCGCCCTCAACTCGGCGTCGTTCAACCTGGCCCGCATGGTGGGTCCGGCCGTCGGCGGCCTGCTGATCGTGGCGATCGGCTCCGGCTGGGTGTTCATCGTCAACGCGACGACCTTCCTCGCGATGCTCCTCGCGCTCCTCCTGATGCGGCGCAGCCTGCTCGCCCCGCGCATCAAGAGCCGCAACCGCGGAGGGCTCGCCGCCGGGTTCCGCTACGTGTGGGGGCGCAGCGACCTGAAGGTCGTGTTCGTGACGGTGTTCCTGATCGGCGCGTTCGGCATGAACTTCCCGATCTTCGCGTCGACCATGGCCCTCGAGTTCGGGGCCGGCGCCGACGGCTACGGCGTGCTCAGCTCCGTCCTCGCGATCGGCTCGCTCATCGGCGCCCTGCTCGCGGCACGGCGGGACCGGGCCCGCGTGCGCGTCGTCATCCTCGCCGCGGGCGGATTCGGCATCGCGGCGTTCATCTCCTCCGCCATGCCGAGCTACGCCTCCTACGCGGTCACCCTCACCTTCACCGGCTTCATGATCGTGACCCTGCTCACCACGGCGAACGGCTACGTGCAGATCACGACCGATCCCGCGCTGCGGGGACGCGTCCTCGCGCTGTACATGGCCGTCATCATGGGCTCGACCCCGGTGGGCGCTCCCATCGCCGGCTGGGTGGCCGACACGTTCGGTCCGCGCGCCGCGATCATGCTCGGCGGCACGGCCGGATTCGTCGCCTGCGCGATCGGTGTGATCTGGGTCGCGACGTCAGGACGACTCCGCCGCGACGAGAACCGCCGCTTCCTGCTCACGCTCGACGAGACGCGCCCGCTCCGTGTGATCGAGGTCGACCCGATCGAGTTCAGCGACGAGGCCGCCGTGACGACGCCGATCCGCACCGCCAAGAAGCACGGCCTCGAGGAGTGACACCGGCGTCCGGCACTCAGGGCGAGGGCCAGTCGTCGTACGTGTAGGGCTCTGCCGCGGAGTCGTCGTGGTAGACGCCGAGCTCCTCGTTGAGGTCGTCGGAGTCGCCCCACCAGCGCGGTGAGACGAGCGAGACCACGATGGTCTGGTCATACGCGTCGATCTCGATCGTGTTCCCGTCGGGGTCGAGGAGAGCGCCCCGCTCGCCATCCGTCCATCCCCGCTGCCGGAGCTCGGCTGCGACCGCGTCCACGTCCACGGCGTCCCCCGCCGGCACGTCGTACCGGAACGCGATGTCCACGCCGTAGCTGTCGGCACCTTCGGCGAAAGTGGTCAGGTCGCCGAACCCCCGCATCGACGCCTGCCACCCGTCTCCGGCGATCATCCCGCGCACCAGAGACAGCTGCGCCTGCGCCCGGTCGTGGCGCTCCAGGGCCTGCTGCGCCTGGCTGCTCAGGGGCTGCGCCTGCACTTCGGCGACGGTCGCGCCGGCCGCGTCGCGCTGCTGCGCTGTGACGGCTCCACCGAGCCAGATCGTGGCGACGAAGAGCAGCGGGAGCCCGACGGCGGCGACCCCGGCGACGACCGTCCATCGCTTCGATGCCCACACGTGCTTTCTCGAGGCGGTGACGCTCGCGATCGCGAGCACGGCGATCCAGCAGGCGACGACGATCCCGGCCGCGACGAGCATCACGTCGGACAGGTAGTCGCTCGAGATCGGACGCGGCGACAGCCCCTGCATGATGGCGGGGATCGGACGCCCGTCGGTGGCTCCCGCCGGCGTGATCATCCCGGTGATCACCGCCCACCACTGCACGAACAGGAGGACGGTGATCGGTCCCGGCGTGGCGGTTCTGCCGCTCCGGCGGAGGAGGAAGCGAGGGAGCGAGCCCAGCAGGCCCGCCGCGGGGACCAGCACGGGCGAGAAGAGGAGGAGCGCCAGCAGCGCCCAGCCGTTGTTGCCGATGCAGAAGATCGCGAGGACGGGAAGGAGCCAGTTCACCCACGGCCAGACCACCCATGTGAGGGAGTGGATGTCCCGGCGATCGGCATTCGGAGTCCGCCGCGCGGGCGCGGGCGGGCTCTGCAGCAGCCACGGCTGGTCTGTCATGTTCCCCCCGGGCCACAGGATACCCGGCCCCTTTCCCGCGAAGGGTCGCGACGAGATGTCAACCCCCTCGGTGCCGCGCTCGACCGCGCGTACCGTCGGTGCATGGACCAGAACACGGAACGCACCCCCCACCCGCAGGACCCGGCCGAAGGTGCACCCGGAGTCGGAGTGCCCGAGGAGGACGCCGGCCAGGGCGACGGCACCGGCGGCGCGATCCAGGGCGACAGCTCGCGCGGAGAGTCGACCGGCGGCGCCATCCAAGGCGACGCGGGCCAGGGCCACCGGGCCGCGCTCGGCGGCGATGAGCACACCGAAGCGCAGCTCGACGCCGACAACGCCGCCGAGGAGGACACCCTCAAGACCCTCGACCCGGACTCGCCTCCGGCCTGAGCATCTGCGTGAGGGCAGCGTCACCGTCGCCGCCGCCATCCCCAGCGGCGGCCCTCCCCCGCGGTGGCGCTGCCCGTCACAGCACTCGGCGCGGGACTACGCGCCGAGCACCAGCTTGAGCTGCTCCACCGCCCAGTCGAGCTCAGTCGCGCGGATCACGAGCGGCGGCGCGATGCGCACCGTCTGCCCATGCGTGTCCTTCACCAGGACGCCGCGGTCGAGGAGCTTCTCCGCGATCTCGCGGCCCGTGCCCCTGGCGGGGTCGATGTCGACGCCGGCCCACAGCCCCGCGATGCGCACGGCCGTGACGCCGTGCCCGATCAGCGGCTGGAGCGCCTGCTCCAGGTGCGCGCCGAGTGCGCGCGCCCGCTCCTGGAACTCGCCGGTCTGCAGCATCTCGACCACGCGCAGCCCCACGGCCGCCGCGAGCGGGTTGCCGCCGAACGTCGACCCGTGCTCGCCGGGACGGATGACGCCCAGCACGTCGGTGTTCCCGACGACGGCCGAGACGGGCAGGATGCCGCCGCCGAGCGCCTTGCCGAGCAGGTACAGGTCGGGCACGACGCCCTCGCGATCGCAGGCGAACGTCTCGCCCACGCGCCCGAGTCCCGCCTGGATCTCGTCGGCGATGAACAGCACGTTCTTCTCGTCGCAGATCTCGCGGATGCGGCGCAGGTACCCCTCCGGGGGGATCACGACGCCGGCCTCGCCCTGGATCGGCTCGACGAGCACGGCGGCCGTGTCGTCGGTGATGGCCGCGGCGATCGCCTCCGCGTCGCCGTAAGGCACCACGTCGAAGCCGGGGGTGTACGGACCGAAGTCGTCCCGTGCGGACTCGTCGTCGCTGAAGCTGACGATCGTCGTCGTGCGGCCGTGGAAGTTGCCCGCCGCGACGATGATGCGCGCCTTGCCCTCGGCGATGCCCTTGACCCGGTAGCCCCAGGCGCGTGCGACCTTGATGCCGGTCTCGACGGCCTCGGCGCCGGTGTTCATCGGCAGCACGAGGTCCTTGCCGGCGAGCTCGGCGAGAGCCGCGGCGAACGGCTCGAGCCGGTCGCTCTGGAACGCACGGCTGACGAGCGTCACCCGTCCGAGCTGCTCGGTCGCGGCCGCCACGAGGGCCGGGTGCAGGTGCCCGAAGTTCACGGCCGAATACGCCGCGAGCAGGTCGAGGTACCGCTTGCCCTCGACATCCGTCACCCAGGCGCCCTCGGCGCGGGCGATGTTCACCGGCAGCGGGTGGTAGTTGTGCGCGACGTGCGGTTCGGCCCCCGCCTCGGTCGCCGCCTCGGCCTCTGCGCCCGTCGAAGACTCGACCGCGGTCACTTCGCACCCCGCAGCTCGAGCGTGCAGCACTTGATGCCGCCGCCGCCGAGCAGCAGCTCGGACAGGTCGACGGTGATGGGGTTGTAGCCGCGCTCGCGCAGCTGCTTCTCGAAGCCCTTCGCGCGCGGGGAGATGATCACGTTGTAGCCGTCGCTGGCGGAGTTCAGACCGAACACGGCGCCGTCCTCGTCCGACACGAGGATCGCGTCCGGGAAGCGCTTCTCGAGCTCGGCACGGCTCGCGTCGTCGAAGGCCCCGGGGAGGTACGCGATGTTCGCGCGCTCCGGGCCGCCGTTCTCCACGCCCTGCACGGGGTCGAGCACGGCGATCGCCGTGTCGAGGTGGTAGAAGCGCGGGTCGACCAGGTTGAGCGACACGACCTCACGGCCGAAGACCTCTCCGACCTCGCGGTGGCTGTCGCCCGTGGAGCGGAAGCCGGTGCCGGCCAGGATCACGTCGCCGACGAGCAGGAAGTCGCCCTCGCCCTCGTTGACCTCTTCGGGCATCACGGTGTCGTAGCCCGCGGCGCGGAACCAGTCGGCGAACGCCGGGGCCTCACCCTGACGCTCGACGAAGCGGAACTCGGGCACGTACGCGCGGCCGTCGATGAGGAACCCGCCGTTGGCCGTGTAGACCATGTCCGGGTAACCGGCGAGCGGCTCGATGAGCTCGACCTCGTGGCCCAGCTCGAGGTACAGGTCGTAGAGCTTCTGCCACTGCGCGACCGCGTTGGCGGTGTCGGTCGGACGCGACGGCTCCATCCACGGGTTGATGGAGTAGTTGACCGTGAAGTGCTCCGGCTTGCACATCAGGTAGTGGCGGTGGTGCGCGGTGCGCGCGGGTGCGGTGGAGACGGCGGCTTCAGGCGTCGACATGGATGCTCCTCGAATGAACGGGCGCGGCGGACGCTGTCCAGGGGCCCGGCGGTCCTTCGACCCGCAGCTCGTTCAGAGCCGGCGGCGGGGAAGATGCGACTCGGGCACGCCGGAGTCCATTGTGTCACCCACCCCCTGTGCACCGCCAGAGCCGCGACCGGCCCCGCACGGGCGGGACGGAGTCACCGCGCAGGGTGGGTGACCACGACCTTGCCGACCGTGTGCCCGGCCTCGAGGTGCGCGAGGGCGGCGGATGCCTCGGCGAAGGGGTACTCGCGCTCGATCACCGGGACCACGCGCCCCTCGGCGACGAGCTCGAGGAGCTTGGCGAGGACCTCCGGGCGCGGCGACGCGGCGAGCGGGCGGATGCGGCGCGATCCGAGGGACAGCACGGCCGCGCGCAGCATCCGCGGGATCGGACCGAGCACGTGGCCGCCATCCCCCGTGACGAGCACGATCGTGCCCCCGTGCACCGTGAGGCGCTGGAGCTCGCGCAGCGGCACTCCGCCGGCGATGTCGATGATCGCGTCGAAGCGCCCGGCCGGGATGCCGCTCAACGGCGACTCCCGGTGATCGAGGGTGCGGACGGCGCCGAGGCGCTCGACCAGCGGCGCATTCCGGGCGCTGCAGGTGGCCCACACCTCGGCGCCGCGGAGGGCGGCGAGCTGCACCGCGAACGTGCCGACGCCGCCGGAAGCGCCGATGATCAGGAGTCGCCGGGTATGGCCGTGGCGCAGCCCCACTCCCGCGAGATCGAGGGCCTGCCAGGCGGTGCCGCCGGCGACCGGAAGGCAGGCGGCGGATGCGGCCGGGATGTCGGGCGGCACGGGCACGAGTCGGGATGCCGGGACGCGCACGTATTCCGCGAGGCCTCCGCCGCCGACCAGCTCGCCCACCACGTCCTCGCCCATCTCGGCGCCGACGACGTCAGGACCGAGCGCGACGACGGTGCCTGCGACCTCCATCCCGCGCACCGGATGCTTCGGACGGGTGAGTCCGAACACAGGACGCACGAGCAGCGGATCGCCGAGCAGCAGGCGCACGTCTCCGGCGTTCAGGGCCGTGGCGCGCACGCGCAGCAGCACCTCGCCGTGATGCGGCACCGGCACCGGGATCCGCTCGAGGGCGACCCCGGAGGCGGGCCCGTAGGTCTCGCGCCGCCACGCGGACATCGTGTCGGTCATGATGTCCCTCCGGAGGTGTCCGGATACCCGAACAGGTCGTCGATCCCGACGCCGAACGCGCGGGCGATCTGGAAGGCGAGCTCGAGTGTCGGCGAGTACTTCTGCTGCTCGATCGCGATGAGCGTCTGCCGCGTCACCCCGATCGTCCGGGCGAGCTCGGCCTGCGTCATCCCGGCCTGCTCACGATGCACGCGGATGCTGTTGGAGACGAGGGTGGGCTTGACCATCAGACGAGTCCCCGCCGGTAGGCGATCACGCGCGCGACGCCGCCGATGAGCGCCGACACCGCGAAGCCCAGGAACATGGTGTTCGCGATCCAGAAGACGTCGGCTCCGACGGCGCAGAGGGCGATGACGCCGAGGCCGGCGATCACGACGAAGGCCTGCTCGACGCGGCCGCCCATGCGGCTGATGTCGCGGTCGCGGATGTCGGAGCGTCCGACACCGTCGGGATCCTTCATCCCGGCGATCATGCCCCACACGACGCTGATCACGATCGTCGCGACGATGCCCCCGCTGATCACCCACAGCATCAGCGGGAACCAGTCGACACCGGTGAGCGGCCCTCCCCCGGCCTGCTGCAGCACCAGCACGACATACACGACGAGCACGATGGGGCTGACGATGAGTCCCGCCCAGGCGTTGCGTTCTTCGTAGACCATGATGCCTCCGATGTAAAAGATTCTTGACACCTTCAGCGTACGTCCGCGCGGCCACCGTGTCAAGAATTCTTTACACGCCTCCGTCTGCCCGCCGTCTTCAGCCCCGCCCACCCGTTCCCGGGGCGGGGCGTGGGGCCGCGAAACCGGCCGATGACGCATGATGTTCAGGTGAAGAGTTCGATCGTGCTGCCATGGATCCTGACCTGTGTCTTCGCAGGCGGCTCTCTCGTCGCATCCGTCGGCGTCTCCGTCGCGACGGTCAACATGCCCGGTCAGTCACCTTCCCTCAAAGACGCAGCCAATATCACGGCACTCGTCTTCTGCCTCGTGTCGCTCGGCGGCGGCGGCATCGCATCAGCGATCGCGCGCTCCGACAGGACGAAGCGCCGCATCATCGCCGGGGCGTCGCTCGGCGTGGCCGTGCTCGGCGCGATCGTCACCGCGGTCCTGATGGTGCTCGCGACCGTGCCGTGAACCTCAGATCACGCCGCTGCTCCAGGAGTCGAGGTTGCCGTAACGGTGCGCGGTGATCGAGATCGACTGCTCGTGCACGAACGGCAGCAGTTCGATGCGGGCCGCGGCCGTCACCTCGCCGTCGTACACCGCGAGGTCGGGGTCGCCACCGGATGCCGTCGCCAGAGCCGAGCGCAGAGCGGCGACAGTGGCCCGACCGCCCACCAGGCGCACCCGATCGCTCGGCGTCGCTGACACGAGCCCGTCGGCATCAGCCTCGTGACGCATCCGCTGCATCCACTCCTCGTCGGTCTCGAGGAACACCGGGGCATCGAGGTCGCCGAGCGCACGACGCACCTCGCCCGGCAGCCCGACCGGGGTCGAGATGACGAACTTCGCCCCCGAGCGCACCCCGGCGATCACGACGCGCAGCAGGTCCTGCAGCGCTGCGTCCTCGGTCGCGCGGATCTCGACCGGCACCGGTCGGTAGCGGAACAGGTTGCGCTCCACGCCCAGGCGGGACACGTCGCGCACCTGACCGAACTCACGGTCCCAGGCCAGCGCATCCGAGAGCGCGGACCGACGCAGCCACTCGAACTTCTCGTACTCGAGCGACGACTGCGCCGACTCGATGAGGCCCGTGATGCGGGAGTCGAGCCCGCGCAGATGCAGGGTGCTGGACGCGGGTCCGCCCGGGTGCGAGCGCCAGGAGCCCAAACCGATGAGGTAGTTCGGCCCGCCCGCCTTGGCTCCGGGCCCGACGGACGAGCGCTTCCAGCCGCCGAACGGCTGCCGCTGCACGATCGCGCCGGTGATGCCGCGGTTCACGTAGAGGTTGCCGGCCTGCACCCGGTCGAGCCAGAACGAGAGGTCGTCGGGGTCCTGGGTGTGCAGCCCGGCGGTGAGCCCGTAGGCGACCGCGTTCTGCAGCTCCACGGCCTTCGCGAGCGTCGGAGCGTGCATGACGCCGAGCACCGGGCCGAAGAACTCCTCGGTGTGGAAGCGCGATCCCGGTTGCACGCCGACGCGGATGCCGGGGCGCCAGAGTCGCCCGCTGCCGTCGTCCGCCTCGTCCAGCGCGGGCTCGATCAGCCACTGCTCGTCGCTCCCGAGTTCGCTCAGCGCCCAGGCGAGCTTGCCCTGCGGCGGCTCGATCACGGGACCGACCTCCGCCAGCGGGTCGGTGGGAGGTCCGACGTGCAGCGAGCGCACGGCGTCGGCCAGCTGTCGGGCGAAACGTGCCGAGCGGCCGACGGGACCGACGAGGATCGCGAGCGACGCCGCGGAGCACTTCTGGCCCGCGTGACCGAACGCGCTCTTGACGAGGTCGGCGACCGCGAGATCGAGATCCGCGGACGGAGTGATGATCATGGCGTTCTTGCCGCTGGTCTCGGCCAGCAGCGGCAGGTCGGGGCGCCAGGAGCGGAACAGGGCCGCCGTGTCCCACGCGCCGGTGAGGATCACGCGGTCGACAGCATCGTGCGTGATGAGCTCGCGGCCGAGCTCGCCCTCCTCGATGTCGACGAGGGCCAGCAGATCGCGCGGCACTCCCGCCTGCCACAGGGCCTCGGCGATCACCGCGGCACAGCGGCGCGCCTGCGGTGCCGGTTTGAAGACGACGCCGGAGCCCGCGGCGAGCGCGGCGAGCACGCCGCCTGCCGGGATCGCGAGCGGGAAGTTCCACGGCGGCGTGACGACGGTGACGGAGGCGGGCACGAACACGGCGCCGGCGATGGCGTCGAGTTCCCGCGCCTTGGCCGCGTAGTAGCGGGCGAAGTCGACCGCCTCGCTCACCTCGACGTCGGCTTCGGCGAAGATCTTGCCGGTCTCGGATGCCGCGACCTCGATCAGGTCAGCTCGCCGCGACTCCAGCGCGGCGGCGGCACGCAGCAGCACCTCGGCGCGTTCGGCGGCGGGACGTCCGCCCCAGGTCGGAGCCGCGCGTCGGACGCCCTGCACGATCCGCTCCAGAGACTCCGCATCCGACACCTGCGCAACGGCGATCGTGTCCGTGCCGAGGTCGGAGGCGGGGATGCGCTCGCGCACCTCGCGTGCCCAGTCGCGGTTCGCTGGCAGCGCCGGGTCGCTGTCGACCGTGTTCGAGAAGCCGGGGGCGCCACCGGAATCCTGCTCCACCTCCCGCGCGGAGTAGACGGCGGTCTCGAGGAAGGCCTCGCGGTCGCCGCCGTCGGAGCCGCGCGAGATCCCGAGCACGGCCTTGGTGAGGTCGGTCTCCGGAGCCGGGGCGACGGGGGCCGGTCGCACGGACTCGTGCACGGGTGCGAGCCGGTCCTGCGTGCGGCGCGGACCGATCCGGAGCGTGGCGTCGCCGGCGCGGTCGAGCGCGTCGAGGAAGCGGTCCTGCTCGCGCACGAACAGGGACTCGTCCTCGCCGAGGCGGAAGGCGGCGGAGAGGAAGTTGTCCGGGGAGGCGTTCTCCTCCAGCCGGCGCACGAGGTAGCTGATCGCGACGTCGAACTCCGTCGGCGCGA
>Ga0160430_100476_pt1 | contig 22789 bp, 24 predicted proteins | sample HID1971I_E0MG_FD_108274 | JGI IMG/M metagenome (GOLD analysis project Ga0160430, IMG submission 108274) | Enriched millipede-associated microbial communities from UW Madison campus, WI, USA - HID1971I_E0 MG | ecosystem: Host-associated > Arthropoda: Insects > Digestive system > Unclassified ...
AGCGAGCTCAAGACGCTCATCCGCTCGACCCGCACGGCCGTCACCGCCGGCGACAAGGCTGCCGCCGAGGCCGGCCTGAAGAAGGCTGCCGTCAAGCTCGACAAGGCCGTCAGCAAGGGCGTCCTGCACAAGAACCAGGCATCGAACCGCAAGTCGGCTCTCGCCAAGCAGGTCGCTTCTCTCTGAGTCGAGACCTCTGAGAAAGGCCCGTCCCGTTTTCGGGGCGGGCCTTCTTCGTTCTCCGGGTCGCGCCGAGCAGCAGATCGGGTCGTCCCGTGCGTCGTCGGCTACTCGCCGAAGGGCTGGCGCGTGGCGATGACCGTGACCATGCGCTCGAGCGCGAAGATCGGGTCGCGGGCCGCACCCTTGACCTCACCGTCAGCACGCGCCGTCGCCTGGATCGCCATGCCGAGCGACCGCTCGTTCCAGCCGGCCAGGTCACGGCGGGCCCGGTCGACCTGCCAATCCTTCATCCCCAGACGCTGCGCGAGCTGGCGGCTCGGCTCACGGTTCCCGGCGACGCGGGCCATGGTGCGGAGCTTCATCGCGAAGGCCGCGACCATGGGCACCGGGTCGGCGCCGGACGAGAGAGCATGGCGGAGGGCGATGAGCGCCTCGCCGTAGCGCCCCGCGATGGCGGTGTCGGCGACCACGAATGCCGAGACCTCGACCCGGCCGCCGTAGTACTTGGTGACGACCTCTTCCGTGATGTCGCCTTCGACGTCGCCGATGAGCTGCTGACAGGCGGCCGCCAGCTCGGTCAGGTCGTCGGCGAACGCGGAGACCAGCGCGCGCAGGGCCGGAGGGGCGATGCGCTTCTTGGCCGTGCGGAACTCCCCTGCAGCGAAGTCGACGCGGTCGCCGTCGCGCTTGATCGCCGGACACGCGATCTCGATGCCCCCACCCGTGCCGGCGCGAAGAGCGTCGAGGAGCTTCTTGCCGCGCACGCTCGCACCGGTGTGCCGGAGCACGACCGTCGCCCCCTCCTGGGGGTTGTCGAGGTACGACACGGCCTCCTGGATGAAGGCGTCGGAGCACTTCTCCACCCCGGACACGCGCACCAGGCGCGGTTCGCCGAAGAGCGACGGAGAGGTGAGGGAGAGCAGCGTTCCGGGCGCGTAGTCATCGGCGCGGACGTCGCTCACTTCGAGGGCAGGGTCTTCGGCGCGCAGGTAATCGCGGACTCCGGCGATCGCCCGCTCCGCGCAGACCTCTTCGGGACCGGAGACGAGCACGATCGGCGCGGGATGCGGCTCGCGCCACGACACCTGGGGAATCTTGGTGGGCTTCGCGCCACCGCGGGAAGAGGGACGCGAAGCTGCCATGGATCCAGCCTACCGGCGGTCGCCGACACCGCTCCCCTCCCGGTCACGGCGGGGCCCGCTCGGTCCAGACCCGCAGTTCTCCGTCGTGGAGGCCGAGCAGGATGCGCCCGTGCTGGTCCGTGCGCAGCGTGCGCGCACCGGTCGCACCCAGAAGGTCGAGGGTCTCCGTGCGCGGATGGCCGTAGTCGTTGTCCGCGCCCACGCTGACGAGAGCCGCGCGCGCCCGCACCGCCTCGTAGAGCTCCGGAGCCTGATCGGCGCTGCCGTGGTGGGAGACCTTGACGACGTCGTACCGGCCGAGCCCGGCCGTGCGCAGCAGCATGCGCTGGGGTGCCGCAGAGAGGTCACCGAGATGGAGCGAACGGGGTACGCCTCCCCCGTCGAACTCCATCACCACGCTCGCGTCGTTGCCGTCGGGGAATGCCACTGCGTGCGGCTGCGGCCAGAGGACGCGCCACGCCGCCGTGCCGAGCGTGCCGTGCTGACCGGCGGAGGCCTGATGGAGCTGCGCCCCTGCGGACGCGAGGTCGTCGAGGAGACGCCGTTCGCCATCTTCGACCACGGGGCCGTGGAGAACCACTCCCACCCGACCCCGGACCGCGGCGACCCCGCCGACATGGTCGAGGTCGTAGTGCGTGAGAACCAGCAAGTCGATGCGATCGACACCGAGGGACCTCAGGCAGGCCGACAGCGGCCCGGGATCGGGTCCCGCATCGATCAGCGCCACTCTGGTCGCGGAGCGCACCAGCACGGCGTCGCCCTGCCCGACGTCGCAGGCGGCGATCGCCCACCCGTCGGGTGCTGTCGCTGTGGCCAGCGGCCCGTCGAGGAGCATGCGCGACCCCGCGAGCGAGAGCACGACGATGAGGACGGCCGCCGCTCCCCGGTGCACGATCCGCATTCCCCGTCCGGACGGCGCGTTCCGCGGCGAGCGGGCGAACCGGATCAGGACGATCGCGACGCACGCGCTGAGGAGGGCGACGAGGACGGAGCTCGGGAGCCCCGCCGGCAGCAGCAACTGTGCGCCGGGCAGTCGTGCCGTCGTCGTGGCGGTCGTCGCGATCCACGCAGCCGGAAGCCAGGCGGACGACGCGAGCAGATCCGCGAGCACGGGCACCGGTGCGGCCAGGCACGCGAGCAGGCCGATCACGGTCGCGATCGGGGCGGCAGGCGCGGCGATCAGATTCGCGGCGACACCGATCAACGACTGCTGCTCGGAGAAGAGCGCGATGATCGGGGCGCAGGCCAGCTGGGCGGCGAGCGGGACCGCGACGGCCAGCGCCACCGGCTCCGGCATCACCCGACTCAACCCCCGGGAGAGCGGCGGCGCGAGCAGGATCAGGGCACCCGACGCCGCGACCGACAGCGCGAACCCGGGCGTGGCCGCCAGCCACGGGTCGGCCAGCAGGATCCCGACCGCACACAGCGAGAGCATGCCGGCACCCGCGCTCGGTCTGCCCGACAGCACAGTGAGCATGCCCACGGCGGCCATGACCGCCGCTCGCACCACGCTCGGCTCCGGGGTCACCAGGACCACGAATGCGGCCAGGCCGGCGACGGCCACGACGACCCGCAAGCCTCGTCCTCCTCCGCAGCACGCCGTGAGCCAGAAGAGCGCGCCGACCACAATGGCGCAGTTCGCTCCGCTGACGGCGGTCAGATGGCTGAGGCCGCTGGTGCGCATATCGGCGTTCAGCTCCGGTGTCACCGCGCGGGTGTCGCCGACGGCGAGTCCCGGGAGCAGCCCGGCGCCGGGCTCCGGCAACTCCGATGACCGCTCGACGAAGACACGCTTGAGGGTCGCTGCGACGCCGAACACCCCGCCCGCAGGCTGAGTCATCTCGGCACGGCTCGCGTAGACGACGAGCACCGAACGCTCGCCGGCATCCGTCGACTCGGCCTCACCCACCACGCGCACCACCGCCCCGAGATCGAACCCCTCTACCGGTTCGACCCCGATACGCACCGGCGCGCTCGACGAGGCCGTCTCCCCCGGGGAGCCGAGCGTCGTCGTCGTCGCCTCGATCCAGAGGCGTCCGTCCTGACCGACCGAGGCGGATGAGGTGAGTTCCGCGGTGAGCTCCACGGCCCGACCTCCCCACGATGCGGCGTACTCACGCGCAGGGAGCACCGACCCCACCGTCGCCGCGATCCCCGCCGCCGCGACGAGGATCACGACCGCCAGTCCGCCGTAGGCGGATGCCACCCCACCACGGCACCGCCGAGAGGCGAGAGCGGCCAGCACCGCGACTGCCGCGAGACCGCAGCCGGTCGCGCACGCCCAGGACGCCGAGGGGATGAACACGCACAGCAAGGCGGCTCCCCAGCCCGCCGACGCCAGCGGGAGCAGACGGAAGTCCCGCCGTCTCATCCCCTCACACCCTCACCCCGTCACGCAGACCCGCGAGCAGCTTCTCCCCGATGCCCGGCACCGCGAGCAGGTCGTCGACCGCGCGGAAGCGCCCGTTCTCCTCACGCCAGGAGATGATGCGCTCGGCCAGCGCGGGTCCGATACGCGGCAGTGTCTCCAGGGCCGCCTGGTCCGCGGTGTTGAGGTCGATGCGTCCTTCGCCCGGAGGAGCCGCACCCGGCGTACCCGGCGCTGCACCGACGGTCGGCACCATGACCTGCTCCCCGTCCTCGAGCACCCGCGCCAGGTTGACCGCGGCGAGGTCAGCGTCGTCGGTGGTCCCACCCGCGGCGGCCAGCGCATCGACGAGACGGGCATCCAGCTCGAGCACGTAGAGCCCGGGACGCGCGACCGCGCCCAGGACATGCACGTAGAGCTCCCCCGACGGCCCCCCGGTCGCGCCGGTATCCGTCAGTGGCACGGACTCCATCGGCGCCGACTGACCGCGCAGGATGCCGAGCCCCACGGCTGCGGACAGCACGACCAGGGCGAGGACCACCGCGGCGCCGATGCTGAGGCGCAACCGGCGTCGCTGCGGAGGTACTGGCGATGCTGATGCTGATGGTGGTGATGCTGGCGACGATGGTGCGGACTGCGATGCCATCCGGCCACGCTAGGAGGACCGTCACACCGCCCCGCGCCCCGAACCCCTGACCGGTGCACAACCCGCCGACTTCTCACGCCGTGCAGAGCCAGCCGGCATGGGGATGCGTCGAGGGGCGCAGTCCCGCGAACATCGTCCTCGAGGGCGACCCGGATACATCCACCGACGGACTCCGCTGCCGTTCGCTCTCCGTACCGTCGAAGGTATGCTCTCTTCTCGTGTCTCCGCGCAGATCGTCGTGCCCCTGACACTCGTCGCCGGACTCGCCGTCCTCCTGGCGATCGTCCCCCTCCCCGGAAGCCTGAGCGTGCTGAGCACGCGCTGGCTGGGTTCCGTGGGGGCACGGGTCCCCGGCGTCGAGCTGATCTCCGAAGTGGGCCTGGTGCTGCTCGCCGCGGCCACGGCAGCCGCCCTCGCCCACGCGTGGTGGCGCGACTCCGGGAAGCGACCCCGCGTTGTCGTCGCAGGCGCGGGCGTCGTTCTCGCCTACCTCCTCAGCGAGGGCGGAAAGATCGTCTTCGCGCAGCCGCGGCCCTGCTCGATCTGGCCGATCTCGGGCGAGTGCCCGCCTCCGGGAGACTGGTCGCTCCCTTCGAACCATGCCACGCTCGCGTTCGGAGCCGCCGCCGTGATCGCTCTCGTCGTGCGTCGCTCATGGATCACGTGGTCGGCGATCGCCCTGGCGGCCGTGGTCGCCCTCGGTCGCGTCGCACAGGGCGTCCACTACGTCCACGACGTCGCCCTGGGTGCGGTGCTCGGGGTGACTGTGCCCGTGCTCGCAGTCCTCGTCGTCGAGGTCGTCCGCGACGCGCGCGGGCGCACCGCCGAACGACGGGGATGACGCCGCAGGCCCACGGCACGCGGTGAGGCGTGCGTCGTGGGCCTGCGGCGGACGTCGGTGTCTGAGCGGGTCAGCCCTTGACGACGAAGCTGACGATCTTCGGGGCGCGCACGACGACCTTCACGATCTCGCGGTCGCCGATCGACCGGATCACGCGCTCGTCGGCGCGCGCCAGCGCCTCGAGCTCGGACTCGCCGATGCGCGCCGGGACCTCGAGCTGCGCACGGACCTTGCCGCCCACCTGCACGACGGCGGTGATCGTGTCCTCGATCAGCAGCGCCGGGTCGGCGGAGCGCCACGCGACGAGACCGACGGAAGGCTCGTGACCGAGGATCTCCCACACCTCCTCGGCGGTGTGCGGAGCGAAGAGGTCGAGCATCACGGCGATCGTCTCAGCCGCTTCGCGCACGGCCGGATCTGCCGCACCGGCAGGGCCGTCGATGGTCTTGCGGGTGATGTTCACCAGCTCCATCAGACGGGCCACGAGCACGTTGAACTTCGTCTGCTCGACGAGTGCGGGAGCTTCGGACAGCAGCTTGTGCGTCGCGCGACGGAGCGCGGCGTCTCCCCCGTCGAACACCACGTCGACCGGAGACGAGACATCGCGAGCGATGCGAAGGACACGCGCCAGGAACTTCTGCGCGCCGGCCGTCGAGACGTCCTCCCAGTTGATGTCGTCCTCCACCGGACCGGCGAACGCCAGGGCGACACGGACCACGTCGGCACCGGGGTCGATCATGCTCGAGGCGAATTCGACGAGGTTGCCCTTGCTCTTGGACATCTTCGAGCCGTCGAGCAGCACCATGCCCTGGTTGATCAGGGTCGTGAAGGGCTCGGTGAAATCGATCAGCCCGATGTCGAACAGCACCTTCGTGATGAAGCGCGCGTACAGCAGGTGCAGGATCGCGTGCTCGACACCGCCGATGTACGAGTCGACGGGTGCCCAGCGGTCTGCCTGAGCCGGGTCGAACGCCACGGTGTCGCTGTTCGGCGACAGGAACCGCAGGAAGTACCAGGAGCTGTCCACGAACGTGTCCATGGTGTCGGTGTCGCGCAGCACCGGGTCGCCCGTCTCGGGGTCGGTGGTGCGCACCCAGCGCTCCGCCGCGCCGAGGGGCGACGTGCCCTTCGGCGACAGGTCGAGGCCCTCGACGCTGGGCAGCTTCACCGGCAGCTGGTCCTCGGGCACCGGGATGATCCGGCCGTCCTCGGCGTGCAGCATCGGGATCGGGGTGCCCCAGAAGCGCTGGCGGGAGATCAGCCAGTCACGCAGGCGGTAGTTCTTGGCCGCGCGCCCGGTGCCGGAGGCCTCCAGCTGCTCGATCGCGCGGGCGATCGCGTTGCGCTTGGACAGACCGTTCAGCGCGCCGGAGTTGATCATGCGACCTTCGCCGGTGAGGGCGATGCCCGTCGACGCCGGGCTCTGCTCGTCGAGGACGGCGGCGGTGTCGATCGGCACGCCCTCCTCATCGACCTCGATCACCGGCATGGCACCCGTGACGGGGGCCGTCGTGTCGACGACGACCTTGACCGGCAGGTCGAACGCGCGGGCGAAGTCCAGGTCGCGCTGGTCGTGCGCGGGGACGGCCATGACAGCACCGTGCCCGTAGTCGGCCAGCACGTAGTCGGCCGCCCACACCGGCAGCTTCTCGCCGTTGACCGGGTTGATCGCATAGCGCTCCAGGAAGACGCCGGTCTTGGGGCGGTCCGTCGACTGCCGCGCGATGTCGGTCTCCTTCTGCACCTGCTCCAGGTACGCCTGGAACCGCTGACGCACCTCGAACGGAGCGTCGGCCGCGAGCTCGGAGGCCAGGTCGGAGTCGGGCGCGACGACGAAGAACGTCGCGCCGTGCAGGGTGTCGGGCCGCGTCGAGAAGACCGTCACCGGCTCGGTGCGCCCCTCGATCACGAAGTCGACGTCCGCGCCGATGGAACGGCCGATCCAGTTGCGCTGCATCTGCAGCACCTTGTGCGGCCAGAAGCCCTCGAGCTGGTTCAGGTCGTCGAGCAGACGGTCCGCGTAGTCGGTGATGCGGAAGTACCACTGGGTGAGCTTCTTCTTGATCACCTCGGCGCCGCAGCGCTCGCAGCGACCGTCGACGACCTGCTCGTTCGCGAGCACGGTCTGGTCGTTGGGGCACCAGTTGACGGCGCTCTTCTTGCGGTAGGCCAGACCCCGCTCGTACAGCTTCAGGAACAGCCACTGGTTCCAGCGGTAGTACTCCGGGTCGGAGGTGTGCAGGACTCGCGTCCAGTCGTAGGAGGTGCCGAACTCCTTCAGGCTCTGCTTCTGCTGGTCGATGTTGGCGTACGTCCACTCGCGGGGGTCGGCACCGCGCTTGATCGCCGCGTTCTCGGCGGGCAGACCGAACGAGTCCCAGCCGATGGGGTTGAGCACGTTGTGGCCGCGGTGACGCCAGAAGCGCGCGACCATGTCGACGTAGGCGTAGTTCTCCGCGTGCCCCATGTGCATGTCGCCCGACGGATACGGGAACATGCCGAGCACGTACTTGCGGGGGCGAGTGTCGTCATCGCCACCCGTGAGGAACGTCCCGTTCTCCGCCCAATACTTCTGCCATTTGGTCTGGATGGCGTGCGCCGACATCGACTCGTCGTCGGCAGGAGCGGTGGACAGGTTCTCAGACAACGAACGCACGACCAATCTGAAGGAAAAACGGGATCAGTTCAGGATATCGGAACGCCAGAGCCCAGGCATTTCCGCGCCGAGGGCGGCGAGCGGTGCCCGCGCCTTGGTCGCGACCTCGGCCACCTCGGCGGCGGCGACCGATCCCCAGGTGATCCCTCCTCCGGCGCCGACGATCGCGCGCTCCCCGTCGATGAGGATGCTGCGGATCACCATGGCGAGGTCGAGCGACCCGTCGACGCCGATGTAGCCGAAGCAGCCGGCGTAGACGCCGCGCGGACCGCCCTCCAGACCGTGCAGCCGCGTCATGGCCGAGAGCTTCGGCGCGCCGGTCATGCTCCCGGCGGGGAACGTCGCCGCGAGCAGACCGCCGACCGTGGTCCCCTCGGTGGCCACACCGCTCACCGTGCTGACGAGCTGGTGCACGGCCGGATAGCTCTCCACGACCCAGAGGCCGTCGACGCGGATGGTCCCGGGCACGCTCACACGGGAGAGGTCGTTGCGCATCAGGTCGACGATCATCACGTTCTCCGCGCGCTCCTTGCGGTCGACCGCGAGCTCTGCGGCGAGCGCGGCGTCTTCGACCGGGTCGGCGCTGCGGGGTCTGGTGCCCTTGATGGGTCGGGTCCGGAGGACTCCCCCCGAGGCATGGAGGAACTGCTCGGGACTCGCGCTCAGCAGTGTGCGGTCGCCGATCCGGATGAATCCGCCGTGGTGCGCCGGAGTCGCGGCCCGCAGACGCCGGTACACGGCGACGGGGTCGTGCGCGCCGGGCACGGTGAAGCGTGTGGTCAGGCACAGCTGGTAGGCGATGCCCGCCCGGATGAGGTCACGGCAGCGCTCGATCAGCGCCGCGTACTCCTGGGGGTCATGCCGGGCGTCGGCCGTGCGGGGTGCACCGTCCGCTCGCCCGTCGGCCCCGGTCGACGGACGGCTGTCCTCCCCGGCACCGGACTCCGTCGCCGCTTCCGTCGCCGCTTCCGCCGCCCAGAGCTCCGCCTCTCGGCCGCCGAGGGCCCACGCCCGCCGGGTCGCATGGTCGAAGGCGACCAGGTGCGTGACGGACAGCCAGCGGCCCCCGGCATCCTCGGGCTCGGTCACCGGGGCACCGGCCGCAGCGGCCCCGCTCTCATAGTCGAGCCAGCCCACCCATCCCCCGGAGAACGGCGGCAGCGCCGGATCCGCGGGGGCGGCGTCCACCCGGACCTCTCCCGGCAGCGTCGAGCGCTCCCCCGTCCCCACGAAGCTCCATCCCTCGGTCGCATCCGCCCCGGCATCGAGCCAGAACACGTCGGCCGACCGGGCCTCGAGCAGCGCGAACACCGACGACGGCTCCACCCAGGCGGGAAGCGGTCGAGCGGTCAGGGGTTCAGGCACCTTGCCAGCCTAGGACCGGGCCGCTCCCGTATTCTCAAGACGTGGACGACCTCCTGCTCTGGCTTCTCGACACCGTGCAGTCGATCGATCCGGTCACGCGCACGCTGGTCGCCGGCGTCGCGGTCATGCTGGAGACCAGCATCCTGATCGGCCTCATCGTCCCCGGCGACACGATCGTCATCATCGCCTCCATGGGGGTGGCCACCCCGTGGGAGGGCATCGCCATGGGAGTCGCCGTCGTGATCGGCGCGCTGATCGGCGAGAGCATCGGCTTCTGGCTCGGGCGCTGGCTCGGACCCCACATCCGCGTCTCCTGGTTGGGCCGCAAGATCGGCGAGCACAACTGGGTCCGCGCCGAGAACTATCTCGCCCGTCGCGGAGGCATCGCGATCTTCCTGTCCCGGTTCCTCCCGGTGCTGCACTCTCTCGTCCCTCTCACCGTGGGCATGAGCGAGTACCCCTACCGTCGGTTCCTGGCCTGGACGGCGCCCGCCTGCATGCTCTGGGCCGCCGCCTACGTGAGCGTGACCTCCCTCGCTGCCGGCAGCTTCCGCGAGCTCGTGGACCGGGTGCACTACGCGGGGTACATCTTCGTCGGCGTGATCGCGCTGTTCCTGCTCCTGGCCTACCTCGGCAAGAAGCTGCTGCAGCGCCTCGAGGCCCGTCATCTGGAGGCTCCGGAGGCAGAGGCCGACGCCGACGTGAAAGACTGAGGCAATGGCTTCCGCACCCCCGGCGCCCCGGATCCACTGGTTCGCGCGACTCGAGCACCGCCTGCATGTCTGGCGTGAGGGTCGTGCGCGCCGTCGCGGCCGGGTCGCGACGATCCTCCCGTTCCCCGGATACGGCGGTCCGGGCTGGGTCAGAGTCGTCGGTCGTGTGCTGATCGTCCCCCCGCAGCGTCGTACGCGTGACGGCGAGCCGGCGAGCGTGCGCGGCTGGCGCAGCTTCGTCGGGATCCCGGTGGGATTCGCCGCCGTGAGCGTGCACATCGGAGGCACCACGCACCAGGTGGCCGCCGACCGGGGCGGCGTCGTCGACGCGATGATCCGCGTGGAGCTGGAGCCGGGCTGGCAGACGTTCACCTTCTCCGTCGAGGGGCAGGATCCCGTGGAGGCCCGGGTGTTCGTCGTGGCCGAGGGCACCACGTTCGGTGTCGTGTCCGACGTCGACGACACCGTCATGGTGACGGCGCTCCCCCGCCCCTTCATCGCCTTCTGGAACTCGTTCGTGCTCGACGAGCATGCCCGACTCCCCGTGCCGGGGATGGCCGTGCTGCTGGACCAGCTGCTGCGGCAGCACCCCGGGGCGCCGATGGTCTACCTGTCCACGGGGGCGTGGAACGTCGCTCCGACCCTCTGGCGGTTCCTCGGCCGTCACCTCTTCCCGGCCGGGTCCATGCTCCTCACGGACTGGGGCCCGACCCATGAGCGCTGGTTCCGTAGCGGGCGCGAGCACAAGCTCACCAACCTGCGCCGGCTGGCCACCGAGTTCCCCGACGTGAAGTGGCTGCTGATCGGTGACGACGGCCAGCACGATGAGTCGATCTACAGCCAGTTCATGGACGAGCATCCCGATTCTGTCGCCGGCGTCGCGATCCGTCGTCTGCTCCCCGCCGAGGCCGTGCTCGCCGGTGGCCGCGCCGGTCCCGAGCCGCACTCCGAGGACACCGCGCCCTGGGTGAGCGCCGAAGACGGCGCGGGCCTGCGGGATCGGCTCGGCGAAGTCGGAATCCTCCACTGACGAGGTTCGGAATGGACAGGCACTGAGATGGCCCTCCCCCGCGATGAGTGGCTGGCGCGCGAGCATGCGCACCAGGAGCGCGCCGACGCACTGACCGCCGCGCATCGCGAGCGCGCCGGCCGTTCCGAGAAGCATCCGGTGTGGGACTTCCTGTTCACCTATTACGCGTACAAGCCCGCGCAGCTGCGGCGCTGGCACCCCGGCGCGGGCATCGAGCTGCAGGACGCCGCCGAGCGTCTCCCGTGGCGCTGGTACGCCGCCGGTACGGTGGAGGGCTCCGTCGTTCCGGACGCGGCCGCCTTCGCCACGGAGAAGGCGGAGCTCGCCGGCCTCGTGGAGCGGATGCTGGGCCGCACGGCGTCGCGTCCCGGACAGTTCGGCTGCTTCGGGCTGCACGAGTGGGCCATGGTCTACCGCGCCGACGAGCACCGGCACGCCGTCCCCCTGCGGCTCGGGCAGGCCGGCACCGATGCCGTGGTCGAGGGACACGAGCTGCGCTGCACCCACTTCGACGCGTTCCGGTTCTTCACCCCGGACGCCACTCCGCGCAACCGCACACCCCTGAGCCGCGACGATCAGCCGCTGTTCGAGCAGCCGGGCTGCCTGCACGCGGGGATGGACCTCTACAAGTGGGCGATGAAGCTCGGGCCGCTGATCCCCGGCGAGCTCCTCCTCGACACGTTCGAGCTCGCGCGCGACATCCGCCTGCTCGACATGCAGGCCGCGCCCTACGACCTCTCCGCGTGGGATGTCACGCCCGTGCCCATCGAGACTCCCGAGGGGAAGGCGGAGTATGTCCGCCGCCAGCGCGGTTTCGCCGAACGGGGCTCCGTCCTGCGCGCCGCCCTGCTGGACGCCTGGCTCGGCGAGAGCGCCCGCGAGGCGGCCTGAACGTCAGCTCGCGGGCTCGCAATCGGCGCAGACCGCCCAGCGTGCCGTGGCGGCGGAGAGCTGCAGACGCAGGGTGACGACGCGGGTCGCGGCCTCGTCGAGTCGAGCGGCAGGGAGGCTCCCCGACTCGACCGCCGCAGCGATGCCCGCCGCCATCTTCCCCGCGGTCTGCGCGTCGGAGCCCGCGATCATCAGCACGAGGTCGTTCCCGGCGGCGACCGCAGCCACACCGTTCGCGACCGGATCGGCGTAGGCGGGATCTCCCGAGGACAGCAGCATCCCGAGATCGTCGGTCACCGCCACGCCCTCGAAGCCGAGGTCGTCCCGGGCGATCTCGTGCCACTTCGGAGAGAGCGACGCCGGCAGCGGGTCGACCGCGGTGTAGGCGAGGTGCCCGTACATGAGCAGGGAGGCTCCGGCGTCGATTCCCGCGGCGAACGGTACGGCCTCGGTGTCACGCCACTCGGCGAGCCCCATCGACGTGGTCGGGATGGCATGGTGCGAGTCGCCCGGCGCCGCGCCGTGCCCGGGGAAGTGCTTCAGGGTCGACGCCACGAACTGCTCCTGCGCCGACGTCGCGGCGGCGACCCTGTCAGCGGCGCTCTTCGGGTCGGTGCCCAACGCGCGGCCGTAGATGAACGTGTCGGGGTCGGAGGTGACGTCGGCGATCGTGCCGAAGTTCACGGTGATCCCCGCGCGGGCGACCAGCGCTCCCCGCGCAGCGAACGCGGCAGAGGTGTCCGCGACCGGAAGACCCTTCAGCGACGTGGAGGCCGCGTGGTCGTCGTCGCTCAATCGCGAGACCAGGCCCCCTTCCTGATCGACCGCCACCAGGGGAGGCAGCTCGGGGTCGACGGTCAACGCGGACGTCAGGCTCTGCAGCTCGGCCTCGGTGCCGGGGATGTTGGCCCCCATGAGGATGAACCCGCCGAGTCCGGACGCCATGTACGACCGGAGTGCTGCGGGGTCCGTCCCCGCCACATGCCCCATCACGACCGTCGAGGCCCGCTCCGCGACGGACATCTCCCGCACCATCGCGGCCGCGCGTGCCGCGATACCCGTGTCGGGGTTCGATGCCGCGGCGGCGGATACTCCCGGGGAAGGGGGTGCCGCGGAGGCGACCGGTGCGACGCACAGTCCGCTCAGCGCCGCGACCGCCAGGCCGCCCACGAGCCATCTGCGAGACCGGGACATCACGGCTTCCGACGACGTGGTCCGGCTCAGCAGGCGAGCGCCTCGGCGATCGGCACCGCCGAGGCCGCATCGCCGTTGCCGAAGCGGATCGTCCGGCCGATCGTGCAGGGCTCGTGGAGGGAGGCGGCGATGACCGCGGCGACGTCGGCACGAGCGACGGCGCCGCGTCCGTCGGGGTCGGTCTGGATCCGCGAGGTCGGCTCATCGAAGGTGAGCGTCCCCGGTGCGAGGATCGTGCCCTCCAGGCCCGTACCGCGCAGGTGCTCGTCGGCCGCCCACTTGGCATCGGCGTAGGGGAAGAAGGAGTCGTCCTCGGGGACGCCGTGATCGGCGGTCGATCCGAGCCACGACACCATCACGTAGCGGCGCACGCCGGCGCGCTCGGCCGCGTCCATGGACCGCTGCGCCGCATCGCGGTCGACCGCGTACGTGCGCTCCGGAGAGCCGCCGCCCGCACCGGCCGACCACACCACCGCGTCGTGACCGCCGATGATCTCGGCGAGCTCCTCGACGTTCAGGGCCTCGACGTCGGCGACCAGCGCCTTCGCGCCGCCCGCCTCGACATCGGCCGTGTGCGCGGGATTGCGGATGACGGCGGTGACCTCGTCTCCTCGGGCGACGAGGAGCGGCGCGAGCAGAAGGGCGATGCGGCCGTGGCCGCCGAAGACGATGATGCGCGACATACCCTCACCCTACGCGCCGTACCCGACGTCAGCGCGGGGTCTGCTCGCTGTCGATCACGAACGCCTGCGGGTGGCCGGGCAGATAGCGCACCACGACGGGCTGTCCGCCGGGGAACTGCGCGTCCCGGTCCGGATACACCGCGGGCGTGAAGAAGTTGCTCTCCAGGGTGTACTCCACCCCCTCCGCGGTCGTGAACGTCACCCAGTCGCCGTCCGTCGTCGCGGTCGTCGGGCGGCCGTTGTCGTGGATGTACGCGCGGGTCACGGGCACCCCGGTCAGGCTGAGGATCCCGATCACGAGCGAGCCCAGCATCAGGAGGGCGAGAATCCGGGCGACGACGCGGATGACGCGTCCCGTGATCCGACCGCGTGGGCGATCTCCCGCACGCAGCAGCCCTTCCCGCTCTCGGATGGCTCGAAGGTCGCCACCGGGCACCGCTCCCCGCACGGACAGCGCGAACAGGCCGAGGATCGAGAAGCCGGCGATGAACACCATGACGTAGCCGTGCGCGGCCGGGAAGTTCAGCAGCCAGATGAGCGTGTCCATCGGGTTCATCGTCCGGCCTCCTTCTCGATGGTCACCGCGACCGTCTGCGGATCCTCCCGCCGGTAGAACGCCCAGACGGGCGCGCCGACCTGCAGATGCGGGATCGCCTGCGGATACACGAACAGGGTGCTGTCGGCCTCCCACGTCGCCGCGTCCTCCGGAGCCATCAGCACGCGCAGGGCGAGCTCGCTCTGCCCCTCGCGGCGCCGACCCGTCGGGCGGATCTCGAGGACGGATGCCGGAACCTGCGTCCCGCTCGTCCGCGCACGCACCTGTGCCGGGTCGATCAGCCCCCGCTCGATCCGCCAGTGCAGCATGGCGTCGCGCACGGCCGGGTCGCTGAGGTCGGCGAGCTCGACGGTGTCCTGGTCGGTCAGGCTGTAGCGCACGGGAACGGGAAGTCCGACCTGCAGACCCGCGGCGTCCGCGGGGTCCACCAGCATCCGCAGCTGGGCGATGAAGTCCTCCTCGGCACGCGGGGCGACCCGGATGAACAGGTCGTACTGCGGCACGTCGTTGACGGTCATGCCGGTGCGCGAGACCTCGACGATCGTGCCGACACCGATCTCGGCCTCACCCCGGACCGTCCTGCGACGGCCGAGCCCGGACAGCATCCCTCCGAACGTCAGGAGCAGCCCCCAGGCGACACCGATGATGATCGGCCCGCCGAGCGTGTCCTCTCCGGCGAAGGGGAGGATCGACTGCCGCTGATCGACTCCGAACAGGCCCTCCCCGACCCAGACGACGAGCCAGGCGGACAGCAGCAGCCAGACGACGACGAAGACGAAGCGGAGCATGCCCTCAGGGTATCCAGGCGATGGCGTCCTCCCGAACAGGGATTCCGCCCCATCCCCCATCGTCCGCGGGTCGGTCCTCTACACTCGGGTCAACGATGCCGACCCGAGAAGGCATCCCACCCGACAGCAGGACGACGATGCCCACACCGCTGATCGAGCGCGAGATCACCGCGCACGTGTCTCTCACCACGCCGGACGGGGCGTTCAACCGCGAGGCGCTGGGGTGGTCGCGCACACCGCTTCACGACACCTCGGGGATCCCGGGCCGCGGCCACTGGGGGCGCAACAAGCGGTGGGAGTACTGGAACGTGATGGCCCCGTCGCACATCATCTCCCTCACGGTCTCATGCGTCGACTACATGGCGCTGCACGAGGTGTGGGTCCTCGACCGCGCGACCGGCGACGACATCGGCGCGACGGTGATCTCCCCCGGAGGACGCAGCGCGACGCTGCCGGCGTCTCTCGGCGCGGGTCCCGCTCGATCACGCACCCGTCGGATCACCATCGACATCGACGAGGCCCTCGACGGGACCCGCTTGCGCGGCACCGCACCCCGCGTATCCTTCGACCTGCACGCCGGCCGTCCCGCGGGACACGACTCCCTCGGCGTCGTCGTGCCGTGGCGGCAGGGCGAGGACATCCGTCGGTTCCAGTACACGGTGAAGGATGTGGCCCGTCCCACGACCGGAACCGTGACGATCGACGGCGTCACGCACGACGTGCCCGCGGGCAGCTGGGCGGTGCTCGACCACGGGCGCGGGCGCTGGCCGTACCGGGTGCGCTGGAACTGGGCCGCGGCGAGCGGTGTCGTCGACGGCCGCGTCATCGGGCTGCAGCTCGGTGCGAAGTGGACCGACGGCTCCGGCGCGACCGAGAACGCGCTCCTCGTCGACGGCCGTCTGTCGAAGATCAGTGAGGAGCTCGTGTGGGACTACGACCCCGCGCGCCTCATGAGCCCCTCGCACGTGCACGGGACGAGCGCCGACCTCACCTTCACGCCGTTCTACGACAAGCACTCCCGCACGAATGCGCTGGTGATCGCGAGCTCGACCGATCAGCTGTTCGGCGTCTGGACGGGCTGGGCGCTCGACGACACCGGGACGCGGGTGCAGGTCGACGGCATCGAGGGATTCGCCGAAGAGGTGCTCAACCGCTGGTGACGCTCGCACCGGCCGACTGCAGAGCACGCTGCACGCCCTTCGCCGCGGAGCGTCCGGCACGGTTCGCGCCGATCGTGCTCGCGGACGGCCCGTAGCCGACCAGCTGCACACGAGGATCGGCGACCGCGGTCGTGCCGCGCCCGTTCCGGTCCAGCTGGATGCCTCCGGCCGGACTGCGCAGGTGCAGGGGAGCCAGGTGACTGATCGCCGGGCGGAATCCGGTGGCCCACAGGATCACGTCGACCCGCTCGAAGCTGCCGTCCGCCCAGCGCACCCCATCGGGTTCGATCCGCTCGAACAGGGGACGTCGGGCGGCGTAGGCACCGAGACGCTCGGCTTCGCGCTCCTGCGGACGGAGCATCAGCCCGGTCACGCTGACCACGCTCTCGGGAGGGAGCCCGGCGGCGACGCGCTGTTCCACGCGGGCGACGGCCGCAGCCCCCGCCTCCGGGGTGAAGTCGTCGTTCCGCCACACCGGTTCACGGCGGGTGACCCACAGCGTGTCGGTGATCGGCGCCAGCGCACCGAGGAACTGCACGGCGGACGCTCCCCCGCCCACCACGAGGACCCGCTTGCCGATGAAGTGCTCCGGCCCCGGGTAGTCCACGGTGTGCAACTGCTCCCCGACGAACGTCTCCATGCCGGGGAAGTGCGGAAGGAACGGATGCGACCAGGTGCCGGTCGCGTTCACGACAGTGCGGGTCGTCCACTCGCCCTCGCGGGTGCGCACGACGAGCAGTCCGTCCCGGTCCTCCACGCGCTCGACGTGCACGGGGCGGAGCACCGGGAGCGCGTGCTTCTTCTCATACCGGGCGAAGTATGCGGGCACGGCCTCGTTGGCGCGGGCGCCGTCGCGCGGCGGCGGGGTGTCGCCGGGCAGCTCCGCGACTCCGTGCACGTCGCGCATCGTCAGCGCGTCCCACCGGTGCTGCCAGGCGCCGCCGGGCTGTTCGTCGGCGTCGAGGACAACGTGCGAGATGCCCAGCCTCGAGAGGTGGAAGGATGCCGAGAGGCCGGCCTGCCCTGCGCCGATCACCAGACTGTCGAGGATGCTCACGCCGATTCCAACGCCCGGCGCCGTGTGCTTGTTCCTCGATACCGCGCTCCCGCGAGGACGCGCCCGGGATACCCGCCCCGATTGGTGCTCGCGTCGATTCGTGTAGTACTCTTTTCAAGTTGCTCCGGCTGGTTCGGAACAGCGTCTGGGCCTGTGGCGCAGCTGGTAGCGCACCTGCATGGCATGCAGGGGGTCAGGGGTTCGAGTCCCCTCAGGTCCACAGAAAAAGCCCCCGGTTCTCCGGGGGCTTTCTTCGTTCCCGCGTCGCTAGCGCGAGTCTTCACGAGCGTCAACCCGATTCAGCCTGCACGCTGCACGTTCTACCGTGAACGCACCTCGACGAAAGGATGCGATCATGTCGAACCCGATCATTCCCCCCGTGCCGCCGATTCCCCACGACGACGACCCGGCCGGCGTGCCGACCAAGGACGTCGACGGTGAGCGCGTCCTCGATCCGGACGTCGATGACGCGCTCATCGACAGCGCGGAGGCCGACCGCGTCGCCGCAGAGACGGATGACGACGACGCCGACGCCTGAGCGGACCGGCGCCGTTCCGCACCGGAGCGGTCGTCGTCACCCGCGCGCCTAGACTTGCTCTCATGGCACCGGTGGCGGCGACGCGGTCCGGGAGGGGCTCCTCGAGCGTCTTCCGGGGCGTTCTGGCGGGCGTGCTGCTCGTCGCCGCAGTCATCCTCGGACTGCTGGGGATGCACACCCTGAACCTGCACGGGACCGCGGCGGCCGACGCACCGGCAGCGGTGGCGATGTCCGCGGCTGACCCCGCATCGGCGCACCACGGCACCGCGCAGGCGCACCCGTCCGGAACCTCCACCGGCACCGCAGAGATGTCCTGCGCGGGCTGCGGCACCGATGACCACAGCGGCATGGCGATGATGTGCGTCCTCGCGCTCCTCCTCGCCCTCGTGCTCCTCATCGCGCCCGGCGTGCTTCGGGGTCGGACGGGAATCCTCCTCCGGTCGCCCCTCATCGACGCCCTCGCCGCACGACCTCTCCTCCGCGCCCCCTCTCTTCACGTTCTCTGCATCAGTCGCACCTGAGCGGCTCGTGGAGCCCGCGCTCGCGCGCCACGGCTCCCCGCCTCTCACCCTCGCGCGCCGCCGTCCGGCGTGTGCGCAACGACTATGCGTATTGGAGAACACCCATGAAGATTCGTGCTGCGGCGACGTCCGCCCTCGCCCTGTCCGTCGCCCTGCTGCTGTCCGGCTGCGCGACCGCCGCCGACGACGGTTCCATGCCCGGCATGGACCACGGCTCCTCCTCGCCGTCCGCCGGCGCCGACGAGGCCGACGCCATGTTCGCCTCGATGATGATCGTCCACCATGAGCAGGCGATCGAGATGAGCGACATCGTGCTCGCCGCCGAGGGGATCGACCCCGCGGTGACCGAGCTCGCCCAGCGGATCAAGGCCGCTCAGGGCCCGGAGATCGAACAGCTCGAAGGCTGGCTGGACGAATGGGGCATCAGCCCCGACGACCGCGAGGCCAGCGGGATGGACCACGGCGACGGGATGATGAGCGAGGACGACCTCACCGCACTCCGCGCCGCCGACGGTCCTGAGGCGTCCCGACTGTTCCTCGAGCAGATGATCGTGCACCACGAGGGCGCCGTCGAGATGGCACAGGCGCAGATCGATGACGGGAGCGACGCCGAGGCGGTCGAGCTCGCCCACACGATCGTCGACGCCCAGACCGACGAGATCCAGGAGATGAAGGACCTCCTCTCCGCTCTCTGATCCGTTCCGGGGCCGGTGTCGGCGCAGCCCTGCCCGGCACCGGTCCCACCCCGCACGAAAGACCATGCCATGAACCACCCCCTCACTCCCCCCACTGCCGCTTCTCTCGCAGCTCCGCGTCCCGCATCTCCACGTCCTGCATCTCCACGACGACGGAGGCTGTCCGCAGCACTCGCCGCGCTGACCGTCGCCGGCATCACCCTGGCCGGATGCGCCGCCCCCGCACCCGCGGCGGACGACGACCCGGTGGCCGCCGCACAGGAGCTGCTCGCAGCGCTCGATCTCGCGGGACTCGACGTCGCGACGGTGATCGAACGCCTCGACGCGATGCCCGTCGCGGAGAGGCCGACCGACCTCGTCGCGTCGGTGCAACCCGATGCGCTCGTGCTGCGCGACGAGAGCGGTCGGGAGGGCCGGCTGCCGATGCCCGACGACGCGGTGTACATCTCCATCGCACCGTTCCGTGCGCAGACCCACGACTGCCATTTCCACAGCCTCACGACGTGCGTGGGTGAGCTCTCCGACACCGAGCTGCGAATCGTCCTCACCGCCGCCGACGGATCGGTCCTCCTCGATGAGACGCGCCGAACCCATGACAACGGCTTCACCGGCGTCTGGGTGCCTCGGGGCATCGAGGCGACGCTGACCGTCGAGAGCGCGGGCCTCACGGGTTCCGTGCCGTTGTCCACCACGTCATCGGACGATCGGACCTGCATCACCGATCTGCAGCTGCTCTGAGCCCTGCAGCGGCTCCGAGCCGGCCCGCGGCTTGCCGGAACGCGGACCGCCGCACGGCGCATGAGGAAGCGCACCCCCTCGGCGATCGAGGGGGTGCGCTTTCGTCATACACGGTCCGTGCCGTTCGTGCGGCTAGGTCGCCATCAGCGGCGGCCGATGCGGAATGGAGATCGGACGCGTCGCCCTGCTCGATCCACGCATCCTCTCGACATCCTCGAGCACCTCGAACACGGTTCCGTAGCGCGTGGCGAGCGGCAGGTCACGCAGCCAGGTCACCTCGACCTCGGTCTCGGCGAGCTCGTACACGCACGCGACCACGTGGCGCGGGTCATTGGGCGAGTAACGAAGGTCGTTGATCACCCATTCCGACGCCGTGATGCGATTCAGCATGAACCGCGGATCCGGAAGTTCAGACATTTTCGGGGCCCTCCAGGACTCTCTCTCCAAAGAGAGTGCGCCACCGAGCGCGGCCTGGGAAGCCCCTTGACACCGGGAGGGGTATGCGCAGGGATGGCCCGGCGCCCCTGCCTCAGACCCCCGGACGGATCGACAGGTCAGTGATCTGCGCGTCGCGCGGAAGGTCGAGGGCCGTGAGGATCGTGGTCGCCACCGATTCGGGGTCGATGAAGCGGTCGGCCTCGTACTCCTGACCCTCCTGCTGGTGCACACGCTCCTGCATCGGGGTCGCCGTGCGTCCGGGGAAGACCGAGGTGACGCGGATCCCGTGCTCCGCCTCCTCCGCCCGCAGCGCGTCGGCCAGAGCCCGGAGGCCGTGCTTCGACGCGGCGTAGGCCGACCAGCCGGCGTTGGCGCGGAGCCCCGCGCCGGAATTCACGAACAGGATCTGCCCCTGCGACACCCGGAGGACGGGCAGCAGCAGGCGGGTGAGCTCCGCCGGCGCGACGAGGTTCACGGCGAGCTGCTGCTCCCAGAGGGTCGCAGGAAGCTCCGCCACCGCGCCGAGATCGACGACACCCGCCGCGTGCACGAGGGAGTCGATACGATCCGGCAGGTGCTGCTTCGACAGCGCCCACGACAGTCGTCCCGGCTGGGACAGGTCTCCCACCAGCACCGACGCCCCGGAGAGGTCGGCGGCGATCTGCTTCGCGCGCCCGGCGTCACGCGCCAGGGCCACCACGTCATCACCGCGAGCCAGCAGTCGACGGGCGACAGCCGCGCCGATGCCGGAGCCTGCACCGGTGATCAGGTGCGTCGTCATGTCAGCTCGGGTCGGCGGCAGCCGGCTCGGCGACGTCGATCGGGACGACGGGGCAGTCCTTCCAGAGGCGCTCGAGGCCGTAGTAGACGCGCTCCTCCTGGTGGAACACGTGCACGATCAGGTCGCCGAAGTCGAGCAGGACCCAGCGGGCCTCCGCGCGACCTTCGCGGCGCACCCGCTTGTGACCCGACTCGATCAGGCGATCCTCGATCTCGTCGGCGATCGCGGCGACGTTGCGCTCGCTGTTTCCCGTGACGAGAAGGAAGATGTCGACCAGCGGCAGGGGCTCGGAGACGTTGAGTGCGACGAGATCCTCACCGCCCTTGTCGACGGCGGCTTGTGCTGCGAGACGCAGCATCTCTTCGGCGGTTTCAGGTGATTGCATCAGATCAGTTTCGTGGTGAAGGCGATGACGAGAACGACGCCGATCGCGAGGGCGAGTCCGCCCGCGATGATGGCGAGGGTAACCATCAGTCGGTTCCCCTTCTCGGGGGCAGGAGGTCGGATGACCTCGCCCGCGGGCTTGATGGTGCTGACCGCCGAGCTGGCGGCGATCGGCGTGGGCGACGAGGCCGGAGGCAGCTCGCCGTCGATGAGGACGGCGTCGACATCCTTGCCGTCGGTCGTCCCGAGCGCGTGACCCTGCGAGCCCATGCCCTGCGGCAGCTCGTAGGAGCCGGTCACCAGGATCTCCCCGGTGGAGGCGACAGGGCCCGAGAGCGAGCCCTCGCCGGGAGACGGCGTGAAGATCAGCGCGTTCGGTGCGGAGTGCTGCGAACCGGTGGAGTCTCCCACCGTGAGCAGCTCGTCGAACGACGGACGGAAGGAGGAGCGCTCTTCGGGGGCATCCGCGAGGAGCCCCTCCCCGAACGCGGAGTTGACCGTGGGCCGGTCCTCGGCGACGACCTCGTCGTCGGCGAGCACATCGTCGTCGGCGAGCACATCGTCATCCGCGGCGGACTCGGCGTCCTCGTCCGACAGTCCGAGGACCTCTTCGACATCGCTGCCGGGCGTCTCGACGGTGGCGGGTTCGATCGACTCGAGCGGAACCTCGCCCACGGCGTCGACCGCCGCGGAAGCGGAGACCGGGGCGACCGCGACCTCGTCGTCCCCCTCGTCATCGTCGTCGTCTCCCGCGGTGTCGCTGAAGTCCGGAACACCCGACACGATCGTCGGCGCCTCCGCCGCAGGGGCGGGGGTCTCGGGGGTCTGAGGCTCCTCGATCGGCTGCGCGGCGGGAGCCTCGACCTCGGCCTCGGCGGCGTCGCTCTCGCCGATGACCGGCACGGATGCGGTGCGGACCTTCTCCTGCTCACGCGCCTGGCGCCGCGTCAGTGGGGCAACGCCACCGGCCTCCGGAGAGACCGGCTCGGGCGCCGGCTCGATCTCGACGGGCTCGGCGGCACGCGGCAGTGGGGGCGCGGGGGGTGCCGCCTCGGCCGCCGCAGCGGCCTCCTCACTGGAGATCACCGGGGTGGAACCCGTCAACCGGATCTCGCGCAACTGCTTGCGCGTCAGCGGACCCTGCTCCTGCTGATCCGATGTACTCATGCCTTGCTCCGATACAGATGATGCTTCGCGATGTACTGAACGACTCCGTCGGGGACCAGGTACCAGACCGGCTGATCGTCGCGAACGCGTTCACGGCAGTCCGTCGACGAGATCGACAGAGCCGGCACCTCCAGCTGGCTGACGTTGTCGCTCGGGAGGCCGTCTGTGCTCAGGACATGTCCTGGCCGAGAGACCGCGACGAAGTGGGCCAACTCCCACAACTCATCATGGTCCCTCCAACTGAGAATTTGCGC
>Ga0160430_100481_pt1 | contig 22679 bp, 23 predicted proteins | sample HID1971I_E0MG_FD_108274 | JGI IMG/M metagenome (GOLD analysis project Ga0160430, IMG submission 108274) | Enriched millipede-associated microbial communities from UW Madison campus, WI, USA - HID1971I_E0 MG | ecosystem: Host-associated > Arthropoda: Insects > Digestive system > Unclassified ...
CGCGCTGAAGAGGATGTCCTTCGCGGCCGACGGCCCGACCAGCCGCGCCAGCGCGGCCACGCCACGGTAGTCGTAGCCCAGGCCGAGCCGGGCGGCCGGAATGGCGAAGCGCGAGGACGACGCCGCGATCCGGATGTCAGCGGCCAGCGCGATGGCCAGGCCGCCGCCCACGCAGTAGCCCTGGATCATCGCGACCAGCGGCTTGCTCAACGCGGCCAGGCCGGCATGGCCGCGAGCGGCGACCTCGTCGTAGCTCTTCTTCTGCGCCGCGTCGGCGCGGTGCTGCTCGAACTCGGAAATGTCGGCGCCCGAGACGAAGGCCTTGCCGCCCGCGCCCTTCATCACGACCACCCGCACGCCCGGATCGCGCTCGAAGGCCTCCGCCACCGCGCCCAGTCCCTGCCACATGTCCAGCGACATCGCGTTGCGGCGCTCGGGATGGTTGAAGGTGATCCAGCCGATGCCCTCGCGGACCTCGCCGAGGATGCGGCCCGTGCCCAGCGACTGGAGGACTCGGTCTTGCGCCTTCATGCCACCACCCCTTCCTTGCGCAGCGACGCGACGGACTCGTCGCCGTAGCCGAGCTCGCGCAGCACTTCATCGGTGTGCTCGCCCGCATCGGGCGCCGCGCGATGGAAGGCCTCGGCGTGCGGGCAGTCCGACAGGTTGATCGGCGAGCGCAGCAGTTCCAGCGTACCCAGCGCCGCATGGGGCGCCGGACGCGTCATGCGCAGGTGCCGGGCCTGCGCATCCTCGAAGGCCTGGCCGATGTCGTAGACGGGGCCGCAGGGCACGCCCGCATCGTTCAGCCGCTCCACCAGTTCGCGCACGCCGAAGCCGCGCGTGATGGCGCCAATGGCCTCCTCGAGCTCGCGCCGGTGCGCGAGACGCGAGGGCTGGTCCTTGTAGCGCTCGTCCTGCGCCAGATGCGGGGCGCCGAGCACTTCGCACAGCCGGGCCCACATCGCGGCGCCAGGCCCGCAGATGTTGACCTTTCCGTCGCGGGCATCGAAAGTGCCCATCGGCACCAGCGTGGGATGCGAATTGCCCTCCTGCCGCGGCACCTCGCCCTCGACCGTGTAGCGCGCGCCCTGGAAGTCGAGCTTGTTGAGCATGGCCTCCAGCAGCGAGGTATGGACCCACTGGCCGCGGCCCGTGCGTTGGCGGTGCAGCAGGGCCAGCAGGATGCCCTGACCCAGGAACATGCCCGAGGTGGTGTCGGAGATCGCGATGCCGGTGCGGTAGGGACCGCGCCCGGGTTCTCCCGTGACCGAACTCAGCCCGCTCATGCCCTGCACGATCTGGTCGAGGCCCGGGCGGCCCGCGTACGGGCCGGTCTGGCCGAAGCCCGAGATGCTGGCCAGGATGATCCGCGGATTGATCGCGCGCAACGCCTCGTAGCTCAGGCCCAGGCGCTCCTTGACCGAAGCACGGAAATTCTCGACCACGACGTCGCTGCGCTCGACGAGCTGGCGCAGCACGCGCATGCCTTCGGGGGTCTTGAGGTTGACGCTCAGGCTGCGCTTGTTGCGGTGCAGGTTCTGCTCGTCGGAGCCGCGGCGCGGCCCGAGCGTGGGCTTGCGGTCGGGCGGGTCGATGCGCACCACGTCGGCGCCCCAGTCGGCCAGCAGCCGCACCGCGACCGGGCCCGCGCGCGCGATGGTGAGGTCGAGCACGCGGCAGCCCGTGAGCGGCAGGTCGGAATCGATGGAATGGGGCATGGTGGACTCGTGCGGGGGATGCATCACTGGATGGCTGCCACGGCGCCGGGGTCGACATAGATCGTCGAGCGCTGGCCGATCTCGAGCACCGTTGACGGCGCCGCGTGCACCTTGAGCGACGCCCCGCCTCCGCTGGGTCGCACCAGGTAGTTCCAGTACTCACCGAGGTAGGTGCGTCCGACGACCGCGACGTCGCCCAGCGCCACCGCGCCCGCGGGCGCGGCATCGAGGTACAGCGACTGGGGCCGGATCGAGGCCAGCAAGCGGGCGCCGCCGGCCGCGCCCCCGGGCAGCGCGAAGCCCGCCGCCAGCCCGTCGAGCCGCAGGCGGTCGCCGTCGAGCTCGCCCTCGACCAGGTTGGTCTTGCCGATGAAGCCCGCGACGAAGGGCGTTCGCGGGCGGTTGTAGAGGTTCCACGGGGTGTCGATCTGCTCGAGCCGGCCCTGGTGCAACACCGCGATGCGGTCGGAGATCGCCATCGCCTCGGCCTGGTCGTGCGTCACGTAGACCGTGGTGAAGTGGAACTGGTCGTGCAGCCGGCGGATCTCCGTGGCCATCTCTTCGCGCAGATTGGCGTCGAGATTGGACAGCGGCTCGTCGAGCAGCAGCACTTCGGGCCGCACGATCATCGCGCGCGCCAGCGCCACGCGCTGCTGCTGTCCGCCCGAGAGCTCGGCCGGGTAACGTTGCGCGAGGGCGCCGAGCTTGACCACGTCGAGCATCTCCGCCACGCGCCGCGCGATCTCCGCATCGGCCGTCTTGCGCACCCGCAGGCCGAAGCCCACGTTCTGCGCCACCGTCATGTTCGGCCAGATCGCATAGCTCTGGAAGATCATCGACATGCCGCGATGCTCGGGCGACACCGAGCGCGCGGGCGACGAGATCTCGGCGCCGTCGACCACGATCGTGCCATCCGACGGCTCGATGAAGCCCGCGATCATGCGCAGCGTGGTGGTCTTGCCGCAGCCCGAAGGGCCCAGCAGCGTGACCAGTTCGCCGCGCTGCAGCTGCAGCGAGACGGCATCGACCACCGGCGTCGCGCCGTAGCGCTTGCTGAGGTTCCTGAGTTCGAGTTTGGACATGCGTTGCTTCTCTCTTGGGTGCGTGCGGGTTCAGGAGCGGCGCAGCATGAAGTCGCGCCCCGCGAGCCTCATGCCGATCCCCACGACGATGGTCACGATCACCACCAGCACCACGCCCATCGCGGCGAGGGTCTCGTAGTTGCCCTGTTCGCTGAGGTCGAGCGTCAGCACCGACACCACGCGCGATTCGGGACCGGTGAGGAAGACCGCGGTCGACAGCTCCTTCGTGCAGATGACGAACACCAGGATGAAGGCCCCCACCAGCGTCTTCTTGAGCAGCGGCGCCACCACCTGCGTGAGCACCGTGAGGCGTCCGCCGCCGAGGATGCGCACCGCCTCCTCGAGCTCCGGATTGAGTGCACGCACGCCGGCCGAACTCGCCGCCACCGAGATCGGCAGGAAGCGTGTGGTGAAGGCGATCACGATCAGCACGCCCATGCCGTAGAGGCTGAACGGTGGCCCGGCGTAAGCCGCATAGAGACCGATGGCCAGGATCAACCCCGGGACGGCCACCGGTGCCAGCGCCATGAATTGCACGAAGGTGGGAAAAGGCGTGATGCGCCGCTGCGTGGCGTAGGCGACGCAGATGCCCATGCCCACGCACACCAGCGCGGTGGCGCCGGAGTACAGCACGGTGTTGAGGATGGCCGCGCGCACGGTCAGCTGCTCGAAGAAGATGCTGTGGAAGTTCGCCAGCGTCAAGTTGTCCAGCGACAGCCCGCGGCCCCAGGCCTTGGACAGCGACGCCAGGATCAGGATGGCCAGCGGCAGGATCACCGTGAGCAGCGCGACCAGCACCGAATAGCCCAGCAGTAGCCACTTCCACAAGCCGATGTCGAAGGGCCTGCGCTCGCCGCCCTTGCCCGACACCGACACGTAGCCGCGGCGCGCGAGCAGCCTGCGCTGCAGCATCAGCAGCACGATGGTCAACAGCAGGATCGGCATCGAGAAGGCCGCCGCGCGCTCGACCTGCAGCGGGTACTGGAAGAACGACACGATCTGCGTCGTCGCGAGGTTGATGCGCGCGGGAATCGCGATCAGCGCCGGCGTTCCGTAGAGCGCGATCGCCTCGAGAAAGATCAGGATCGCCGCGCCCACGATCGAGGGCAGCACCAGCGGCAGCGTCACCCGCGCCATGGTCTGGAACTTGCCGGCGCCATGGATCGATGCCGCATCCTCGAGCTCAGTCGACACCAGGTCGAGCGCCGACTTCGTGAACACGTAGATCAGCGGGTAGGTGTACAGCGCGATGACGAAAGCCAGGCCCCAGAAGCTGAAGATGTTGAACGGCCCCTTGGCGGTGCCCAGGAGTTCGACCACCAGTCGGTTGAGCCAACCCGCGTTCGGGCCCGCGAGCAGGATCCAGGCGATGGCGCCGAGGAAGTTGGGCATCACGAAGGCCGCGAGCACGCTCAGGTGCGTGAAGCCTCGGCCCGGCATGTTGGTGCGCGAGACCGCGAGCGCCAGCGGCACGCCCAGCAGCAACGCCAGCGCGGTGACCGCCGCGCCGAGATAGAGCGAATTGAGCAGCGCCTGCAGGTTGCGGCTGCGGCCGAGTGCCTGGGCGTAGCTCTGCAGCGACCATTGGCCCTCGGCGGTATGGAAGCTGTCCCACACCAGCCGCAGGATCGGGTTGGCCACCAGCAGCAACAGCACCGCGATCAGCACGGCGAAGAACCAGATCGCCGGGTCGCCCAGGCGATGCGGCGTGCGGCGCGCCAGCGGCAGCGCGAGGACGGCGGCCTTAGACACCGAAGGCATCCCGCCAGAGCTCGATCACCTTGGGAATCTGCGCCACCATCTGCGGCGGCGTGGGCGCCAGCAGCGGGCTCGCGTCACTCAGGCCGAGCACGCCGGGCGCAGGCTTGGCATTGGCGCGCAGCGGCACGCTGAATTCCTCGACCGAGATGCGCTCCGTGTCCTCGCTACCGAGCAGCCATTCCATGAACAGCCGCGAGGCGTTCGGCCGCCGGGTGTTGGCCATGATCGCCGACGGCGAAAGGATCAGCACCGGGCCCTCTTTCGGCGCCAGCGTGGCCACGGGGTTGCCGCGCGAGGCCGAGCGCGCGGCCAGGCTCATCGGGCCGGCCGAGATCGACGCCTCGCCGGAGATCACGGTGGTCACCGCATCGATGGTGGAGCGGCTCACGTGCGCCTTGGCGGCCGCGAGCTTGGCGAACCAGCCCTCGCCGAAGAGTTTGCGCATCTCGATGCACCAGGCACCTGCCGCGCCGCTGTAGGCCGGGTGCGCCACCAGCGCGGCACCGCTCCACTTCGCATCGAGCAGGTCGTTCCAGCTCTTGGGCGCGGCCGCGGCCTGCACCTTCTGCGTGTTGTAGATCAGGCCCATCATGAAACAGCTGGAAGCGTGGAAGTACGCATCCGGGTCCATGTTCTGCACCCGCTTGTCCTGCCGCGCGACCGCGGCCGGCAGGTACTTCAGCAGCAGGTTGCGGCCCTTGAGGTCGACGTAGTGCGCGAGATCGGTGGAGGTGAACACGTCGCAGTTGGGCGTGCCGGCTTTCAGGTCCTGGTTCAGGCGCTGGAACGCCACCTGGGCGGTGGTGCGCACGACGTTGACCTTCACGCCCGGATAGCGGGTGCTGAAAGTTCGACCCATCTTCTCGGCCACCTCGGAGGTCTGCGGCACCGTGTACCAGGTGAGCTCACCCTCCTTGCGTGCCGCCTCGTGCAGCGTGGCCAGGTTGATGGGCTGGGCTCGCACGACATAGGGGGCGGCCGGGCACCGGCGGCCAGGAGGCCGAACTCTCGTCTGCGCAACTGCATGGATGTCTCCTTGAATCGGGACCGATCGGCGTCGGCCAACAAAGTATGCACAACATCAAACAATAAATACACTAGGTGTTTGTATGAATCCGTTGATGGCGAGTGCAGCCGTCTAATCGCGGTCCATGACACAAAGCGTCGCCATCCACATCCATCGCCACGGCGATGCCGAGGTCCTGTCAGACACGACGGTTGAAGTGCCCCCGCCCGCCGCGGGCGAGCTGCAGATCCGCCAGAGCGCCATCGGGCTGAACTTCGCCGACATCTACCAACGCCGCGGCTCGCACGGCCCGCATGCGGCGACCCCGTTCCCGATCACGCTGGGCGCTCAGGGCGCGGGCGTGGTCGAGGCGATCGGCGCGGGCGTGACGGGTTTCGCGCGCGGGCAGGCGGTGGCGTACGTCCATGCCGGCGCCTACCAGGTGACGCGCAACCTCCCGGCGGACCGCGTGGTGCCGCTGCCAGACACCGTGTCGCAGGAACTGGCCGGCGCCACCTTGCTGCGCGGTCTCACCGCCGAGTACCTGCTGAGACGGCTGCACGTGGTGCGACCCGGCCAGACCGTGCTCGTGCATGCGGCCGCCGGCGGCATGGGCGTGATCCTGTCGCAATGGGCGCGCGCGCTCGGCGCGTCCGTGATCGGCACCGTGGGCTCGCCCGAGAAGGCGCGCGTCGCGCTTTCGCACGGCTGCCACCATGCGATCGACTACCGCCGCGAAGACTTCGCGGCACGCACCCTGGCGCTCACCGGTGGCGCGGGCGTGGACGTGGTCTACGACGCGGTCGGCAAGGACGTCTTCCTGCCCTCGCTGCAGTGCACGCGTCCGCGCGGCATCGTGATCAGCTACGGCACCGCCTCGGGCGACGTCGAGGCCTTCGACCTGCAGTTGCTCCACGCGAAGTCGCTGAGCGTATGCCGTCCGACCCTGCGCAGCTTCATCGCCGATCCCCAGGAACTGCGCGATGCGGCGCGGGCCTTTTTCGGCGCCCTGACCGAGGGGCAGGTGCGGCTGGAGGTCGGTCACCGCTATGCGCTGGCCGACGTGCGGCGCGCCCACCGCGAATTCGAAGGCCGCGCCACCACCGGCGCGACCGTGCTCATTCCCTGAAGGAGAGGACGACCGCCATGCGACTTTTTCATGCCTGGCTGTCCAGCGCCTCGCGCCGCGTGCGCCTGTGCCTGGCCGAGAAGCAGATCGACTATGAAAGCGTTGCCGTCGACCTCGGCAAGCAGGAGCAGCACGCGCCCGCATTTCTCGCGATGAACCCGAACGGCGTGGTGCCCGCGCTGGAGATCGCGCCCGGTCGCTTTCTTCACGAGAGCTCGACCATCTGCGAGTTCCTCGACGACATCCAGCCCATGCCGCCCCTGCGTCCCGTCGACCCCTACGCGCTCGCCCAGTTGCGCAACTTCGTGCGCTGGACCGACGAGAAAGCGCTGCCCAACCTGCTGATCCTCAACTGGAGCCTGATGCTGCAGCCGATGGCCCGGCAGTGGAGCGATGAGGAACTGCAGCAGAAGATCGCCCGCATCCCCACGGCCGAGCGGCGCGAGGCCTGGGTCCGGATCGCGCGCCAGCCCTATTCCGACGAGGAGAAGGCCGAGGCCCGGCGCAAGCTGCTGCTGCTCGTCGACAAGATGGAGGCCATGCTCGCCGGCTCGGCGTCGCTCGCACCTTCGGCCTGGCTGATCGGCGAGCACTACTCGCTGGCCGACATCGCCGCCGTGCCCTTCATCGCCCGCATCGCCGAGATCGCACCCGAGGCGCTCGATGCGTCAGCCAGCCCGCGCGTGCATGCCTGGTGGGAGGCCGTGCGGCAACGACCGGCCTTCGCGGCCGCGCGGCTGCAGTCCTTCGGCGAGGTGCTCCAGCAACGCGAACACGCCAGCGCGGCCGGCCACTGAAGCGAGACCGACGCACCAGGCCCGCGTACTATCATCCGGGCGACACAACATGGCCACCACTTCCCGCGTCAACCTCAGCGACAAGATTCGCGAAGCCCTCGAGGACGAGATCGTTTCCGGCAAGCTCTACGCCGGCTGCCGCCTCGACGAACAGGAACTGATGGAGCGCTTCAACGTCTCGCGCACGCCCGCGCGCGAAGCGCTGCAGCAGCTGGCGACCGCTGGCCTGGTCGACATCGTGCCGCGGCACGGCGCCGTGGTCGCGACGCTCTCGCTCACGGAGTACGTCGCGATGCTCGAGATGCTCACCGAGCTGGAAGGCCTGGCCGCCCGCCTGTCGGCGCGCCGTATGCCCGCGGCACTGCGCAAGGACCTCGAGGCCTCGATCCGGGCCTGCGAGGAGGCCGCGGCCCAGGACGACCCGGTTGCCTACGAGCGCGCCAACCGTTGGTTCCACGAGACCGTCTACGACGGCAGCCTCAACGAGGTGCTCGCGCGCCAGTTGCGACTCATGCGCCTGCGCATGCGGCATCCACAGCGCTCGCTGTTCGACCGGCCCAACCGGGTGCGCAACTCGATGGTCGAACACCGAGCGATCGTGCAGGCGATCCTGAATGGGGACGAAGACGGCGCCGACCGCGCCATGTCGATGCACATCTCCAGCGGTGGAAATGTGTATGTCGATGCGGTCGCCAAGGGCGCATCGAAAAAGCATCCGGCTCCCACGGCTCAGTTCTGAGTCAGTGCCGTCGCCGGCCATCCGTCGTTGCAAGCCCACGCCCATCGCGCAAGGGCGACCCCAACTAATCCGTCCTGTGCCCGCGTCAGCCGGCGAGCCGCAATTCCTGCATCAGGCCAGCCACATTGCTGACCTGCAGCTTGTCGTAGATCGACTGGATGTGATTGCGAATGGTCGCGGGCGAGCGCGCCAGCAAGGAAGCGATGTCCTTGTAGCTGTCGCCGCGGGCCAGCAACTCCGCGACGGTGCGCTCACGCGGCGTGAGGTCGTCCGCGCGGCACCGTTTGCGCACGCTCAGGAACAGCAGGCGTTGCCCGCATCATCTCGGGCGTCTTCTCGTGGAGATGCAGCGTACGGACGTCGATACCATCGCGCTCGGTCGTGGCAGTTCCCCACATCGATGCGTCGAAGGGTATGAGTGGCTTGACCAGTCCGAGCGCTGCGTCCTGAAACGTCTCGATCGACGATTCGTGAGCGAGCCGATAGAGCCGCAACAAGAAGTCGCTGAAGTCGTGCAGTGCCAGTGCGGTCATGGGTCGAGTCTTCGATTGCCAAACAGATGTCGGCCCCACATGTTTCCGTGGTCCAGGCGACGAAGCTTCTTGGCCAACATCAAGCAAGAGACAGATTCACCTTCGCAGATCTCGTGAATAGTGCATTTGCATCATTTTCTTTTCCCCATCGGCACCTATCGTTCGCGCAAGCTGCCCGGTGTGCTCGATGGTGACGCTACCGTCACGCGCCCCTCTTCGCATCCGACAGCGTCGAACATTTGCACGGAGGGTTTATGGGTAGCTCGGATTCCGGACTGATGAATGCAGTGGTCTCTGCCTCGCGCGCGGCATCGGATTCGTCGCACTGGGGCAGTTTCCTGTCGGCGCTGTGCGATCGCTTCGACGCCACCGCGGCTTGCATCCACACGCCAAGGGATCCCGTGGGAAAGTGGTCGCTGTTCTCCGACGTCGGCCTCCCCAGACATACCGTGCCGGACTACATCGAACACTGGTCGGCACGCGATCCGTGGATGGCCGGTGCGGCGTCCAGGGAGATCTGCGTGCGCACGGGCGAATGCGGCATCGGCAGAGAGCTGTGCGATTGGGACGAGTTGGAACGGATGGACTATTTCCACGAATACGCCGCACCCACCGGTGTCAAGGGACTGCTGGCAATGATCGTCGATGACGGGTCGGCGTCCTCGGTGGCGCCGATGACGGTGATCGGGCTGTATCGCCGTCCGGGGCTGGAGGAATTCAGCTACCAGGACAAGCGTGTCTTCGAATCGGTGCATGCGCCCCTGCAACTCGCCCTTCACACCCATTGGTCGCTTCGCCGCAACCTCGAAACCGAACGAATCTCGACCGCGCTCGTCGACGTGAATCCTCAGCCGCTCTTCGTTCTCTCGCAGACGGGCGAACTCCTGTACGCGAATCCGGCCGGCCAGGCGCTGCTGGCTCGAGGGGAATGGATCGATGCGCGGTCGGGAAAGCTCGCGCGACTGGGTCAGCTCGAAGCGGCGGAAGTGTCGGCCTCCCTGGCGCGCGCGCAGTTGGGACAGATTCAGACGCATTCGCTGCTCCGGATGCGGACCGACAGCCTGCGTATCTCCGCGACGGCCCGATTCGTTCCACTGGGCATCGACAACCCTGCCCGCTGGGCCTGGCCGCGCGCTGCGACCCTTCTCACCATCGACCTGGGCCACGACGACCACCAGTCGCGACGCATCGCGCAGATCGCGATGCAATTCAAGCTGACCGCCGCCGAGGCGCGACTGCTGAATGCCCTGGCCGACGGCGAGACACCCGGCGGGATTGCGGAGCACCAGGCCATCTCGGTCCATACGGTTCGTACCCATTTGAGCAATATCTTCGGCAAGACCGGGCTGCGTCGGCAGGCCGACCTGATTCGCCTGGTGACGCAGTAGCGGCACGATGGCGCGCGGTGTCGCCGGCCTGCGTGACAAGTCTCACTGTGCAGTGAGGACCACGATCTCGCCGTTGGACCCGCGCTGGTAGAACAGCTCGTTGCCTTTCAGCCGCACCTCGTTGCAACGGCTTTCCAGGGCCTTGCGCATGTCCTGGCAGAGCTTCGTGCCATCGAGCCGGACCGTGCCGTCGAAGATGCCGCCGCCGGGCCCGGCACCGGTGCCGCCGCGCCGGTACGCCAGCCGGAAGTAATCGTCGGGGCCGAAGTCCATCGTCCAGCCCGTGCCATCCATTCGCGTGCCCACGAACTTCTTGCCGTTGAGACCCTTGAGCGTCTCGGGCGTCAGTGCCACGGCCTCCGCCGGAAATTCCGGCGCAGCCGGCTGGGCCAGCGCCGCCGGCAGGGAGAGCCCGAGCGCAGCCGTCGCGAATGCCCAGCGACGCAGGTGTTGCAACGTTCTCATGCTGTCGATCTCCCTATCCGCCTCAAGGCGCGAGCTGCGTCAGGCCGACATATCCGAGATCGGTGAACGCGCTGAAGATCGCATTCGCCGCTTTCAGATTCATGCGGATCTGCTTGCGGGCGATCGGCTTGGACTGGTTCGCCAGGTAGACCGCGCCACTGCGCTCGACCAGCACCCGTTCGGATCCCGAGAAGGTTGCCAGCCCCGGTACCCGGCTGAAGCGCATCACGCGTGCATCCCCAAGTTGCGTGATCGTGTAGTTGCCCTCGCCCACGACGTCGCAGTTGCGGGCCGAGCCATTGATCGCACGTTGCTTGCACTCGTAGAAGGTCACGGCGGTGCTGCTGCCCCCTGCGAAGCTCACGCGAATCGGCGTGTTGGTGGTGTAGTAGTCGGTCGCGGTCGCGGCCGTACCCAAGGGCGCACCGCCCAGCGTGAGGAGGCTCAGCGACGTGCCCTGCCATCCGTCGTTGCGAGGCCCGCTGGAGAACGTGGTGCCCGCCAGGTTGGCCGGTGCGTTGATACAGGGCTTCCCGGGGTTGCGCGAGATCACCTCCTCGAGGCTGGTGGCAGGCGTGAAGGCCGCGGTGGACACGGAGCAGGCGACCGCCGGATTGGCCCTCGAGTCGCCGCCCGCCGCGACCTCGGCCAGGGAGACGGTGGCCTTATTGGCGTCGGTCGGCGTGTAGATCGGCGCGGTCTCGAGGTCCACCGCGTTCTGGTAGTACATGACCGATCCTTCGGGGAAGGTGTACGGCGCCAGGCTCGTCAGCATCTCCACAGCGCCCATGTTGGGACCCCAGGTCGAGTAGCGCTGGCCATAGGGACCATTCGTGCTGTAGGGGTGGACCTTCACGCCCATGAACACAGCGGCCAAGGGCTGGCCGCTGATGTCGACCGACATGCGCTTGTTGACGCTGAGGCTCAGGCCATCGCAGTAGTTTCCGATGTTGACCGACCTGGCGTCGCGCACCGTGTTGGTGTTCTGGAAACCGAACGGGCAGGTCACCCAGGCGCTCCCGCTCCAGTGGAGGTCATTCTGGCGTTCCGGCGAACCGCCGGACGACCACGTCGCGATCGTGCCGTTGACACTGCTGTTGCGAAGCTCCCTGAATCTGACGTTGCCATTGATGGGCGTGAGCTCCTCCGCCGTGGACAGGAACAGCCGCCGCGACCAGTTCGTGCTGTTCGTCAACGTCAGAAACTCCAGGTTGCCCGCGGGCCCGGGAGCTTCCACGAGCGCGCTGGGTGCGGCAGTCAGTTCCCTGGTCGCCTTCACGGCCGGGCCGATGTTGAGCGCGCTGAGCTGGTTCTCGTTGCTGTCCGTCACGTACAGGTCGGCCAGGTGCGCGATATTGGCCTTGCACTGCTCCGAGTTCGCGCCGGTGGCACAAGACTCGCGCCCGTAGCGTGAGTCGAGGTTCGATCGGATCGGCAGGAGCCGGTCGAGCAGCATGTTCTGCGACTCGTTGGCGATGTCGGTCGCGGTGATCGCGGTGCCGGTCAACGCCGGCTGGTCGATGGCCGGCGCCAGGATATCGGAGATGCGCTGAGCAAAGCGCACCAGCATCGCCGCAGCGGCGACGCTCGCGTTGTCCGCGCTGTAGTCCGTGAACAGGTTCGTGGGCAGGCCCAGCTGCGAACGCACATTCGCCTCCGCCTGGTCCGAGCTGGCACCCGTGTTCTCGACCATGCGATGGATCAGCGTGGTGAAGGAGGTGATGCGCTGCGGCCGATCGGCAGGAGCCTTCAGGATGTAGGCGGTGGAGACCGGGCCGAACAGCGTATCGACGGCATCGGTGCCGACGAGGGCGACCACGGGGCCCGAGCCGAGGTCATCGGAGGCGACCTTGAGCGTGACGCTGCCCGAGGCATCGGTGCGGCCACTCGGCTCGCCACCGTCGAGCATGCCGTTGTTGTTGCGGTCGAGGAACACCTGTGCGTTGCGGATCGAGCCTTCCATGACCTTGATCGTCAGGTCCTGATCGGTCGCGCCCGGCCCGGCCGGATCGGGCACCGTCGGGGCCGGGCCCGTGGCAAAAGGAAATATCGCTCCGCCTCCTCCACCCCCGCCACCTCCGCAAGCCGCGATGCCCGTCAGCACGGCGCAAGCCAGCGCCACCTTGGTCCCCAGGAATCCATTCGCCATCTTCTGCTCCTCGTTGTTGAAGCACCCCCTCCGGGTGCTCTGCGGCGGAGTATTGAGAGGGACCGGTTCCTTGGCATCCTTCAGATCAACTAGATCATCACCATGGGCACCCGTCCCCTACAGCGGGGACAGACAAGCCGCCCCCGCGGCCCGACCATCGCGCTGCAGGAGACACGCAGATGGAATGGCTGATCCCTTACAAGCTCGACACCGACGCGCCCGACGGCGGCCGGCCCTCGTTCCAGGCGCCACGCGCGCCGGAACCGGTCGCCGCACAGCGCCGCACCGCATGGATGCGCCTGCGCGCCCTCTTCCTCCCCACACCGATGCGCCCGCCATGCAGCAGGTCGTGATCGTCGGCGCGGGCCATGCGGGCTTCCAGTGCTGCGCCTCGCTGCGCCAGGAAGGTTTCGAGGGCGCCATCGTGCTGGTCGGCGACGAGGCCAGCCTGCCCTACCAGCGGCCGCCGCTGTCGAAGGCTTACCTGCTCGCGAAGGCGAGCGCGAGCGACCTGCATTTCCGGCCCGAGCGCTTCTTCGAGGAACAGCGCGTGCAGCGCGTGCAGGGCCGCGTCGAGCTGATCGATCGCGCCGCGCAGCGCGTGGTGCTGACGTCGGGCCAGGCGATCGCCTACGACCATCTCGTGATCGCCACCGGATCGAGCCCGCGCCGCATGCGCGTCGAGGGCGCGGAACTCGAGGGCGTGATGAGCCTGCAGACGCTGGCCGATGCCGACCGGCTGCGCGAGCGGCTGGCCGACAGCCGGCGCGCGGTGGTGATCGGCGCGGGCTTCATCGGGCTCGAGTTCGCTTCGGTGGCGCGTGCCCTCGGTCTGGAGGTGACGGTGCTCGACGTGGCCGATCGCGCGCTGGCGCGGGCCGCCTCGCCGCACAGCGCGCAGGCGGTGGCGGCCTCGCACGAGGGCCGCGGCACGCGGCTGCGCTTCGGCTGCGGCGTGACGGCGCTGGAGGGCCATGAAGGCCGGATCGCGGCAGTGCGCACCGCCGACGGCGAGACGCTGCCGGCCGACCTCGTGGTGGTCGGCATCGGTGCCGAGCCGCGCACGCAGCTCGCGGCGCAGGCCGGGCTCGCGGTCGACAACGGCATCCGCGTCGATGCGCAGCTGCTGAGCTCCGATCCGGCGATCTCGGCCATCGGCGACGTGGCGGCCTTTCCCGATCCGGTCAGCGGACGCCACATCCGGCTCGAGTCGGTGCAGAACGCCGGCGACCAGGCGCGCAGCGTGGCGGCGCGGCTCGCGGGCAAGACGGTGGCCCATGGTCCGGTGCCGTGGTTCTGGAGCGACCAGGGCGAGCTCAAGCTGCAGATCGCCGGGCTGCGCGCGGCCGACGATGCGCACGTGGTGCTGCGCGATGCGGCTTCATCGGCCGCTACCGTGCTGTGCATTCGCGAAGGACGCCTCGCGGCGGTCGAGACGCTCAACCGCGCGGGCGATCACATGCTCGCGCGCCGGCTGCTGGCCAAGGGCGTGGCGCTGAGCGAAGAAGAGGCGCGGGCGCCTGGCTTCCAGCTCAAGGCGCTGGCCTGAGCCGCGCGTGCGTCAGAGCACGTCGCTGCCCGACAGCGAAGGCGTCTGCGCGATGCGCTCGGAGATGACGCGGCAGGCCTCGAGCAGCGGCGCGACATAGGCCTGGGCCGGATCTTCCTTCTGGCGGAACACCAGCGTGCTCACGCTGATCGCCGCCACCGGCACGCCGCCCACGCCGCGGATCACCGCGCCGAAGCAGAAGATGCCGGCCTCGTTCTCCTCGTTGTCGACCGACCAGCCGCGCTCGCGCGTCTTCTTCACCTCGGCGCGCAGCGCGGCGGCATCGACGGTGGTGTTGGGCGTGTAGCGCGGCATCGGCAGGCGCTGGACCAGCGCCTTGAGCGCGCCATCGTCGAGCGCCGCCATGTAGGCCTTGCCGACGGCGGTGGCATGCAGCGACACGCTGGTGCCGATGCGCGAGGCCATGCGCACCGCGCTCGGGCTCTCGAGCTTCTCGATGTAGACCATGGTCGTGTCGTTGGGCACGGCCAGGTGCACGGTCTCGCCCGTGAGATCGCGCAGCCGCTTGAGCTCGTCGACCGCCGCCAGCCGCAGTTCGGAACGGCCCCAGCTGCGGCTCGCGAGCTGGATCAGCCGCGGGCCCAGCCCCAGGGTCGCGCTGTGCGGGTGCTCGACCAGCAGGCGCTCGGCGATCAGCGCCGCCACGATGCGATGCACCGTGGGCCGCGGATAGCCGCTCGCGCGCATCAGCGCCGCGACATTGACCGGCTCCTGCGCATCGGCCACCAGTTGCAGCACGTGCATGAACTTGGAGAACGACGCGGTACCCGCGACCTGGTTCGCGGAAGCGGCGGAAGGGGCGGGAGCGGCGGAGGAAGACCGGGAAGCGGGCATGGACGAAGGGACGAGGCCGGTGCGGGCACCGGCGGGAACGAAGGCCGGGCCATTATCCATACCCTCCATCCAGTCCACGCGCATCGGGCGCGCCCTCAGCTCACCATGTAGCCGCCGTCGACCGGCAGCACCACGCCGGTCATGAACGACGCGGCCGGCGTGCAGAGGAACATCGCGGCGCGCGCCACGTCGTCGGGCGTGCCCCAGCGGCCCAGCGGCGTGCGCGCGAGGATCGGGCCCGCGCGCGCGGGATCGTCCTGCAGCGGCTTCGTCAGCGGCGTCGCGATCCAGCCCGGCGCGATCGCGTTCACGCGGATGCCGTCGGCCGCGTAGGCGATCGCCAGCGACTTGGTGAGCTGGGCCACGCCGCCCTTGCTCGAGGCATAGCCGGGCACCAGGCCGCCGCCGAAGAAGCTCAGCATCGAGGCCGTGTTGACGATGCAGCCGCCGCTCGCCTTGAGGCGCTCGCGCGTCATGCCGCACACGCGCATCGTGCCGGTGAGGTTCACGGCCAGCACCTTCTCGAACACCGCGAGGTCGTGCTCCGCGCCGCGCAGGATGATGCCGGCGCAGTTGAAGACGATGTCCAGGCGCTCGATGCCGCCGATCGCGGCCTCGAGGCTCGCGTCCGAGGTCACGTCGGCCTGCCGGACCTCGACCGCGGCATCGAGCGTGCCGTCGCCGTTGCCCAGGCCGATGGCCGTGACCTGCGCGCCGAGCGCGGCCAGGTGGTTGGCGATCACGGCGCCGATGCCCTGGGTGGCACCGGACACCAGTGCCCGCTTGCCCTTGAAGAGTGCTGCCTCGTAAGTCATGAAAAGGGAGTTGCCTTTGCGTGCGTCAGTTCTTGATGTCGAGCTTGCCCATCAGCGTCTTGAAATAGGCGCTGTCCTTGGCCATCGTGGCCTTGAAGGCGACGTCGTCGGCATAGGCGAAGCCCAGGTTCTGCTTGTCGAGTACCTCGCCGAAGGCCGGCTCGTTGGCGGCCTGCTGGCTCACGGTCTTCAGGTACGCGATGACCTCGGGCGGCGTGTTCTTGGGCGCCGCGATGCCGCGCCAGGTGCCGATCACCAGGTCGATGTTGCGTTCCTTGAGCGTGGGCACCTTCTCGAAGCCCTTCACGCGCTGCTCGGCCATCACGGCCAGCGTCTTGAGCTTGCCGGCCTGCACGTAGGTCGTGACCTCGGCCGGGCTCACCGCCACCGCGTCGATGTGGCCGCCCATCAGCGCGAGCACCGCGGGGCCGGCGCCCTGGAACGGCGTGTGGTTGAACTTGACGCTGGTCTTGTCCTCGAGCGCGGCGGCCGCCAGGTGCCAGATCGAGCCGTTGCCGGCATTGCCCACGCTGAGCTTGCCGCTGTCCTTCTTCGCGGCGGCCAGGAATTCCTCGATCGTGTTCCACGGCGCATCGGCGCGCACGGTGATCGCGGCCTGGTCGGCGTTGAGGCGCGCGATGGGCGCGAGGTCTTCATAGGTGAACTTCGCGAGGCCCATGTGCGGCAGCGTCGTCAGTTCCACCGTGACCACCGCGAGGCGGTAGCCGTCGGGCTTGGCATTGATCACGTCCTGCCAGCCGATGGCGCCGCTGGCGCCGGGCTTGTTGACGATGATCATGCTCTGCGGCATGTGCTTGCGCGTGGCATCGGCGAAGGCGCGCGCCAGTGCGTCGGTGCCGCCGCCGGGCTGGAACGGCACCACCAGTTCGACCGGCTTGTTGGGATAGTCGCGCGATTGCGCCGAGGCGGGCGCGGCGGCCAGCAGCGCCGCCACCGGCAGCAGCGACAGCGCCGCGAGGCGTTGCAGTTTCGAGGCGAAGCGAATCATGGGGTTTGTCTCCGTGGTTTGAAAATGAATGGGACCGAAAAAAACTTGGCGGCGCTTCAGTACGTGGCCCGACCGCCCGAGAGATCGAAGGTCGCGCCGGTGCTGAAGCTGCACGAGCCCGAGCACAGCCAGGCCACCATCTCGGCCACCTCGGCGCTCTCGCCCAGGCGCTGCATCGGGCTCTTGCCGATCATGGTCTGCACGTGCTCGGCCGACATCTGCTCGAGGATCGGCGTGCGCACCGCGGCCGGCGCGATCGCGTTCACCAGGATGCCGGTGGTCGCGAGCTCCTTGCCGAGCGACTTGGTCAGCGCGATCACGCCGGCCTTGGCCGCGCTGTAGGCCGAGGCATTGGGCGTGCCTTCCTTGCCGGCCAGCGAGGCGATGTTGACGATGCGGCCCGCGCCCGCGGCACGCAGATGCGGCACCACCGCGCGGCACACGTTGAAGGTGCCGACCAGGTTCACGTCGACGATGCGCCGCCACGTGGCGGGGTCGTAGGCATCGAGCGGCATAGTCGGCCCCGCGAAGCCCGCGCTGTTGATGACGAAGTCGATGCGGCCGAAGCGCGCGACCACCGCGGCGGCGGCGCGCTCGACCGTGGCGAGATCGCTCACGTCGACCTGCCAGGCATCGTCGTTCGCAGTGGCCTCGGCCATGTCCCACGCCGCCACGCGCGCGCCGCTGCGGCGCAGCTGCGCAGCGACTTCCGCGCCGATGCCGCTGGCACCGCCGGTGACCACCGCCACCGCGCCCGCGAAGTCGTAGCCGGCGCGGCCGTAGGCCGTCGTGCTCATCGGATGAACTGCTTGACGTAGTCCGCGCCGAGGCCGACGTTGTCGAAGTGCTTGCGGCACATGTCGATCTTGGTGAACACGTCCTCGTAGCCCATGCCCTTGCCCCAGGGGTCGGTGTAGTACATGACACCGTTGACCTGGAAGTAGGTGATCATTTCCTCGACGTCCTCGGGCACGTACAGCGTGTGCGTCTCGCCCGGCGGCTCGAACACGTAGCTGCCCTCGGTGGCTTCCCAGTCGTGCTCGAGATAGCGCCAGCGCCCCTTGAGCACGAAGCCGTGCACCGCCTGCGGATGGCGGTGGCGGCTCAGCACGCCCGACTTGCGCACCTTCAGCAGGTTCATCCAGTAGCCCTGGCTCGCGTTCAGGCACAGCGGCCGGAACCACACGTTCTCGGCCTGCGGCACCCACAGGCGCTCGTCGGTCGGGATCGCATGCTGCACCACGATCTCGGGCAGCGCGTCCGGAGGATTCGGGTACTGGTAGGGCATCTTCGGGGTCGGGTCCGAATCATCGAGAGGCATGTCGCTTGTCCATATTGTGGATGTATGTCCATATTGTAGACATCGATGCCAGGACCACGTCTTTGCGTAAACCCTGATGGCGCGCGCGACCGCGCCGCCGCATCGGCGCGGCGGTTCGGATCGGAGGGGGCGGTTCCGCTCAGTCGAGCCGGACGGCGGCGGGGAAGGCCTCGACGAGGTGCTCGATGAAGGCGCGCGCCGCGGCACTCATGCCGCGCCGGCTCGGCATCAGCGCCGAGATGGTCGAGTCGGCCGCCACCCAGTCGGGCAGCACGCGCCGCAGGCGGCCGGCGCGCAGCTCGTCGCGGCAGATGTAGGCCGGCAACGCGACCACGCCCATGCGCGCCTCGGCCGCGCGCTTCAGGGTCACCATGCAGGTGCCCTCCATGCGCGGACGGATCGCGACCTGCGCGGTCTGCGCGCGGTCGTCCTCGCGCTTGAGCAGCCACGCGGGCGTGAGCGACCCGCGCTTCATGATCAGCGTCGCGCAGCCGCGCAGGTCGTCGGGCTTCTCGATGGGGCCGGCGGCCTCGAGGAACTCGGATGCCGCGAACAGGTGCCAGGGCGCTTCCGCCAGCGGGCGCTGCACCAGGTTCGAATCGGGCAGCGCGCCCGAGTAGGCGCGGATCGCGAAGTCGTAGCGGTCGGCCACGATGTCGACGTTGGCGTCGCTCGCGTCCTGCAGCAGGTTGACCTTCGGGTACTTCGCGAGAAAGCTCGCGACCATCTCGGTCATGGCGAACTGCGAGGTCGCGACCGACACCGTGTAGCGCACGGTGCCCGTCGGCTCCGTGCTGCGGCTGCGCATCGCGGCTTCGGCCTCGTTGGCGCGCGCGATGGTGGCAACCGCGTGGCCATAGAAGGCCTCGCCCGATTCGGTCAAGGTGATGCGCCGCGAACTGCGCGCCAGCAGCGTCAGGCCGAGCTCGGCCTCGAGCTGCTGGATGCGGTAGCTGATCGTCGAGACCGGCCGCTGCAGCGCGCGCGCCGCGGCCGAGAGGCTGCCCCGGTCGATCACTTCCACGAAGTACCGAAAGTCGTTGAGGTCGAGCACGCGTGTCTTTCGCCGATGGGTTCTTCCGAGTCCGCGGCAACTTAGCACGTTCCGCGCGCACCGACCACGCGCGGACCCGGGCAAAGGGTCAGGCGTTCCAGTGGCGCGACACGAACGCAGCCGCGCGATCGAGCGCCTTGCGTGCACTCGCGAGTTCGCGCGTGTTGAGCTGGAACACGTGGTGCATGCCCTGCCACTCCTCGAGCTCGACCTGCGCGCTGGCCTGCCCAGCCGCCTCCACGAGACGGCGCGAATCGTCGCGCAGCACCTCGTCCGAGCCGACCTGGATCAACGTGGGCGGCAGGCGCCGCAGATCGGCATCGAACAGCGGCGAGCCGCGCGGATCGCTGGCCGGCGCGCCGCCCAGATAGGCCGCGGCCGAAGCGCGCAGGTAGCCGACGTCGAGCAGCGGATCGCCGACGGCCAGTTCCTGCGCGCTCGCGCCGCTCAGGCTCAGGTCGGCCCAGGGCGAGAACGCGACCAGCGAGGACACGGCGATGCCCTGCCTCGCGGCCTCGAGCACGGTCGCGAGCGACAGGCCGCCACCGGCCGAGTCGCCCACCACCGCCACAGCGCCGAAGCGCGCTGCCAGCCCCGCGAGCATGCGCAACGCGAGGTCGCGCGCGGCGGGCAACGTGGCCTCGGGCGCCAGCGGGTACTCGAGCACGAAGGCCGGCACGCGCGTGCGCGCCGCGAGCTGGCTGGCCAATCCGACATAGGCGCTCGCATGGCCCAGGCCATAGCCGCCGCCATGGATGAACAGCAGCGCGCGCCCGGGCACGGCCTGCGCGGGCTCGACCCACCAGCCGGAAGCGGCTTCGTCGACGGCCTCGCGCGCCGCGACTTCGGAAGCGGTGGGCGTCTGCGCGATGAAGCGGTCGTAGATGTCGCGCGGCGTGCCGGGCGCGGTGGACCAGAAGCGGCCGAACTCCAAGCGCAGCGCGCGCGCCGCGGCGATGTCCTGGGGATCGATGGGAACGAGGGCCATCAGCGAACTCCGAAGCCGTGGCCCGCGAGATGCCAGGCCATCATCATGGTGGTGATGTTGGGCGGCGCGCTCGGTGCCCTGGGCATGATCGACGCATCGATCACGAACAGGCCAGGCACGCCGTGGACGCGCCCGCCGCCATCGACCACGCCTTGGCCGGGCGGCCCCATGCGGCAGGTCGAGGTCGGGTGCGCATAGCCGTCGAGCTGTTGCTCGATCGCGCGCTGCAGGTCGTCGCCATCCGAGAACTCCGGCCCCGGTGCCATCTCGGCCGCGACCATCCCGGCGAACGGCGACTGCCGCCCGATCGCGCGCGACAGCCGCACGGCCTCGAGCATGCGCGCCATGTCGCGCGGCGTGCCCAGCAGGTTATAGCGGATGCGCGGCGCGCTGCGCGGATCGCGGTCGGCCAGCTCGAGGCTGCCGGTCGCCTCGGGCTGCGTCACCGACACCGCCAGCACGATCGCACCGCCCGTGGGGCTCAGCGCCGGATCGAACAGATGGGTGGCCGAGATGTGCAGATCGAGGTCGCCGGGCTCGGCCTGCGAGGACGCGGCCCAGAGGATCGCGCCCGCCGCGGGATGCATGCCGGCCGCCTCGGGCGTCAGCGCGTAGACGTTGTAATAGAACGGATGCTCCTGCAGGCCCTGCCCCACCGGCAGGTCCGCCACCAGCGGAATGCCCAGCGACCCCAGGTGCGGCGCGGGACCGATGCCCGATCGCATGAGGATCGCCGGACTGCCGAAGGCGCCCGCGCTGAGGATCACCTGGCCCGCGCGATGGCTCCGGCCCTCGGCATCGACCACGCCCACGGCGCGCCCGTCCTCGAACAGCACGCGATCGATCTCCACGCCGCCACGGATCGTGAGGTTGGGCCGCGCGCGCACGTCCTCGCCGAGGAAGGCGATGCCGGTGTTGATGCGCCGCCCCGAGATCACGTTGAGCGGATACGGCGCGACGCCGGCCTGCTGCGCGCCGTTGAAGTCCGCCACGCGCGCGAAGCCGAGCGCGGCCGTCGCATCGACGAAGCCATTGAGCGCCGGCGTCAGCTCGTCGCGCCGGCGGTTGCGGATCGGCAGCGGGCCCGCGCGACCGCGCAACGCGTCATCGCCGTCGGGCGTGTTCTCGATCGCCTTGAAGGCTTCGAGCAGCTCGGGCCATTGCCAGCCCTCGATGCCGAGTGCGCGCCACTTCGCGAAGTCCTCGGGCCGAGAGCGCATCGCCACCGCCGCGTTGACGGCCGAGCTGCCGCCCAGCGTCTTGCCGCGTGGCGCGTGGATGCTGCGGCCCGCGAGGCCGGTCTCGGCCTGGTAGCCCCAGTCGTGGCCATCGGGCCCGCCCGCCGTGTCGGCATCGGCGAGGTCGCGCGGAAACACGTTCGGCCGGTAGGCTTCGCCGGCCTCGAGCAGCAGCACCTGGCGCGCCGGATCGGCGCTGAGCCGATGCGCGAGCACCGCGCCCGCAGAGCCGCCGCCGACGACGATGACGTCGAAGGCAGCGCTCATCGCGACAGCGCTCCGGCCACCTGGCCCATCAGCACCGCGAACGGCATGTCGATCGCGGCATACACGTCGAGCGCCTTCGGATCGGCGTTGTCGCCCATGATCTCGACCATCAGGGTCGCGTAGTCGGAGATCTCGATGCCGAGCGTCGTCAGGCGCGCGATGCCTGCCTCGCGCTTGGCGGCCGAGAAGGTGCCGCAGGCGTCGATGGCGATGATCGGCTGGTAGCCCTCCTCGCGCGCCGAGATCGCCGGCAGCGAGGCACAGACCTCGAACGACAGCCCCGCGATGATCAGGTGATCGCGCTTGGTCGCCTTCACGGCCTTCACGAACGGCGGGTAGTCCCAGGCGTTGACCGTCGAGCGGTCCATGATCTCGCCGCCGCCCAAGGCTTCCTTGAGCTCGGAGGCCGTCGGCCCCCACATGCTGTCGCGCGCCGTCGTCACCGCGACGATCGGCAGGCCCAGGACCTTGGCCGCCTTCGCGAGGCCGACCACGTTGTGCTTGAGATCGCTGACCGTCATGTCGCGCACGCCGGTCATCAGGCCGACCTGGTGATCGATGAGCAGAACGGCCGTGTTGTCCCGCGTCATGCGGGTGCGTTGGGTTTGCATTGGTGTGACTCCTTGCGCTGGTTGGTGCGGGTTCGAAACGTGAGGCATTCGAACGGATGCGCCAGGCAGGGTCAACGAGATCGGCGGGGATCGGGGCTGGAAGGATCTTCCAATGGGTTGGAGGGTGGGAGAGGTTCCAATGGGACGGATGCTGTTGCCGGGATCACCTGCTGCCGCAGCGAGCGCCGGTCGGGACAGGGAC
>Ga0160430_100483_pt1 | contig 22579 bp, 19 predicted proteins | sample HID1971I_E0MG_FD_108274 | JGI IMG/M metagenome (GOLD analysis project Ga0160430, IMG submission 108274) | Enriched millipede-associated microbial communities from UW Madison campus, WI, USA - HID1971I_E0 MG | ecosystem: Host-associated > Arthropoda: Insects > Digestive system > Unclassified ...
CCGTGCGTCGCGACGATGCGCTTGTCGGTGTCGATGAAGGCGACGCCGAGCCGGCGGGCCACGCGCCTGCCGACGCTGGTCTTGCCGGCGGCCATCGGGCCGACCAGCACCAGCGTCAGCGGATCAGCCTCGCTCGTCATGCGCGATGAGCGCCGCCTCGGACGCGGGTGCCGTGCGCAGCTCCGCGGGGATGCCGGCGAGGTACCCCTCGAGGTTGCGGCGCGTCTCTCGGATGCTGTCGCCGCCGAACTTCTCCAGCACGGCGTTCGCGAGCTCGACCGCGACCATGGCCTCGGCGACCACGCCCGCGGCGGGCACGGCGCACACGTCGGAACGCTGGTGGTGGGCCGTGGCGTCGTCGCCCGTGGCGATGTCGATCGTGCGCAGCGCGTGCGGGACCGTGGCGATCGGCTTCATGCCGGCGCGCACACGGAGCACGGTTCCCGTGGACATGCCGCCCTCGGTGCCACCGGCGCGGTCGGATCCGCGCGTGATGCCGTCCGCCGTGGCGAAGAGCTCGTCGTGCGCAGCGGAACCCCGGCGGCGCGTGGTCTCGAAGCCGTCGCCGACCTCGACGCCCTTGATCGCCTGGATGCTCATGAGCGCCTGCGCGAGGCGCGCGTCGAGACGCCGGTCCCACTGCACGTGCGAACCGAGACCCGGCGGAAGACCGTAGGCGAGGACCTCGACGATGCCGCCCAGCGTGTCGCCGTCCTTCTTCGCGTCATCGACCTCGGCGACCATCAACGCGGAGGTCGCGGGGTCGAAGCAGCGCAGCGGATCGGCATCCAGGACGTCGACGTCGTCCGGCGTCGGGAGCGGGGACCCGGCCGGGACCTGCACCGGTCCGATCGACAGCGTGTGGCTGACCAGGCGGATGCCGAGCTCGCCCAGGAACGAGCGCGCGATCGCACCGAGGGCCACGCGTGCGGCGGTCTCGCGGGCGCTGGCGCGCTCGAGGATCGGACGGGCCTCGTCGAAGTCGTACTTCTGCATGCCGACGAGGTCGGCGTGTCCGGGGCGCGGGCGCGTCAGCGGAGCACTGCGTCCGCGGGATTTGTCGGTGAGTTCGACGGGCTCGGGGTTCATGACCTCGATCCACTTCGGCCACTCGGTGTTGCCGATGCGCAGGGCGATCGGGCTGCCGAGGCTCTTGCCATGACGGACGCCGCCGGAGAGCGTCAGCTCGTCCTGCTCGAACTTCATGCGCGAGCCGCGGCCGTAGCCCAGCTTGCGACGAGCGAGGTCGGCCTGGATGGCCTCGGACGACACCGGGACGCCGGAGGGCAGACCCTCCATGACGGCGATGAGTTCTGGGCCGTGCGATTCGCCGGCCGTGAGCACGCGGAGCATTGCTCCAGTCTCCCATGTGTTCGCACCCTCGCCGCGCCGCGTTTCGTCGGTGGGGCCGTTTCGCCGGAGCGACGCGGATCAGAGGGCGGCGCGCATGGCGGCGATGACGGCGGCCTCGTCGGGCAGGGCGACGGACGGGTCGCCGTGGCGGAAGATCCGGATCTGGCGCACGGCCTGGTGCAGCAGCATCCCGAGCCCGGAGATCGCAGGAGCGTCCCCCCAGACGGACGCGAGGGACGAGGGCCACGGGGCGTACGCGGCGTCGAAGAGGGCTCCGCCGCTCGCGGCCAGCGCCGCCGCGGTCTCCGTGGCGAGGGCTGTTCCGCTGGGCAGGGTCGCGATCGTCAGGTCCACGCCGAGGACCGGATCGTCGAGCGCGGAGACCTCGACGACGACGCCGACGCGCTCTCCGAGATCGATCAGCGGCGCCGCGCGTTCCGGTCGTCGGGCACGCACGTCCACTCGCGCCGCGCCGATCTCCGCGACGGCGACCAGAGCCGACGCCGCGGTCGCGCCCGCGCCGAGGATGCGCACCGTCTCCACGTCGCCGATGCCGGCCTCTGCCAGCGCGTCGACGATGCCTCCCACGTCGGTGTTGAAGCCGGCGGGGCGCGCACTGAGCAGCAGGGTGTTGACGGCTCCGGTGAGGTCCGCGTGCCGATCCCGCGTCGCTGCCGCGCGGAACGCCACTTCCTTCAGCGGCATCGTGAGGGAGAGACCACGCCACGTGCCGTCGAGCTGAGCGAGCGCCGTCGCGAATCCTTCAGCGGGAACCTGACGCCGCCCGTACTCCCAGTCGAGACCGAGCACGCGGTACGCGGCCGCGTGCAGGGCCGGCGACTTGGAGTGCCCGATCGGGTCGCCCCAGACCGCCAGGCGGGTCATTGCGATCCGGCCGCGCATCCGTTGTTGTCGGGATTGTCGCGGCACCAGGCGCGCCATTTCTCCACGCCGGCGAGGTGCTCGTCGTACGTCGTCGAGAACTGCGTCTCCCCCGTCGCGAGGTTGATCGTGACGAAGTACAGCCACGGACCGTCATCGGGGTGCATCGCCGCCTTGATGGCCGCATCGCTGGGGCTCGCGATCGGTGTCACCGGGAGCCCCGTGTGCACGTACGTGTTCCAGGGGTTCGGATCGGCGAGAGCCTCGGCCGAGCTGGAGACGACGCCTTCGTGCAGGGTGCCGTAGCCGTACTGGGCCGTCGAATCCATCTGCAGCTTCATGTCGATGTCGAGACGGTTCTGGATGACGCGTGAGACCTTCGGGAAATCCGCGGTCAGACCCTCGCGCTGGATGATCGAGGCGATCGTCAGCACGCGCTCCGCGTCTGCGGCCGGCACACCGGTGGCATCGAGCGCTTCACGGGTGCGGTCGACCATGCGCTGGATCACCTGCGGAGCCGTCACCCCGGGATCGAACTCGTACACCGCGGGGAAGAGCCAGCCCTCGAGGCTCTGCGCGTCGACGCCGTAGGCGGAGGGATCCTTGACCGCGGCCTCGAAGTCGGCGAGCGGGATGCCGAGCGTCTCCGCCATGCTGGGCAGCGACGACACGACCGTCCCGCCTTCGGAGACCGACACTGCGTTCGCCATCTTGTTCTCGTCGTTCTGGAGCGCGGCCAGAGCGGCCTCGGCCGTCATCTTCTCCTGCAGGCGATAGACGCCCGGGTAGAACGTGACGTCGATGTTCTCATCGACCAGATAGTCGTAGAACACGTCCTCCGTCTTCGTGACGCCCGCCTCGTAGAGGGCGGCGGACACCGGCGCTCCGGTGTCGCCCTGCTTGATCGTCACGAGGGCCTCACCGGTCGCGAGACCCGGCTCCCAGTCCTTCGGCTCGCCCCATCCCATGGCGTCGGCGATCTTGTCGCCGTAGGTGTTGGCCACCCAGACACCGGCGGCCGCGATGCCGCCGAGGATCGCCAGGACGATGATCAGCGCGATCAGGCATCCCTTGCGTCGCTTCTTCTTCGGCCGGGCGTCGACGTGGTCGTCGTGCGGAGCGAACAGGTCGTCGAGACCGCCGCCGATGACGGGGTCCGGATCGGGCTGCGCATTGGGGGTGGCGACGGCAGGGTCCACCTGCGGTACGGCGCGAGTCGGAGTGTCCGCCGCATCGGCCGATGCGCGGACGGGCGTCACCGACGGCGTCTCGGCCTCGGAAGCGACGGCGTCATCGGCGGACGCGCGGACCGGCACGGGCGACGGATCCGTCGGAGCGCCCGCAGGGGTCGGCGACGAGGGCGCACCGGCAGCCGCCTCCCGCGCGGCGCGACGCGAGCCGGGCGCAGGGGCGCTGTTGTCGACCGTCGGGATCTGACGGGTCGGCTCCGGCAGGTTCTCGAACAGGTCCCCCAAGCGGGAGTCGGCGTCGTGTCGGGGCGTAGCGCTGTCGCGTTCGGACATCGTCAGGCGTGCTCCTCGTCAGGCGAGATGGCGGCACCGGCCGGGTTCCCGGTGCTCTTCTCCATGTCGATCGCCTGCTGCAGAAGCACCACGGCGGCGACCTGATCCACAATGCTACGAGACTTCTTCTGAGATCTCCCGGAACTCCGCAGTGCCGCGTGTGCGGTCACGGTGCTGAGGCGCTCGTCCACGAGGCGGACGGGGACACCGCTGCGCTCCTGCAGAGCCGCGGCGAACTCCCGCGCATCCGTGGTCGACGCGGTGTCCGCACCCTGCAGGTTGACCGGCAGTCCGACGACGAACTCCAGCGGCTCGTACTCCCCCGCGATCTCGACGAGTCGGGCGATCGACGCGTCATCGCGGGGAACCGTCTCCACCGGTACGGCGAGCATCCCGTCCGGGTCGCAGCGCGCCACCCCGACCCTCGCCCGACCGACGTCGATGCCGAGCCGCACCCCGCGGCGGAACCCGCTCACGCGACGTGCAGCTCCTGTGCGATGGCCTCGAGCGCCGCCGGCAGAGCCGACGCGTCCGCGCCGCCGCCCTGTGCGACGTCGTCACGACCCCCACCGCCACCGCCGAGGACTCCGGCGGCGCGCTTGGCCAGCGCGCCCGCCTTCGCACCGGCGGAGCGTGCGGCATCGTTGGTCGCCACGACCACGACGGGACGCCCGTTGACGACCGCGCCGAGTGCGACGACGGCCGCATCGGAACCGAGTCGATCGCGGACACCGTTCACGAGGTCGCGCACGTCATCGGCCGAGGCCGCCTCGCCGAGGTTCTGCGCGGCCAGACGGAAGGCGCCGATGCGGGACGCGGCCTCGACGATCGCGGGGATCTGTCCGGCCCGCTCCTTCGCCTCGAACTGGGCGATGCGCTTCTCCGCGGCCTTGAGGCTCGCGGAGAGATCGGCGATGCGCTCGGGCAGCTGCTCCCGCGGCGTCTTGAGCGAGCTGGTGAGCTGCGACACGATCGCCCGCTCGGCGGCGAGCTCGCGGAAGGCGTCGGCGCCGACGAGCGCCTCGATGCGGCGGTTGGACGCGCCGACCGACGACTCTCCGACGAGGCTGACGAGCCCGATCTCGGCGCTCGTGCTGACGTGGGTGCCGGCGCAGAGCTCGCGCGACCAGGGGCCGCCGATGTCGACCATGCGCACCACGTCGCCGTACTTCTCGCCGAACAGTGCCATGGCACCGGCGTCCTTCGCCTCGTCGAGCGAGACGATGCGGGTGGTCACCTCGAGGGCGTCCTGCACCGCGCGGTTCGTGATCTCCTCGATCTCGCTGCGGGTGTCGGCGGAGAGCGCCTGCGACCACGAGAAGTCGAACCGCATGTAGCCGGCACGGTTCAGCGAACCCGCCTGCGTCGCGGTCGGTCCGAGCGTGTCGCGGAGGGCGGCGTGCACGAGGTGCGTGGCGGAGTGCGCCTGGCGAGCGGCACGACGGTTCGCGGCATCCACCACGGTCGTCGCGATATCGTCGACGGCCACGCTGCCCCGCGTCACCTCGACGGTGTGGCTGATCAGACCCGGCACGGGCTTCTGCACGTCGAGCACCTCGAGCACATAGCCCGGCCCGACGATGGTGCCCTTGTCGGCGACCTGTCCACCGGACTCCGCGTACAACGTGGTCTCGGCGAGCACGACCTCGGCGATCTGTCCCTCGGACGCGCTGCGCACGGGGGCGCCGTCCACGAGCAGCCCGAGCACGCGCGACTCGACCTCGAGGGCCGTGTAGCCGTCGAAGCCGGTCTCGCCCAGGGCGCGCAGGTCGCGGTACACCGACACGTCCGCGAGCTGACGCTTGCGGTTGCGGGCGTCGTCCTTGGCGCGCTGACGCTGCTCCTGCATGAGCGTGTCGAAAGCGGCGCGGTCGACGTCGAGGCCGGCCTCCTCGGCGACCTCGAGCGTGAGGTCGATCGGGAAGCCGTAGGTGTCGTGCAGCAGGAAGGCCTCGGGTCCGCTCAGGGTCTTCCCGCCGCCCTTCTTCGTCTCGTCCAGAGCGAGGTCGAGGATCGTGGAGCCGGCGACGAGGGTGCGACGGAACGTCTCCTCCTCGGCGAAGGCGGACGCGGAGAGCACCGACCAGTCCTTCTCGAGAACCGGGTAGACCTCTTTCATCGCGTCGCGCGACGCGGCGAACAGCTCGGGGAAGGTCGGGGCGTCGACGCCCAGGAGGCGCATGGCGCGCACCGTGCGGCGCATGAGACGACGCAGGATGTAACCGCGTCCCTCGTTGGACGGGCGGACCCCGTCGGAGAGCAGCATGAGCGAGGAGCGCACGTGGTCCGCGATCACGCGGAACCGGACGTCGTCCTCGTGCGACGCGCCGTAGCGACGGCCCGAGAGCTCCACCGCGCGGTCGAGGACCGGGCGCACCTGGTCGGTCTCGTACATGTTCTCGACGCCCTGCTTGAGGAACGCGACGCGCTCGAGGCCCATGCCGGTGTCGATGTTCTTCATCGGCAGCTCGCCGACGATGTCGAACTCCGTCTTCCCGCGGATGTTCTCGATGAAGTCCTGCATGAACACGAGGTTCCAGATCTCCAGGAAGCGCGTGTCGTCCGCCGCCGGGCCGCCGTCCTTGCCGTAGGAGGGCCCGCGGTCGAAGAAGATCTCCGAGTCGGGGCCGCCGGGACCGGGCTGCCCCGTGTTCCAGTAGTTGTCGGCGCGGCCGAGGCGCTGGATGCGCTCCGGCTTCAGACCGATGATGTCCCGCCAGATCGACTCGGCCTCGTCGTCCGTCTCGTAGACGGTGACCCAGAGGTCCTTCTCGTCGAAGCCCATCCCGCCGTCCGCCTCGGAGCTCGTGAGCAGCTCCCAGGCGTAGCGGATCGCGCCCTCCTTGAAGTAGTCGCCGAACGACCAGTTGCCGAGCATCTGGAAGAACGTGCCGTGACGGGCGGTGCGACCGACCTCTTCGATGTCGTTGGTGCGGATGCACTTCTGCAGGTCGGCGATGCGCGGATGCGGCGCGGGGACGACGCCCGTGAGATACGGGATCATCGGCACCATTCCGGCGACCGTGAACAGCAGGGACGGGTCGTCGCTGACCAGCGAGGCGGAGGGGACGATGAGGTGGTCGTTCTTCTCGAAGAAGTCGAGGTAACGCTGCGCGATATCCGCAGTTTTCATAGAGTGCCGGGTGTCCTTGCGTGAAGATGCCGCGCCGGAGCGCTGCTGCGGTGGTTCAGTTCTTGCCCGGCTCCGTGAGCCGTGCCTCCTGCTCGCGGTAGGCGTCGCCGATGATCGCGGTGAACCCGTTGATCCGGGCGTCGACCTCGGCGAGGATGTCATGACCGCGCGGGTCCTTGTTCATGAAGTGAGCCGCGACGAAGCCGCCGATCACACCGATCAGGAACCACTGCAAGCTCTTCATGTCGTCATCCTTGCCCTTGACCCGCGAAGGCGCGGTGTCACCATCGTATGCGGAAACGACAGGAGGCGTCGGGAATCCCGACGCCTCCTGCCTGATTGCTCTTTCGCTGGATCAGCGAGCCGCGTAGTACTCGACGACGAGCTGCACTTCACAGGTCACGGGGACCTCGGCGCGCTTCGGACGACGGATCAGACGCGACTGGAGCTTGTCGAGCTCGACCTCGAGGTAGCCCGGAACGGGGGGCAGGACCTCGGCGTGACCGCCGGCTGCTGCCACCTGGAAGGGCTCGGTGCCCTCGCTCTTGGCCTTGACGTGGATGAGCTGGCCCGGCTTCACGCGGAACGACGGGCGGTCGACGAGCTGGCCGTCGACGAGGATGTGACGGTGCACGACGAGCTGGCGAGCCTGAGCCGTGGTGCGGGCGAAGCCCGAGCGCACGACGAGAGCGTCGAGACGCATCTCGAGGAGCTCGACCAGGTTCTCACCGGTCAGGCCGTCCTGACGACGGGCCTCGTTGAACGTGTTGCGCATCTGCTTCTCGCGGATGCCGTACTGCTCGCGCAGACGCTGCTTCTCACGCAGACGGACGGCGTAGTCGCTGTCGGCCTTGCGCTTGGTGCGGCCGTGCTCACCCGGAGCGTAGGGACGCTTCTCGAGGTAGCGGGCTGCCTTCGGGGTGAGCGGGATGCCGAGGGCACGGCTCAGACGCACCTTGCGGCGGTCCTGGGACTTCGTGGTCACGAAGTTGTCCTTCCGATGACGTGGTCGCGTCTTTCACGACTCACGGACGTATCACCCGCGTTCTGCCTTGGAGCGCACGCCGGGGCGCCAGCAAGGTGTGGTGTGAACGAGGAGATGCCCGAAAACTCGGTTTCGAGCCGCTCAAGTCTAACAGATCGTCGCTCGCGGCCCGATCGGAAGGGTCAGCGGTCACCGAGGATGCGACGGATGCGCTCGAGACGCGCCCCGATGTCGCGCTCCGCGCCCAGATTCTTCGGCTCGTAGTAGCGCCGCCCGTCGAGCTCGTCCGGCAGATACTGCTGGGGCACGATGCCGTACTCGCTGTCGTGCGAGTACACGTAGCCGCGCCCATGTCCGAGGCGCTTCGCCCCCGGGTAGTGGGCGTCGCGCAGGTGCAGCGGCACACGGCCGAAGCCGCCGGAGCGGATGTCGGCGATCGCGGCGTCGATCCCGACGTACGCGGCGTTCGACTTCGCCGTGGTGGCGAGGTACACGGTCGCCTCGGCGAGGGGGATGCGCCCCTCCGGCATCCCGATGAAGGCGACCGCGTCGGCGGCGGCGACCGCGATGCCGAGCGCGTGGGGGTCGGCGAGGCCGACGTCCTCGGAGGCGGAGATCACCAGACGCCTGGCGATGAAGCGCGGGTCCTCCCCCGCCTCGATCATGCGCGCGAGGTAGTGCAGCGCCGCGTCCGGATCGGAGCCCCGAATCGACTTGATGAACGCGCTGATGACGTCGTAGTGCTCGTCGCCCTGCCGGTCGTAGCGCAGCAGCGCCTTGTCGACGGCCTGCGCGACGTCGTCGGCCGACACCTCGGGCACCGCCTCGGGATCGGCCGCGTCGGGATCGGCCCCGTCGTCGGAGGGCTGCTCGGAGTCACCGGTCGACGCATGGGAGAGCGCGACCGCCGCGCCCGCCTCCAGTCCGGTGAGGGCGCGCCGCGCATCGCCCGAGGCCAGTCGCACCAGGGAGGAGCGCGCCTCGTCGCTGAGCGTGACCGCGCCGTTGAGCCCTCGGGCATCGGTGACCGCCCGGTCGACGAGGAGCCCGATGTCGTCGTCGGTGAGCGGCTGCAGGGTCAGGAGCAGGGAACGCGACAGCAGCGGCGAGATGACAGAGAACGACGGGTTCTCGGTCGTCGCGGCGATCAGGATGACCCAGCCGTTCTCGACACCGGGAAGGAGCGCGTCCTGCTGCGCCTTCGTGAAGCGGTGGATCTCGTCGAGGAAGAGGATCGTGGTCTGGCCGTACAGGTCGCGCTGTGTGATCGCCTCCTGCATCACCTCCCGCACGTCCTTCACCCCGGCCGTGATCGCGGAAAGCTCGACGAAACGACGCCCCGAGGAGCGGGCGATCGCCTGCGCGAGTGTGGTCTTCCCCGTGCCGGGAGGACCCCACAGGATGATGGACACCGCACCGGGCGAGGTCGCCTCCGGATCCGCGAGAGCCACGATGGGCGATCCGGCCCGCAGCAGGTGCCGCTGCCCCGCGACCTCGGCGAGGGAGACCGGACGCATGCGCACGGCGAGGGGCGTCTGCCCGGAGAGCAGTGCGGCAGGGGACGTCATCCCTCCAGGCTACCTGCGGGCCCCGACACTTCGGCCTGCGGGCCCCGGCACTTCGGCCGATCCCGCGCCTCCCGGTAGGCTCTCAGGCGACGTCGTGGAGCGGCGTCCGGACGGGAGATTCACGGGCATGGCCGCACGCGGTTCCAAGAACGCACAGGCACGCACCTCGGCGGAGCGCGCGCGACTGCACACCGCGCGCAACCTCTGGCACGAGGGGCAGGTCCGGCGTCGCGTGCGCGACAACACCATCGCCACGGTCGTCGGCGCACTCATCGTCGTCGCCGCGATCGTCAGCCAGGTCATGCATGCGCAGGTGACCGCACCGGAACCGGCTCCCTCGCCGTCGCCGTCCGTCCAGCCGACGACGGCTCCGACCGAGTCGCCGACCCCCGTCCCCACCGAGACGCCCGCGGAGTGAGCCCGACTCCACCGGCGTTCCCCGATCAGGGTTCGGCGCCGACGAGTCGATAGCCCCAGCCGTTCGCGACGGATACCGCTCCTCGCGACGCCACGGGAGCCGACGCACGCCTCCCCTGCGCGGAATCGGATCGGCCCGGAGCTTCCGGACGAGTGTCCGGACGAAGCTCCGTCGCCGGCCGCGTCTCGCCTGCGGCCCTCTCCCCGTCGCCGGGCGCCAGCCCCGCGGCCGCGAGCCGTTCGATCAGCGGCGCGAGCTGCGCCGGCCGCGCCCCGTGCAGCTCGATCCCGGCCTCGACGATCCGTGGCTGCAGGCGGAACTCCTCGGCGATCTGGCCCAGCGCGACGAGATCTGCCGGGGAGAGCATCATCTCTCGGGTCCACGGCCGCACCGTCCAGGTCCCGTCCGTCCGGAGAGGTGCCGTGGGACATACTGCAGCGAGAGGTTCGGCCACCCCGCTCCAGCCCGCGCGCGAGCGGACGAGGTCGAGGAGTGCGCGCGCGATCGCGAGCGTGCAGTCGTCGCAGCCGTCGCGTCCGACGAGCGGACGTGCGGTGCTGAACCGGGAGACCTCGGCGGAGCGCAGGTCCGCGACAAGGCGTGCGTGCGATGTGCCGATGTGGTCGCAGATCCCGAGGTCGTCGGTCGCCCCATCCCCGGCGGGCAGCAGCTGAGCCGCCACGTCCGCGCTCACCAGTGACCCGACCGCCGCGCGGAGGGCCTCGTGATCGCCGGTATCGCCGACGAGGATCCCGCCCAGCAGGGTCCGAGCGTCGTCGCTGAACACGAGCTTCCGGCACACGCCCGCCGCAGTGTCCCGGTGCGTCACGACCTCGACGGCGCCGACGCGGAGCAGCGGGTCGCCGAAGCTCGCGAACGCGACCCCGCCGAGCGTCGCGTGCACCGATTCGGCGACCCGGAGGAGACGCTCGTCGCCGCCGAGCACGCGTGCGGCCGCCACCTCGCCCATCACCTGCGCCGCACCGACGAAGGACACCTCGCGCTCGTCGAGCCTGGCCACCTCCCCGATCGCGAGGATGTGCGGGTCGGACGTCCCACAGCGGTCGTCGATGACCACGCCCCCGCGAGGATCCACGGCGAGGCCGGCGTTGCGGGCGAGCTCGTCGCGCGGACGCACACCGACGGTGAAGACCACGACGTCCGCGCGTTCGAAAGTGCCGTCCTGGAACTCGAGGGCGGTGACGGCACCCGACTCGTCGGGGTCGAGGCGGGTCGTGCGGGTGTGCGTGCGCACGGTCACGCCCTGCGCTTCCACGGCCGCGCGGACGGTGCTCGCGGCGACCGGATCGAGGTGCGCGGACAGGAGGCGATCCGGATACTGCACGACCGTCGTGGAGACACCCATCCCGCTCAGCGCGAGCGCCGCCCGCAGGCCGTGCAGCCCACCGCCGATCACGGCGCCACGGAGCGGACGGCCGCGCTCACGGCTGCGGGACGCCACGAAGTCCCGCACCGCCTCCGCGTCCTCGATCGAGCGGAACACGAAGCATCCCGGGAGTTCCGAGCCCTCGACGGCCACCCGCGCCGCGTACGACCCCGTGGCCAGGACGAGGGTGTCGTACGCGTAGGTGCGTCGGGAACGCGTCCGGACCGTGCGGTGGGCGCGGTCGATGTGCAGCACCCGCTCGTCGCGGATCAGACGCACGCGATCGTCGCGGAGCACCGCCCGGTCGAGCTCGAGCTCCGCGGGATCGGCACCGGAGAGGAGGCTCGTGAGCGCGGACCGGTCGTACGGCCCACGGCCCTCCTCGCCGATCATCGTCACGCGCACCGGGGCACCGGGGTCGCGGAGCAGACACGCGACGAACCGGTGCGCCGCGACCCCCGCTCCCACGACCAGGATGCGGCGCGCCGAGGATGCGGTCTCTGTCATCGTGCTCCTGTCGACCGGAAGGCTGTCGTCCTCGCGACGATAGGAGCCTCATGTTTCCCGCATGTGACGGCGGGTGTGTCCTCCGGCGAACGTTCTCCTCACAGATCGGTAACGGTCGGGTCCGCTCCGGCGGCCTCACCTCGGGCGCTCCGTCGTACTAGGCTGAGCCTCGTCCTTTCCGCCTCCCGCGGCCCTACCGCGCAAGGAGAATCACGTGTCTGCCACCGAGCCCTCGAAGCCGACTCCGCCCGTTCCCGCACCGCCCGCTGTGCCGATGCCCCGCAAGGCGCCGACACCGGCTGCCGTCGCGCCCGTCGCCCCGGTGCCGGCATCGTCGTCGACATCCGCCGATTGGGGCCGTGTCTCCGAAGACGGCACCGTCGAGGTCCGCGAAGGCGATGCCTGGCGCGTCGTCGGCCAGTACCCCGACGGGACGCCGGACGAGGCTCTCGCGTACTTCGTCCGCAAGTTCGACGACATCGCCTTCAAGGTGCACGCGCTCGAACAGCGCCAGCAGGCAGGAGGCGCCACGGCGAGCGACCTCGCCAAGCAGGCTTCGCACCTGATCGACGAGGCGACCGATGCGGCTGCCGTCGGCGACCTCGCCGGGCTGCGCGACCGACTCACCGCACTCACCTCCTCGCTCTCCGAGGCGACCGAGCAGGAGGCGCAGCAGGCCAAGGAGCTCGTCGACCAGGCGATCGCCGAGCGCACCGCTCTCGTCGAGAAGGCCGAGGCCATCGCCGCCCGCGACCTCAGCAAGGTGCAGTGGAAGCAGGTGACCGCAGAGCTCGGTGAGCTGTTCGACGCCTGGCAGGCCCAGCAGCAGAACGGCCCCCGTCTCTCGAAGGGCATCTCGCAGCAGCTCTGGAAGCGATTCCGCGACGCTCGCGCCGTGGTCGACAAGCAGCGCCGCGCGTTCTACTCCGAGCTCGACGACGCGCACAAGAGCGCCCGCGACGCGAAGACCCGCCTGGTCGAGCGCGCCGAGGCTCTGGCCCCGCGCGGCACCGACGGGATCCCCGCCTACCGCACGCTGCTCGACGAGTGGAAGGCGGCAGGGCGCGCAGGGCGCAAGGCCGACGACGCTCTCTGGGCCCGCTTCAAGGCGGCCGGCGACGCGCTCTACGCGGCCCGCGCGGAGCAGTCCGCGGCGGAGGAGGCCGAGTCCGCTCCGAAGATCGAAGCGCGCCAGGCACTCCTCGAAGAGGCCAAGGCCGTCGCCGACGAGTCCAACATCAAGCGCGCTCGGGCCCTCCTCACGGGCATCCAGCGTCAGTGGGACGAGATCGGCCGTATCTTCCCGCGCGAGAAGGAGCGCGCCCTCGATGACAAGCTCCGCACGATCGAGCAGGGTCTGAAGGCCCGCGAGGACGTGGACTGGAAGAAGAACAACCCCGAGACCAAGGCACGCGCGAACGACATGAGCTCGCAGCTCCTCGAGGCCATCGAGAAGCTCGAGGCCGAGGTCGCCGCCGCGGAGAAGGCCGGCAACAAGAAGGCCGCGAAGGAAGCCGCAGACGCCCTCGAGGCGCGCCGCGCCTGGCTGAACGCTCTCGGCGGCTGAGCGGTTCTCCACAGTCGCCCGCGACCACCGAAGACGCGGGGTGCACTACGCCAGACTGGCGTGATGCACCCCGCGTTTCTGTATGTTCCGGGCGGGCGGCTGAGCCAGTCCGAGCTGAGCGCCGCCCGGCTCGACGGTCATGTGGTCGAGGTCGGCGATGCCTACATCCCGGCAGACTTGGTGGAGGGTCCGGATGTCCGCGCCGGCGCGATCGCCACGCTCGTGCAGGCGGGCACGGCCGCCTGCGGACCGACCGCCGCCTGGATCCACGGCGCCGGTGACGCTGCCCCGGGTGTGCATCATGTGCGGCGCTGCGTCGAGCGACGCCTCCGCCCCCTGACCTGCGCGCGCCTGATCTTCCACGACACCATGGTCCCCGCCGTCGACGTCGCGATGATCGGCGGGATCCCGGTCACGACCCCGACGCGCACCATGCTCGATCTCGCGACCACGCTGCATCGCGATCCTCGGGTGCTGACCTGGATGAGCCGCCTCGCCGTCGCCTGCCCCGGCACGGCCGAGGCTGCGGCAGAAGCGCTCCGTGAACGCCGGCGCGTACCGGGAAGCCGGGCGGGCCTGGCTGCGCTCGAAAGGCTCGCCGTCAGGACGAGGTGACGCGGTACACGTCGTACACAGCGTCGATGCGCCGCACGGCATTGAGCACCCGGTCCAGGTGCACGGCGTCGCCCATCTCGAACACGAACCGGCTCAGGGCGAGCCTCTCGTCGGTGGTCGACACCGTCGCCGAGAGGATGTTGACGTGGTGCTCGCTGAGGACCCGGGTGACATCGGAGAGCAGCCCGGAGCGGTCGAGAGCCTCGACCTGGATCTGCACGCGGAACACGCTCTTCGTGGTCGGCGCCCACGACACCTCGACGAAACGGTCCTGCTCCGCGCTCAGCGCCTTGACGTTGACGCAGTCCGCGCGGTGCACGGAGACGCCGCTGCCCCGGGTGACGAAACCGACGATCGCGTCGCCCGGAACCGGGGTGCAGCACTTCGCCAGCTTCACGAGGATGTCGTTGGCTCCGCGCACGAGCACACCGGAGTCGCCGGATCGCGGCTCCCGCGTCGGAACGCTGCCGGGAAGATCGATGGCACCGGTCGCCGGATCGTTCGCCGCGACGAGGGCCGTGACCTTCTCCAGCACCGACTGGGTGGAGACGTGTCCTTCGCCGACAGCGGCATAGAGCGCCGAGACGTCTTCGTAGTGCATGCCCCGCGCCACTTCCGTGAACGAGTCATGGCTCATCAGACGCTGCAGCGGCAGGTTCTGTCGGCGCATCGCGCGGGCGATGGCCTCCTTGCCCTGCTCGATCGCCTCTTCGCGGCGCTCCTTCGTGAACCACCCGCGGATCTTGTTGCGGGCACGGGTGCTCGCGACGAAGCCGAGCCAGTCCTGACTGGGGCCGGCGTCGGGGTTCTTCGAGGTGAACACCTCGACGACGTCGCCGCTCTTGAGCTCGGACTCCAGTGGCACGAGGCGACCGTTGACCTTGGCGCCCATCGTGCGGTGGCCGATCTCGGTGTGCACGGCGTAGGCGAAGTCCACCGGGGTCGCCCCGGACGGGAGTCCGATCACGCGTCCCTTCGGCGTGAAGACGTAGACCTCCTTCGCGCCGATCTCGAAGCGGAGGGATTCGAGGAACTCCCCCGGGTCGGCCGTCTCAGCCTGCCAGTCGGAGATGTGCGCGAGCCACGCCATGTCGGTGTCGGAGGCGCGCACCTCGGTCTTGCCGCCGCCGTTCATCCGCTCCTTGTACATCCAGTGCGCGGCCACACCGTACTCGGCCTGCTGGTGCATCTCGTGGGTGCGGATCTGGATCTCGACCGTCCGGCCCGCAGGGCCGATCACCGTGGTGTGCAGCGACTGGTAGAGGTTGAACTTCGGGGTGGCGATGTAGTCCTTGAACCGTCCGGGCAGCGGGGTCCACCGGGCGTGGATCGCGCCGAGCACCGCATAGCAGTCGCGCACGGAGGCGACGAGCACGCGGATGCCGATCAGGTCGTAGATGTCGTCGAACTCTCGTCCGCGGATGACCATCTTCTGGTACACGGAGTAGAGCTGCTTCGGGCGCCCGACGACCTTGCCGCGGATACGGAGATCGCGCAGGTCCTCGTCGATCTCCTCGACCACCTGGTTGAGGTACTTCTCGCGCTGCGGCGTCCGCTGCGCGATGAGGCTGTGGATCTCGTTGTAGATCTTCGGGTGCAGCACCGCGAAGGAGAGGTCTTCGAGCTCGGACTTGATGGCCTGGATGCCGAGGCGGTTGGCCAGCGGCGCGTAGATCTCGAGGGTCTCCTTGGCCTTCTTCGCCGCCTTCTCCGGCGGGACGAAGCCCCAGGTGCGCGCATTGTGCAGACGATCGGCGAGCTTGATGAGCAGGACCCGGATGTCCTTCGACATCGCGACGATCATCTTGCGGACCGTCTCGGCCTGCGCGCTCTCGCCGTACTTGACCTTGTCGAGCTTGGTCACGCCGTCGACGAGCATCGCGACCTCGTCGCCGAACTCGGCGGTCAGGTCGGTCAGGGCGTAACCGGTGTCCTCGACCGTGTCGTGCAGGAGGGCGGCCGCCACCGCACGCGGCCCGAGCCCGAGCTCCGCGAGGATCTGCGCGACCGCCAGCGGGTGCGTGATGTACGGCTCGCCGCTCTGCCGCTTCTGTCCCTCGTGCTTCTCCTTCGCGACCGCGTAGGCGCGCTCGATGACGGAGAAGTCACCCTTGGGGTGGTTCGCACGGACGGTGCGGATCAGGTTGTCGAGGTCGTTGATCCGGGACGCGCGGGAGAAGATGCGGGGAACCAGTCGTCGCAGACTCGAACCCTGCGATGACGTCTGCGGTTCCGCCATCAACTCACCTCCCGATCAGTTCATCCTACGCGTGCTGTGCGGGCCGAGCGCCCGCCGAGGGGACCGCTCAGGCGTCGATCGCCGCCCGCTCGCGGGCCGCCCGCACGCGCGCGTCGCGCTCCTTGATCTGCGGCTCGTTCTCGCGGAAGAGCGAGTACAGCGGCGCGGCGACGAACAGCGTCGAGTAGGTGGCGACCAGGATGCCGACGAAGATCGACAGCGAGATGTCCGTGAGCGACTCGGCACCGAGCCAGAGGGCACCGATGAAGAGCACGGCACCGACCGGGAGCGCCGCAACGACCGAGGTGTTGATCGATCGCACGAGCGTCTGGTTCACCGCGAGGTTCACCGACTCCCCGAAGAGCCGGCCCGATTTCTCGCCGTCCTCCGTGGTGTTCTCACGCACCTTGTCGAACACGACGGTGGTGTCGTAGAGCGAGTACGCGAGGATCGTCAGGAAGCCGATCACGGCGGCCGGGGAGATCTCGAAGCCCGCCAGCGCGTACACGCCGACGGTGATCACGAGCACGTCGAGCAGGCCGAGGATGGCCGCCGCCGACATCTTCCAGGTGCGGAAGTAGATCGCGAGGATCAGGAAGGTCAGGGCCAGGAAGATCGCGAGACCCCACAGCGACTGCTTCGTGACGTTCTCGCCCCAGGCCGGGCCGATGAACGAGGAGGTCACATCGGCGGGCTCGATCTCGTACGCCTTGGCCAGGGCCTCGGCGACCTGCTGGGTCTCCTCGGCGCTCATCCGGTCCGTCTGGACGCGGATGTCCTTGCCGTTGAGGACGACGACCTTGGTCGCCACACCCGGGACGACCGACTGCACGGCCGTCGTGGCGGTGTCCTGGTCGGTGGTCGCAGGGTCCTGCACGGTGAACTGCGATCCGCCGGTGAACTCGATGGAGAACTGGATCGGACGGACCAACGGCACGAGCGCGGAACCGACGACGAGGATGATCGCGATGATGAACCACAGACGGCGCTTGCCGACGAACGGGAAAGAGGTCTTGCCCGAGTAGAGGTTGTTGCCGAACTCATTCATGGAAGGCATCAGTCGTCTCCCTCACTTCCGGCTTTCGAGGATTTATCGCCCGCGAGCGCTTCCGCGCGTTTGCGTTCCGCGATGGTCTGTCTGCGCTCCGCTTCGCCGCGGGAGCGGGTGTTCTTCGCCCCGCGCCCGGCGGACGCCGTCGCGACCTCCCGGTACTGCGAGCGGCTGCGGTAGACGGCGCCGAGCGCTTCCGGGTCGAGACCGGAGAGCTTGTGTCCGCCACCGAAGAACCGGGTCCGGGCGAGCAGCTGCATCACGGGGTGCGTGAAGATCACGAAGATGAACACGTCGATGAGGGTCGTGAGTCCGAGCGTGAACGCGAAGCCCTTCACGGTGGCGTCGGCCAGGATGTAGAGCACCACGGCGGCCAGGATGTTGATCGACTTCGAGATGTAGATCGTGCGCTTCGCACGACCCCAGCCGTCCTCCACCGCAGCGGTGATGGACTTGCCGTCTCGCAGCTCGTCTCGTATTCGCTCGAAGTAGACGATGAACGAGTCGGCCGTGAATCCGATCGAGACGATCAGACCGGCGACGCCCGCGAGTGACAGGCGGAAGCCGAGCCGCCACGCGAGGATGCAGATGATGATGTACGTCAGGACCGCCATCACGGTGATCGAGGCGATGATCACCGAACCGAGGGCGCGATAGACGATGAGCGAGTAGATCGCGACCAGCGCGAGGCCGATGAGACCCGCGATCAGGCCGATCTGGAGTTGCTGCGTTCCGAGCGTCGCGGAGATCGTGTCCGAGCTCTGCACCGTGAAGCTGAGCGGCAGGGCGCCGAACTTCAGCTGATCGGCGAGAGTGGTCGCGGACTCCTGCGTGAAGCTGCCCGAGATGCTGGGGCGCCCGTCGAGGATCACACCGTTCATCCGCGGGGCGCTGATGACCTGGCCGTCGAGCACGAACGCGAACTGATCGCGGGGCGAGAGCCCGTCGATGCGGTTCTGGTTCAGGCGCGTGCTGACCTTGCCGAAGGCGTCGCCGCCCTCGCCGTTCATGGTCAGCTGGACGATCCACGCGCCGGACTTCTGGTCGCGACCCGCCGACGCATCGGTGATGGCCGTGCCGTCGAGCTCCGTCGGCCCGAGGAGGAACTTCTGGGTGCCGTCGGGCGAGCACGCGATCAGCGGCTTGTCCTTCGGCTCGCGCGCCGGATCGTTGTCGGGGCTCGCGCAGTCGTAGGCCTGGAACTCCGCGGCGAGCTTCTCCGTGACCCAGGACAGGTCGCTCGCGTCCGTCGGCTTGGCCGTCGGCGTGGCGTTCAGCGTCGGGTCCGGGCTCGGGTACGGAGTCGAGTTCCCGTCCTCGCCGACGAACTCGGTGCCGGCGGCCGTGGTGTACAGCACGGGCCGGAGCTCGAGCTGTGCACTGGCCTGGATGCGCTCACGTGTCTGCGCGTCGGCCTCACCCGGGATCTGGACGACGATGTTCCGTCCGCCCTCGGTCGTGATGTCGGCCTCGGCCACGCCCGAGGCGTCGACGCGCTGGCGGATGATCGCCGCGGCCTGGTCGAGCTGATCCTGCGTGGGATCCGCCCCGTCCTCCGTCTCGGCGCTCAGGACGATCTGGGTGCCGCCCTGGAGGTCGAGCGCGAGCTCGGGAGCCCACGAGCTCACCGGATCCCCGTCACCGTCCTTGAGGACGTACACGCCCAGGGAGTTGATGCCGAAGAGCACGCCGGTCACGAGGAGCAGGCCGAGCAGAACCCGCCAGGCGTGACGGACGGGAGAGGATGAAGCCACGTGTGTTCAGCTTTCTGGAAGGACGGGGATCCGAGCGGCCGCGCCGGCCGCGGACTTACTTGTCGTCGGCGTCGCGCTCGAGGCGGGCGCGGGTCTCCTCGGGAGTCTCGACGGCGGGCGCGATCGACTCGTCAGCGACGGGCTCGTCGATCTCGTCGACCGGCGACTCGACGACGACGTCCTTCGGCTCGACCACACGCAGGATCGCCTGGCTGTGCACGTCGATGATGGTTCCGGGAGCGATCTCGACGAGGGCCGGGGTGTCGAGGTCCTCGGGGTCGTACGCGACGATCGTTCCGTAGATGCCGCCCTGCAGCAGCACCTTGGCGCCGGGGACGGTCTTGGTGGCCTTCTCCTCCTGCTCGGCCTTCATCTGCTTCGTACGCTTGCGCGTGTTGAAGATCATGAAGATGAGGAGGACGGCGAGAAGGCCGAAGAGCAGGAATTCCATGGGCATGGGGGAAGCGCCTTTCTCAGGTGCACGCTCCAGCCTTTGGGCGCGCGAAGGTAACCGGGAAGTCTTCAGCGATTATAGGTCATCCAACTTAAGCATCCCGTCCGGATGCGGAACGCCCAGGTGCGAGTAGGCCTCCGGCATGGCGACGCGCCCGCGCGGAGTGCGGCCGAGGAAGCCGATGCGCACGAGGTAGGGCTCGACCACGCTCTCCACGGTCTCGGCCTCTTCCCCCACGGCCACGGCCAGCGTGCTCAGGCCCACCGGTCCCCCGCGGAAGCGACGGACGAGCGCCTCGAGCACCGCCCGGTCCAGCCGATCGAGACCGATCGAGTCGACGTCGTAGAGCTCCAGTGCCGCACGGACGTCCTGGATCGTCGCGGCACCGCCGCCGTGCACCAGCGCGTAGTCGCGCACTCGGCGGAGCAGGCGGTTCGCGATGCGGGGTGTGCCGCGCGAGCGGCGGGCGATCTCCGAGAGCGAGTCGGTCGGCAGATCCACGCCGAGGACGGCGGCGGAGCGGGCGATCACCTGTTCCAGTTCCGACTCCTCGTAGAACTCGAGGTGTCCGGTGAAGCCGAATCGGTCGCGGAGCGGGTTCGGCAGCAGGCCGGAGCGCGTCGTCGCGCCCACGAGCGTGAACGGCGAGAGCTCGAGCGGGATGCTCGTGGCCCCCGCTCCCTTGCCGACCATGATGTCGATCCGGTAGTCCTCCATCGCGAGGTAGAGCATCTCCTCGGCCGAGCGCGCCATGCGGTGGATCTCGTCGATGAAGAGGACCTCGCCGGGAACCAGGCTGGAGAGCAGCGCGGCGAGATCGCCGGCGTGCTGGATCGCGGGACCGCTGGAGAGGCGCAGGGGGCGCTCGCTCTCGTGGGCCACGATCATCGCGAGCGTCGTCTTCCCGAGCCCCGGAGGGCCCGCCAGCAGGATGTGATCGGCGGGGCGGCTCTGGATGCGGGCGGCGTCGAGGAGCAGCTGCAGCTGACCGCGGACCTTCTGCTGCCCCACGAAGTCGCCGAGGCTCGTCGGACGCAGGGCGCCCTCGATCGCGAGCTCGGTCTCGTCGGACGGCTCGGAGGCGTCGAGGGGGTCAGACACGCGCCTGGCCTCCCTGCGCCGGGCCGAGGAGGGCGAGAGTGCGCCGGAGCAGCGCCGCGACGGAGCCGCGCTCCGCATCGGTGGCATCCGTGGCCGTCTGTGTCGCGGCCTCGGTGGCGACCTTCTCCGACCAGCCGAGACCGATCAGCGCCGCCGCGACCTGCGTCACGACGTCGGTCGCTCCCCCGGATGCCGGCTTCGACGGGCTCGCGAGGGCGTGCACCTTGCCGGCCAGCTGCACCACGATGAGCTTGGCCGTCTTGGGGCCGATGCCGGACACCCGTCGGAACGGCGCGTCGTCCTCGGCGGTGACGGCCTCGGCGATCTGGTCGGCCGTGAGATGCGACAGCACGCCGAGAGCGGACTTCGGTCCCACCCCGGTGACGCTGATGAGCAGGCCGAAGATCTCCAGTTCACCGCGATCGGCGAATCCGAACAGCGACAGCGCGTCCTCGCGGACGATGAGGCTCGTGTGCAGGAGGAGCTTCTCCCCCACCGTGGCGGTGTGCGCCACGTCGGCGGGAACGGCGACGGAGAACCCGACCCCGCCCACGTCGATGACGACCTGATCGGACGTCGTGTGCAGGACGACGCCGTGCAGAGAGGAGATCATCTGCTCAGCCTACGGGGTGGCTCGAACATAACTACGAGCGACACGCTCCGCGTCGGCCCAGGCGCGCTGCGCGGGCGTCAGCGCACCCTGCCCGGAGGCTGCGGGGCCCCCTCGACGCCAGGCATGGCACAGGGCGATGGCGAGGGCGTCGGCGGCATCCGCGGGCTGCGGGAGCGCATCCAGGCGCAGGATGCGCGCGATCATGGTCTGCACCTGCCGCTTGTCGGCCGCGCCGTAGCCGGTCACGGCGGCCTTGACCTCGCTCGGCGTGTGCGTGGCGGCCGGCAGCCCGGACTCGGCGGCGATCAGCAGCGCCACGCCGCTGGCCTGCGCCGTCCCCATGACCGAATGCGTGTTCTGCTGCGCGAACACACGCTCGACGGCCACCGCATCCGGACGATGCTCGGCGATCACGGCACGGATGCCGGCGGCGACGATCGCGAGACGATCGCCGGTCTCCGCATCCGGCGAGGACCGGATCACCCCGACATGGACGAGCGTGCCGCGGCGCGAGCCGTCGACGTCGACCACGCCGACGCCGCACCGGGTGAGCCCCGGGTCGATGCCCAGGACGCGCAGAGAGGAGGTCACTCCTCCAGGCTAGGCGGCGGAACCGACACGGGGCGTGTGGCGCGCCTAGGCCTCGTCGTTCTCCAGCTCGGCCTGCACCTCGGGGGTGAGGTCGAAGTTGGTGAACACGTTCTGCACGTCTTCGCTGTCTTCGAGCGCGTCGATGAGGCGGAAGATCTTGCGGGCGGTGTCGGCGTCGATCTCGACCTTGAGGTTCGGGACGAACTCCACGTCGGCCGACTCGTAGTCGATGCCGGCCTCCTGGAGCGCCGAGCGCACGGCCACCAGGTCGGTCGCCTCGGTGATGACCTCGAAGCCCTCGGCGTGCGGCTCGATCTCCTCGGCGCCGGCCTCGAGCGCCGCCATCATGACGTCGTCCTCGGTCGTGCCCTCGGAGCCGACGACGATGACGCCCTTGCGGCTGAAGTTGTAGGCGACGCTGCCCGGGTCGGCCAGCGTGCCGCCGTTGCGGCTGAGAGCCGTGCGGACCTCGGCGGCCGCGCGGTTCTTGTTGTCGGTCAGACACTCGATCATGAGGGCGACGCCGTTGGGTCCGTAGCCTTCGTACATGATCGACAGGTACTCGACGGCCTCGCCGCCGATGCCCGCACCGCGCTTCACCGCGCGGTCGATATTGTCCTTGGGCACCGAGGTCTTCTTGGCCTTCTGAACCGCGTCGAAGAGGGTGGGGTTGCCCGCCAGGTCGGGCCCGCCGAGCTTCGCCGCGACCTCGATGTTCTTGATGAGCTTGGCCCAGGACTTCGCGCGCCTGGAGTCGATGATGGCCTTCTTGTGCTTCGTGGTCGCCCACTTGGAATGCCCGGACATAAGTCTCCGCTCGTCGTATCCGCCCCGGAGC
>Ga0160430_100493_pt1 | contig 22099 bp, 20 predicted proteins | sample HID1971I_E0MG_FD_108274 | JGI IMG/M metagenome (GOLD analysis project Ga0160430, IMG submission 108274) | Enriched millipede-associated microbial communities from UW Madison campus, WI, USA - HID1971I_E0 MG | ecosystem: Host-associated > Arthropoda: Insects > Digestive system > Unclassified ...
AGCGATCGCTTCTCGCAACGACTCGTAGACCTGTTTGTAGAGCACTGTTGATCGTCCCCCTGCGCCGAATAGTTATATTAAATCTACAGCGCAAACCCGCGATCTGTCTCTTCGCGCGCGGATACGATGCTCTCCGCCCGCCCCCTGCGTCACAGCACGATGTCATCCGCCGAGGTGAGGCTCCGCCATCCGGCTTCCCTCGCCTCCGGGCGGTCGAGTGCATCGGCCTCGATCAGCGGTCCGACGTCGATGCCGGTCAGTCCGGCGATGTCCGCGATCGGCACCTGGAACGTGCGGAACGCCCCGAGCGGAGGGACGGTGAGCGCCTCGCCCCGTGTGTCGACCAGGTCGGACTGATCGAGCACGAAGCCGGCGGCGGCGAGTCCGGACGGACCCCGCCACGCGGCGACTTTCCAGAACCGGAGCGGAATCCGGATGCCGCGATAGGGCGGATCGTCGTCGCCGAGGACCGGGGCGGTGAAGACCGAGAGGCGCTGGTCGGTCGCCTCGGCATAGGCGATCACGTGGTCCTCCAGGCCGAGCCAGAGCTCCTTCGACTGATTGAAGCCGGCGGCCTGCGGTGCGGCGTTGGGGTAGAAGAAGGTCGCCTCCGTGGCGGTGCGAGCGTCTTCGGCGTCGCCCCAGCCGGGGTCGCGCCGGCGCACGAGATGACCGCGATCGAGGTCGTTCCGCGCATACACGTCCGGACCGGTCTGCTCGTCCGGCGGGAGGCGATCATCGAGCCGCCACTCGCCCGTGCGGGGCAGATCACGCAGCAGTGCTCCGTCGATGTTCACGCCCGTGACGGCCGCGAGCCGCCGCTCCGGATCCAGCAGCACGGAGAAGCGCGAGTAGAGCAGCGTGCGGACCGGCCGGGTCGGGCGCGGGAGGGGAAGTCGCGTCCCGAGGAAGTCGGGGTCGTAGCCGTCGGTCATGCTCCCATCGTGGACCCGGCCTCCGACGTGCGCACCCCGGATCGCTAATACGCATGATCGCTTCGAGGCCTCCTCCCTCCCGGGCATCGAGTCGATCGCTGGAGATCAGCGGGCAGGGCGGGGGAGCGCCGGCATCGGAGCCGCTAATAATGCGCATTATCATCTTGACCCCGCTCGACCGCAGCGCCGAGACTCAGGTGTCGTTCGGGTGAGGACCCGACACCCGATCAAGGAGGATGCGATGCCGCATCGTCGTTTCACCCAAGCAGATGTCGCCGCCATGGCAGGCGTCAGCCAGTCGACGGTGAGCTTCGTGCTCAACGGAGGCGCCTCCGCGGGCGTCCGCATCTCGGAGGAGACGCGGAACCGGGTCATCGAGGCGATGCGGATCACCGGCTATTCGGCCAACCCGATGGCTCAACGTCTGGCCGGCGGCCGGAACCAGATCCTCGGTGTCTTCACCTACGAGAAGACCTTCCCCCGGGGAGGACAGGACTTCTACGGCGGATTCCTCAACGGGATCGAGCAGGCGGCCGAGCAGCTCGGCGTCGACATGCTGCTGTTCACCTCTGCCCGCGTGGTCGACGGACGACGTCGGCTCACCCGCGACGGCTGGCAGCGGCTGGGCATCGCCGACGGCTGCCTGTTGCTCGGCCAGCAGGAGGATCAGGGCGAGCTGCAGCACCTCCTCGACACCAACTATCCGTTCGTCTTCATCGGGAAGCGCACCAGCGAAGGACGGATGCTGCCCTTCGTCGGCGCCGACTACGTCGAGGCGACCGCCCGCCAGGTCGCGCGCCTGACCGAGCGCGGTCACGTCCGCATCGGCTACGCCGGGCCGCGCGGCACCGACCAGCCGACGCTCGACCGCATCGAGGGTTACACCCGTGCGATGCGCCAGGCGGGTCTTCCCATGCGGCTGGTCGATGTCGACGACGTCGCGGACGCCGCCGACGAGATCATCGAGCGCGGACTCACCGCGATCCTCGTCGCACCCGAGCACCATCCCGAAGACCTCGCCGACGAGCTCGTCGCGCGCGGCCGCTCCGTCCCTGACGACGTCTCGATGCTGCTGCTCGGTCAGCCCCTGCACCCCCGCAAGGGCGGACGGGCCTGGTCCGGGTTCGTGGTGCCGCGCGAGGAGATGGGTGCCCGGGCTGTCGTGCTGCTCTCTCGGATCGTCGAGCAGGAGGCGCGTGCCGAGAGTGCGTCCCGTCGAGATCCCGTGCTCGACGACGCCGACTACCACCAGCTTCTTCCCTGCCCTGACATCGACGGTTCGACGATCGCCGACGTCGTCTCCTCCTCCGAAAGGAACCCCGCGTGACCGAGCACGTCATCCACACCGACATCCTCATCGTCGGAGCAGGACTCGGCGGCGCCGCCGCCGCCCTCGCCGCAGCGGATCGAGGTGCCCGCGTCGTGCTGACGGAGGAGTTCCCTTGGATCGGCGGTCAGCTCACATCGCAGGCGGTGCCACCCGACGAGCACCCCTGGGTCGAGGAGTTCGGGGTGACGGCGCGCTATCGCGCGCTGCGCGACGGCATCCGCGACGTGTATCGGCGCCGCTATCCGTTGACTGACGCGGCTCGAGAGCGCGAAGAGCTGAACCCGGGTGCCGGGTGGGTGTCCAAGCTCTGCCACGAGCCGCGCATCGCCGTGGGCGTCCTCGAGGAGATGCTGGCGCCGCATCGCTCGACCGGACGCATCCGTCTGCTCGAGCGGATGCGACCGGTCTCGGCATCGGTCGCCGGCGACGAGATCGGAGCCGTGACGCTCTCCTCCGTGCTCGACGGGAGCGCGACGACGGTGCACGCCCGGTTCGTGCTGGATGCGACCGAGACCGGTGAGCTGCTGCCGCTCGCCGACGTCGAGCATGTGACCGGGTTCGAGTCCCGGCACGAGACCGGAGAGCCCAGCGCTCCCGAGGAGGCTCAACCCGACAACGTCCAGGCGTTCAGTGTCTGCTTCGCGATCGATCATGTCGACGGCGATCACACCATCGCGCGTCCGGCGGAGTACGACTTCTGGCGGGAGTACGCGCCAGCCGCCTGGCAGGGCGAGAAGATGCTCTCCTGGCAGGCACCGAATCCCCGCACCCTCGAGATGGGCACCCGCGGATTCGCGCCGAACCCCGGAGACGACGTCCTCGACGTCGACGCCGATCAGTCGCGCAACGCGGGCGACGCCAATCTCTGGACGTTCCGCCGCATCGCGGCGCGCGACCTCTTCGCCGACGGGTTCTATGCGAGTGACATCTGCCTCGTCAACTGGCCGAGCATCGACTATTTCCTCGCTCCCGTTCTGACGGCGGATCGTGACGAGGAGGTCGCCCACTACGAGCGCGCCCGCCAGCTCAGCCTCTCGATGGTGTACTGGATGCAGACGGAGGCTCCTCGTCCCGATGGAGGCTTCGGATTCCCCGGGCTGCGCCTCCGCCCCGACGTGATGGGATCGGACGACGGCCTCGCCCAGGCGCCGTATCACCGGGAGTCCCGCCGCATCCGCGCGCTCACGACGGTGACCGAGAACGACGTCTCGTACGCGGTGCGCGGCGACGACGGAGCGACGCGCTACCGCGACTCGGTCGGCGTGGGCATGTACCGGATCGACCTCCACCCCTCCACCGGCGGAGACACCTACATCGACGTCGCCTCCACTCCGTTCGAGATCCCCTTGGGGGCCCTCATCCCGCAGCGCGTGACCAACCTGCTCGCGGCGAACAAGAACATCGGCACGACGCACATCACCAACGGGTGCTACCGCCTGCATCCCGTGGAATGGAACATCGGTGAGGCCGCCGGGCATCTCGCGGCCTACTGCCTCGCGGAGGACACGTCCCCGCGCGCCGTGCACGACGACGACGAGCTCCTCGCCGACTATCAGCGCGAACTCGACGGGACCGGTGTCGAGCGGCACTGGCCGGAGGGACGCGTCCACGCCTATTGAACCGATACCCCACCTGCAGAACATGCCCGATCACCATGAGCACGATCACCACGAAGGAGTGAGCATGACCCCCAACCCGACGCGCCGCGCGCGCGCCGCGATGGCCCTGGGCGGCGGCATCGCCGCCACCGCCCTCGTCCTCGCCGGATGCAGCAGCAGTCCGAATGCCGCCGAGACCCCCGACGAGCCCGTCGCCCTGCGGATGACGGTGTGGACCGCCGACGAGACCCAGCTGGCGATGTTCCAGGAGATCGCCGACGCCTACGTCGCCGACAACCCTGAACTCGTCTCGGAGGTCTCGTTCGAGCCGATCCCGTTCGAGGACTACACCACCACTCTCACGACTCAGTTGGCCGGGGGCAATGCCCCCGATCTCGGCTGGATCCTGGAGAGCTATGCCCCGGAGTTCGTCTCCTCGGGAGCGCTGGCCGACATCACCGACACTCTGAAGGACGCGGAGGGCTACGACTACGACGATCTCGTGGATTCCTCGCTCGCGCTGTGGCAGCAGGATGAGCGGCTGTACGCGTATCCGTTCTCGAACAGTCCGTTCGCCGTGTTCGTGAACACCGACCAGGTGGCCGCTGCCGGGCAACCGAACCCGGCGGACCTGGTCGCGTCGGGAGACTGGACCTACGATGCCGCGCGGGACATCTCGGCGGCCGCGTCGCAGACGTCCGGCAAGCAGGGCCTGGTGGTACGCGACTTCGACTACCGGGTGTGGGAGAACCTGGCCAGCATCTGGGGCGGTTGGGGCGCATCCCCGTGGAGCGCCGACGGCAGCGAGTGCACGCTGACCGACCCCGCCATGGTCGACGCTCTGACGTGGATCCACGACGCCGCGTTCGTCGACAAGGCCATGCCCGGCCCCGGTGTGACGGCGGACTTCTTCGCCGGAGACGCCGCGATGACGATCACGCAGATCAGTCGCGCCTCGGCTCTCGACGACTCGTTCGCCTGGGACATCGTGCCGCTTCCCGCGGGACCAGAGGGGCAGCAGAACGTGATCGGCCAGGCGGGTATCGGCGTGTTCGCCAACGCGAAGCATCCGAAGATCGCCGCCGACTTCCTCGCGTACTTCACGAACCCCGAGAACGCGGAGAAGCTCGCGACGTACTTCCCGCCGCCCCGCGAGACGCTGCTGAACGCGGACACGCTCGCCGCAGCGAACCCGCGCCTGAGCGAGGAGCAGCTGCAGGCGGTGGTGGTCGAGGGCATCCAGGACGCGATCACCAAGCCGGCGCACGTCAACTTCGCCAAGTTGCAGGATGCGGTGCGCGCCGAACTCGACGCGCTCTGGGTCGCCGACGCCGATGTCGAAGCGGTGCTGGCGTCGACCTGCGAAGCGATCGCACCCCTCCTGGAGGGCTGACCGGATGACTGCATCCGCCCTTCAGGCGGTCGATGCCGCGGAGCGGAGGGGACCACGTCCTCGCCGCTCCGCGGTGGCCCGCCGTGACTGGATCGTCGGCTACACCATGGTCGCCCCCGTGGTCCTCGGCTCGCTCGCCTTCGTGATCGCGCCGCTCATCGCCGTCGTCTGGTTCTCGCTCCACGACTGGAACGTGCTGGCCAACACCTTCGTGTTCTCGGGGACCGACAACTACGAGCGGATGCTCGCCGACCCCGGGCTGCACAACTCGCTGCTCGTGAGCCTGTGGTTCTCGATCGGACTCGTCGTGTTGAATGTGACGCTGGCGCTGTTCCTCGCGGTGCTGCTCAATCAGAAGCTGCCGGGGACCACGACCTTCCGCACCTTCTTCTTCTCGCCCGTGGTCGTCTCTCTCGTCGCCTGGACCATCGTCTGGAGCTTCCTTCTGCAGGCGGATGGGGGGATCAACGGCTTCCTCGCCGTCCTCGGCATCGAGGGTCCGAACTGGCTCCGCGGTGATGTGACCGCCATGCTCGCGGTGATCGTCGTGCAGGTGTTCAAGAACGTCGGACTCAACATGATCCTGTTCCTCGCCGCACTCCAGGCGGTGCCGGAGGAGATCAGCGAGGCGGCGCGCATCGATGGTGCAGGGGCCTGGCGTCGGTTCCGTTCGATCACCATGCCGATGATCAGCCCCACGATCCTGCTCGTGATGATCCTCACGATCGTCGGCTCGCTCGAGGTCTTCGCCCAGATCGCCGTGCTGACCGGTGGCGGCCCCGGTAACTCGACCACGGTCCTCGTCTACTACCTGTATCAGCAGGCGTTCCGTTTCAACGACTTCGGCTACGCGAGTGCGATCGCGGTGCTGTTGTTCTTCATCGTTCTGGTGCTGACCCTGATCCAGTGGCAGACCAGGAAGAGGTGGGTCTTCCATGAGAATTGACATCGACGAGCGCACGCACGGCGACGCGGTCACCACGCGGGCCGTGGTCACCGGTGGCAGTGCACGCCCGATCCGCTCGAGTGGCGCGAAGACGAAACGTCGCTGGGTCGCGGCCGGTTTGATCACGCTGATGGCGGTGCTGAGCATCCCGTTCGTCTTCCCCACGCTGTGGATGGTCACGAGCAGCTTCAAGCCGATGAGCGAGATCCTGCAGAAGGTGCCGACACTGTGGCCCCAGGATGCGACGACCGCGGCGTACGGCGAGGTGTTCCGGCTGCAGCCGTTCGCGCAGCAGTACTGGAACAGCCTCTACATCGCGGCTCTCGTCACCGTGGGCACGATGCTGGTGGCGGCGATGGCCGGATATGCGTTCGCGAGGATCCGGTTCCCCGGTGCGAATGCCCTCTTCCTCGTGGTCCTGGTCGGACTGCTGGTGCCCAGCGAGGTGACGATCGTTCCGCTGTTCCGGTTCGTGAACGGGCTGGGGTTGATCGACACGCATTGGCCGCTCATCGTCGTGCCGATCTTCGGCGCACCCGCGGTGCTTGCCGTGTTCATCATGCGGCAGTTCTTCCTGGGGCTCCCCGCCGAGCTCGAGGAGGCAGGCCGGATGGACGGGCTCGGACGCTGGGGCATCTTCTGGCGGATCGCCTTCCCGCTCTCGCGGTCGGCGCTCGCGGCGGTCGCCATCTTCACGTTCCTGAAGTCGTGGAACCTGTATCTGGAGCCGATCGTGTACCTCTCGAGCAAGGACATGTTCACCCTGCCGCAGGCTCTGACGCAGTACGTCGACGCCTACGGCGGGCCGATGTGGAACGTGCAGCTCGCCGCCACGACACTCACCGTCGTCCCCGTGCTGCTGGTTTTCCTGGTCGCGCAGAAGCAGTTCGTGCAGGGGCTGGCGAACACGGGACTCAAGGGCTGACGCCTGGAAGGATGCTGTCATGCCCCGCTTCGATCTGAGTCCCGAGGAACTGCGCGTCTACCGGCCCGAGGTCACTGAGCCCGACGATTTCGACGACTTCTGGTCGGCGACGCTGGCGGAGTCCCGCGAGCGGTCCGAGCCGGTCCGACTGCGACGGGTCGACTCTCCGCTGCGGACGGTGGAGGTCGATGACGTGACGTTCTCCGGGTTCGGAGGCGAGCCGATCCGTGCATGGCTCACTCGTCCGGTCGGCCTGCCGGGCCCCCTCCCCGCGGTGGTCGAGTACAACGGCTACGGCGGAGGACGGGGGCTGCCGCACGAGCGGGTCGCCTGGGCGGCGGCCGGATACGCGCACCTGTTCATGGACACGCGCGGTCAGGGATCGGGGTGGGGCACCGGCGGCGATACTCCCGATCCTCACGGTGCGGGACCGTCGTCTCCCGGGTTCATGACCCGGGGCATCCTCGACCCGCACGAGTACTACTACCGTCGCGTGTTCACCGACGGCGTGCGCGCCGTCGACGCCATGCGCACGATCGACGGGATCGACCCCGAGCGCGTCGCCGTCACAGGTACGAGTCAGGGCGGTGGCATCGCGATCGCCGTCGCGGGGCTGTCGGAGGGGCTGGTGGCCGCGATGCCGGATGTGCCGTTCCTCTGCCACTTCGGCCGAGCGGTGGGGATGACCGATCACGATCCGTATCAGGAGATCGTGCGCTACCTCTCGGTGCATCGCGCGGACGCCGAGAGCGTCTTCGGCACGCTCTCGTACTTCGACGGCGTGAACTTCGCGAAGCGCGCGACGTCACCCGCCCTGTTCTCCGTCGCTCTTCTGGATCAGACCTGTCCGCCGTCGACCGTCTACGCCGCACGCAACACCTGGGGCGGTGGTCGCGCGGACATCGACGAGTACGCCTTCAACGGTCACGAGGGTGGGCTCGGAGTGCAATGGGAGCGGCAGGCGTCGTTCCTCGCTGAGGTGCTCGGTTAGCGCACCACCCCTCAGGCCGGATCGACGATCACGTCGAGCGCCACGCCCCGACAGGCCGCCCGTGGCAGCTCGGCGAGGCCGCTGCCGCGCACGGAATCGCCGGTGGCCCAGCGCGGGTCCGTCGACACGACGACGCGGCCGACGCCGTTCGTCAGGGTCACCTCGCACCCGAGGGAGGCGAAGCGCCGCGTCAGGTCCTGTTCGACCGCGGAGACCAGCAGGTCGAGCCCGGCGACGCCGATGCGCGTCCCGTCCACCTCGGCGGGGACCGCGATCGTGATCGTGTACTCGTCGCTGCAGAGGTAGTCCACGTAGGGTCCCGCGACGTGGGGCTCACCCGTGGCCATCGGCACCCGGTACCACTCGAGGGCGCTGTAGTCGATGTTCTCCTTGTTCACCGACTGCGAGGCCAGGACGAGCTGCCTCCGGTCCTCGCCCTGCCACCACGCGAGGTGGCTGTGCGCGTCCGAGAGCAGGTCGATCGCCGCGATGAACCCCGCGCCGTAGACGGGCACGCCGCGCAGGTCGAGCGTGCGCAGAGCATGCGGCTCCACGAGCGCGTCGACCTTCGAGCGTGTGAGCGGGCCGCTCGTCCTGGCCTCGGCGACCTGGGCGGCGAAGGGCTCCACCCAGTCGAGCAGCGTGCGCACGGGGGCGGAGAAGTAGTCCTCCACGATCGCGGCTGCTGCCTGGATGGCGGTGTCGCTTGCTGTGTTCATCGCGTCCTCCTGTGCACGTCGATGCGGGTCCTCTGATCTATCCGGTCGTCGCCTGGAGCCGGATGAGCGCGTCGATGGTCTCGGCGGCCATGAGCTCGGTGCGTGCGCCCGCGGCATCGGGATCGCCGGCCTCCACGGCGTCGATGACGGCGGCGAGGTGCTCGGCCTGCCGTCGCAGGTTCTCGGTCTCGTGCGCCACGAGACGCAGGAGAGGCGAGAGCTCGGCCTGCAGCTTCATCTGCTCGCGCGTCAGGCGTGCCGACTGGCTGAGCGCGACGATCTCGATCTGCACGTCGTCCAGCAGGCGCCGCTGCTGCTCCACGTCGAGTTCGTCGATCCGCTCCATCCGGCGACGGACCCGCTGCGTCTCGCTGGGGTCCGCGCGCCTCGCTGCGAGTCGGACGCAGGCACCGGTGATGGCCGCGTAGTGGGCGCCGAGGTCGCGCAGCGCGAGGCGCGAGGTGCGGCGCACGGCCTCCCGGGCGAACGTCAGCGGATCGGCGTGCGCCGCGACGAAGCTGCCGCCGTTGCGCCCACGGCGTGTGACGACGAGGCCGCGACCGCGCAGGGCGAGCAGTGCCTCGCGCACGGTCACCGGCGCGACGCCGAGGCTCTTGCTGAGGTCGGCTTCCGAGGGAAGGCGCTCGCCGGCGCGGAGGTGTCCGCGGGTGATCGCATCGACCAGGCGGCGTTCGACGAGCTCCGCACGGCCCTCGTCGCCGATGGGCTGGAACAGTGCCCCCTGGAGGCGGTGCGGCTGCTCGTGCTCGGGATCGGGGGAGGGCTCGGCGGAAGGGTGCGTGGCGTGCGTCGTCGAGCTCGATCCCATTCTGCGATTCTCCCTTCCGCGATCACGATACCCAAGAAATCGCTGTTGACATATTACCTCTGGGTTTATATGTTTTGGGAATCTTCCGAGTTCGACGATGTTCCGAGGAGCGCGAGATGATCGCCACGGCACCCGCAGCACCCGCAGTCCCCGAGACCGCCCGTTCCGAGGGGACCGTGACCCTCAGCGGGGTGACGAAGTCGTTCGGCGAGTTCACCGCGGTCCGCGAGCTCGACCTGGAGGTCGCGTCGGGGGAGTTCCTCTCGATGCTCGGCCCGTCCGGCTCCGGCAAGACGACGGTGCTCCGGATGATCGCCGGGTTCGAGGACGCGACGAGCGGCAGCATCCGCCTGTCCGGGACGGACGTGACCCGCACCCCGCCGCATGCGCGGCCGGTGAACACCGTCTTCCAGGACTACGCGCTGTTCCCGCACCTGACCATCGCCGACAACGTCGGCTACGGACTCCGGGTGCGCGGCGAGGGCAAGAGCGCTCGGGCGGAGCGGGTGCGCGCCTCGCTGGAGCAGGTGCGGCTCGACCACGTCGCCGACCGCCTGCCGCACCAGCTGTCCGGCGGGCAGCGGCAGCGCATCGCCCTCGCCCGCGCGCTGATCCTGCGCCCCCAGGTGCTGCTGCTCGACGAGCCGCTCGGCGCCCTCGACAAGCAGCTCCGCGAGCAGATGCAGATCGAGCTCAAGCAGATCCAGCGCGAGGTCGGCATCACCTTCATCTTCGTCACCCACGACCAGGAGGAGGCGCTCACGCTCAGCGACCGCGTGGCCGTGTTCAACGGCGGTCGGATCGAGCAGATCGGCACCGCCCGCGACGTGTACGAGCGCCCGCAGACGGAGTTCGTCGCGCGCTTCCTCGGCCTGTCGAACCTCATCGGCGGAGACCTGGCCGAGAAGCTCACCGGGGACCGCCGCACCATGAGCGTGCGCCCGGAGCGCATGCGGCTGACCGATGGGGATGCCGCGCTCGCCGCGGGCGAGGTCTCGCTCGACGGCACGATCAGCGAGGTCGTCTACACGGGTCCGGCGACGCGCTACCTGGTCGCCACCGACGCGGGGATCGACCTCATCGCCGAACGACCCAACGCCCGCCACTCCACCGACGCCGATCTCGGGCGAGGACACCACGTCCGTGCCGTCTGGTCGCCCGACCATGCGGCCCGGCTCCCCTGAAACACCGCACCATCCGAACACCCATGCACACCTGCAGCACCGATCACGAAGGAGCGATCCATGCGTAAGAAGATTCTGGCCACCGCGGCGATGACCGCGGTCGCCGCCCTGGCCCTGTCCGGCTGTTCCACCGGCGGAGAGACGGCGGAGGGATCCGGCGAACTGCAGATCGATGTTCCCGACATCGCGATGCAGGAGTCCCTCGGCGACTACGAGGGCGAGGTCAACATCGTCGCCTGGAGCGGTTTCGTCGAACCCGCCTGGAGCGATGCCTTCACCACCGAGACCGGCTGCGTCGTGAACCGTCGCGTCGCCGGCACCAGCGATGAGATGGTCCAGCTCATGCGCACCGGCGACTACGACCTGGTCTCGGCCTCGGGCGACGCGAGCCTGCGTCTGATCGCCGGTGGAGACGTGCAGCCGCTCAACCTCGAGCTCATCCCGAACTTCGGCGACGACATCGTCGAGGGGATGAAGGGGCAGATCTACGACACCATCAACGGCAAGTCCTATGGCATCCCCATCGGACGCGGCGCGAACATCCTCCAGTACAACAGCGAGGTCGTCACCGAGGAGCCCACGAGCTGGGACGTCGCGTGGGAGAAGGACAGCCCCTACGCCGGCAAGGTCATCGCCTACGACGCCCCGATCTACATCGCCGACGCCGCCGTGTACCTGATGGCGCACGAGCCGGATCTCGGCATCACCAACCCGTACGCGCTCGACGAGAAGCAGCTGAAGGCCGCGGTCGACCTGCTCAAGCAGCAGAACGACCTCGTCTCCGAGTACTGGTCCGACCCGGCGGCGCAGATCACCTCGTTCGCGGGCGGCACCACCGTGCTCGGCACGTCGTGGGAAGTGCTGCGCAAGCTCACCGAGGACGACAAGTTCAAGAGCGTGCTGCCGAAGGAGGGCTCGACCGGCTGGTCGGACGCGTGGATGCTGGCGACCGAGTCGAAGAACCCGAACTGCGCGTACGCCTGGATGGACTACTCCTCCTCGCCCGAGGTGAACGGCGCGATCGCCATGAACTTCGGCATGGCGCCCGCGAACGCCGCGTTCTGCGACACGAGCGACGAGGCCAAGGCGCACTGCGACTACTTCAACGCCACCGACGAGGAGTACTTCAAGAAGGTGTGGTTCTGGACGACGCCGATCGAGCAGTGCATCGACGGTCGGACGGATGTCACGTGCACCAACTTCCAGCAGTGGACCGACGCCTGGATGTCGGTCAAGGGCTGACCCGCATCGAGGGGGCGGGTCGCTCGATCCGCCCCCTCACCCCGCAGACCTCCGCCACCACGAACGGGATCGACATGAAGCGCCGCCTCCGGATCGCCGGGCTCCTGGCCCTTCCGATGACCTGGCTCATCGGGATCTACATCTTCTCGCTGGTCATGCTCCTCGTGACCGCCTTCTGGATCACCGACCCCTTCACCTCGAAGGTGAAGCCCGGATTCACGCTGCGCAACTTCGAGCAGCTCTTCGTCAATCCGGCGTATCTGTCGACGTCGCTGCGCACCCTCGGGATCGCGCTCGCCGTGACCGTCCTGGCCGTGCTCATCTCGGTGCCGCTCGGCATCTTCATGGCGAAGGTCGCGTCGCCGTGGCTGCGTGCGCTGCTCGCGGTCTCGATCACGCTGCCGCTGTGGGCCGGGTACCTGGTGAAGGTGCTCGCGATGCGGATCACCTTCACGGAGCAGGGCTTCGCGAACTGGGCGCTGGCGCCGTTCGGGCTCTCGGGGCCGGGCTTCACGGTGGTCACGGTGGTGCTCACGCTCACCTACCTGTGGCTGCCGTACATGGCGGTCCCCGTCTACACCGCGATCCGGCAGCTGCCGCCGAACCTCTTCGACGCCTCGGCCGACCTCGGCGCCGGATCCTGGCGCACGATCGTGTCGGTGGTGCTCCCGCTCATCAAGCCGGCGCTGATCGCCGGATCCGTCTTCACGTTCTCGCTGAGCCTGGGCGACTACCTGGTCGCGCGGTTCGTCGGCGGGGACACGCAGATGATCGGCAGCGTGATCGCGTCGAACATCAACCTGAACCCACCCCTGGCGGCGGCCTACTCGCTCGTCCCCATCGCGTTCGTCGTCATCTACCTGGTGAGCGTGCAGCGCACCGGTGCCCTGGAAAGGATGTGAGTCGCGCATGCTGAGACTGTCCCGCACCTCCAAGATCGTCCTCGGGATCATCGTCGCGATCGTGCTCGCGTTCATGTACATCCCGCTCGCACTCGTCGTGCTCAACTCCTTCAACGCCGCCCGCATCGTGAGCTGGCCGGTCACCGGCTTCTCACTCGAATGGTGGGGCAAGGCGTTCACGAGCGAGCCGGTGCGCGCGGCTCTCCTGAACTCGGTGCTCGTCGCGTCGGGCGCGACCGTGATCGCCGTCATCCTCGGCACCCTCGTGGCCTTCGCGCTGCAGAGGTACTCGTTCTTCGGCCAGCGCGCCGTGAACCTCCTCGTGGTGCTGCCGATCGCCCTCCCCGGCATCGTCACCGGCGTCGCCCTGAACAACACCTACAACCAGATCCTGGAGCCGATCGGCATCCAGGTCGGCTTCTACGGCATGATCATCGCGCACGGCACCTTCTGCATCGTGATGGTGTTCAACAACGTGCTCGCGCGTCTCCGTCGGATGAATCCCGGCATCGAGGAGGCCTCGAAGGACCTCGGGGCGAGTCCCTGGCAGACGTTCCTGCTGGTGACGCTCCCGCAGTTCCGCAGCGCCCTCATCGCCGGGGCCATCCTCGCCTTCGCCCTCAGCTTCGACGAGGTGTACGTGACGATCTTCACCGCTCCTCCCGGCGTCGACACGCTGCCGCTGTGGATCATGAACCAGATGGCGAGGCCCAACGAGGCCAACGTCGTCAACGTCGTCGCGACGGTCGTCATCGTCGCGTCCTTCATCCCGGTGTGGATCTCGCAGCGGCTCGGAAGGGAGGTCGACGAGCGCGACTGACGCCGCGCACGAGGGCTTCGCCGGACACGGCGCTCGTGACATCTGGGGGACTGCAGGGGGCTGCAGTCACACATTCAGCTGTTTGCACGGTCTTTCCACGATCAAAGGAGTTCGTTGATGGAAAAGCGCATGAGCGACGTCGTCTTCTCACGGCGTGCATTGTTGGGCGGGATGCTCGGAGCGGGAGCGATCATGCTCGTCGGCTGCGGACCGGACGAGGCATCCCCCTCGCCGTCCGCGGGAAGCGGGGGAGGGTCCTACGACGTCATCGTCATCGGGGCCGGCTCCGCCGGCATGGCGGCCGCGCGGGAGCTGATGGACGCCGGCAAGAAGGTGATCGTGCTCGAGGCGCGCGACCGCGTCGGCGGGCGCATGTGGACCGACCGCACGCTGCTCTCCATCCCGCACGAAAGAGGCGCGTCGCTGTGTCACGGCGGCCCGGACACCGAGACGTGGGCCTGGGCGCAGAAGCTCGGGATCGAGGGGCGGAAGTTCGAGAACACCTTCTCCCGCTACAGCCCGAGCACGCCGTGGGTGGGCTGGGATACGCCCGACTTCTATGCGTTCCCGGAGGGTGCCCCCGCGCTCTCTGTTCCGCTGCCGGAGCCGACGGCCAAGGAGTCCGCGCTGCAGTACCTGGAACGCCTCGGCATCGCCCCGACGAACTACCCGCTCGCGCTGCTGGGCATCCAGGTCGACACCGAGCAGTTCGCTGTCTATCCCGCTTCCGGGGTGGTCGACACTCTCGAGGCATGCCTCACGGTGTCGAAGACCGGGAAGATCGAGCCCGACGGGTACGCGGGCGACTTCAAGCTGCTCGCTCCCTACGTCGACATCCTGAACGCCGTCGGCGAGGGCGTGGAGGTGCGTCTGGAGACGCCGATCGAGACGATCGACTACTCCGGATCCGGGGTGAGCGTGCAGGCGGGGTCCGAGACGTTCGAGGCCGACGCCTGCATCGTCACCGTGCCGATCGGAGTGCTGCAGGAGCGGTCGATCACGTTCTCGCCGCCGTTGGAGGACGATCGGATGGCGGCGATCGACGCGGTCAAGCAGACCGTCGCCTACAAGACGATCCTCGAGTTCGATCACCCGGTGCGCCCGGAGAACTTCGACATGGTGAACCAGCATGACGAAGGACCGTGCCAGTTCTGGGACGAGTCCACGGGCATGCCCGGATACGACGGCCAGCTCATCGTCGCCTGGGACACCGGCGACCGCGCCCGGGAGCTGCTCGCACTGCCGGAGAAGGAGCGGTTCGACGCGGCCCTCGCCGGTGTGCGCAAGCTCGCGGGAGATCAGGGGCTGAACTACGTGAACGCATCGAACTACGACTGGCGCGACGACAGGTTCGCCCTCGGTGCGTATGCGACGGGCGAGCGCGACCAGGACACGATCTACCGGCCGTCGAAGGACACGCTGTTCTGGGCGGGTGCGATCAAGAGCTCGGTCGCGAGCGCGCACTCCAGCGGACTCGAGGCAGCGCAGGCGGTGCTCGTCGCGTCCTAGCCGAACGCCTCGACGGCAGGTGAGGGCGGAGGGGGGAGCGACCCGATGGGCTCCCGCCTCCGCCCGCCCCGGTGCGTCAGATTTTGACATAGGCCAAAAATTCGCATACCGTCGAGCCATGGTTCCAGCGGGCGATCTCGACGACGTGTCACACGGCATTGCGGGAGCGACCGCCGCCGAGATCTCCGAGAGCGTGCGCGATCTCGTCGAGCGCGGGGAGTTCGCCCCCGGAGACCACCTTCCGTCCGTCCGGGCGCTCGCCGCGCACCTCGGCGTCAACCGGAACACGGTCCTGGCCGCCTACCGTGCGCTGGTCGTCGCGCGCATCGCGGCGACGGGTGGGCGCACCGGGACCACCGTGCTCGGGCCGGAGCAGAACGCCGACGAGGGCTTCACCCCCGGCTCGGTGCTGCGCGACATCGGCAGCGGCAACCCCGACCCCGCTCACCTCCCCGACCTCGCCGCCGCTTTCGCCGCGGTCACCCCCGGGCATGTGCTGTACGGCGAATCCGTGATCGATCCGGACCTGGCGGAATGGGCGACCGAGTGGATCGCCGCCGACCATCCGCGCGCCTTCCGCCTGTCCGTCACCGCGGGAGCCGTGGATGCCGTCGAGCGGCTGCTCGCCCAGACCCTCGTCCAGGGTGACCGCGTCGGCCTGGAGGATCCGTGCTTCCTCTCCAGCATCCACACCGCTCGCCTCGCCGGGTACACGCCGGTCCCGATTCCCGTCGACCGGGAGGGCATGACGGTGCAGGGTCTTCGCGCAGCCCTCGAGAGCGGAGCGCGCGCGATCGTCTGCACGCCGCGCGCCCAGAACCCGACCGGTGTCGGCACGTCCCCCGCCCGTGCACGGGAGCTCCGCGAGGTCCTCGCCGACCACCCGCACGTGCTGGTCATCGAGGACGACCACTTCTCGCTCCTCGCCCCGGAGCCGTATTCGAGCATCATCGCTCCGACGCACGAGCGGTGGGCGCTGGTGCGCTCGGTGTCGAAGTTCCTGGGACCCGACATGCGCCTCGCGATCACGGCGTCCGATCCGGTCACGGCGCAGCGGCTCGCCCGACGGCTCAGCCCGGGGACGATGTGGGTGAGCCACGTGATGCAGCGTCTCGCCGCCGCCATGCTGCGCGACGAGGGCACGCGGACGCGGATCGCCGAAGCGGGCGAGCACTACGTCCGCCGCAATCGCGCCTTCCTCTCGCTGCTCGGGGTGCGCGGAGTGCCCGCGCAGAGCGACGGCGGGCTCAACGTGTGGACGGACGTGCGTCACGACGCCGCCGAGGTCGGCCGCCGGCTCGCGACGCGCGGATGGCTCGCGCGCTCCGGTGACGAGTTCGCGCTGGAGCCGGGCAGCTCCACCGGATCCACCCGGCTGCGCCTGACCGTGCACGACCTCGATGACGAGGAACAGCGTCGTCTGGCCGACGATCTCGCGGCGGCCGTCCGCGAAGCCCGCTCGGCGGGAGCGGACGGATGAGCGCCGGCGGTCCGGTGGACGACGGGTACCGCATCGGACGCTCCTCCCGACTGGACGGGGTGCTGTACGACCTGCGCGGTCCCGTCGCCGAGCGCGCGGCCGAGTTGGAGAAGCGCGGCGAGTCCATCCTCCGACTCAACATCGGCAACCCGGCGCCGTTCGGGTTCGAGGCGCCGACGGTCGTCGTCGAGGCTCTGCGCGCCGCGCTCCCGCAGGCCCACGGCTACTCGGAGTCCGCGGGGCTGCCCGAGACCCGCGAGGCGATCAGCGCGCACTATGCGCTCCGTCCCGGATTCCCCGCGCTCGGCATCGAGGACATCACGGTCGGCAATGGGGTCTCCGAGCTCGTCGGGCTGACGCTGCAGGCGCTGCTCGAGCCCGGCGACGAGGTGCTGATCCCGAGCCCCGACTACCCGCTGTGGACCGCGTCGACGGTCCTGGCCGGCGGACATGCGGTGCACTATCCCTGCGTCGAGACCGACGGCTGGACCCCCGACCTGGAGGCGATGGAGGCGCTGATCGGCCCGCACACCGCGGCGATCGTCGTCATCAACCCGAACAACCCGACCGGCGCGGTCTACGGGCGGGCGGTGCTCGAGCAGATCGCCGAACTCGCTCGACGCCACGGGCTCCTGCTGCTCTCCGACGAGATCTACGACCGTGTGGTGTATCCGGGATTCACGCACACCTCCACGGCGCAGGTCGCCCCGGATGTCCCGTGCATCACCTTCGCGGGGCTCTCCAAGACCCATCGCGTCGCGGGATACCGTGCCGCGTGGATGGCGGCGACCGGATTCCACCGCGACGACCCCTTCCTCTCCGGCGTCCGGCTGCTGGCATCGATGCGGATGTGCGCATCCGTCCCGGCGCAGCACGCCATCACGGCTGCCCTCACGCAGGACGACTCCCTGGATGCGCTGGTGGCTCCCGACGGGCGGCTGACACGGCAGCGGGATGCGGCGCTCCAGGTCCTCGACGCGATCCCCGGGGTCCGCACGCAACCGGCGGGCGGCGGGCTCTACCTCTTCCCGCGCCTGGATCCCGAGGTGCATCGGATCGCCGACGACGAGCGGCTCGTGCTCGACCTCCTCGATGCGGAGCGCATCCTCCTCGTGCACGGCAGGGCGTTCAACTGGCCCGCCCCCGACCATCTCCGGATCGCGTTCCTGCCGGAGACCGACGTGCTGACCGATGCGCTGCAGCGGTTCGGTACGTTCCTGAACGGATACTCCCCGCCCGGCGGCTGAGCATCCGACCCGGTGGAGTGACCGAGTGGCCAGGTCGCGGTCCGCAAGACCGTGCACGCAGGTTCGAATCCTGCCTCCACCTCAACCGGGCTCACACGAGCCGAGACCGACGAAGGGCATCCCGCGATGGACCATGCATTCATTCCCGCCGCCAAGCCGATCATCGGAGACGAAGAGGTCGCGGCCGTCGAGCGCGTGCTGCGCAGCGGCATGCTCGCTCAGGGCACGGAGGTCGCCGCTTTCGAGGAGGAGTTCTCGGCGCACTTCCTCGGCGGCCGCACGGCGGTCGCGGTCAACGCCGGCACGAGCGGTCAGCTGCTCGGCCTGATCGCCGCCGGTGTGGGCGCGGGCGACGAGGTGATCGTCCCGTCCTTCACCTTCGCCGCGGTGGCGAACTCCGTCGTGCTCACGGGCGCGACTCCGGTCTTCGTGGACATCGAGCCGGCGCACTTCACGCTCGATCCCGCACGGGTGCGCGAGGCGATCACTCCGCGAACGAAGGGGATCATGCCGGTGCATCTCTACGGCCACCCGTTCCTCGTCGACGGGATCGAGGCGGTGGCCGCCGAGCACGGTCTGGCGATCTTCGAGGACGCGGCGCAGGCGCACGGCGCGAAATGGCGCGGACGCCCGGCCGGCACGATCGGTGCCTTCGGGATGTTCAGCCTGTACCCGACCAAGAACATGACCGCCGTCGAAGGTGGGATGGTCGCATGCGCGGACGAGGACATCGCCCGAACCGTCCGTCTCCTGCGGAACCAGGGGATGGAGACGATGTACGCGAACGAGATCGTCGGATACAACAACCGCATGAGCGAGGTGCATGCGGCCGTGGGGCGCGTGCAGCTGCGCAAGGTGGAGGAATGGACGCGGCAGAGGCAGCGGAACGCCGCCCTGCTGGGCGCGGAGCTCGCCGGCATCGACGGCCTCACGGTGCCACCCGTGGCCGAGGGAGCCGAGCACGTCTATCACCAGTACACGATCCGGATCGCCGACGGGGAGCGCGATCGGGTGCGCGATGCCCTGCGCGACGAGCATGCGGTGGGCGCGGGCGTGTACTACCCGATCCCCAACCACCGACTGCCCTCGCTGCAGCGGTATGCGCCGGATCTGGATCTGCCCGAGACGGAGCGTGCGGCGGACGAGGTGCTGTCGATCCCGGTGCACCCCTCGCTCACGCCCGCAGACCTCGACCGCGTGATCGGCGGACTCACCGCCGTGCTCTCCGCCGGGCGCTGATCCGAGCGGCCCTGCTCCTCCCTGGATCTCCCACAGACAGGTGCGCGGGCGCCGCCGAGAGGCTACGCTGACCAGCACTGATCGCCGTGGATGCCGAGTCCTCGGAGTCGAGAGGCAGGTCCCGATGCGCACATCATCCATCGTCCTCACCTTCGCGGTGGCGTTCGCCGGTGTGGTCGCCGGGGGAGCGGTCGTCGACACCGTGCGAGCGAGCGACTCCGCCGTGACGCCCTCCGCGCCTCCCGCGGCGGCGTCGGCGGAAGACCTGGAGCGCCTCGAGGACGTGCTGGCGGGTCAGGGTGGCGGCGGAGACGCGCAGTGGCTCGACCGGACGCTTCGCGAGACGCTTCCCAACTTCACCATCTCCCGGGATGGTGCGCCGGGGGCGCGTGTCTTCGAGGCGACGATCGACGGCGTGGTCCGCGACGTCCGTCCCGGCACCGGCGCCCGGGACAGCGTGCGCGACGATGACACCGTCCAGCGCGACGAGCTCGCGTTCGACGATCCCGCCGCGAACTGGCGCACCGTGGTCCTCACGGTCGAGGTGCGGGACGACTTCGACCCGGAGACGGCGATGCCCTCGGAGATCGACGTGGTCCTGTGGCTGGACGGAGCGACCGCCCCCGACGTGGTGCGCGAGGGCTTCTCGGGGCAGCGGATCTTCGCCGTCCTCGAAGAGCCCGGTCGTCTCGCGCCCGCGGACGCGTACCCGGTCGCCCGGAACGGCGCACTGATCGGTGTGATCCGTGACGACGGATCCCTCTCCTTCCCCGGCCTCGGCGTCGATGAGGGCCTGTACGTGGACGGGCTCACCACGATCTCGGCGATCCAGGCGGCCGCCGAAGCCCCCGCCGTCGTGGTTCCCCTCTCCCTGGAGAACGGCTCCTGGGAGCGGACGGACTAGCGGCGCCGGCAGGACTCAGGCGGCCAGCGTCAGCCACGCGCGCGGCGAGTGGCCGATGCGCTGGGCGAAGACCCGTGAAAACGCGGAGGAGCTCGCGTAGCCGAGCTCTGCCGCGACGGAGCTGACCGACATGCCTGCGCGCAGCTGCTCCTGCGCGATCGTGAGCCGCCATTCCGTGAGGTAGTCGCCGGGCGAGCGCCCGAGCACCTCCTTGAAGCGGGCGGCGAAGGCACTGCGCGACATGTTGGCGGTACGGGCGAGGGAATCCAGGTTCCAGGGATCGCCCGGGGACTCGTGGACCGCGACCAGCGCAGGTGCGAGTCGCTCATCCGAGAGTCCGGGGATCAGTCCCGGGGGCAGGTCGAGCTCCTCCGAGTGATCGAGCATCCACCGCAGCAGCTGGATCAGGACGACCTCGAACATCCGGTCGGCGAGCAGAGGGCGCCCGCAGCGGACGTTGTCGACCTCGACGAACAGCAGGTCGAGTGCGGGGGCGAGGGTCACTACCTCGTCGAGGGGGAGGATGATCGTCGAGGGGAGTGTGCGTACGAGGGGGTGCGTGGCGCCGCCGTCGAAGTCGAGTGTCGCGCACGCGAAGTCGGATTCGTCGGTCGGGGCGTTGATGAACGTGTGGTCGATCGGCCGGGGGAACAGCAGCAGGCTCGGCCGCGTGATGATCTCGCGCCCGATGGTGCCGTCGGCTGCCCGGTGCGTCACCTCCATCTCGCCGCGCCGCAGCACGTGGAGGAAGCCGTGACCTCCGCTCGCGGGGAAGACGTTCGTGCCGCACAGCGGGCCGCTGTGGAAGAGGCGGGTGCGCACGTGGAAGCGCTCGAGCAGGGGCGTGAGACGGTCCAGCGGCGGCATGTCTCCAGTATCTGGACGATCTGTCATGAATGCAAGACTCTTTGCTGCGTATCGTCCGAGCGTTCTCGGAAGACTGGAGGGGTGGTCGGATCGGCCGCATCCCACGATCGAAGGAGCACCCCGTGCCCAACGTCCCCCTCATCGACAGCGAGAACACCACCGGAAACGTCAAGGAGCAGCTCGACCAGATCTCCGGCGCCTTCGGCAGCGTTCCCGCGATGTTCCGCGCGGTCGCCAACTCTCCGGCGGCGCTCACGAGCATGTGGAGCGCTTTCGGCGCCTACGGCGACGGCACGCTCGGTGCCGCGATCGGCGAGCAGATCGCCGTCGCCGTCGCCAACCGCAACTCGTGCCAGTACTGCCTCGCGGCGCACACCGCCCTCGGCAAGAAGGCCGGCCTCACCCGGGAGACGCTCGCCGCCGCCCAGGACGGCGAGTCCGATGACCCGCGCACCGCGGCGCTGCTCGCCTTCGCGGTGAAGCTCGTGGAGGACCGCGGGCAGGTGTCGTCGGCCGATGTCGACGCCGTGCGCGCGCAGGGCTGGAACGACGAGGAGATCGTCGAGACGATCGGCCAGGTCGCACTGAACCTCTTCACGAACTACCTGAACATCGCCCTGGACGTCCCCGTCGACTTCCCGAGCGTCGCGCTTCGTCGCAAGGCCTGAGCGCCCCCGCACCAGAGGGCCGGATCCTGGGGGATCCGGCCCTTCGTCGTGCGTGCCTAGCGGCTCTCGTCGCGGAGCTTCGCCGCGGACTCGATCTCCTCCAGCCAGCCGCCGACCGCCGCACGGGCCGCGACCTCGAGCTGCGCTCCATGGCGCCTGGCCTGCTCGCGGATCGTGCGGGGATCGATCCCGTGGTGGTGCAGCTCATGCGCGTGGCCGATGAGCCAGCGGCCGATCGCCCGAGGATCCGCCTCCACGTGGAACTGCAGGGCGAGCACGGTGTCGGTACGGAAGGCCTGGTGTGGAAAGCCGGGAGTGCGGGCGAGATGGCGGGCGCCGGTGGGGATCGTGAACGCATCGCCGTGCCAGTG
>Ga0160430_100496_pt1 | contig 21940 bp, 17 predicted proteins | sample HID1971I_E0MG_FD_108274 | JGI IMG/M metagenome (GOLD analysis project Ga0160430, IMG submission 108274) | Enriched millipede-associated microbial communities from UW Madison campus, WI, USA - HID1971I_E0 MG | ecosystem: Host-associated > Arthropoda: Insects > Digestive system > Unclassified ...
CCGATGTGCAGCGACGCGCCCTCACCCCGACGGATCGCCTCGATGTATCGACCGCGGTCGATGAAGGAGCTGATCCCGATGGCTTCGACGATGGCCGTGATGAACGCGTGGTTCGACGGATCGATCCGGTGCGCGCGCAGCGCCTCGGGAAGCGAGCGGTATGGACGGGAGGTGCCTGCGGGGGTCGGCCCCTGAACTTCTTTCATCTGTTCCAGGATCGCACGCCCGGAGCCCCTCTCTCGACCGCTTCTGCCGCGCGGGCGTGGGAGACTGGCGTCATGGCGCGGGCGACGATCATCGGCTCCGGCCCCAACGGCCTCGCCGCCGGGGTGTCGCTCGCACGCGCCGGTTACGAGGTGCGGGTGCTGGAGGCGTCCGCGACACTCGGCGGCGGCGTCCGCACCCTCGATTCCACGCTCCCCGGATTCCGTCACGACGTGTGCTCCGCGGTGCATCCGGCGGCCTTCGCCTCGCCGTTCTTCCGGGCGTTCGGGCTCGACCGGCGCGTGGAGTGGATCCACCCCGAAGCCTCCTACGCGCACCCGCTCGACCGCGGGCGGGCGGCGATCGCCTGGCGCGACATCGACCGCGCCGCCGCCGGCCTCGGAGCCGACGGTCCGGCCTGGCTCTCGCGGCTGCGCCCTCTGAGCCGGCACATCGACGGCGTCGCCGACTTCACCGGCAACCAGCTGCTGCGCATTCCGCGCGACCCCGTGACCGCGGTCCGCTACGCGATCAGGGTCCTCGATCAGGGCACCCCCCTCGCCGCGCACGCGTTCCGGACCGAGGAGGCGGCCGCCCTGATGTCGGGCGTCGTCGCGCATGCCAACGCTCCCCTGCCCTCGTTGGCCGGAGCCGCCGCCGGCATGCTGCTGGCCGCTCTCGCGCACGCCCGGGGCTGGCCGTATCCTCGCGGCGGCTCGCAGCGCATCGCGGACGCCATGATCGACGACATCCGCGCGCACGGGGGCGTCTTCGAGACGGGAACACCCGTCACCGACCTGCGACGGCTCGACTGGGGAGACCCGCGCCGAGGCGACCTGCTGATGCTGAACACCTCGCCGCGACTCGCGCTGACGCACCCCGACGTCCCCGCGGGCTACGCACGGGCCGTCTCCTCCTACCGCTACGGCCCGGGGGCCGCGAAGGTCGACTTCGCGCTGGACGGTCCGGTCCCGTGGACGAACCCCGACATCGCGAGCTCGCCGACCGTGCACCTCGGCGGGACCAGAGCCGAGGTGTGGGCGAGCGAGAACGCCGTCGCAGCCGGGCGGGTCAGCGAGCGTCCCTACGTGCTGGTCGTGCAGCCCTCGGTCCGCGACGACACCCGCGCCCCGGAGGGCAAGGCCGTGCTCTGGGCGTACATCCACGTGCCGCCGGGGTCTGACCTCGATCCGACGGAGCTCATCACGGCCCAGGTGGAGCGCTTCGCCCCGGGCTTCCGCGACCTGATCCTGGCCCATCACGCGGTGCCCGCCTCGTCGCGCGAGGCCATCAATCCGGCGGAGATCGGCGGGGACATCTCCGGGGGTGTTTTCGACATCCGCCAGGCGCTGAAGCGTCCGACCCTCTCCCCCGTCCCCTGGCGCACGCCGATGCCCGGGGTGTACCTGGCCTCCTCCTCGACGCCCCCGGGACCCGGCGTGAACGGCATGGCCGGTTGGCACGCCGCGCACACCGCGCTGCGGGACGCCGGTGCGCCCGCGACGCTCGACGACCTCTTCGGCTGAGCCCGCCCTTCCGCCGCGGGTGCCCTGCCGTCAGGATGGGAGCATGCGCTACGACATCCCCGCGCCGATGCTCGCCAAGGCCGTCCCCGCTGTGCCGGACCCGGCCAAGAGCCCGGGCGGTCTTCTGTACGAGCCGAAGTGGGACGGTTTCCGTGGGCTCATCGCCTGGGACGGCGACACGGTCGAGATCGGATCGCGCGGCGCGAAGCCGCTCACCCGATACTTCCCGGAGCTCGTCGAGGCGATCCCGGAGCTGCTTCCCGGCCCGTGTCTGCTCGACGGCGAGATCGTCGTCGCGACCGGCCCGGCGGGCGCTCAGCGGCTCGACTGGGAGGCCCTGAGCCAGCGCATCCATCCGGCGGCCTCCCGCGTCGCGAAGCTGGCCACGGAGACGCCGGCCATGTTCATCGCCTTCGACCTGCTCGCCGAGGGAGAGGACGACCTTCTCGCGGAGCCGTTCGAGACCCGGCGGACGCGCCTGGAGACGCTCATGGCGACGGTGGAGCACCCTCTGCACATCACCCGCACGACCCGTGACCGCGAGGCGGCGGTGCGGTGGCTCGCCGAGTTCGAGGGCGCGGGCCTCGACGGAGTCGTCGCGAAACCCCTCGATCAGCCGTATGCGCCCGGCAAGCGCACCCTGTTCAAGATCAAGCACGCGCGCACGGCCGACGTGGTCGCGCTCGGCTACCGCATCCACAAGTCGGGCTCCGGGGTCGGCTCGCTCCTGGTCGGGCTGTACGGCGACGACGGAGTGCTCCGCCAGGTGGGCGGGGTGGCCGCGTGGAGCGACGTGCGTCGACAGGAGCTGGTCGAGGAGCTCGCACCCCTGGTCGAGCGCGACGACAGCGGCGAGGCGGTGACCGGCGAAGGCGAGCGGTCGCGGTTCAGCGGTTCGAAGGACGTGTCGTTCGTCCGCCTGCGCCCGGAACGGGTCCTCGAGGTGCGCTACGACCAGCTCGAAGGCGCCCGCTTCCGGCACACCGTGCAGTTCGAGCGCTGGCGGCCGGACCGCGAGGCGCGATCGTGCACCTACGACCAGCTGGACACCGTCGCAGGCTACGACCTCGCCGACGTGCTCGCCTGAGCGGGCTCAGTCCTTGTCGGCGGGAGCGCCGTCCTCGTCCCAGTTCGCGGCGACCTTCTTGCTGGGCTGCACCCGCGGGGGCTCCCCCGGCATCTTCGGGAACTCCGGCGGGAAGGGCAGCTCCCCCAGCCCGTTCTCCCGGTCGCGCTCCCACCACTCCAGCAGGGTGTCGATGCGGCCGGGCGACGACGGCATGTCCGCCCAGGGGTCCCCGATCTCGGCCAGGCGCGCCGGGATGCTGCGCACCGTGAAACGCCGCGGGTCCAGACCGTCGAGCTCGTCCCACGCGACCGGTGTCGACACCGTGGCGCCGGGCAGAGCGCGCGGGCTGTAGGCGCCGGCCATCGTGCGGTCGCGGTTCGCCTGGTTGAAGTCGACGAAGATCCGCTCCCCGCGCTCCTCCTTCCACCAGTTCGTGGTGACCTGCTCCGGCATCCGGCGCTCGAGCTCCCGCCCGGCGGCGATCACCGCATGACGCACGTCGAGGAACTCGTGGGTCGGCTCGATCGGCGCGAACACGTGCAGGCCGCGATTGCCGCTGGTCTTGGCGAACGCCTCGAGTCCGGCTTCGCGCAGCACCTCGCGCAGCGTGTGCGCGGCCGTCACCGCATCCGCGAAGTCCGTGCCCGGCTGCGGGTCGAGGTCGATGCGCAGCTCGACGGGATCGTCGGCGTCGGCCGCGAGCGAGGCCCAGGGGTGGAACACGATCGTGTTCATCTGCACCGCCCAGACGATGGCGCTCGTGCGGGTGAGCACGATCTGCGGATGCTGGCGCCCGCTGTTGTACGTCACCGTCACGGCGTCGACGAAGTCCGGGGTCCCCTTGGGCGGGTTCTTCGAGAAGAAGCCCTCGGCCCGCGGGCCGTCGGCGGGACCGATGCCGTCGCGGAACCGCTCGAGCGACACCGGACGATGGCCGTTGGCCGCGAGGAACGGCACGGAGACGAGCTGGACGTACTCGGCCAGCTCCGCCTTCGTGATGCCGAGATCCGGCCACACCACGCGGTTCGGGCTGGACAGCGCGATCTCGCGCTCTCCGTCGGAGTCGGCGACGGTCAGGGTCACGCGTTCGGAGGCCATGCTCCGACCCTAGAGCGCTGCCTCGACCGAGGGAACCCCGCGCGGGTCACGCGGCGGAGCGCTCCCCTACTCGTCCTCGAGGTCGACCGCGAGCACCAGGACCGGCGCAAGCGCGTCGCGCTCGACGACGAGCGTCGGACCGGCCGAGTCGACGATCACACCGGCCATCTCGGAGTGGCTCGTGAGCACCTTGGCCAGCTGCGCCGGCTCGAAGGGCAGCGGCCGGTCGCCGCGTCCGAGCGCGATGACCTCGAGCGGGTGCGAGAACAGCTGCAGGAAACGACGGCCGTCGGTCGTCTGCGCCTCGGCGATGCCGACCTGCCCGCTGTCGGAGCCGTCGTTCACCGCGACCCACATCCGCTTCGTCGCGAGCGCCTCGCCGACCTTGACCGCGGAATCCTGCTCGCGGGGCGCGGCGAGGAGGCTCTTGACCGTCATCTCGGCATCGGCCTGGTCGAGCGTCTTCTGCAGCAGCTCGGTCGGGAAGACGACGCGGTGCGGGGCCGAGGCGTTGTCGACGATGAGGCCCGCGAAGTCACCGGACACGACCTGCTGCAGCACCGAGGTGACGGGCTGCGCCACCGCCGACGTCGCGGAGGGGTCGGCTTCGAGCTGCACGGAGTCGCGCACCGCGCGCGCCGAGCTGAACGCGAGCATGAACTGGCGGTCCTCCGCATCGCGGACCACCGCGACGGAGAGCGGCCGACCCTCGCTGATCTGCGCGCGGGCATCGCCGTTCACACGGATGTACAGGTGGCCCTGCAGCGCCTGGCGCATCACGCCGAGCAGCTGGTCGTTGGTCGCGCCCGCCTCGATCTCGGTGAGCGCCTCGCGGAGCAGGACGTTGTCCTTCATGCCCGCGACGGTCTCGGTCTGCTCGGGCGGCAGCGGAGAAGCGAGCGGCAGACGCCGAACGGGAGGAACCTCGGGCTGCACGGCCGGGCTCGGCTGCGCAGGACGAGGAGCAGCGACCGGCGCCTCGGGCGTCGGGTCGGAGGAGGGCAGCGCGACCTCGGGACCCGCTTCGGCTCCGACACCGCGGAACGCCTGCACCGAGATGCCGATGGCGGGCGCGGCGGCCTGATCCTCGACGGGCGCGCTCTGATCGGAGGCGACAGCGTCGGTCTCGACGGCGTCGTTCTCGACGGCGTCGGTTTCGACAGTGACGGCGGTGGGGGCGACGGCATCGTCACCGGACTTCTTGCGGCGGGAGAAGAGGGCCATGTCAGTCAGCCTAACCGGCAATCCGGCCTGCGTTCCGCCGCGGAGAGGACTCCGCGGCTGTGCTAGATCTTCTCGATCGGCGCGACCTTGATGAGCAGCTTCTTCTGCCCCGCCGAGTCGAACCGCACGTGGGCGATGCGCTTCGCACCCTCGCCGGTCACGGCATCCACGCGCCCCTCGCCGAAGTCGACGTGGCGGATGCGGTCGCCCGCCGCGAGCTCGAGGTCGCCGTTGTCGCGCATCTTGGCCGTGACGCGGTTCGGGAACTTGTCCATCGCGGTCGACAGCGGCTTCAGGGAGTCGCGGCCGGGCAGCGCCTTGACCGCGAAACGATCGCCGGAGCCGGAACCGCCGGAACCGCCGAAGCCACCCTGGCGACGCGCGTTCAGGGCTCGCGACTGCATCCCGCCGCGCGAGTTCACATCTCCCGGCGACTGCCGCCAGTCGATCAGACCCGACGGGATCTCCTGCAGGAACCGGCTGGGCATCGCGACCGTGACCTCGCCGAACTGCGCCCTCGTCATCGCGAGGGACAGGTGCAGCCGCTTGCGCGCACGCGTGATGCCGACGTAGAAGAGGCGACGCTCCTCCTGAGGACCACCCGGCTCCCCCGCCGAGATGCGGTGCGGGATGAGGTCTTCCTCGACACCGGTGACGAACACGGCGTCGTACTCGAGGCCCTTCGCGGTGTGCATGGTCATCAGCGAGACCGAGCCCGACTCGTCGTCGAGGTCATCGGCGTCGGAGACCAGGGCGACCTCGGTGAGGAAGTCGACGATCGTGCCCTCGGGGTTGTTGCGGGCGAAGTCGCGGGCGACGGCCACGAACTCGTCGAGGTTCTCGACACGCGCCTCGTCCTGAGGATCGCGACTCGCGCGCAGGGCGTCGAGGTAGCCGCTCTTGCCCAGCAGCAGGCTCAGTCCATCGGCGACCGCCGTGGGCGGAGGCAGCTCCCCGGTGGCGGGGATCAGGATCGCGGTGGCCTCGGCCAGCACGGCGTCGAGCTGTCCGATCGCCGCCTGCAGCTTCGGCCCGACGCCGAGCTGCCCCGGCAGCGACAGCGCGTCGCGGAAGCTGATGCCGTGCTCCTCGGCGAACCGGGCGATGGCCGTCTCGGTCACGTCGCCGATGCCGCGGCGCGGCTTGTTCAGGATGCGCCGCACGGACATCTCGTCGGCGGGGTTCGCGACGGCGACGAGGTAGGCGAGCGCGTCCTTGATCTCGGCGCGGTCGTAGAACTTGGTGCCGCCCATGATCTTGTAGGGCACCGCCGAGCGGATGAAGATCTCCTCGAGCGCACGGGACTGCGAGTTCGTGCGGTAGAAGACCGCCATCTCGGAGTAGGGCATGCCTGCGCGGTGCAGTGCCTCCACCTCGTCGGCCACGAACTGCGCCTCGTCGTGCTGCGAGTAGCCGGTGAAGCCGATGATCGGGTCGCCGTCGCCCTTGTCGCTCCAGAGCTTCTTGTCCTTGCGGTCGAAGTTGTTGCCGATGACCGCGTTCGCTGCGGACAGGATGTTCTGCGTCGAGCGGTAGTTCTGCTCGAGCAGCACCACGCGGGCGCCGGGGAAGTCGCGTTCGAACTCGCTGATGTTGCGGATGTCGGCGCCGCGGAAGGCGTAGATCGACTGGTCGGAGTCGCCGACGACGGTGAGCGAGGCACCGGGCTCACCGGCATCCGCGGTGGGCGCGGGGTCGGGCTCGAAGATCATCATGCCGTTCGAGGCATACGGGTCGGGAGCGGAGCCCGCAGCCCCCGACACGGGGCGCGTCAGCTCGTGGATCAGCGAGTACTGCGCGTGGTTCGTGTCCTGGTACTCGTCGACCAGGATGTGCCGGAACCGGCGGCGGTAGGTGTCGGCGACCTGCGGGAACGCCCGGAACAGGTACACGGTCTGGCCGATGAGGTCGTCGAAGTCGAAGGCGTTGGCCTTCTGCAGCTGCCGCTGGTAGTCGGCGAAGACCTCGACGAAGACGCGCTCCGCCGGGTCGGTCATGTTGGCCTGACGCGCGTAGGACTCGGCGTCGGACAGCTCGTTCTTGAGCTTCGAGATGCGCGACTGCACGGAGGCCGGGGTGAGGCCGTAGGCGTCGGCCTCATGCTCCTTGACCAGGCGCTTGAGGAGGGCGCGCGAGTCGCCGGAATCGTAGATCGTGAACGACTTCGTGTAGCCGAACTGCTCGGCCTCACGACGCAGGATGCGCACGCAGGCGGAGTGGAACGTGGAGATCCACATGCCGCGCGCGGCGTCGCCGATCAGGCCCTCGACGCGCTCGCGCATCTCGCCCGCGGCCTTGTTCGTGAAGGTGATCGCGAGGATCTGGCTCGGCCATGCCTCACGTCCGCGCAGCAGCGACGCGATGCGGCGGGTGAGCACGCTGGTCTTGCCCGATCCCGCTCCCGCGACGATGAGCAGTGCGGGGCCGCGATAGGTGACGGCCTCGAGCTGCTGCGGGTTCAGGCCGGCGAGGAGATCGTCCTGCCCCTCCGCCCCGGTGGAGCGGGGGCCGACGGATCCGGGGACGATGAGAGGAGCTTCGGTCATGGCCTTATGAGTCTAGGCGTCGGCACCGACACCGCGGCACGGGAAGCCCCGGCGCGGAGCGCGTGAGAAGGGGGTGCACGGGCGAGACCCGTGCACCCCCTTCCGCCTCAGGCCGCGCGGCGGCGGCGTCCGACGGCCAGGGCTCCCCCGGCCAGCAGCATCAGCGCCACGGCGATGGCGGCCGCCGGGAGCTCGGAGCCGGTGTCCGCGAGGCCGCCTGCCCCGGTCCCTGCTGCGATGCGGATGTCCGCCCAGCCGAGGAGTGCGCCGTCGCCGTCGTACACCGCGATGCGGTGCGCGCCGAGCGGGGCGTCGGTCGGGATCGTCACGGTGATCGCTCCGGCCGCGGAGAGCGCGCCGGTCGCGATCCGCGTCGGGTCGGAGTACATCCACACCGCCACGTCCTCCCCCGCGCCGTCCGCACCGACCGTGACCGTGACTTTCTGCCCCCGGGTCGCGACCGACGGGTCGACCGTCAGGCCGTTGCGGTTGCCGTCGACGAGGTCGGTGCCGGGAAGCGGCGGGTTCTCCCCACCGGGGTTCTCCCCACCGGGGTTCTCCCCACCGGGGTTCTCGCCGCCGGGGTTCTCGCCCTCGACGCCCGGCAGCGTCCCCGTGCGCAGCGCCTCGGAGGCGAACCCGTCGGCGAACCACCACACCGGACGCTGACCGTCGACCGACAGCGAGGCCGGCGAGGTCGCGAAGCCCTCGTTGTTGATGTCGGGCATGCCGGCCGGGCGGGCGTAGTGGGCGATGCCGGGCTGGGCCGTGCCGTTGAGCGTGATCTCGGCGGAGCGCCCCTGGCACCCGTCGTCGCACACCGCCCACAGGGTGTTGCGGACCGTGTCCCAGTCGAGGGCCATGACGCCGGCGAGACCGGGAGCGATCTCCGACACGAGGCGCGACGAGCCGTCGGCGCCGAGGGCGAAGGCGTACACGTGGCCGTTGTCCTCGACCGCGACCAGGAACAGCCCGCCACCGTGACCGGCGTAGCCCTTCGGGTCGTACGCGGCACCGGTGTTGTCATCGAAGAGCTTGCCGACGAGGGCGGAGTCCGGCACCCACTGCACGGCCTCCATCCCGAGGTTCGCGCCCACGGCGGGAAGCAGTGCGGTCAGATCCCACTCCTGCTGGGCGACCAGGTCGCCCTTCGAGGCGCCGGGGTCGACCTTCAGCACCACGTTCTGGTTCACGCCCTTGGCACTGTTGTCGCGCTCGGAGGCGACGTAGACGAACCCGTCGCCGTCGACCGTGATGCCCTCGGTGTCGGGGCCTGCGGCGCCCGGGTTCGCGGCATCCTTCTGGAAGCGCACGCGCTTGCCCGCCTCCCAGCCGTCCACCTTCTCGACCGAACCGTCGGCGTGCGCCGCGAGCTTCCAGATGCGGCCCTCGCCGTTGTCGACGGCCCAGAGGAACGCCCCATCGGCGGTCTCCTGCACGTCGAGTCCCGAGCTGTCCTCGGGGAACGTCGGGATGCTGTCGACGACGCGCACGTCGGCGGACCCGGGCCACGGGGAGACCGCGACCTCTCCGGTGCACACGTTCGCCGCGCCCTTCGTGGAGTCGGCAGTGGCCGCGAAGGCACCGGTCGTGTCGGGGCAGCGCCCCCAGGTCGTGGCCGCGTGGCCCTCGCCCCAGCTGGTCTCGTCGACGAGCAGGTCGCCGTCGAACACCCGCACCGCGTCGCCGCCGCCGAGCCCGAAGCCGAGCTGGTCGCGCTCGATCACGAGGTACTCCCCCGCGGCGATGGCGGTGCCGGCCGGGATCGCATACGCGTGGCTGTCGTCGTCGTCCTTCACCACGATGCCCGACACGTCCAGGGAGGCGCCCGTGGGGTTCACGAGCTCCACCCAGTCGTCGGGCGAGCCGCCGTCCGACTCGACCTCGTTGATGCGCACCGGGTTGCCGCACGCGTTGCGGAGGCCCTTGGTCGAGACGGCGATGTCGACGAAGTCGCCGGTACCGTCCGCGCAGCGCGCCAGGACGCCGGCGGCATGCGCGGCGTAGACGTGCTCGTCGACCGTGTTCCCGTTCGCGTCGCGGATCGTGACGGTGTCGCCGTTGCCGAGGCCGAAGATGAAGTCGGTGGGCTGGTCGAAGACGAAGTAGCCGCCCGGCTGCAGGATCGTTCCCGCCGGGAGGGGCGTGGTCTCCGCGGCGTGGCCGGTCGGGTCGTTGTCCATGACGGTCCAGCCGGAGAGGTCGACGGCGCTGCTGCCGGTGTTCACGACCTCGACCCAGTCGGTGGTGTCGCCGTTCGACTCGATCTCGTTGATCACCACGGCCGGCATGACGCAGGAGTTCGCGGCGCGCGGAGTCGGATGAGCGAGCACGAAGGCGCCGACGCCGTCGGGGCAGCGCGCCAGAGTGGCCGCGGCGAAGTCGCCGTCGATCGCGGCGTGGCCCTGCCACGGGAGCGTGTCGTCGAGCTGGGTGCCCTGCGCGTCGTAGAGGCGGATGCGGTCGACGCTGCCGATGCCGATCGGCTCGCGGAACGCCGCCTCGACGCCACCGGAGATCCCGATCGTGCCTTCTTCGACCACGAGGAAGGCACCTGCGGCGATCGTCGTGCCCGTCGGGAACTGCCAGCGGTGGTCGTCGGAGTTGTCGCGGATCTCATAGCCCGAGATGTCGAGCGCCTCGGTGCCGGGGTTGTAGAACTCCACCCAGTCGGCCGGCTGCGAGTCGACCTCGTTGATCACGATGGAACCGGCGACCGGAGCGACCGCGCAGTCGTTCGGGGCACCGGGAGTCGCCGCCGTCGCGGGCGCCCACTCGCCGGTGCCGTCGGGGCAGCGCGCCCACACCGACAGCGGTGCGGTGTTCGCGTAGGCGTAGGAATCGACCTCGGCGCCGCTCGGGTCGAACAGCACCACCTCGTCGCCCTTGCCGAGCCCGAAGTCGAAGTCGACGTCCTTCACCAGCACCAGGAACTCGCCCGGGGCCAGCGAGGTCCCCTCCGGCGCCGTGCCGAAGGTGTCGCGCTTCTCGTCGGCGATCTTCCAGCCCGCGAGATCCACGGTCTCGGTGCCGGCGTTGTAGATCTCGACCTGGTCGGCGAGGCCGGTCGCCGCGTCGTCGTAGACGATCTCGTTGAGCACGAGGCTCGTTGCGGCCGGGGTCTCCGCCGCGGGACGGATGCCGGGATCGGCACCGATCGCGGCAGCGGGCGTGGCGAGCAGGGCGGCGGCGCTCAACGCGCACACCGCCGCGACCGCCGCTGCAGAGTGCAGGCGGGGCATGGGGGCTCCTGGGGGCTTCTGCCGGACGGCCCCGCGCACGGAGCCCGCCGGACTCAGACGGGTACCCGCCCAGACCACCGATCCCGCGTGGCCGCAGGGAAGCCCCCGGGTGCACGGCAGGTGAACGCGAGGTGGCGATCAGGCGATGCGGGTCCCCGGGGGAAGGCGTCGAGCGGGCGTCCGCGTGCGCGCCCAGGCGCCGGCGAACAGCGAACCCGCGATGACGACCTGCACGCCGAGCCCCACGAACCAGCTCGGAACGGACGCGTCGATCACCTCTTCGGGGGTCCGGTATCCGCCGTCGGGGGCGCACTCGTCCCAGCGCTGGTCGAGCGGCGACTGCTGTGCGCTGCGCAGCCCGTACTTGATCTGGCCGAACAGGTCGACCGGATACCCGTCCGGCGAGAACTCGGTCGGGGTCGCATCCGCGAGCACGACGAAGGGATTCGCGGCGAGCGTCCACCAGACGAGGTCGAACCGGGGCACCTCGTAGGACGTGTTCTCCTCCCAGCGCTCGCAGTCGACGTTCCCGTTCGCATCGTACGGACGCGAGGAGACCGTCGCCTCGCTGCGGACGGCCATGCCCCCGAGGCCGAAGGCGATGAGCGTGCCGAAGACGAGGGCGGCGACCACGAGATAGGTCGTCGCCACCGAGAACAGCGGGCGCGCGATGAGCCCGCTCAGGCCGACGCCGATCGCGGCCACGATGATGATCTCGGCCGCGAGGACGAGCAGCGAGACGAGCAGCACCAGGGCATCCGCCCCGCCGCCCAGCAGGGAGAGCGCGAGGAACGGCAGAGCGACCACCAGGAAGGCACCACCGGTCGCGATGGCCGCGACGAGCTTGCCGAGCATGATGTCGCCGGTGGAGACGGCGGTCACCTGGACCGCGGCCAGGGTCGCGGCGTCCCGGTCGCCGTTGATCGCGTTGCCACTGAGCGTGGGCGAGACCAGCACGACCAGCAGGAGCACGATGTTGACCACGATCGAGTAGACGCCGGCGCCGACGGCATCGCCCCAGGAGTACACGGCGAATGCGAGGCCGGTGACGCCGAGCAGCACCAGGGCGAAGACGCCGAGCATGACGTACCAGCCGACGCTGCGCAGCCGCTGGGTCAGTTCGAGTCGGGCGATGATCCCGATGTTCGCGAGGCTCATGCTCCCGCCTCCGTTCCGGTCGGTGCCGCGGGCGGTGCAGGGGGCGCAGCAGGCGGCGGCGGCGCGGGCGTCGAGGCCTGCGGCGGCTGGGGTGCGGGCGGCTGGGCCTGCTGCTGAGGCGCGTGCGACAGATTCAGGAAGGTGTGCTCGAGGTCGCTCTGCGCCGGCGCGAACTCCGCGACGGGGAGTCCCGCCTCCACGAGCCGACGCAGCGACTGCGCGGCGGCACCCTCACCGTCGAACCCGACGAGCACCGCGCCCCGGTCGACGGCCAGCGCTTCGGGAGCGAGACCCAGGCTCGAGGCCACCTGCCAGGTGTCGGCGTTCATGCGCTCGGGCGTCGCGTCGGCCAACCGGACGCGCCAGGCGCGCACGGACGACTGTGTGGGGGCGGCGTCGACGACGGTGCCCGCGACGAGGAACACCGCGTCGTCGACGACCTCCTCGAGCTCAGAGAGGATGTGGCTCGAGATCAGCACCGTGCGGCCTTCGGCGGCGAAGCGGCGCAGCAGCACCCGCAGCTGTACCCGCGCCTCCGGGTCGAGCCCCGATGCGGGCTCGTCGAGGAGCAGGATCCGCGGGTCGTGGACGAGAGCGCGGGCGAGGCCCAGCTTCTGCTTCTGCCCGCGCGAGAGCACCTTGGCGGGTGCGTCGGCGAGGTCGGCGAGCCCGACCATCGTGAGCAGCTGCTGGGCGCGGGCCTCCGCATCCGGCTTCTCGATGCCGTACAGCCGCGCGGTCGTGACGACGGTCTCGCGCGCGGTGAGCGAGGGCCAGGCTCCGAGCGCATCGGGCATCCATCCCAGCAGCCGTCGCGCCGCGAGCGGGTCGACCGCGGGGTCGACCCCTCCGATGCTGATGGTTCCCGTGTCGGGGGCCAGCAGCGAGGCGAGCATCAGGAGCAGGGTCGTCTTGCCCGCCCCGTTCGGTCCCACCAGGCCGGTCACCCGGCCCGGCTCCGCGCGAAGGGTGGCGGCGCGCACGGCCTGCACGGCCCCGAACGCTCGGCTGACGTCTTGCACCACGATTCCGGTCATGCGGTCAGTCTGGCATCGCGGACCCGCCGCACCCGGGACCTCGGGGCGGATGCTCAGACATCGTGCCGCGCGGGTGACACAATCACCTCATGCGCACGATCCTCAACATCATCTGGGTCATCCTGGCCGGCTGGGCCCTGTTCCTCGGATACATCCTGGCCGGGGTGCTGCTGTGCATCCCGATCGTGACCATCCCCTGGGCGATCGCCTCGTTCCGCATCGCGCGCTACGCCATCTGGCCGTTCGGACGCGAGGTCGTCAGCAAGCCGAGGGCCGGCGTGGGCTCGTTCCTCGGCAACGTGCTCTGGGTGATCCTCGCCGGCTGGTGGCTCGCGATCGGCCACATCGTCTCCGGGTTCCTGCTCTGCGTGACGATCATCGGCATCCCGATGGGCATCGCCGACTTCAAGATGGTGCCGGTCTCGCTGATGCCGCTCGGCAAGGAGATCGTCTCCACCCGACGGGGTGCGTTCGACCGCACGCTCTGAACGGCCCGCCGCCTACACTGGGGCGATGGACGCCGCCCGCCTGATCGCCTGGGATCAGGAGCTCCGTTCGGCCCATTCCCGTCTGCGCGCCGCCCTCGCCGCGACCCGCGACGCCCTCGCCGAGGGGGAGAGCGCACCGGATGCGACCTCTGAGCTCGTGCTGTACTGCATCGGCTTCTGCGCTGCGCTGGACGGACATCACGGGGCCGAGGACCGCGCCCTGTTCCCGGCGCTGCGCGCGGAGCATCCCGAGCTCGGCGGCATCATCGACAAGCTGATGCAGGACCACTCGATGCTCGCCCACCTGCTCGCCTCGCTGCGCACTGCGGCCGAGCGCGGGGACGATGCCGCGTCCATCGGCGGGCACCTCGACGGGATCGCCGCGATCATGGAGTCGCACTTCCGGTTCGAGGAGCGCGAGATCCTGGAGCCCCTGCGCGCGATCGTGCTCGACCGCGACGTGCAGACGGTCCTCGGACCGCTCTGAACCCGCGCCGCGACCCCTCGGTCAGCCGCCACCTTCGGTCAGCCGCGGGAGAATCGGTCAGCCGCGGCCCTCGGTCAGCCGCGGAAGAAGGCGACGCCCAGGTCGGGGTGGTCCACGAACACGCCGTCGATGCCCTGGCTCGCGATGACGCCCCACTCCCCCTCGTAGTCTCCGTAGGCGCCGCGGCCGCCCGCACCGCGGAACTCCGCGGACAGGAACGCGTTCTCCGGACGGCACGTCCACGTGAACACCTGGAGCCCCCTCGCATGGGCGTCGGCGACGATCGTGTTGCCGCGGTCGAGCAGCATCTTCTTGCTCACGCTGATGCCGTCGACACGGCCGACGAGTCCGTCGAGGCCCTCCGGGGTCACGGTCGCCTTGTAGGTGCGCGCCTGCTTGCCCTCGGCCACGAGTCGGTCGTACGGCCGCCCGGTCGCCTCGATCAGGTAGATGTACGACGCCGCGATCCCCCGCTCGCGCAGCTGACCGAGCACGGTCGACTCGAAGCTCTCGATCACGAGCGGCAGCTCGCCATCCGCCCAGCCGGCATCCCGCAGCTCCCGCTCGATGAGCGGCGCGAGCTCGAGTCCGATGCCGGCGAAGTAGGTGGCGTGCTTGACCTCGAGGACCACACCGATCTCGCGTCCGTGCTCGACCGAGCCGTCGCGCACGATGTCCAGCACGTCGCGCAGACGGAGGATGGCCTGCGAGTCGTCGAAGCTCGCGCTCGACACCCGCACCTCCGGCAGCCGCTCTCGTCCGCGCAGGGTCGACAGCTCCGCCCAGGTGAAGTCCTCGGTGAACCAGCCGGTCAGCGCCTGGCCGTCGACGCGCTTGGTCGTCTTGCGGTCGGCGAACTCCGGATGCGCGGCGACGTCGGTCGTGCCGGAGATCTCGTTCTCGTGCCGCACGACGAGGACGCCGTCCTTCGTGGCGACGACATCCGGTTCCACGGCATCCACCCCCATCGCGAGGGCGAGCTCGTACGAGGAGCGGCTGTGCTCCGGACGGTAGCCGGGCGCACCGCGATGCCCGATGACGAGGGGAATTTTCCTGGGCACGCTCTCAGCGTAGAACACCCCGAGAGCGTGTCCGCCCGAGTATCGTGGAGGAAAGAGACCTACTACCCCCCTTTGGAGTGAGGCCCACCAATGAGCAACTTCGCTTTCAACAATCCTGCTTTCCAGCAGCAGGACCCGCGGAACGTCGCGACGTACCCGGGCGGACCTCAGGCTGCCCAGGGCGCCCAGAGCGCCTCGCTCCAGCACGGGGCGATGGATGCCGCGGCCAACGCACAGCTCGAGGGCATGTACGCCGCTCCGCCCGCCGGCGCCATCGAGACCGACCGCATGTCCATCGAGGACACCGTCTGGAAGACCGCCGGCCTGTTCGGCATCCTCCTCATCACCGCGGCCATCGGCTGGGTGTGGACCCTCGGTGGCGTCGCCGCCCCGGCCTACAACCCGGACAACCCCGCTGCCGTCAACATGCTGCCGTGGATCGTCGGCGCCCTCGCCGGCTTCGTGCTCGCGATGGTCATCACCTTCACGTCACGCAAGAAGGTCCGCCCCGCGCTGATCTTCGCCTACGCGGCATTCGAGGGCCTCTTCATCGGTGGCATCTCGGCGTTCTTCGAGGTCATCTACCCCGGCATCGTCGTCCAGGCGACGCTCGCGACCGTCTCGGTCGTCGGTGTGACCCTGGCCCTCTTCGCGAGCGGCAAGATCCGCGCGTCGAAGAAGGCGACCAAGATCTTCATGATCGCCATGATGGGCTACCTCGTCTTCTCGCTGCTGAACCTCGTCCTCATGTGGACCGGCATCAACGACAACGCCTTCGGACTGCTGAGCGCGAAGCCGTTCCTCGGCATCCCGCTCGGCCTCATCATCGGCGTCCTCGTCGTGATCATGGCCGCGTACTCGCTGGTGCTCGACTTCGACCAGATCCAGCAGGGCGTCCGCAACGGCGCTCCCCGCAAGTACGGCTGGCTCGGTGCCTTCGGCATCATGGTCACGGTCGTCTGGCTCTACGTCGAGATCCTGCGCATCATCGCGATCGCCCGCGGCAACAACTGACCTCGGTTCGCGAAGAGGCCCGTCTCCCCTGGGAGGCGGGCCTCTTGGCATATCCGAGGAGCTGCGCGCAAGGGGGTGGAACGCGGCCGCACGAGGGGGCATTGTGGTCATCACGAAGCCCTGGCACCCCGGGGCTCCCGACATTCAGGAGCTGACCATGAGTTTTCTCGGCTTTCTTCTTCTCGGCCTCATCGCCGGAGCCATCGCCAAGCTGATCCTTCCCGGCAAGCAGGGCGGCGGCTGGTTCATCACGCTGCTGCTCGGTGTCGTCGGTGCACTGCTCGGTGGCTGGCTCGGCAGCCTGATCCTCAACCGCCCGCTCACGGAGTTCTGGGACCTGGGCACCTGGCTCCTCGCCATCGCGGGTTCCATCATCGTGCTGCTGATCTACGGCCTCATCGCCGGTCGTGGCCAGAAGGTCAACGACTGACCGACGCCGTCCCCAGCGCCTCGCGCCCCAGATGCCCGTCCCCAACGGCTGCCTCGTGCATCCGTTGGGGGCGGGTCATTTCTCTGCCCCGAGTGCCTTCCGCTCCAGCAGCGACCGCTCGCGATCGTTGCCGGCGAGTCCCGCGGCGACGAGGAACTCGCTGCGCGCCTCCTCCTCACGCCCGAGCCGACGCAGCAGCTCACCGCGCGTCGCGGGGAGCAGGTGATAGCCCCGCAGCGCACCGGATTCGCCGAGCCGATCGACGATGCGCAGCGCTGACGCCGGTCCCGTCGCCATGGCGACCGCCGCCGCACGGTTGAGCTCGACGACCGGCGAGGGGGCGATCCGGCCGAGCGCCTCGTAGAGCAGCACGATGCGATCCCAGTCGGTGTCGCCGACGGATGCCGCGACCGCATGGCACTCGGCGATCGCCGCCTGCAGACAGTACGCACCCCGCCCGCGTCCGAGCGCATCGGCCGTCGCGAGCGATGCGCGACCGCGAGTGATGCGCCCGCGGTCCCAGCGCCGGCGGTCCTGGTCGGCCAGCAGCACCGGGTCGCCGTTGCGGTCCACGCGCGCGGCGAACCGGGCGGCCGTGAGCTCCATCAGCGCGAGCAGGCCGTGCACCTCGGGCTCCCGCGGCATCAGCGCCGCGAGCACCCGGGCGAGGCGGACGGCCTCGTCGCTCAGCTCGGGTCGCATCCAGTCCGGCCCGCTGCTCGCGGCGTGCGCCTCGTTGAAGATCAGGTACAGCACGCCGAGGATGGCGCCGAGCCGCTCCGTGTGCTCCTCACGAGGAGGCACCTCGAAGGGGGCATGCGCGGCGGCCAGGGTCTTCTTGGCCCGCACGATCCGCTGCTGCACGGTCGCCGTCGGCACGAGGAACGCCCGCGCGATCTCCTCGCTGGACAGACCGCCGACCACCCGCAGCGTCAGGGCCACCTGGGCCTCCCGGGACAGCACGGGGTGGCAGGCGATGAAGATCAGGCGCAGGACGTCGTCGTCGACGGCATCCGGATCCCACGGCAGGTCGGGGGCCTCCGCCTGCTCCCGCTCCAGGTCATGCGCGAGGAGCGCGACCCGGGCATCGAGGCGCTCGGCGCGGCGCCACCCGTCGATGGCCTTGCGCTTCGCGACCGCCGTCAGCCACGCGCCCGCGTTGCGCGGCACCCCGTCGACCGGCCACTGCCGGAGTGCGTCGACCAGAGCCTCCTGCGCCAGATCCTCCGCGAGGCCGAAGTCCCCGACGATACGCGTGAGCGCGCCCACGATGCGGGCCGACTCGATGCGCCACACAGCGGCGACGGCGCGCTCCGCCGACCCGTCATCGGGTGCGGAACGCGCCGTCTCGCTGTTCGCGGATGCGTCCATCACTGCTGTGCGCGCTGCGCCGCTTCCTCGCGCCAGCCGGCTTCCTTCTCGATCCACTCGTTGTCGGCCGGGAAGTCCTCGACACCGGTGACCCGACGCACCTCGAGGAACGATCCGGCCCCGAGCGGCGCACGGCTCGCCCATTCGGCGGCCTCCTCGCGCGACGACACCTCGACGATCCAGAAGCCGTTGAAGAGCTCCTTCGTCTCGCCGTAGGGGCCGTCGGTGATGAGCGGCTTCTCAGCGCTGAAGTCGACGACGAAACCCTCGGCGGCGTCGGTCAGCCCCTCGCCCGCGACGAGCACGCCCGCCTTGATCATCGACTCGTTGTACTTGCCCATGGCTTCGATCACCTGCTCGAACGGCAGGTCCTTGAACGCCTCGACGCCGGCGTCGGTCGCGCGCATGATGAGCATGAACTTCATGATGTTCTCCTTGTTCGAGGGGCCGTCTCTCGACCCTCTCACTTCAGACGTCGAACAGGAACGGCCCGGATCGACATCGTCCCGGAATTCATTCTGAGAACTTCAGGAGGACGGAGACGGATGCTCGATGATCGCCTCCGCGGCGATCTCGACGAGCCGATGGTCGCGGCTCTCCTCATGGGCTGTGATCGTGATGACCGCGTCGGCGTTCCCCGCCAGGTAGACGTACTGGCCGTACAACCCGTCGAGACGCCAGCCCGCCCGCGGACCGGCCCAAGCGGCCATCCCGTACTGCGCGAAGTCTCCGTCCCCACCCGTGAGGTTCCACTCCGAATGCATGCCGTCGATCCACGGTGCGCCCACCAGCTGTTGCCCGCGCCAGCGGCCGCCATCGCGCAGGACACGACCGATTCGCGCGAGCTCCTCGGTGCGCAGCTCGAGCCCGCTGCCGCCGATGATCCAGCCACGCCCGCACCGATGCCACTGCGGATCGTGAATGCCGAGCGGGTCGAACAGTCGTGGGAGAAGCCAGTCGCGGACGTCGCCGACGAGCGCGCCGAGCATCCGCATCGCGACGTAGGTACTCGCGTCGGAGTATCGGAACCGTGATCCCGGCTCCCGGGCGGGGTGACGCAGCATCTCCTGGGCGAGGTCGGGCCACGGAGCCTCCTGACCGCCGAACCATTCGAAGTCGATACCGCTCGTCATGGTGAGCAGGTGACGCAACGTCACGTCCTCGACGCCGCGGCCGAGTCGCAGGCGCGGCAGCGTCTCGGCGACGCGGGTGTCCAGTGTCATGATCCGCTCGTCCACGGCCATCCCGGCCGCCAGCGCGCTCACCCCCTTGGACACGGAGTAGACGTTCACCCGGTCATCACTGTGCCAGCGGTGCTGCGCCTCGTCCGTGCCGACGAGCACATGCACGCCATACGCGTGGAGCTTCTCGCCATCGATCGCCGAGACGATCCGGGCGAGGACAGATGCTGCGGAGGTCACGCCTCGAGGCTAGCCGCGATCGTCGCGGCGGGAGGGGCGTCCGGCGATGTCGGAGATCACGGCGGTGAGGGCGTCGAGCGAGCGCTGCGGGCTCCAGGCCGCGGCGACGGACGGTGCTTCAGCGCTGAGCGCCGCGAGTCGATCGGGGTCGGTGAGCAATGCGCGGATCGCATCTCGCAGCGCCTCGATGTCGCCGTCCGGGACCAGCACTCCCCCGCCGGCACCGAGGACGTCGCGGATGCCGTAGCGCACGTCGTACGACACGACGGGCGTGCCGTGGAGGAGCGATTCGACCACACCGAGCGGCTGCCCTTCGAACGCCGTCGACGTGACGAGGAGCGCTGCGCGATCGAGGACGGTGCCGGGGGCCTCCGTGTAGCCGGCGAGGACGACACGGTCCCCCGCGCCGAGTTCCTCGATCAGCGCCTGCAGTCGTCCCTGCTCGGGACCACCACCCCAGATCTCCATCCGGGTGCCCGGCACGTCGGCCGCGAGGAACGCGCGGATCGCATGGTCGACGCGCTTCCCGGGTGCGAGGCGGCCGAGCATGATCACGAGGCCGTCCTCGCGCAGGTCGTCGCGGGCCTCCACCGGAGCGATCGGATTCGGCACCACCACGTGCGACGCCGCGTCCCCGAACCGGGCCACCACATCGTCGCGCTGAGTGACGGTCGGCCAGACGACCGCATCGAACCGGTCGGCGAGACGGAACCAGCGGGTCCAGAGCGTGTTCATGGTCGCGTCCGGCGTGTACGGCGCCTCGACGTGCATGGTGTGGATCGTGTGGACGATGCGCACGCGCGGGTCGCCCCAGTCCGCGATGAGCTCTCCGAGCTGGCGCGACTCGCAGATCACGATGATGCGTCGTTCGCCGAGCGCCGCGGTCACGTGGTCGAGCCAGGCCCGGTACAGCCCGCGGAAACCGTGCAGGGCGCCGACGACCTCGCCCGCCGCGTCGTACACCAGCACCGGTTCCTCGGTGAGATGCCAGTCCGGGTTGCCCGGGATCACCGGGAGCGCCGCGAACGGTCGCCCCTCGGCATCCGTCAGCACGCGGTACTCGACGTCGGGGTCGGGGGTCACCGCGCCGTCGGCGGCAGCGCGCAGCCAGCCTGCCGCTCCGCCGTCCGGCTGCACCGCCTCGTCGAAGAGGTTGCGCATCCGCGACGCGTCGAGGAGCGAGCCCTGGTCGACGAAGGTCCCGCGGTGCACCGCATGGTCGGCCGCGGTACCCGGGTCGAACGTGAGGAGCTGCGGGCCGGAGCCGTCGGCGACGCCGGCGCCCGCCAGCTGACGGGCGCGCGCGAGCGTCGCGATCGTGTACCCGCCGTCGAGGCCGGGGATCAGCCGGCTGGACAGCACCAGGTACTCGGCGTCGGGCAGAGCCGGCGCCGTATCAGGGAGCATCGCGCTCCCTACTCCCACTCGATCGTCCCCGGCGGCTTCGACGTGACGTCGAGCACGACGCGGTTGACGTCGCGGACGCCGTTCGTGATGCGGTTCGAGATCTTCGAGAGCACGTCGTACGGCAGACGCGTCCAGTCGGCGGTCATGGCGTCTTCGCTCGAGACGGGACGCAGCACGATCGGGTGACCGTAGGTGCGCCCGTCGCCCTGCACGCCCACCGAGCGCACGTCGGCGAGGAGCACGACGGGGCACTGCCAGATCTCCTGGTCGAGACCCGCCTTCGTCAGCTCCTCGCGGGCGATGGCGTCGGCCTCACGCAGAATCTCGAGACGGTCAGCGGTGACCTCACCGATGATCCGGATACCGAGGCCGGGCCCCGGAAACGGCTGGCGTCCGACGATCGCCTCGGGGATGCCGAGCTCGCGACCGATCGCACGGACCTCGTCCTTGAACAGGGCGCGCAGCGGCTCGATCAGCTCGAAGTCGAGGTCGTCGGGAAGGCCGCCCACGTTGTGGTGCGACTTGATGTTCGCGGTGCCCGCACCGCCACCGGACTCGACGACGTCCGGGTAGAGCGTGCCCTGCACGAGGAACTTCACGGGAGCACCACCGGAGGCCTTCGCCTCGGCGACGAGATCGAGCTGCACCTTCTCGAACGCGCGGATGAACTCGCGGCCGATGATCTTGCGCTTCTCCTCGGGGTCGGTCACACCCTGCAGGTGGCCGAGGAACGTGTCGGCCGCGTCGACCGTGATCAGACGCACACCGGTGGACTCGACGTAGTCCTTCTCGACCTGCTCGCGCTCGCCCTTGCGGAGGAGGCCGTGGTCGACGAAGACCGCGGTGAGCTGGTCGCCGATGGCCTTGTGCACGAGAGCGGTGGACACCGCGGAGTCGACGCCGCCGGAGAGCGCGGAGATGACGCGGGCGTCTCCCACCTGCTCGCGGATGCGCTCGATCTGCTCGGCGATCACGTTGCCGCTGTTCCAGTCGGACGCGAGACCCGCGCCCTTGTGGAGGAAGTTCTCCAGCACACGCTGGCCGTGGTCGGAGTGCTTGACCTCGGGGTGCCACTGCACGCCGTAGAAGCCGCGCTCCTCGTTCGCGAACGCCGCGACCTTGGTCGCATCCGTCGTCGCGAGCACGTCGAAGCCCTC
>Ga0160430_100504_pt1 | contig 21741 bp, 22 predicted proteins | sample HID1971I_E0MG_FD_108274 | JGI IMG/M metagenome (GOLD analysis project Ga0160430, IMG submission 108274) | Enriched millipede-associated microbial communities from UW Madison campus, WI, USA - HID1971I_E0 MG | ecosystem: Host-associated > Arthropoda: Insects > Digestive system > Unclassified ...
ATGCTCGTGGTCTGCCTGCAACGCCAACCTCTCGCGGGCTAACGAACGGCCGCTCGGGCTACATCGTCACGACATCGCGCAAGCTCACATCAGCAACCGAAGACGCAACATACGCGCAACCGCCGCAGCCTTGTTTGTCACATGCAGTTTTCGGATTGCGTTCTTGACGTGGTAGTTGACTGTATTACACGAAACACCCAGCAGAATGGCAACCTCCTCTGACGTTTTCCCGTCCGCCGTCCATCGCAGAACATCCAACTCCCTAGCCGTGAGCGCCGGATACACCCGATGTTGGTCCGGCCAGAGCGCCTCGGAAAGGTGAAAGTGCGCGGCATCCGCCAACCATTGCATCTGCGCTCCTCGCCCCAAGAGCTCTGCCGCCGAGAGCACCTCTCGCGACCGCGCCAGCGTGAGCATTCCGATGCTGCCATCCGGATCAAAGGAAGATTGAGCCCAACCCACACGCAAGCCTGCCTCACGCGCTTCCGACCAAAACTGCGGCGTGGCTTCGAAGACTTCGCGACGCCAGACCAACGAAGCTCGCGAGCGAACTCCGTGCGCCACCGTCGGATCGATCGCGAGGTAGTCCTGTTCACGATAGCGCTGTTGCCAGGCCGGCGCATAGTTATTGAGCATCAGCGTCTTCGGGCGGGCGAACGAGTCGAAGAACCTCCCGCCATAGGCGCAGTGCTCAAACCCCAGACGTCTCGCACCCCGCGCAACAACTTCGAACTTTGAAGCTGCCCCTATCGCTCGCCTCAGCGCATCGTTGATTTCTAGAAAGAAGCCGTTCGTTCGAATGGAGCTCTCGTTCAGCCGAAGCCTCGAAAGCCGCAGTGTGCCGCCGAGTCGTTTTTCCGAAGAGGAAAGGTAGCGATATTTTTTCACTGTCGATCTTTCATTGAACGAATGTCTACGTCAATCGGCGTGCATTTCCGAAAAACATGAAGACGAAAAACCAATCTGCCACAACACAGTCTAAGAACATGTCCTATTCGGCACACCGACAAATATTCCACCTTTTTCGCCACGCCAGCACATTTGCAGTCATTTCGAATCAGGGGCATCTAGGATCCAACACGAGCGTTGAGGCCGAACTTCTCGGCGCGCCAATCACCTCAAGACTCTTTCAATGGCGCAAATCTGGCTGATCGTTGTTGACGGATTCGAACTTTTCGATGTTGCGGCAGCGATACACGTCTTCGAGGCCGCCAACGTGGCTCACACCGAGCGGCATGGGAGATCGTTCTACGAGATCCACACGTTCGTTTCTTCGCCGATGCCGGTCCGAGGCGCTGGCTGTGCCTTCTTGAACGCACGTGAGTTGCCTTCCGACGTGTCAGAAGCCATCCACACGGTAATGGTGATCGGTGGGGGAGCCTTGAACATGCTGGGTAGCTCCTCCACGCATGCGAGACGAGCGCGAGAGTGGATTTTCGAACATCGATCGCAGATCGATCGCATCGCATCGGTCGGGACCATTGGCTTCACAGTCGCAGATGCTGCGCATCAAAGAACTGACCCATCGGATGCGCGTCGCCTATGGGATGCAGTGGCGGCCTCTTCGGGAATGAAGCTTGCGCTGAAAATGGTGGCAGACGACCTCGGACAGCCAATCGCAATCAGCGTGACCGCGCAGCTTGGGGCTTCCTGGGAGCCCATCGCCACACCGTTTCGGTTTCGCAGCGACCTTGCCGAACGCGCAACCGGAGACAGCCGTGTCATCGCCCTGCATGCTTGGATGGTCGAGAACCTGCACGAGCGCCTATCAGTGGACAGGCTGGCCGACAGGTTGTCGATGAGCCCGAGAACCTTTGGCCGCTTTTACCTTCGGACCACTGGCATCACCCCAGCACGCGCGCTGGAGCAGCTCCGTCTCAGTCGGGCTTGCGATGAGATCGAGACAACGCCGATGTCTTTCAAAGCCATTGCCTTACGCTGCGGCTTCTCCGCAGAAGAAGTCATGCGGCGGGCATTCTTGCGGGTCCTCAAGATGTCGCCGAGTGAGTATCGCCGACAGTATGGGCCGGGACTCTCAAGAGCGGACACCGCTGACAAAAAGGCTCCCGGTCGCTCTTTCGGATTTCCAGAGGCGTGAACGCCAGGCGAGGCCAGACCAAGTCAGGTGCGAGGGGGACTGTTTCGCACCTTTCCCATTGCTTGTCAGTTCGCAAGCTGCTCGCTGCCGACGATCCCGATCTTGACCACACCGAGGCGCTGCGCGCTCGCCATGATGCCTGCCACATGCTTATAGGGAACACTGTTGCTGGGGCGCAAATGAACCTCTGGTTGTTCGGGCTGCGCGGCAACTGTCGCCAGCCGTCGCTCGAGGTCCGGTCGACCTGCAACGACTTCCCCATTCCATCCGATCGTTCCATCAGCCTCGACCTCGATGCGGATCTCTTTCGTAGCGATCGGCGGGTTCGGGTCGCTGCTGGGGATCGGCATATTCATCTTGACAGCATGCGTCTGGATAGGGATCGTGATGATGAACATGATCAACAAAACCAACATGACATCGATCAGTGGTGTTGTGTTGATATCGACGATGATCTCTTCATCGTCGTGTCCGCTTCCTGCACTCATTGCCATTTTGTTTACCTATCGACTCGCGCTGCCCGCAGGCGGCTCGGTGATGAATCCAACCTTGTGAATGCCTGCCCGTCGGCAGGCCGTCACCAGTCGCCCGACCGCCTCGTAAGGAACTTCCGCGTCGCCGCGGATGTGCACCTCGGGCTGCGGCTCCTTGACTGCGATAGTCTTCAGTCGAGCGACCACGGTCTCCACGTCGGGCATACGCTCGATTCCCCAGTACAGTTCACCGTTGCGGCTGACCGCAAGCACGATATTTTCTGGTTTGGTTTGTGTCGGGACATTCCTCTCTTTAGGGAGTTCAAGCTTGATCGACTGAGTCACAACCGGAATGGTGATCAGGAAGATGATCAGAAGTACCAACATCACATCGACCAAAGGGGTCGTGTTAATGCTCGAGTTCAAAGCCTCATCATCCCCGTCGGCGCTGAGGTTCATTCCCATTTGATGGACTCCGTATTGACGGTGGGCGACGATAAGCCCACCGTTCCATGGGCTCGGAGAAGGTAGGCGGGTATGAGAACGACGAGGCTCACCGCTTGGCTCCGATCAACACATTGTGCAGATCGCCACTGAAATTGCGCACCCGCTCCATGGCACTCTTGTTGCGCCGGATCAGCCAGTTGTACCCCATTACCGCAGGCACAGCGACGGCCAAGCCAATGGCGGTCATGATCAACGCCTCCCCGACCGGGCCTGCCACCTTATCGATTGAAGCTTGGCCAGACACGCCGATTGCCGTCAGCGCGTTGTAGATGCCCCAGACAGTTCCAAAAAGTCCCACAAAAGGCGCGGTGGAACCGACAGTCGCAAGAAAGGCGAGCCCGTCCTGCAGCCTACTTTGCACCTTCTCCACAGCGCGCTGGATGCTCATCGTCACCCATGTGTGCAGGTCGATCTGTTCGACCAGTGTGCCCTCGTGATGCTGGCTGGCGGTCAAGCCCTGTTCGGCGATATAGCGAAAGGCACTTCCGTTGCGCAGCGTTTGCGCCCCAGCCTGCACACTGCCAGCCTTCCAGAAGGACTTGCTGGCCGCACTGGCGGCATTGAGCAGCTTTTGCTGTTCGTACAGCTTGACGAAGATGATGCACCAACTGCCGATGCTCATGATCACCATGATGATCAGCGTGCCTCTGGCGACAAAGTCACCCTGAGCCCAGAGGGCGCTCAGTCCGTAGGGGTTCTCGACGGCGTGGGTCGTAGACGATGCGACGGCAGCATTGCCCTGGCCTTCGCCCTTCGCCGATGAGGATGCGCTCGCATCGGTGTTCGCTGCGGGCGCCGCATTGGCCACCGGCGCCGGCGGGCTCGACGCATTTTGGGCGGATGCAGTCAGCGCGCCAAGAAGCAGGGTGACGGATATGACAGCGAGCATGGCGCTGCGAAAGAATTTGACGAAGGACATGAGAGCTTCTCCATTAGAAAATTTGACAGGACGTGCATCGCTGGCACGTGGATCGAGCGTGGCCGCTTTTTCGGGCGACCTGGGACGCGGATGTGGGGCGGGTTAGCACGATGGCGGACGAGGCACTATTCGAGCTTCCACACGTACTCGACAGTGGCCACTGCACCACCGACTGGCTGTCCCTCGGTATCGGTCCCGGGCTTGAACGGGCATCTGCTCAAGACCTCCACCGCCGCCGCGTCCAACGATCGATGCTCTCGGGTGGGTCCTGAGGGTCGATCTATCTCCGCTTTCGCCACGCGTCCCGAGGCATCGATCGTGAAGCGGATGCGTGTGGTCCCGGTGACTTCCGCACGCAGTGCCGACCTCGGATACTCAGGCTTCTCGCAAGACGACACGTCGATCCGTGCAGGAGTGCCCAAGGCTCGAGGCGCAGCGGGCGGTGCCGGCGGCGCAATCACCACCGGCGCGGGCGGGGGCGGTACAGAGCTGGCCGTGATCGACGGCTGCGGGTCCGCGGGCGGAGCGACATTGACCTCCGGTGGAGGCATGTAGCTTGGCGGAGGCGGCGCCACTTTGCGGGGAGGCGGCGGCCTTCGGGGTGGCTCTGGCGGCGGCGGTGGAGGTGGTGGCGGGGGAGGCGGCGCCTTGGGCTCCTCCAGGATGCTGACTTCCACGGGTGCTTTCACGACCTCCACGACCCGACGCGCCAATCCGCTTATCAGCGCCCAGCCCAAGAGCAGATGCAGCCCGACTACGATAAAGAACCCGACTACCCTGCTTCCGGGTCTTCGGCTTTCACTGAAATCCATTGATCAATCCCCTAGCCGTCGATCTGCCAACCAGATGCCAGCAAAGTGCGAGTCGATGCGGACGCATCGACGTCAAAAAAAGCGTTGAGCGCCCCGTTCATGCGAACCTCGAAGGTGAAAACGCCTTCGCTTCCGTGTATGGCTGCTTGGACTCGATGAGGTCAGCCAGAAGCCGTGCCCCCGCAGGTCCCAGCGTGAATCCGTGATGCCCGTGCCCGAAGTTGAACCACAAGCCCCGGTGTCGATGCGCCCGCCCGATGACCGGCTTCATATCGGCGCAGCATGGCCGAGCGCCGATCCAAGGCTCGTCTTCCACGGGAATGCCCAGACTCAACAGTTCGCGCGCCTCGGCTTCCGCGCCGGCAAGTTGCCGTGGGGTCGGCTGCGCGTCGATGCGTGCGATCTCCGCGCCGGTCGTGATGCGCAGGCCCCGGCGCTGCGAGGACATCACGTAGCCGCGCTCAGCGTCCAACGTCGGAACGAGCACCCCGTCACCTCCGACGTAGTGCCGGTGGTAGCCACGTTTGACAAACAGTGGTAGGCGGTAACCCAAGGGCCTGATCAAAGCATCGGACCATGGCCCAAGTGCGACCACCACATGCCGTGCGTGCAGGATGCCCCCGTCGAGTCGAGCCTCCCACCCGACGGAACGCTCCCGCAACGCGATCGCATCGGCACGCAAGAAATGGCCGCCCCGTCGCTGGAATGCTTTGGCGTAGCGTTCGACCAGCGCCCCCGGGTCGCTCACACTCCACGACTGCACCCAATGAACCGCGCCGGCGACGGACCTTCGAAGCGACGGCTCCGCTAACGCCATGTCATGGCTGTCGAGTGCGTCAAAGGCGATGCCGTACTCCTGGTTCAGGCGCTCAGCGTGGGCGACCGCATCCTCGAACGCGCTTTCGGTTCGGTACATCAAGCGAAGGCCCTTGCGCCGTACGAGATCCTCTGCTCGAGCAAGGGCGATGTAGCGCCCATGTTCATCGGTAACATGTTCGATGAGACCGGCATACTCACGGCTGATGCGGCGGTGCTGCGAAGGGGCGGAGTTCCTCCAATAGCGAACCAATTGCGGCAGGGCGGCCAACAAGCCGGTGAAGTGATAGTTGATGTCCAGCCCATGTCCAAGGGCGGCCCGCATCAACGCCTTCAGGTCGCGCGGAAACGTGTAGGGCTCGACGGCCTCGCGCTGAATGACACCCGCATTGCCATAGCTCGTCTCCCGACCAATCGGCGAGCGATCGACCAACGTGACCGAATGCCCTCGCAGCGTCAGTTCGAGGGCCGTGCAGGTGCCGACCATCCCGGCCCCCAACACCACGACTTCATCTGGCATCGGATGAGACTTCAGTTGCAAGTTCGATGGCTGCGATCACCGTGATCTCGATGAGCGCTCCGGGAATCAAGAGCTGCGCGACCACGGTCGTGCGTGTCGGATACGGCGCTTGAAAGTGCTTGCGGTACGCTGCATTGAACGCCGCAAAGTCTTCCGCGCGCGCCAGGTGGACCGTGACCTGCACCACATTCGCGAGGCTCAGGCCGACATTGCGGAGCGAAGCGTCGATGCGATGAAGCGTCAGATCGGTTTGCAGCGCAATGTCATCAGGCATTGGTCCTGCTTCCGGAATCGGGAGTTCCCCGGAGAGGAAAAGCAGCCCATTCGTACTGCGAAGCTTGGAGAACGGAAGTTGGTCAGCGGTGAAGTTCATCATGGGTTGTGTCTTGCCCTGGGGGCACGGGAAAACTTGTTGGAGCCAAAGGTGGAAGCGCTCGACTCGGCGTTTCGAGCGATCGAGCTGCGTGTTCTCTACAGCAGCTTGCGCAATGCCTCGAGCAACTGAGCGATCTGCTCGGGCGTGTGGTCCGCGAAGGCAGCGCAACGCAGCACGCCCATGGGGCCGGCACCCACATAGGTGGAGTACGCCACGAAAATGCCCTGGTCCCAGAGTGCGCGCTGGATGCGCTGCATGTGAAAGCTGTCCCCATGCACGAAGGTAGCGATGGGTCCAGGGTTGTCCTCGACCGTCAAACCCAGTGCACGCAGCCCCGCCTTCAGCGAACGCGCGTTGTCTCGCAAGCGTTCAAGGATTTCAGGTCGTTTGCGAATCAGGCGCAGGCTTTCCGCTGTCATTGCGGCGCCAGCGGAGCAGCCCAGTACGGCGCCACGTGACACCGGAGTTCGCCAGAGTTGTGCGATGGCTTGCGCGTCACCAAGCGCCAGTCCTCCGTGCGCTCCGAACGCTTTGGCGGCGGAGCCACCGATCACCAGGTGATGGAATGGCAGCTGCGCGAGCTCTGCGCTGCCCCGGCCGTGTGGCCCGATCGTTCCGAAAGCGTGCGACTCATCAACGACCAGCCATCCGTCTGAGGGTGCGATGACCTGTGCATACGCCGAAAGCGGCGCGATCGCCCCCGTAGTCGCAAACATGCCGTCAGTTGCAACAAGTGGCCGTTGACCAGGCTTCAGCGTATGCGCGAGCACGCGAGCCAGGTCTTCCGCATTGCAGTGAGCGAACGAATGGATAGGCTTGCCTGTCGCGTGCGCGCCGTCTCGCAGGCTGTAGTGACCCGATTCGTCGATGTATATAGCATCGCAGTCGGGTGCAAGACCGGTGAGTGCGATAAGGCCGAACAAGTAACCGGTCCCGAAGTACATCGCGGCTTCCGCGCCGAAAAATCGACGCGCTTCAGCCTCGGCCTGCTGATTCGCGCCCGAGCTGAAGCCATAGTGGCGAGGGAGATGGGTGCTCGCGCCGAACTGCCGCAATGCGGAGCAGCCAGTCTCGATGAGTTCGCGCAGGCCGCCCAGCCCGAGATAGGCCGAGCCGCCGAAGCAAAGCACCTCGTGCCCGTCAACCATCATCGACGCGCCGCTGGGCGAGCCGACAAGGCGGAGCTGTCGCTCGCCGGCAGCAAGAGAAGTAGTGGTACTCATGCCAGATGCGGAGACGGGTTGTCCGTGGCGGGGAAGAAGTGCATGTGCCGATTGCGGTACGGAAGATGCGCAAAATCCATCGACAGTGCGGCACCGGTCTCGATCACGTGCCGATCCGTCGATAGCTTGGAGAACTCCGCGTAGTAGTGGTGGCTGGACTTCACCGCGATGACCTGTGCTTCGTGCAGAGGAACGCCCAGCCCGGTGAAGGCAGTGGGCGACAGCGTCTGTTGCCTACGGCTGGTCAAGACGATGTCCGTGGCATTGACTCGAATCCATGCAGCGCGGCCGAGTGGATCGCGAATATCCCCAACCCACTGGACATGGTCGAGTGCGAGTCCCCGAACACTTGCTTCGACTTCGAGCGGTCGTCCAGATACTGCGCCACCCTTCCCGCCCAGGCTCAGCTGCAAACGAGCCCCGATACCTGACTCGAAACACGCCTGAACACTCTGCGGGTCTACCAACATCCCCAGGGCGCTGCGCAAGTTTTTGCGCTGAACCAGTTCTGCGAGCAGCACTGTGTGATCGCCTGGCGCCCCGCCACCCGGGTTATCGCCTGCGTCTGCCAGCAGCCGTGGCATTCCGCCCTGTGCATCGAAGCCTTCTAGCGCCTGTCTGACGGTTTCCAGACGGGGCAGCATCGCATGGCGGATCCGATAGAGCGCCTGTGCGAGCTCCGTCGCCTGGGTCATGGCAAAGGCGGGGTCGCCGTCTGCCACCACGAGCACTTTGGTCCCCGCATCAGCAACGTCGCCCCATGGGAATCCATGCACGAGACTTACGGAGACGATGCCGGGGCGCGCTTCGATCTCGCTCATCCAGTTCACGAGGCCGCGCATCGGCTCGATGGTCGTGGGGTAGAAGCCAACCATGCGGCAATCCGCCACCGCCATGACCGGACGCGTGACGCCGCTTGCCGCGGCCCGGCACGCATCGAACAATTCCGCAGCCCGAGCTTCGTAGTCCGTATGCGGGTACTCGCGCATGAGGATGATGACATCGGCATGCTGGGTCATGGTGGACGTCATGTGGCAGTGTGGATCGAGTTCAACGCCGATCACGCACTGGGGGCCCACGAGTTCACGCATGGCCCGAATCAGATCCCCTTCGCAGTCGTCCTCGCCTTCTGCCACCATCGCGCCGTGAAGGAACAACAGCACCATGTCCAACGGCATCGCCGCGCGTGCTGCATTGAGAATCTCCCCACGCAACTGTGCGTACGCCTCGGCCCGGACGCGCCCCGCGGGTTGCGCGATGGCATACACGCCTTCGACCACCTCATCACCGTAGCGGCGCGCGCGAAGGCGCCACTGCTCGACAATCGGCCCAACGTCGCCCAGCGCTCGCGCCGGCGTGGGCCCACGAATGATGCCAAGCTCCTCGAATGATGCGAGCGTCGTCGGATGCTCAGAGAACGTGTTGGTCTCCGTGACCAGCGCAGATGTAAAAATCTTCATGAAAAAGCCTGTCTTAAAGCGCACGCAAACGCGGCGCGAGCGAAGCGACCATCACCAGCGCGAGCACCAGTACCGAAGCCGGCGCCGCCAGCCACAGCGAAGCCAGGCGCTGTAGCGAAGGCGCATCGGGCGTCGCGCCCAGGGTTCCGACCCAGTCGAGCCCGATCCCGACGACGATGCCGCCGAGCGATTGGCCAAGCTTTTCGGCAGAAAAGAGAACACCGAGGTAGAGCCCGAGGCTTTCGCCTTTCGCGGACGACCGCGTGGCGGTCTCCATTGCCAGTGTGGTGATCAGTACCGTCAGTCCTCCGCACGCGACACCGAACATCGCGCCCCCGGCAACCATCGACATCAGCGTGCGCGGCCCGGCCGTGAACCAGACGACGCCGACGAGCGCCAAAAATAGCGCGCCGCCGAGGATGCGCGCGGGGGCAACGCGACGCGCGACCCATGGCGCCGCGGCGACTCCCGCCAGCAGGGCGACAAAGATCGGCGTGAGCAGTACCGAGAGGTTTTCTGGACCTGCCTGGAGCAAATGCTTGTTGGCGTAGGGCAAGGCGCTGAAGAGCGCCGTCGAACTGGTGCCGAGCAGCACAAGGATCAGAGCGACGCCGTAGAAGGCCTTGTTGCGTAGCGTCGCCCGCAGGGCCTTCGGCAGCGACGGCGGCCGCTCTCGCTCGACTCCGGTGCGCAATGGAACCCGCCGCACAACCCACCAACAGACACCCAAAGCGACAAAAGCGCCGGCGGCGAGGACCAGTGCTGCGCCGAGGTAACCGCCATGAAATGCGCTGAAGCGTGCGACGATTTGCGGCGCCAACACGGTCACCAAAAGTCCTGCGATGGTTTGTCCAAGTGCGCGTGAGGACATTAAGGTGCTGCGATGTTCCATGCCATCGCACATGTCGCTCGCAATCGCAGTGTGGGCAACCGTGAATACGGTGAGCAATAGGGATTGCAAAACCAGGAAGGATCCCAGCACAAAGATCCTGATGGGCATCGGAAAGCTAACTGTGGGCACGAAGAGCAACACCAGAATCAGAGGCAGCGAGAAGACGCTGAAGCCAACCAGATGACTTCGGCTGCCCGCGGCGCGCGCGGCGCTGTCGCTTCGGCGCCCGATCCATGGGTCGAGCAGCAGATCGGCGAGCTTGGGAATCGCCAACAGCACGCCTGCCAGCGCGGGAGGTACCTTTGCAAACTCTGTCAGATAGAAGAGGAAGAGCAAAGGCACCACGCCAGAGCTTAAAGTCGAGCCGAACGCCCCGGCACCAAATCCAGCCAGGGCTATGCGCGGAGGCGCACGCATCTCAGCCATGGGTGCGATCCCTTGTGAACCGTAGCTTTCGGGTGCGAGCGGTATCTAAGAGCAACTCGCGTTGCCCATCCTTGCCGGTCACGAGCCGAAGCGTGCCGTGCAGGGGTACTGCGGGGTCTTCACTGGCCATCAGACATGTGTCTTCGAGCAAGGGTTCCAACTTGTAGGTGCTCCGGCCATACAGTCCCGCGACGCGCATCGACTCGGGTCGCCCCTCGCCAATCACGACATCGCCACCGAGTTCGCTGCTGTGCCACTTTCCCGCGAAGCGCTCAACGACCTGCGGCCCTTTTTCAGCTTCCCCAACCCGATCACACCGATAGCGACGTCCTTGCTCGATGACGTCGATGGCGATCACCCTTTCGGTATCGCCGCGCACGAGTTCGACCGTCAAGGCAATCACCGACAGCAGGTTCACGCGCAGCACATCGGATGCCGCCTGAGTCAACGGCAGCGGAAGCCCGAAGCTGCGAAGAACCAGGGTCTCTTCGTGCTTCGCGATGGCAAAGTGGCGACCGTTCAAGGCGCAGTGGTAGTCACCGCACAGCGCATCCGAATTCTGCGGGCTCACCGGAGCCTCCGGCGGTTCGAGTTCATCCTCGAGCATCACGATCAACAACTGTTGTGCGATCTCCGCCGCGGTCACGTCGCTGCGGTTGCTCATGACCACGATCTGTACGCTATGCTCCGGCGCCGCGAGCATCTGACATGTCCCGCCCACCACGCCCCCGGCATGATGAAAGATCCGCACGCCGCGCCAGGTCTCACGAATGAGACCAAAGCCGTACGGATTGACGTATCCATTGTTCAGTTCGGTCGGCGTCATCATTTCCTGCGACAGGGCCTGCGGCCAGATCCTGGGCGTGATGAGATGGCTCAGCCAGCGCTGCATGTCATCCAATGTGGAGGCGATGCCACCTTCGCCCAGAATGACGGAAGGGAAGATTCCCTTTGAAAACCCGCCTTCGGCCTTGGCAATGTGCGATGTTGCGCTGCCCAGCAGCGGATCGAGGTCTGTGCACCAAAGGAAGGTGTCGTGCATCGACAGCGGCTCGAACAACCGCTCTCGCAGCCCCTGTGCCAACGATACGCCAAGCACACGCTCGAGCACTTTCGACAACATGCGGTATCCACCGTTGTTGTACATGAACTGCTCGCCAGGCTCGAAGTTTTCCTCCTGCTGTCGGCATTGATACTCGAAGGCCCCTTCGCTTGGCACCACGGTCATTCCATTGGACAGCAACGAGAGATCCAAATAATCGCGCGTGCCTCCCGTATGGTTCATGAACTGCCGAAGCGTACGCACGCCCTGGCTTGCTGGAAGCTCGGGCAGCCAGCGGCTCACCGGCTCATCGATCGAAAGCAGGCCTTCGTCGCGAAGCAGCAGCGCAAGCGCGCAGGCGAAATGCTTGCTCGTCGAGCCAATACGCATCTTTGTGGAGGGCGTGTTGATGACGCCCGAATCCAGGCTTGCCATGCCATAGCCCCGGCGCAGCAACGTTTTGCCATGGTGCTGCACGCTCGCGACCAAGCCGGGCGCGTCGTTTCGGTGAAGCGCGGAGAGCACGGCTTCCAGCTTTTCAGTGCGGTCAAGGGTCATGGTTGTATTTCAGTCCTAAAATGAACAATCAATCATTATTTTTTTTGAAGCGGCATGCCCAAACGAGATGAGAGCCACATGGCGTCGGTGCGCAAGCAGATCCTGGACGCCGCCCGCGTCGTTTTTGAACGGAAGGGAGTCGCCGACGCATCGATGGCTGAAATCAGCACGCAAGCGGGACTTTCGATCGGCACCATCTACGTGCACTTTCGTGCGAAGGAGGACGTCCTGCTCCAACTGATCGAGGCGGCAGACGTCAATGCATCGCCCTTCGAGCAGTGCACTTCGGCGGGCGAGTTGCTCGGTCTGGTGGAAAGCCTGCTGAAAGCTCAGGAGCGGCCGGATGCCAGCAACCAGACGGCGCGCACGGCACTCGAAGTTGCGGCCATCACGCGACGCAACCCCGAGGTCCAAGCCGTTGTCACCAGAAACTTCAAGAGCCTGCGCCGGGCCTTGCTCGAAGCGGTGGTTCGCATCGGCCAGGCATCCGGTCATGCGGATGACAGTGAGACGCTCGCAATCGGCGAATCGATGCTGGCGCTGCTTGTGGCGGCTCAAGCTCAAATGCTGATCGGCGTTCCTACCAATGCGGAAGCCAAACTCAAGGCCGCACGGCTGCTGATCAAGTTGCTGCATGGCGCCCCAGTGAGGGTGAAGCGCTAGCCCACAACGGCTGTTCGCTTGTTTCGATGGCAAAGGCTGTCTCCTCGAAGCCGATGTAGCCATCTGCATAGGTTGCCGCCGGCGTGGTGTCCGAAGCCATCAGCAAGGGTGAGTCAAGGTCGACCATGTCGGCCCATTGGGCTGCAATGAACGCTGGCTGGATGGCACGAGATCGTCCGCCCATGCACCCGACCATCACTTTCAAGCCGCGCTCGCGTGCGGCGCGGATCAATAGCATGGCAGCGCTCAGACCGCCACACTTGTCGAGCTTGATGTTGGCGACTTGATACCTTTGTGCGACTTGGTGCAAGTCCTCGATGGTCTGCAGCGACTCGTCCGCGGCGATTGGGATTGGAGAAAAGTAGCCTTCAAGGTCACGGTCGTTAGCTGCAGGCAGTGGCTGTTCGATCAGCGCCACCCTGCTGGCAAGCAGCACACCCATCATTCGCTCTAGATGGGCCATCGACCACCCTTCGTTTGCGTCGATCGAAAGCGTGACGTCAGGCCGCGCCGAGCGCACCGCGCTGACCCGTTCGATGTCAAGTTCGTCGCCAGAGAGCTTGAGCTTGAGTGCCTTGGCGCTGTGGTGTGACCGCGCCGCCGCCGCCATGCATTGCGGTTCGTCCACGCCAAGGGTCACCATGGTGAGGAGGGGGCGCAGTGACGGCAGAAACGCCATGCGATAGACAGGCTCCCCTCGTTGGGCGGCCACGAGTTGCCAGAGCACCCAATCGAGGGCGTTGCGAGCGCCACCCGCGGGCATCTTTTGAACTTCACGCCAGGCGCCAAGAAGGTCTCGCGGCAGCCAGTCGCACATGGCCTGAATGTCTTGCTTCATCCCTTGCCCGTCCTCGCCGCGGTAGAACACACCAGCAGCCTCCGCGTGCACGACATGACGCCCGCTGCGCCCATCGACGTTGAGGACGCACTGACCTGACAGCACGCGTCCGGCGATGGCGAGAGGCTGCTTGAAGAGGATGTCCTGCGCGGACGCGAGAATTTCCATGGCGCTTTGCTGCTCAGGAGAAGTCCATCGAGAACTGCAGACCGATCGTGCGCGGTGTGATGAGGTTCACCCGTGCTGGTCCGCCCGCGGTGCTCAGGGTCGTGTCGGCCGCCGTCTGCCCGCGGCGATTGGTCAGGTTGCGCACGAACAGACCCACATTGACCTTGCCCAGCTGGACGCCGCCTCGCAGGTCGATGGCCGTGTACGCCGGCAACCTGTATTGAGGAATCCCAGGGGAGGACTTGAAGCTGTTCAAGCGGTCGCCCGTGTAGCGCAGCGTCGCGCCGAAGTACGCCGGATATCCGCTGACGTTGAAGTTGTAGTCAGCCTGTACCGCGGCCGATACGCGCGCCGTATTGGGCAGTCGATCGCCAGCCCTCCCGCCCAGATCGGGACTGTTGTCCACCAACTTCGCGTCGATCACGCTGAGAGAGGTGGCCAGTCGCAGCGAGTCGATCGGGGCCGCTCGCATCGTCCATTCGAGACCGCGCGAACGCGCGCGCCCCGCATTTCCGATACCGGAGAAGCCCGCGCTCGATGTGAACACCTGCATGTCTTTCCAGTCGATCTGATACAACGCCACCTCCGTCGACAGGCGACCCGGTATCACGTCGCCTTTCCAGCCCAGTTCATAGCTCCACAGGCTGTCCGACTTGAAGGAGGAGTTGGTGAGCGGTGCTCCGGTCAGGGGATTCACGATGAGTGGCAGCGGCCCCCCTGGCCGGTATCCACTGGCAGCCCGTACGTAGATCGCTTGGTGTTCGGCAGGACGCCATCTTCCTGTGAGCAGCCAGGTCGTCACACCCTCCGATGACTGCGACGCAGGCTGGGGTTTTGGCGCGAAGATGCCGCTGAACTGCTGATCCAAGCGTTGGCTGTTGCGGCTGTGGCGCACCCCCATGGTGACGTCGGCGTCCGGCGTGATGTAGTAGGTGCCGGTGCCGAAGATGGCGGTTTCACGGAAGGTCGATGGAAACTTGGCGTCCGCCAGAATCGGATTCGTCGGCTGCGCGAACGCGTTGAACGGGCTGAGATGCTGCGTCTTGGAGCCCGTCTCGTCGGTATAAAAGAAGCCCCCCAGCCATTCAAACTGCCGACTGCGTGGCGAGGTCAGGCGCACCTCCTGGGTGAACTTCCGGTTGCTGAACCCATAGTCCATGCCGTAAGCACTGTTGACGATCCCTTGCGGAGCGAGCAAAGGCACGTAGAGTGCGGAAGTGTCCACACGCCCCGCGCTCGAGGTGCGCTGCCATCCGGTGATCGCATCGAGCGTAGCCCACTTGAGGTCCACCCTGAGTGCTGCAGAGACCAGGTCGTTTCGGACCTCGGATGGCTCGCTCAACATGAGCCGCTTTGTCAGTGCGCCGTATAGCGGGCGACCTGTCGCGATGTCCATGTCCTGCGTAGATGCGCCATCGCGTTCCTGGTTCTGAGTCAACGCGGTCAGGCGAACGGTCACGTCCTTCGAAGGCGTCAGCAGAAGAGCGACGCGAGCACCGTCCGTCTTCGAAGCGTCTACCAGGCGCCCGGAGCGATTGACGTCGCGGATAAATCCGCCGTCCGAACGCTGATAGACAGTCGCCCGTAAGCCAGCGACACCATCGCTCAGCGGAGCGTTCAGCATGCCGCGCATGACGTGACCGGTCTTGCCGCCGTGCACACCGGAGGCTTCAGCGGTCACTTGACCGCTGAAGGCGCTCGTGTCGGGCTCCACGGCCACATATTTGATCAAGCCTCCCATGGCGCCGGCGCCGTATAGCGTGCCCTGGGGGCCACGAAGGGACTCGACGCTTGCAAGATCGAACAAGCCGAGATCGAGAGAGGAGGATCCTCCGCCTGCATAAGCGGAGCTCGAGCCGAATGGAACGTCGTCGACGTACATGCCGACGGTGGCACCCACTTGCGAGCCCGTCGAAATTCCGCGCATGGTGATCTGGCTTCCTCCGGTACCCCCTCCCGACTGGTTGTGATTCATGCCTGGTAGCAATGCAGCCAAGTCGCTCAACGACTGGTAGCCGCCGCGCTCCATGTCCTCGCCTTTGAGTACATCCGCTGTCAACGGAACCTCCCTTGCCGGCTCCCTCCGTCGCTGCGCAGTGACGCTGATGGACTCGATCGCCTTGGGTGTGGCGGACTCGGGCGTGGACACCGCAGGTGCCGCATCTGACTGAGCACTTGCGTACAAATGCACGCTACTACAAGCGATGGCGATGGTGGCTCGCACCCAAGCAGGGCGCAGGTGCGCGCGAGGTTGACCCTGAAGAACTAGCATTTGTCTCCTATCAAAATGAATGAGGCTTCGTTTTTTTTGGATTGTGCGGTTTTTCGTTCCCGGGTGCAAGGGGTAGTTCAAAAGTCCGTGCAGGCCTCCAAAAAAAAGCGCGTGTGGGCGCCTGCCGCGCCCGCACAAGGGATCGGGTTGCTAGATTTGGTGCACCACGCGTCGCCGAGCTGCATCGAAGCCCGGAGCGGTCGCTGTCGGTTCGTTGGGCATGAAGCGCCAGAACCCAATCAACGCGTAGTGCGCCGAGTACCGTGCGGCCCGTCCTGCGGCCGCTTCGGTCTTGCAAGGGTCCTCGCATGACGTTTACGCCCTTGGGGCTGTGGGTCAGCGGGCGTGAGCGGGCCGCTCTGTCGTGCTACTGCGTTGCCGTGGTTTTCCACCGAGCTCGGGCCTTATTGCAGCGGCCGAAGATGCCGCTATCTCCGGGCCTTGTATGCGAGTCTCAGCCCATCAACCGTGCGAGGGGAAAACGCGCCGTGGAGCATTCGCACTCGAAACCCAGCGACTCTCTTTGCCGGCCTCGTAGTAGGGTTCTGAACGCGGCTACGGTGCCGGATAACGGGGCCATCCGGTTTTGTAACTTCTATCGCCTTGCACGGTGTTGCAGCGCGCTACACCCGGTAGGACTGCGTGGACGGCGTGGACGGGAACGATTTCACAGGGCCAAGCGGCCGCCCTGGCCGTGATCGCGCGCGTCCAGCTCGGTAACGGCGATCTGGGACATGGGCGCCAGTGGATCGATCTCGCGCGTGTGGCGCAGGCAGCGCACCATGTTCTCGGGCGTGTTCGCGAGCCCGCCCGCGATCAAGCCGCGCTGGCCGATACCGGCCAGCGATGCGCCGAGGTCAAGCTACGAGCTAATGAGTCGGGAGTCGCATGGCAAACGTTGCAGACGTACTGCGTCAGCACGGTGCGCCTGTACTGCGCATCGCCCGGGCCACGTAGCGGGCTGCGCGGCAAGCGCATTGCATCCGATCGCACTACCGAGCGTCCATGCGCGTGGCGCGCTGCACATGGGCTCGAAGGTTGGGGCCTGCCGATAGGCCTGCGGCGTCACGTCGGGCAGCCGCTCGACGAAGTCCACCACGACCCACAGCTCCTGGCACGAGGCCCAGCACTCTTGCAGATCACCTGCCCTCTGCAGGAGCAAGAGCACGAGCAGATGACGCTCCTCACCGGCGCGTCCACCGATGGCGACAACGACTGCGGTCAAGTGCAAAGACGCGGTCGGCGAGCCTGCAGCCTGGTCTCGTCGTCTACGAACTCCACGTCCGAGAACGTTTCCTTCGAGAACGACGATCTCGCGATGCCGCGCGCCAGCCAGAACAGGTAGCGCTTGAGCTTGTCGCACGCACTTTGCACCGCATATCCATCGTCGACGCGTGCGAGAAACCGCCATCGATCCGCGCCATCGGCAGCGTCGACTTGCCAAGCTCGAAGTGCACTTGCTCGAACAGCCAACCATCGCCGCGGCGGTGGCCACTCATCAGCTCGCACACTTCGTCGAGAGGGGTAGCCTAGCCTTCATTCGGCTCATCGAGCGCGGAACGCGTATGCGACGGCGTGCGGTAACCGCACTGCCGCGTCTCTAAGCGAAGTTGTCTAGGAATGTACCGATCAGCTCATCTTCACCCAGTCCAGCGATCGGAATCCTTGCTGGTAGGGACTCGCCTTTCGCTTGGCAACGAGGTTTTCTAGTTGCAAGGGGCGCAACGCCTTTTCCAAACCACGCTTCACCTGACTAGGTGTACGGTGCCCGGCGTACAGAACGCTCGACGGCGACTTCCTGAGTAGCGCTGCGAGCGCGGCCTTGCGCTTCGCCAGCGGCTGCTCCGTGATATCAACGTTTCGGTCCACCAACAGATCGAAAGCGCAGAAGACGACAGGGTCCGCGCCTGCGTACAACCGCCGCTGCTCGGCGCGGCCCTGCAGCCGGCCGAAGTCACTGTTGCCTCGCGCATCCAGCACTTAGACTTCCCCATCGAGGATGTAGTGCCTGCCCCGCAGCATGCCCAGGCCGGCGACGATCTCAGGAAACCACTTCGTCGCATCGATCCCATGGAGCGTGCGCAGACGCACCTAGCCGTCGATCTCCACGAGCAGCCTGTATCCGTCGAACTTGATCTCGTACAACCATCCCGGGACGCTCAGATCGGATGGCCGCTGTGCCAGTAGCATGGGCGTCAGAGAGTCGGAGGTAATCATGCGTCAGGCTGAGCCGTATTGCAGTACGCGCCTGTCAGCCGACACGCCAGTTCTCCCGGTCAACCACTAATGGCGCGAACTGCGATGGCTGCGCGCGCAGACAGTCTAGGCTTTTGTCGCGCCCGCTCTGGCGCCGGGATCGGCTTGATCGGCTTGATCGGCTTGATCGGCTTGATCGGCTTGATCGGCTTGATCGGCATTGGTAGCCTCCTTGCCAATACTCAGCGCATCGTTGCGAAAAACACCTGCGAGCCGATGTTCCGGTGAGCGATTCGTGCGCGGAGCGGCCAGCGAGGTCGATATGAGCGACACGACAGATGTCGCGCAGGGCCCGACTGCCGGACGATCGATCCTTATCGGCCGCACCGTATGCCGCCTGCACGTCATGAGGGCCTCGGCGCCCCGCGGCCCTGCGATCCTCGATGTCAGTTTGGCCCTGGTTACGTCGGGTTTGGATACTCGCCTCGATTTGGGTGCGGCCGCGATGCCGCAGCGCAACGCTCATCTGGAGCGTCGAAAAGAAGACACTACGACGCCGTCATGCGCCCCACCCTGTCCCCATCAGTCAAACGCTAGAGGGGACCCCGTTCGCCGCTACCTCCACGGGCATACAGGCAGTTCCGGTTCCTGATAGCGCTTCACTGTCGGCTCTCGTCGAGAAATCTTTGTACACGTTCGCAGCGAGGCCCTGTCAACCAAGGCATCGAAGACGAAGATCGACACTGAGAGTGGTGTTGTCGCTCGATGGTATTCATAAGGTATCAAAGAAAAAAAACCGGCCATCAGAGCCGGTTTTTTTCAGGGAGATGTCCTATGCTCAGTAACGACCGCCACCGAAGCCGCCATTGCCGTACCCAACGTCGGACCGGTTGCTCGCACTGTAGCCTGCCGCACTGTAACTACCCGCGCCACTACCCGCTTCGCGCGGGCGCGCTAGGCTCACGACAATGGAGCGTCCATCGACGGACACACCGTTCAAGCCACTGATAGCGGCCTGTGCGAGTTCAGCAGACGCCATTTCCACGAAGCCGAAGCCCTTGGAGCGGCCGGTTTCACGGTCCATCATTACCTTGGCCGAGGAGACGCTCCCGAATTCAGCAAAGTTGCTTTCAAGGCTGGAATTGGTGACGGAAAAAGGCAGGTTGCCTACGAAGATTTTTCTGCTCATTGAATAAGCCTTTCGGAAAAAGGTGCGCACCGGATGTGGCACCGTTGGAACAAGAGTGTGTGGATTGCGCAAGGAGTCCGCGCACCAAAAGTCATCGAAACGAACGCGCGCAAGAACAGGTTTTATGCACGCGCGCATCCAGCCTTGTGTGACCGCAAAATTCGGGCAGCTCCACGCGAAACGAAGGCCTCGTCAAAGTGGAGCACCCGGCGGGGGTTGCCGTTTCCCTTGACTCGATGAAGAAGCGCGACAGCGGCTGCCGTTGGCCGGGTGTGTCGAGGGCGAGACGACGAACGAACCCACAGAAATGGCGATGGAAGAAACCTATTTCGATCAAGATCGCAGGTGAGAAAACATCTGCGCTGAGCATCGGGAACTCATTGGCTGCAGCTCAACAGCCCAAACGGGGCGACGACAGTCGCGACATTGGCAGCTACGGGAAGTCCCCACCCCGTCACAACCTCTGAAATGACGAACGAGCGTGAGCTCTCGCCACCACATAAGGATTATATCACCTTATCGCATTTAAGGGTTGATTAATATTCAAACCGAAACCGAAACTCGTGTTTGCAGGCCGCTTCGTAGGCCTCGCAATTTCTTGTTTTAACCACTAGCGAGGTCCGGCTCGACCTGGCATCGGCCTGACCGCGCGAGCGATCCAACGGCTTGCTGTCGCGGCCCGTTTCGACGATGCGCCTCTCGGTCCTCGAATGGACTTCGGCGTGAAAATCCTCGCACTGAACGCGGCCGACGTCTTGAAACTTCTCGTGCCGGCATCCTGAGCGACTGCCGCCGAAGTACCGAAGCGGAGAGCATCGCGAAAGCTCCTGTCAGCGCGAGCGAACGAGATCTTCGTCGGAACATGGCTTCTCCTTGGATTGGAGAGTAGCGAACACGGATCGCCCAGATCATGCATAGTGGCGCACCAACGATTGCCTCGGTGCCTCTCCCGTGGCCGCGCCAGATCTGATCGCCTGCTATTCAACGCGTTTTCAACCGAAGGACACCGGTTCGCATTTGAAGATCAAGTAAGGACAGTTCCACGATCTGGCCACCGAGCTGTGTGAAGTTGGCCTGGAAGTGATCTTGGCGCCGACTCCTCCAGGCGCTAAGGACTGCGAGGCGTCCCCTTTCGAGCGGATTTGACCGAGCGTTATCGCCGATGATGGTGCCGCGAACTTCACACCGAAGCAACGGCCACTTCCAGCTCCGCCTTGCACGATAGGGGTTGGACGCGGCCGCGGCAACCAACGCCTGCTGGAATGCGTGACTTAGCCAAGACGCCTTGCACAGCGCACTACTCGGGCCGGGGCGCCCAGGCTCCTCCCTCACGGCGATGGGCCCGCGGCGTAACTGGGACGCGGGGCGCGAGCTGCTCGCGCAATATGATTTACTGCACACTGTCACGGCGGCAGCGAGCCTTGAGTTCCGCCATGCGGAAGCCAACGGTGCGGCGTCAGGCAGCAACTTGACTGCATCGGGAAAGTCTCGGCAAATGGACATGGCGTCAATCAGAAACACGACGTGTTTTTTGGCACTTGCAGATTCGAGAAGGCGCGAGGATCGTGAAAGCATGGAGCGAGCGAACGCTTGAACGCCTCGGCCTTGTTTATCGGGAAGGGACTTCCGTTAATACGATGTGGAGTCATTTGCGACCTCCCCTGCGCCGCCGACGCCACTACACAGTTGCTCAAAGCATCAAAACTGGGCGTCCATCCGGCTGAATCACGCAGTTGCATCTAGAACTGCTGCGAATTGAGGCACCGCTTCGGCAAATGACGTTGCGAGGAACAGTCGTTTACTGATTTCTTTTGATCGCGTTCCGCTTCTTGCTGCGGCGCGGGGCGGATCAGTGGGCGTGGCGGACCTGTGTCACCTTGATCGCCGAGCGCCTCGAGCAACGCAAAGCAACGCGACTACGAGACAGTCGTGAATGGCCTAGTAACCATCTCAACGTTGATCGGGTGAAACCACGCATTGGGCTAGCTAAGCGACCATCCTCCGAAGGTTTCTCGGCGTCTGCACCGTCGGCCGAATCGTTGGTCAAGCACGGCAAGATCATTCAGCGACCGCTGCAGCGCAAATTGACCAACAACGAGAAATTGATGTCCAAACTGCGCGAAAAATGGATCTCGAATCTGTCCGACGTACGAATGGCGCGGGTAGAAAGTGACGGCAAACTCAGCGTTTTCAGGTATTGGGAATGAGGACCATAGGCATGCGTCCGACAGCGCAATCGCCGTAAACCGACATTCTGGCCTCGGGCCTCGCCGCAAGCTCGTGCTTCTTACCG
>Ga0160430_100524_pt1 | contig 21024 bp, 15 predicted proteins | sample HID1971I_E0MG_FD_108274 | JGI IMG/M metagenome (GOLD analysis project Ga0160430, IMG submission 108274) | Enriched millipede-associated microbial communities from UW Madison campus, WI, USA - HID1971I_E0 MG | ecosystem: Host-associated > Arthropoda: Insects > Digestive system > Unclassified ...
AAGCCGGGTTTCCGCCAGGCGTGATCAATGTGGTCTGCGGTACTGGGCAGGGTGTAGGTGCACCATTGGTGGCCCATCCCGACGTCGCAAAAGTCGCGTTCACAGGCTCGGACGGTGCTGGACGTGCCATCAGCCGTGTTGCGGCTGGAGATCTCAAGCACATCACGATGGAACTGGGCGGTAAGTCGCCTAACATCGTGTTCGCCGACGCGGACCTTGACGCTGCTGCCGCAGGGGTCGCATCAGGAATCTTCGCTGCCGCTGGCCAGACGTGCATCGCAGGTTCCCGTCTCTTGTTGCAGCGCTCGGTTTACGACGCATTCCTTGACAAGGTCAAGACGATGGCATCCGCCATCAAGATTGGCGATCCCTTGGACCCTGCGACGCAGATGGGCCCCTTGGCCAACGTTGCGCACTACAAGAAAGTCCTGGGCTGCATCGAATCCGCAGAGCGCGAGGGCTGCAAGCTGGCACTTGGTGGCAAGCCGATCGACCATCCGAAGGGAGGGCTCTTCGTCGAGCCGACCATTTTTGAGAACGTGGACAACGAATCGGAGCTCGCCCAGCGTGAAATCTTCGGGCCGGTGCTGGCAGTCATCCCGTTTGAGGACGAAGACGAGGCTGTCCGGCTCGCAAATGGTACTGACTACGGACTGGGTGCTGGCGTCTGGACTAAGGACATGGGGCGCGCATTTCGGATGACCAAAAGCCTGCAGGCGGGGACGGTGTGGATCAACACTTACCGTGCGCTCGGCTTCATGGCTCCGTTTGGCGGCGTGAAAAGCAGTGGGCTGGGTCGGGAGAGCGGCCAGGAGATGATGAAATCGTATATGCAGGTGAAGACGGTCTGGATCAATAATTCAACGGAGCCCGTCGCCAATCCCTTCATCATGCGCCTTGGTTGAGGATTTCATGCTCCGGCCCGGCTGGTGGCTGGGTCGGAGAAAAAAGCAGCGGACGCCGCCGGAGACCACAAAGGCCTGGCGGCGTCCGCATGCAAAGCCGGCGGCGATTGCTTCTTAGCCGGCTCGGGAGACTCAGGCGTCCGGCACGTCGACCATGTAGTTAAGGCCCATGCGACCCCCGTCGGCATAGATGGTCTGACCGGTAATGTAGGAGGAATCATCTCCGGCCAGAAAGGCTGCCACACTGGCTACTTCAGAAGGCTCGCCGCAGCGAAGCAGTGGAGTGCGAGACAGCACACGGCGCCGCGCGGCGTCATCGCTGAATGTCGAGGCGCGCGCCAATTCGGTCAATATGGTGCCTGGACCGATCGCGTTCACGCGGATGCCGTGTTTGGCCAGCGAGATCGCCATGACGTTGGTGAGCTGTGTCGCACCTGCCTTGGAGATCACGTAGGGCGCGAGGGTAGGAATGCCGAGGCGCGCGTTTACCGACGACATGTTAATGATGACGCCCTTCACTCCGGCTGCAACCATCGCCCGCGCGGCGGCTTGGCCGCAAATGAATTGGGAGCGCAGGTTGATCTTGAGGACGCGATCGAATTCTTCGACAGGCAGGTCCAGGAACTCAGTAGGCTTGTTCACGACGCCTGCGTTCGACACCATGATGTCGATTCCGCCGAGTTCCCGTTGGGCAGTGGCGATCATGGTGTCCACAGCTGCGGTATCGCTCACGTCTGTTGTGACAAACGGCATCTTCAACCGTTTGGCTTCCTTCTCCAAAACATCGTGATTGAGGTCAACCAGCAGGACCTTTGCTCCGTCGGCGACGTATCTCTCGGCAATGGCCAGGCCGATGCCCTGGGCCGCTCCGGTGACGACAGCGCGCTTTCCATTCAATCTCATGGTGAGTTCCTTTGTTTGGTACTTTGGCGGATTCCAATGCGATGCAGCTTACGTGCGAGCGCAGGGTCGCAGAGCGATGATTTCGTACAAAGTCATGAGCAAAGGGAATGGAGGGACGTATCATGAATCTGCACACATGACCTTGCGATGGCAATACCAAGACGCTTCCTTCCCCCCACCGCGATGCTAGCCGCCTTCGAGGCAGCTGCACGCACAGGTAGCTTCACTCACGCAGCGGAAGAGCTGAACCTCACGCAGAGCGCTGTCAGCCGCCAGATTCGCTCGCTGGAGGAGCGGCTTGGCTCAGATCTCTTTGTTCGGGGCCGCCAGACGGTGCGCTTGACCGCCGCAGGAACGAGCTATGCGCGAGAGATCCGTGAGGCGTTGAACCATATCGGCACGGCTTCGATGTCGATTCGCGCCAACCCTAGTAAGCAGACACTCAGGCTCGCCATCTATCCGAGCTTCGCGGAACGGTGGCTTATGCCCAAGGTTGGAGGCTTCCTTGGAGCTCATGACGATACGATGATCCATTTTTCTATCAGGTCATCACCGTTTGAGTTCGACGTCGAGCCGTTCGATGCTGCCATTCATTTCGGCAACCCGGCCTGGATGGGGACGGAGTCTGTGCCGCTGATGGGTGAGACCGTCTTGCCGCTCGCAAGCGCAAGCTTCGCTGCGGCGCATCAGCTGCGCGGGCCGCGAGACTTGTTGGAACTTCCGCTGCTTGTGCTCGCTTCCCGTCCGGATGCGTGGGAAAGATGGTTTCTCGCGCAAAAGGTTGGCTATGACGCAGTGACGGGGCCGCTGTTCGACAATTTTGAGACGCAGGCGCATGCTGCCATGGCAGGCCTGGGCGTGGCCTTGCTTCCAAAGTTCTTGTTTGTGCATGAGATCGCGGAAGGCAAGCTCGTTCCATGCCCAGGCCTGGAACTGGCGTCGACAGAGAGGTACCACCTTGTGTGGCCACAGAGCCGCCGCGACAACACGGCCATGATCCTGTTCCGTGAATGGATCGTGGAGCAGGCGGCACTCGAACCGGACGTTCCGGCGGTCAACAGTCTTGAACCATTCCCCAGGCGCGGCGCGATCCCTGTAGCCGCCAAGAAGCGGCCTGCTGACGAGCCGTAGTCTGGTCGCTTTCAGGCGGCTCCGTACCCTCCGCCTCCGGGTGTCCAGATTTCGAAGACATCGCCAGGAGCCATTTCGGCTTGGCCGATGTGGGGAAGTTCTTCGAATTCTCCGTTGTGACGAACCACAACGTTGCGACCCACTGCGCCTGCACTGCCGCCCTCCAGGCCGAACGCGGGGACGGTCCGGCCGTTGGACAGAATACTGGCGGTCATAGGTTCAAGAAAGCGGATCTTGCGGACAGCGCCGTCCCCGCCCTTCCAGCGGCCTGCACCACCCGAGCCGCGGCGGATTTCATAGCTGTCGAGCCGCACAGGGAAGCGGAATTCGAGGATTTCGGGATCGGTCATGCGCGAGTTGGTCATGTGTGCTTGCACCACAGACGTACCAGGAAACCCGCCCGTTCGTTTGCCCGCCGAGTCGAAGTCTGCGCCTGCACCCGTGCCCCCGGAGATCGTTTCGTAGTATTGGTATACGGAGTTGCCAAAGGTGAAGTTGTTCATCGTGCATTGGCTTGCGGCCATCACACCCAATGCGCCGTAGAGTGCGTTCGTGATGCAGCTGGAGGTTTCGACGTTGCCCGCGACCACGGAGGCCGGGTAGTTCGGGTTCAGCATCGAGCCTTCAGGGATGATCACATTCAGTGGCTTAAGGCAGCCTGCGTTCAGCGGAATGTCGTCATCAACCAGCGTCCGGAATACATACAGCACTGCGGCCATGCAAATTGCGCGTGGAGCGTTGAAGTTGTTTGGCTGCTGCTCGGATGTGCCTGTGAAGTCAATCTCTGCGCTGCGCGACTGCGCGTCAACCCGGATCGCGACTTGGATCTGCGAGCCGTTGTCCAAGGGAAGGGTGAACTGACCGTTTTTCAGGCGGGTGACCACTCGGCGGACAGCTTCTTCCGCGTTGCGTTGCACATGGTCCATGTATGCCTGCACCACAGTGAGACCGAAGCTGGCCACCATTTTTTGCAGCTCCTGGATGCCCTTCTCATTCGCTGCGACTTGAGCACTCAGGTCGGCCATGTTCTGCGCGGGGTTGCGGCTTGGATACGCTCCGCTTTGGAGCAGCGCAACCATTTCCTTCTCGCGCAGCACGCCCTTGTCGACAAGTTTGACGTTGTCCAGTTGGACACCTTCTTCCTCGATTCGCTTGGAAAAAGGGGGCATGGAGCCGGGAGTAATCCCACCGATATCCGAATGGTGGCCGCGGCTGCCCACGAAGAACAACGGCTCGCAGTTTCTTGCACTTTCTGCGTCAGCGAAGACCGGGCTCACGACCGTAACGTCTGGCAGATGGGTTCCGCCGTGGTACGGGTCGTTCAGCACATAGACGTCCCCTGCGGACATCTTGCCGCGGTTCTCGCGCACGATAGTTTTGATGCTCTCGCCCATGGACCCTAGATGAACGGGCATATGGGGTGCGTTGGCGATCAGGTTGCCCTCGCCGTCGAACAGCGCACAGGAGAAATCCAGGCGTTCCTTGATGTTGACGGAATGCGCAGTGTTCTGCAACTGCAAGCCCATCTGTTCGGCGATGTTCATGAACAGGTTGTTGAACACCTCCAGCAGCACGGGGTCAGCGGTGGTCCCGACGGCATAAGTCGTGTTGCGCTGCACGACCCTGTCCATCACGATATGGTCCAAAGCAGTGATGATCGCATTCCAACCGGGCTCGACTACCGTCGTGGCCGTCTTCTCCGCGATGATGGCGGGGCCCGCGATCGAGTCACCAGGTCGCAGATCCTCGCGCAGTAGCAAAGCGGCCTCATGCCACTTTCCACAGGAATACATGCGGACCGTCTCCTTGCGCGGCACCTCGCGGGCACCGTGGACGACATGCGTGCCCTCCATCGGTGCTTCGCCGGCGATGACGGCCTCGACGGACACCGCTTCGATCACCAAGTTCCTACCGGTCATGAGGAAGGAGTACCTGCGTCGGTATGTCGTCTCGAATGCGTCTTGGACCGCCGCGGCCGTACCAAACGGGACGACCAGGGCCGCGTCACTGCCCTGGTAGCGCAAGTGCACGCGCCGCTCGATGCGTGCGTCAGCAGCATTCATCTCTTGACGCGCGAGCTCGGCGCGCGCGCTCTCTGCCAGACTGTCGAGGGTTTCTGAGGCCTGTCGCAACGACGCGTCATCTAGGGGAAGTTCAACAGCCTTTTCTCGAATGAGGCTTTGATCTGCAAGGCCCATCCCGTAGGCGGAGAGGACACCGGCCAGAGGATGGACGAACACTTTGGTCATCCCCAGTGCGTCCGCCACCAAGCAAGCGTGTTGGCCGCCGGCGCCGCCGAAGCATTGGAGCGTGTACCGTGTGACGTCGTAGCCGCGCGCCACGGAAATCTTCTTAATAGCGTTGGCCATCTGTTGGACAGCGATGTCGATAAAGCCCTCGGCGACCGATTCGAGGCGACGGCCAGTTTGCTGGGCAACAGCGTTAAATTTCTCGGCTGCAGCGCTATGGTTCAGCGCTTCGTCACCTTCGGGCCCAAAGACTTTCGGGAACCAAGCGGGTTGGATCTTGCCCACCATTACGTTTGCATCTGTCACCGTCAGCGGCCCGCCGCGACGATAGCTGGCCGGACCGGGGTTTGCACCCGCACTTTCTGGTCCTACGCGGAACCTTGAGCCGTCAAAAGCCAAGATGGAACCGCCGCCGGCAGCCACTGTGTGAATGCTCATCATGGGTGCTCGCATACGAACGCCAGCGACCTGCGTTTCGAATTCGCGCTCGAATTCGCCCGCGAAGTGCGAAACATCGGTGGAGGTGCCTCCCATGTCGAAGCCGATCACCTTGTCATGTCCCGCGTGGATCGCGGTGCGCGCCATTCCAACGATGCCGCCGGCTGGGCCAGACAAGATGGCGTCCTTGCCTTGGAAGGCGTGCGCATCAGTCAGGCCACCCGACGACTGCATGAAGAACAACCGAACACCCGGCATTTCGCCTGCCACCTGATCGACATAGCGGCGCAGAATGGGCGACAGGTAGGCGTCTACAACGGTAGTGTCACCCCGGCTGACGAACTTCATCATCGGACTGGTGCCGTGCGATGTGCTCACCTGCGTAAAGCCGATCTCGCGTGCGATGCGTTCTGCAGCGGCTTCATGGGCCGTGAAGCGATATCCGTGCATGAAGACGATAGCAGCGCAGCGTACGCCATCGTTGTAAGAACTCTGCAGTTGCATGCGCAGGTGATCTTCGTCCAGTGGAACTACCAAGTCCCCCTGCGCGCTCACCCGCTCGTTAGCCTCGATGACTTGGCTATATAGCAACTCCGGGAGCACCACGTGTCGGTCGAAGAGACGGGGGCGGTTCTGGTAAGCGATGCGCAGCGCGTCGCGGAATCCTTGCGTCGTGACCAAAAGAGTTGCTTCGCCCTTGCGCTCGAGCAGGGCATTGGTGGCGACCGTAGTCCCCATCTTGACGCAATCCACGACGTCTGGGCGAATGATCTCGCCCGGCTTCAGGCCCAGAGCCTGTCGGATGCCGGCAACCGCCGCGTCGCGGTAGCGTTCGGGGTTCTCGGATAGTAGCTTGAGTGTGATGATCGCTCCATCGGGGGCGCGCCCGACGACGTCGGTGAAAGTGCCGCCGCGGTCGATCCAGAATTGCCAGCGCCGGGGAGTGGGAGATGCAGTCGACATGAGAAAGCTATTCCTTCAGTGCTCGGTTTAGTAGACGATGGTTTCGAGAATGGGGCGGTTGTCTCGGATGCGCTCGTAACCCAGAGGCGATAAGTCCAGCGTGCGGTACTCGCCGAGATGGATCCGCTCGGCGATGGCTTGCCCAGTGGCCGGCGCATGCATGACGCCGTGGCCCGAAAATCCGGTAGCAAAGAGAAAGTTAGGAATTTCGTGGTGAGGTCCAACTACGCCGTTGTGGTCAAGAAGGTTCATCTCGTAGTGACCTGCCCAGGCGCGCAGAAGGCGCAGGCTTTCCATGGCCGGAATGCGGTTGGCGAGCTTCGGCCACAAAGAAGACTCAAACAAGTCGTGATGCGGTTCGAAATCTCCGTGTGCGTCTGGGTCCTCGTGTTCCTCGGGGCCAATACCCGCGATGAAGCCATCTCCCTCGGGGCGTATCCATACGCCGGAGTTGTCAAAGACCATAGGAAAGCCTTCGCCCGCCACAGGCGCTTTGACGTGAAATACAGTGCGCTTGCGGGGTCGCACCGGCAGCTCGATGCCCAGGAGGGCAGCGATGTCAGCGCTCGATGCACCGGCCGCATTGACGCACCAATCGGCCTCGATGCGCGTTTCACTCCCGATGCGTACACCTGTGACGCGGCCCGATGCGACATCGATCCGAGTTACCTCCCCGTTGACGTACTCCACGCCTAGTGCGCGCGCGCGCGAGCGCACCAACTGCAGCAGAGCCCACGCGTCGAACCAGCCCTCATTACGTAGACCAAAGTTAGCGACGCCAATGTCGTCAACATTTATCCATGGATATCGGCTGCGTAGCTGTACCGCATCCAGCGACTCGATCTGCGCGCCCAGAGCGTTCTGACGCTGCGCATCCGCTCGCATGTCTTCCGCTGAGGCGGGAGAGCCCAGAATAAGGTAGCCGCGTTCGTGGAAGCCGATGTCGGCGTCGGGGCCGAACCAAGTTTTGATGTCCCGGAACATGGCCGCGCCAAACAGGCTCATCTTGAGGTTGAAGTCGCAGCCGAACTGGGTACGGATGGAGGCAGCCGACAGAGCTGTTGAGGAAAATTGGTAAGTGCTGTCCTTCTCGATTACCACGATCCTGGCCTTTGACCCAAGATTGCGCAGGAAGAAGCCGACAAAGCTGCCGATGATGCCTCCGCCCACAATGACGACGGTGCCGTGGACGTTTTGGTTGTTCATGATGCCTCGCAGGGAAAGTTCACAGAAGGCACAACGTTAGGGGAAGGTGCTGTGGCGCGCCAGCGACCTTCCTGCACAAGGTCATGAAATTCCGGAATGCCCCCGGGGCGCTCGGCAAGCTCAGTCGGGTTTGATGTTGGCTTTGCGGATGATTTGCTCCCATTTCGCTGCGTCGCGCGCGATCAATTGGCTGAATTCATCCATCGACATCGGCTGTGCTACTGCTCCGAGGGCCTTGAATCGACTCACCACTTGCGGGTCCACCAGGGCTTGGTTGATCTCGCAGTGCAGGCGCTCCGTGACTTCTTTGGGCGTGCCGCGAGGGGCCGCGACGCCCCACCAGGGGTTGACCTCGTAGCCGGGGAGGATTTCGGCTACGGTTGGCACGTTGGGCAGCATCGGGCTGCGTGTGGGGGAGGTGACTGCTAAAGCGCGTAGGGTGCCTCGCTCTACAAGCGGCGCTGAAGTTGTCACTGTGTCCACCATGAACTCCACCTGCCCGCCTAGGATGTCGGTGAGGGCTGGCGCATTGCCACGGTACATGATGCTGCTCACGCTGGCCTGAGCAAAGGCCTCGAAAAGCGCCGAGGCAAGATGAGGGCTGGTGCCGTTTCCGGGCAGCGCGACATTTATCGGTCGGACCTTGGATCGTGCCGCTGCAATGAAATCCTCCATGGTCTTGACGGGCGAGTCGGCGCGGGCGAGGAAGACGTTGGCCGCGTTTATCGCGTAGGCAATCGGGACAAAGTCCTTGGCCGGCTCATAGGATAATTTGCTGTAGAGGAAGGGATTGATAGCGTGAGTTCCCATCGTCGCGAGCAGCAAGGTGTAGCCGTCAGCCGGGGACTTAGCCACTTGAGTGGCCGCTATCGAGCTACCTGCCCCCGGGCGGTTATCGACAAGCACGGGTTGGCCTAGCCTGGCGGACATGGCATCTGCGAGGTAACGACCGATCTGATCCGAAGACCCGCCCGCGGGGAAACCCACCACCAGTTTGATTGGCTTGGTGGGATAGGTCTGTCCGGTGATGGCACAAGACGTTGGCACGCCCTGCGCGTGGGCAGAGAGGCCTACCGCAGCGCCGGCAACCGCGCATAAGTGCAATCCTAGGGAAAGACGTCGAAAGAGAGACGAGAGTTGCATGTAGTGAATCTCCTGATAGTTGCGGGACTCGGCATGTGAAATCACGATCTACTCAAAGCGGCATGCGCACACCAAAACCGTGCTTTCTCGCTTCGTTGTGGATCAACTGGGCAATGGCAAGGTCAGCGACGGCACTTCCGCCACTGAAATACATCGCGCGTCCTGGACGTGGCTTTTCTGGAAACTTTTCGACAACCTGAGCGAGTGTCTGCGCGTCGCGCGGGATGGATACACCGATGCTGGATCTTTTGGACTCAAGAAGTGCGGGGTGATCTACCACATGAACGTCTGCGGCAGGAAGGCTCGATCCCAGCCAGGATCGTCCCAGGTCTACGCTCGCGCAGAACGACCAGGGTCGCAGCCAAGACGCGTCCAACCCTGCTTGCAGTTTCGCGCTCTCCGGCACGGAGGTCACCACTACGTCGGCACCTTCAACAGCCTCTCGCGGCTCCACGACGCGAGGTCGAAAGCCGCGTTCACGGCTGAACTCCGCCATACGCTGCGCGGATGCCTGGGTCCGGCTGGCGATCAGCACGTCCTGCAACCCGACAAGAGAGTCGGCTATGGCGAGGAGGTGGGCATGTGCCTGGACGCCAGCGCCCACGAACGCGATGGCGCGGCTGTCTGGCGGAGCCAGCAACTGAGCAGCCAACGCGGACATCGCTGCGGTGCGTAACGCTGTGGCATGGCGCGCACTTAGCATGCAGCGCAACTGGCCAGTCGCAACGTCTGATAGGAGAATGACGGCGGTGATTGAGGGCATACCGGGGAGCGCTTGCGGAATGACGCCGGCCCATTTAGTCACCGCACATCCCATCGCAGGCCAAGCGGCGCTTAGGCTTTGGAACGAGTGCCCTGCGCCCAACGGCAAGACGGTCTTGGACTTGCAGAGCAACTCCCCCGCGCTATAGGCCTTGAAGGCGTCAAACATGGTTTGACGCACCAAACCCGGCGCTAGCGCGAGTGCCTGGACGTCCTCCTCTGATAGGCACAAGGGCTGCATGCGATTTACATGGTTGGCTTGAAGGATGCGCTCTTAGTGCCCGCGGTCAGTGAAGAATTTCTTCATTACTTCGCCCGCATCCTTGGTCTTTAGAAGATCACTCTGGTACTGGATCGCCAGTCCCCAGATGTGGTCGAAGCCCGCCTGAGTCGCTTGGCAGTGCGCGCGCTTGGTGAGCGAGACCGCCGAACTAGATTTGGCGCCCAGCTCCTCTGCAACTGCGACTGCTCGGTCAAGGACCTCGTCCTTCGGCACCAGATGGTGTACCAAACCCAGGCGATGCAGTTCCTCCGCCTCCATCAGCCGACCACTCAGCGCCAGCTCCATCGCGCGACTCTTGCCGAGGCTTTCCCGCATGAAATAGGTGCCAGTAATGCTGCCGATGCCTGAATTGACTTCAGTCTGTCCCATGCGCACACCCGAATGTGCGATGACCATGTCCATATGCATAGTGATTTGGAAAGCAGAGCCCGCTGCGACACCATTCAACGCGCAGATGATCGGCTTTTCGAAGCGGCGAACATCCTCGTAGAAGTCACGGAATCGTGTCCAGAAGGCTAGAGCTTCCTCGCGGCTTCGCGTGGCGAGCTGCCGCGCTTCGTTGAGGTCCTGACCGGCGCAAAAAGCCTTACCAGCGCCGGTGATCACCACAGCCGAGATCGATGCATCGGCGGCGACCTCGCGAAGCAAGCGTCCGAGTTCGCTGCGATCGGCATCCCGCCAGGCGTTGAGCGACTCCGGTCGACTCATGGTGAAAATGGCAACCTTGCCGCGCGTCTCGCGGGTAATGAAATCTGTGGCTTGTTGCGTGTGTTCTGCGATAGTCATGGTGTTGTCTGCGAAAGGGTTGGTGATACGCGCCCCCAGGCGCTATGAGCGGATACCATCGACCGACGGTGTTGTTTCAGACTTCTGCGGCAACGGTGGTAACGATGCCGGGCTTGGTGCGATCCCAGGCGCCTATGAGGTCCTTGGAAAGCAGGTGTTTGCGTATGCGCTCGCTTGGCGTTAGCTCGAATTGATCGATCAGCTTGAAGTAGCGCGGCACCTGAAAGTTGGCGAGGCGCTCTGCCGCCCAAGTCGATAGCTCTGACGCAAATACTGCCAAGTCGAAGGAAGTTCCGTCCGCTGGCTTTACGTAAATGAGGATCTCCTGCTCGCCGATCTCGCTGTTGACGCCAATGGCTCCTGTCATCGCGACTGCAGGATGCTGCGCGAAGACGCGTTCGACCTCCCACGCCGAAACGTTCTCGCCGCGTACCCGCATGCTTTCGGTGCGGCGGCCAACGAAGTAGATAAAGCCTTCCTCGTCTTGCCAGGCGTAGTCGCCCGTGTGGAAGCGGTCGCCGCGAAGTGCCTTAGCCGTTGCCTCCGGGTTGTCGAGGTATCCGCTGAGGAATGTTCCGTCGACTTCGGAGCGCAGCACTATCTCGCCGTGTTCACGTGCAGCGACCGGATTTCCATCGTCATCCAGGAGCTCGAGTCTCAGCCAGGGGAGCGGCGTTCCTACTGACCCCGGTCGGCCTGCTGCATTCATGGTCGCGAAGCTGGAACACTCGGTCATGCCATAGCACTCGCGCAGTTCGATGCCGAGAAAGTCGCTGACAGCTTTCCAAGACTGGCCGCTCAGCCCGCCACCCCAGGCGACACGCAGGGTGTTTTTGGGGGATTTGGATTGCTCGCTGCGCAGCAGAATCTCCAGGATGCCGCCGATGTAGTGCAAGTGCGTCGCGCCTGCGCTATTGATCTGGCTCCAGAAGCGGCTGGCAGAGAATCCCGCAACCACGTGCAGGGATACATCAATCAAGAAGGGGGCCAGAATCATCTGTGCGCCACCGATGTGACAGAGCGGTTCCCAGAGGAAAAGCCTGTCGCCGTCACGCGCGGCGGCCACCATCAGCGCCGTTTCGCTGGCGATCCGCATCATCCGATGCGTGAACTGTACGGCCTTGGGCGCGCCCGTGGTTCCCGATGTATAGATCAGGCACAGCGTATCGCCAGGCTCGCATTCGGCGTACCGGAGCGCTGCGCCAGCAGTAGGAATGCCGCGCGTAAGGGCGATCACCCGGATATTGCCGGCGATCTCAGGCGTGAACAGTCCGATGTGCTCCGGCGCCGCGATTACCAAGGCAGGCTTGCAATGCCCCAGCACGTATTCCAGGCCAGCGCCCTTGACTTTTGTGTTGATGGGAACCCAGACCATGCCGTCCAGTACCAGTGCATATAGCAAAGCAATGTGCTCGACGCTGTTGCCAAGCATTACGGCGACGCGGTCACCCTGGCGCAAGCCTTGGGCTTTCAGCCACTGCTGCCGAGCAGTGACCAACTGGTTCAACTGTGCGGTGGTCCAGGTTCTATCGTCTTCGGCGATAGCGACCCTGTTTGGATGTGTGGACAGCGCCCGATAGAGCAGTTTTACGCAGTCGAGGCGATCATCGCTTCCACGTTGCGGAAAGTAGTTGAATATTTTGTCGTCTATGAGTAGGGTAGATTGGTTCATGAACTGCTATCGATCACGTCGAAAAGAGGAGAGGAGAAAGACGGCCGCTGTCACGAGCAACAGCAACGATGTGGATACGGCCGCGAGGGTCGGATTCACCTGAAGGACCATGTCGTCCCACATCTGCTTGGGTAGCGTGGTGCTCAGACCGCCGCTGACGAAGATCGCGATGGTCAAGTCGTCGAATGAAGTGAGGAAGGCCAACAAAAAGGCGGCAGCGGCCGAGGGCGCAAGCAGTGGCAGCATGACGGTTCGCATGCGGGTGAACGCTCCGGCGCCGAGGATCATTGCCGCGTCTTCTAGTCGCCAGTCATACCGCTTGAGCGCAGCCGCCAAGGTCACCACCACATAGGGCAATGCGAGCACGACGTGTCCGATTACTAGGCCTGCTTCGGTTCCAACCAGACCCAGGCGGCCAAGCAGGTAGAACAGACCCACGGCTACTATGATGCGTGGCAGGATGAGCGGCGCCACCAGAAAAGAGAAGACTGCATTGCTGACACGCCCGTTCAACCGCGTCAACATTAGCGCTGCACCCAGGCCCATGGTGACTCCGATCAGGGCGGTGCTCAGTCCCACCAGCAGCGAGCGGATCAGTGCTGCTTGCCAAATTGGAGAGGTGATGAAGGCTTCGTACCACCGCAGGCTGAAGCCCTGAGGTGGAAAGGTCAACGCTGCCGAGTTGGTGATCGAGATGGGCACTACGATCAACGTGGGCAGGACTAGAAGCAGTGCCAGAAGAGCGGCGTAGCCGGTGAGGACAGATCCGCTCCAAGAGCCTATGGCGTTGGGAACCCGGTTGGCCATGCGGTCCAAGAGTGCTCCCATACGAATCGTGGCGCGCATCAATAGTCCGCTGGACGCGCCACGAGAGCTCCCCGAGCGGGACGATTCCATGCCCCCAATGGATGACAACCCTACGGCGCGGTCGTATGCGATGAACACAAGGACCGTGGCGATGAGCAACACCGCGGACAAGGCTCCTGCGAAAGGCATGTTGAACGTCTCCAGGATGACCGAGATGATCAGCTGCGCGATCATGGTTTCTTTGGGGGTGCCCAGGAGTGCTGGCACGATGAAGAAGCCCAGGGTCGTAATGAACACCAACAGTCCGGCCGCCCATACGCCTGGAAGGGACAGAGGAAGGAACACGGTGAGAAACGCGCCGCTGCGTCCAGCTCCAAGGGTTTGCGCCGCGCCGCTCAGTTGCGCGCTGATCCCCTGCATGATGGGTAGCATGGTGATGACCGCTAGAGGAACCAAAGCGTGCACCATGCCGATGAGCACCCCTGATAGGGACGGAATGAGTCCCAAGTAGAACGTGCCGTCGCTCAGCGCTGTTGCAAGCTGCCCCAGCGCTCCCGTGCGCGAGAGCAGCAGGATCCAGGCGAACGTCTTAACAAGGTAGCTGGTCCAAAATGGGACCATGAGCCAGATAGTCCATCGCATCCTGCGCCGCACACTCATGTGAGAAAGCAGGAAGGCCATCGGGTAGGCAATCACGATGCTGAGCGCCGCGACCGTGAGTGAGATCGCGAATGTCGTTCCCAACACCCGCGCATAAGCAGGGAGAGCGGCTAGACGCTCATAGTGCTCGAAACCCCAGCCCCCGTCACCTACCTTCAGCGAGTTCACGAGGATCTCGCCAACGGGTAGCAGGAAGAAGATCATCAGAAAACCAAGGGCGGGGAGGCCTGGCAGCAAGGGTCGAAGGCGAGTCCATGCTGAGGAAAAAAGATTGCCGCGCATGGCTTACCTACTGGGTGAGGAGCACCGAGCGCGCCGGACTCCACCGTACGCCGACCGTGTCGTTGAGCCGTGCAGCAGGGCTTTCACTCGGAGCGCGGACGACGATGTTCTGGCCACCTTGAATGTCTACGAGTACCTTCAAGTCCGAGCCGTGAAACACCACTTCCGTGATTCGGCCGCGAAGGAACCCGCTCTCGGGGCTGACCAGGCTTATGCTCTCGGGCCGCACCATCAGCGTTGCGCTGTGTGCTGTGGCGCCCCCGGGGGGTAGCGGGAGGCAGCTGCCGGCCCAAGCCAGAGACGGAGAACCGTTTGCGTCTACGTGCACATTCCCGGTAAGTAGGTTGGAGTGACCCAGGAAGCTGGCGGCGAATCGTGATTTGGGGGTGTGGTACATCTCTGCGGGAGTACCGATCTGCTCCACGCGGGCTTCGTTCATTAGGCAGATTCGGTCTGATAACGTCAGTGCCTCATCCTGGTCGTGAGTCACGTAAATGAACGTTCCACCGAGTTCACGGTGCAACCTGCGAATTTCCATTTGCATGTGCTCGCGCAAGTTCTTGTCCAGCGCACCCAGGGGTTCGTCTAGCAGAATGATCTCTGGCCGGTAGACGAAGCAGCGCGCTAGAGCCACGCGCTGCTGCTGCCCGCCGGACAGCTCGCGTGGCATTCGCTGGGCTAGATGTTGCATCTGGACCATCGCCAGCGCCCGATCCACTTCGCGGTCGATCTCGCCAGCGAGCGTCTTGCGCATTCGCATTGGGTAGGCGACGTTGTCTTTCACGCTCATGTGTGGAAACAAGGCATAACTTTGAAACACCATGCCTATGCCGCGCTTGCCTGGAGGCAAGTGGGTTCCATCCTTTCCGTCGTAAAGGATCTTCCCGCCGGAGGGCTGCACCAGCCCTGCGACCATCTGCAACAGAGTGGTCTTGCCGGAACCAGATGGGCCGAGGAGCGTGAGCAGCTCACCTTTCTTGACCTCGATGTCCGTGGGCTCGAGAGCCACTACGGCCCCGTATTTCTTGGTCAGGCCTTTCGTTGACAGCTTTGCTTGCATGTTTAACCAATGACCCATGCGTTGAAGCGCTCGGACGCCTTCTCGCGATTGGCGTGCCACCATTCCGGGCTCGGCATGAACATCCCTTTGAGATTGGCTGGCGCAGTTGGTAAGACCGCAGCGCGCTGGGCAGGGATGAAGTCATATGCCCTCAGATTGGTCGGGCCGTACGCTAGGTCGTGAGTGATTTCCGCCTGCTGCTTCGGATCGGCGCAGAACCGGACGAAGGCTTTAGCCATTTCGGCGCGGGGCGTGCCTTTGGGAATGCCCCAACCTTCGATGGCGTACAGTCCCTGGTTCCAGACGATGGTGACCGGCGCGCCGGCGTCGATGGCGGCCTGAGAGCGGCCGTTCCAGGTGGCGATCATGTCCACCTCGCCCGATTGCAGGAGCTGAGTTGCCTGGGCACCACTGCTCCACCAAATGCTGACGTGCGGCTTGATCTTTTCCAGGCTACGGAAAGCGCGGTCCAGGTCCAGAGGGTAGAGCTTGTCCATGGGGACGCCGTCTGCTAGCAGGGCCTGCTCGAGCGTATCCAGGGCATTGCGACGCAGGCTGCGGCGTCCCGGAAATCTTTTGACGTCCCAGAAGTCTGCCCAGCTCTTAGGGCCGTCGGCGCCGAACTTGTCAGTTCTGTAGGCGATGTTTACCGCGAACACGTCAGTGCCGATCCAAGTGTCTGTCACGGCCTGCGGCATGATGCCCGGGAAGTCGGCGGCCTTGGCGCCTATCGGCTCCATCAGTCCACGCGCCTGCAGCAGCGGAACTTCGCTGGAGAGCGTGAGGGTTGTCACGTCCCAGATGTAGTTCTTGGTCTGCACGAGCGCTGTGAACTGGGCTACCGGTTGGGCCTCCCGAGCGACACTCACCACCTTGATGCCAGTGGCTTTCTCGAACGGGTCATAGAAAGCGCGACGGTAGGCTGGCGCGTAAGGGCCACCTGGGTCGGCGACTACGATTTGCCGGTTTTGGGCAAGGGTAATACCAGGGAACGCTGAAGCTCCAGCTGTTAGGGCCGCGGCGGATATCAAGCGGCGGCGGGAAAGGGATCCGTTCGAATTGGTCATGGTTTGGCTCCTCATCAAAGTTGACCCGCGTTGGGGACGGTTGCGACCGCTTTCGGCTTCTCGCGCATGCGAAAAAACTCGTTGATCATTCGGGCAGGTTCGCCAGTGGCGTAAGCAGCAGCTTGTTGCTGGATGCCGGCCTCGATTGCGTCCTTGAAGCTCTGCTCAGTCATCTCGCGAAAGCGCTGTTTATTCAAGCGCATCGCCACTGGCGGTTTTGCAGCGAGTTCGTGGGCAACCTCCAGCGCGCAGCGCATCACGTCCAGTCGCGACACGACGCGGTGGATCAGGCCCAGTTCAAAACCCTCCCCGGCGCTCATCAGCCGGCCGGTCAGGGTCAGTTCGATGGTCCGCGACATGCCGATCATTCCGCTCATGACCCAAGGGCCAGTAGAACTGGCGATCCCGGAGTTGATTTCCGGCTGCCCCAGGCGCACGTCTGGGTGCGCAATCCGGATGTCTCCCAGAAGCGCCACCTGGAACGCCGATCCAACGGCGTCGCCGTTCAAGGCCATCACCAGCGGCTTGCCCAGTTGGCGAAGAGTGTCGTAGTAGACATGCCACTGACGCATCCAGTCGCCGGAAGACTCGGCGTCGAAGCCGTGAGCTTCGCTGAGGTCTTGCCCGGCGGAGAACGCTCGGTCCCCAGCGCCGGTCATCACGATCGCTCCGACCCCTTCGTCCGCGTCGAATTCACGTATCGAGCGAACAATTTCGTCTCGCATCCCGGTATGCCAGGCGTTGAGCTTGGCCGGCCTGTTCAAGCGCAGAACCGCGATGCGGTCGCACCGTTCGATCTCAATAAATTTAGGCATCGTGTGATTATCGGTATGCGATAAGTGTTAGCGGAATAAAAATATTACTGCCGCTTCCAGCTACTTGCAAGCGATGAATGAAGCTACTTGCCTCATCTACTGGTTAACCCCCAAAACGGTGCGAACAGGGCACCACCGCATTTCATGGATATGCGGCATGCGCTCGTCTTTAGTGCACTAAGATAGGTCCTCACTTACAGAGAGAGCGCAGATGCCCGAGAAGAAGATGCCCCTAGCAAAGAAAGCTCGACGCGGGAAAGAACTTGTGTCCACCTCCGCCGCGAAGGTGCGGGAAGACGAGAACAGATCTACCTTGTTCGTTAACTCCGTCGACAAAGCGATGAAAGTGCTGCGGGCGTTCAATCAGCGCAGCCGACACCTGACGATGTCGCAGATAGCCACCCATACGGGCATGGACGTCAGCTCCACGCAGCGATTTATTTACACGCTTACGAATCTTGGGTATCTGCAAAAGGACCCTGTCACTCGCACGTATGACTTGGCCCCCAAAATGCTCGATTTCGCCTACGACTATTTGGCTTCGAACGAACTGGTATATCGAGCGACACCGTACATCCAGCACTTGAGCAAGGAAACTGAAGACACGACAAACCTTACGGTGCTGGACGGCTGCGACATCGTGTTTCTGCTGCGGATCGTGAGTCGGCATGTGCTTAATCCGCATGTCATTGTCGGCACTAGGTTGCCCGCGTTTTGCACGGCACCAGGCTTGGCGATCCTGGCACATCTTCCCGAGGCGGAAGCTCAGCAGGTGCTGCAGGCTTCGGAACTTGTCAAGCACACCCAGTTCACTGAAAACAGACCACAGGCCATCATCCGTCGGCTTGCGCGTGTGCGGGAACTAGGCTACGCGCATACGGAGGAAGAGTTCTATCTCGGCGACATTTCGACTGCGGCCGCAATCCTCGACTCCAATGGTCGCCCGATCGGCGCAGTAAACGTGGCGATCCCCAAGCCGCGCTGGAAGGGCGAGCAGGATGAGCGTCGCATTGCGGATCTGGTGATCGCCGCGGCCGCTAGCGTCTCCGCCGTACGCTAGCGAGCCCATTGTTCCGAGAAAAGTGAGCCCTACAGATGAGCATGCGCTAGAAGCTTTGCTGCAGGTCGGATGGCGAAGTCGGAGAAAAAAAGACGCAGGGTAAGACTTTGACCACCACCTCGGCAGTCGCGTACGTTCGTATGTACCCCGACGCTTCCTACATCCATTGAGTCGTAACGGCTGCCAGTAGACCGGATGCGATGAATGCGTGAGATAGCGAAGATTAACGTGAATGAAGAGTCGGCAAATTGCGCGCCCTCTTTCGAAGAGGCCGACACTCTCACTTTCTACGACGATGCGATCGCGGCAGCGACGACACGTGACTGTGCTCATCTTTGATCGCTGCTTCGGTTGAGGGCAGGACCAAGCGTCGCGCGAGCGCGGCACATTGGTCACATCGTGATCGGATAGAACGGCGCGCTCGCATCTAGTCCTACCCCTTGTTTCTCCCAATAACTCTACGAAGTGGTCAAGCAGAATCATCTAAGTGCCTGGGTTGCGAGTGCTTAAGGAGGAACTCACCTGGTGGGAAAGATTTGTCAGTCGACGAGCGAGAAGCAGCGGGACTAATGGTGAGTTTGCTAAACATGTTCTGAGCACTCGCTAGCGATCCTACGTCGGCAGTCTCGGCAAGGGTTCAGGAGAGAATCTCTACTGCCTTGATGGCTTCGGCCACATAGGACACATTCGACTCGTTCAAGCCGGCGACACAGATCCTTCCGTTGTCGACGCCATAGACGGAAAACTCTTCGCGTAGACGCCGCATCTGCTGAGCGGTTAAGCCGCTGTACGTGAACATGCCGATCTGGCGCGTGACGAATGCGTAATCGTGCCCCGTGCGCTGTGATTTCAACTGTTCGCGCAGGGCCAAACGCATCGTATGGATACGACTGCGCATCTCTGCCAGCTCCTCCATCCAAAGTGTGCGCAAAGAGGCATCGCCCAGGACTTCTGTAACCAATGCCGCGCCATGGGTGGGGGGACTGGAATAGTTAGTTCGGATGGCTGTTTTGAGTTGACTGAGAACGCGGGCCGCATCGTCTTCAGACTGCGTTGCCGCGGAAAGCGAGCCGATGCGCTCACCGTAGAGGCTGAAACTCTTCGAGAAGGAGGTCGCAACCAAGAAGTCGCCGCCAGCCTCTAAAAGTTTGCGTGCCGCCAAGGAGTCCTGCACCACTCCCTCACCGAACCCTTGGTAGGCCATGTCGAGTACTGGCAACAGCTGCCTAGCCGTCATGATGGAAACGACTTCGTCCCATTGGCTCGCCGACAGGTCGACGCCGGTTGGGTTGTGGCAGCACGCATGGAGGACCACGATCGTTCCTGCTCGCGCCGACCGCAATTTTTCGCAAAGGCCGTCGTGATCTAGCGCGCGGGTCTTGCTGTCGTAGTAAGGGTAGGTGTCAACTTCGAAGCCGGCGCGATTAAAAATGCCGCGGTGGTTGTCCCAAGTTGGAGAACTAATCAGTACGCTGGCATCCCCATGGAACTGGCGCAGGAAATCCGCGGCAACCCGCAGCCCCCCCGTACCCCCCAAGCACTGGACAGTGGCAATACGAGGCTCATTCGAATCGTTCAACGCGGACCCGAACGCAAAAGATTTGGCCGCCCTTGCGAATGCGGCAATGCCGTCGATCGGCAGGTAGCTGCGTGTCCGTTGCCGGCTAGCTAGACTGGCTTCTGCACTGGCGACCGCACGCATCAGCGGGAGCTTGCCGCTGTCATCCACATAGACACCCATCCCAAGGTTTACCTTAAGCGGATTGCGGTCGGCAATGAAGCGTTCGTTTAGGCCGAGAATCGGGTCGCTCGCAGCGAGCGAGACGGATCTGAAAAAGTTCATACGGCGATTCTTGCGATTTACGAGTTTTCAAAAAGAGATATTCATGTATAAAGGAATATTCCTTTTATAGATGCCGTTAAATAAATGGAAGCTGCAAAGTTGTGCCTTACGAGAAACGTCTCGCGAACGGGCGGCGGCGATGGAGTCCTGTTCGGAGCAAGCATCTGGTGTCTCCTGGCATTCCCTTTGCTCATCACCTAGTGCGAAATGCTCGCTTTCTCACGATCTCACACGTTCTTAAGCTGGGCGCGCTCCGCAAAAGCGGGGTGTCGATCCCAACTTCATGGAACAAAAATATGAGCTTACGCGCTGTGAACCTTATTGCGCCACTGGTCGCGCTCACCACCTGCGGTGCTGTTTTCGGTCAGGACGTCACCGTCGTGAAGATCGGCCACGTCGCGCCGACCTCGGGGCCCCAGGCTCATTGGGGCAAGGACACAGAAAATGGTGTTCGAATGGCGATCGATGATCTGAATGCACAGAACATTCTCATCGCCGGTAAGCGCATCCAGCTACAGCTCGTAGCCGAAGACGATGGCGCTGACCCAAAGCAGGCAACCGCCGTCGCGCAGAAGCTATGCGATTCGAAAGTGGCAGGTGTAGTTGGTCATCTCAATTCTGGTACCACGATTCCAGCGACGCGGGTATACAACGACTGCGGACTTCCCAACATTACGGGAGCCGCCAGCAATCCCGACGTGACTAAACAGGGCTACAAGACCACGTTTCGCCTCATTGCGAATGACAATGCGCTAGGAGCCAGTTTGGCGGTCTACGCTGCAGAGCAGCTCAAGCTCAAGAAAGTAGCAGTGATTGATGACCGCACAGCGTATGGCCAAGGCGTGGCCGAGATCTTCCGCAGCACGGCGACAAAGCGTGGCGTAACGATAGTTGATCGCCAGTTTACGACTGACAAGGCCACCGACTTCATGGCCATCCTGACGTCGATCAAGTCCAAAGGTGCAGACGGCATTTTTTTTGGTGGTATG
>Ga0160430_100529_pt1 | contig 20743 bp, 19 predicted proteins | sample HID1971I_E0MG_FD_108274 | JGI IMG/M metagenome (GOLD analysis project Ga0160430, IMG submission 108274) | Enriched millipede-associated microbial communities from UW Madison campus, WI, USA - HID1971I_E0 MG | ecosystem: Host-associated > Arthropoda: Insects > Digestive system > Unclassified ...
TCGCCGTCCGTTGGAAGCGCATCACGGCGATTCCCGCCCTCTGGAGTTGAAACAAATGATTCTCTCGCGAACCGTCTTCAAGCTTGCCGCCGCAGGCCTCGTTGCCGCTGGCGCCCTGACCGTCGCCGCAACGGCCAACGCCGACACCAGCTGGTCCGTCGGCATCAACGTCCCCGGCGTGGTCGTGAACGAGCCGGCCCCCGTCTACACCTATCCGGCGCCGACCTACTACCAGGCTCCGCGCCCGGTCTACTCCGTTCCGCCGCCCGTCTACTACGAGCCGGCCGCGCGCTGGGAGGAACGTCGCGCCGAACGCTGGGAAGAGCGCCGTGCCGAGCGTCGCGAATGGCGCCGCCGCCAGTGGGAGCGCGAGCAGTACCACCGCTACTACGAGAATCGCGACTGAGGTCGGCGGCCTCGCGTGCAGGGCCGCCTCCTCCGCACCTGCGCTTCAGCCCTGCGCGGGCAATGGCTTCGTGAGCGCTGCGGGCGCGACCTGTCGACCGACCAGCCCGCCCACCGCCAGCAGCGCGAGCACGTAGGGCAAGGCGATCAGCAGGGCGCTGGGCACCTCGATGCCCATCGCAGGAAGCTGGAACTGCAGCGCAGTGGCGGCTCCGAAGAGACAGCAGGCCATCACGGTCCGGCCGAGGCGCCAGTTGCCGAAGATCACCGCCGCGATCGCCAGGTAGCCGGCGCCGCCGGTCATGCCTTCCGTGAAGGTGTGGATGTCACCGATCGACAGGAAGCAGCCCGCCAGCGCGGACATGAAGCCGGTGAACAGCACAGCGCCGTACCGGATGCGGCTCACCTTCAACCCCGAATGGCTCGCCGCCTGCGGCGACGTGCCCGCGGCATGGATCGCCAGGCCGAGCGCAGTGGCGCGCATCACCCAGCCCACCAACACGATCAGCACGATGGCGGCATAGAGAAGCCATGCCTGCCGGAAGACCTGCTCGCCCAGGTGCGGAATCTCCGACAGGCCGGGTGGCGCCCACTTGTCCAGGCCCGGGATCTCGGCGCGCGAGCGGCTGCCGAAGATCGCCCGGTAACCCAGGGTGGTCGCGCCGAGCACCAGGATGTTGATGCCGATGCCGGTGACGATCTGGTTGGCGCGCAGCGTGATGCTCAGAAAGGCTTGCAGCCACGCGATGGGCAGCACGCACAGCACGCCGCAGAGCAGGCCGAGCAACGGCGAGCCGGTGGCCCATGATGCGGTGGCGCCTGCAAAGGCGCCGGCCAGCATGAGGCCCTCCACGCTCATGTTGAGCACGCCGGCCCGTTCGCTCACGAGCTCGCCGGTGGCGGCGAGCAGCAACGGTGCGGCGAGCCGGATGCTCGAGCCGACGAAGACGGCGGCCAGTTCGGGATCGATCATTTGCGTCGCGCCTCCATGCGCTGGATGCCGATGGCTGCCCCGGCGAGCGTCACGATGATGAGACCCTGGATCACCACGACCAGGGCGGTAGGCACTTGCGCCACCATTTCCATGTTGATCCCGCCCGAACGCAGGAAGCCGAAGAGCAGCGAGCCCCCAACCACGCCGGTCGCGCTGCCGCGTGCGAGCAGGCCCACCACCAGGCCGTCGAAGCCGTAGCCCGACGAGAAACCGGCCTTGAGCGTGTACTGCTCGCCCTGCAGCATGAAGGCGCCTGCAAGTCCGCCGAAGGCGCCGGCTGCGCAGAGCGCGCCGATGGCGAGGCGGTCGATGGGCATGCCGGCGCGGCGAGCCGCGCGCGGGTTCAGGCCGGTTGCGCGCAGCTGCAGTCCCGTCACCGTGCGGTTGAGCAGCAGCGCCACCGCCACGGCCAGCACCACCCCGATCAGGAGACCGACGTGCAGCGGCGTACCCGCATCGCCGGTGAGTAGCGGCAGCTGGGTCGCCACCGGAATCTCCAGCGACTCGGGCAGCGTCGCGCTGCTCGTCATCGGCCGGCGCAGCAGGTGCTCGGACTGCACGCTGCCATACACCATCCAAATGGCGATGAAGGAAAGCAGCAATGTCGCGATGACCTCGTTGGTGCCCATTTTGACGCGAAGGACGCCGGCGATGCCGCCCCAGAAAGCGCCCGCCGCGCAGGCGCCCAGCATCGGAACGATGAAGGCCAGCCCCCAAGGCAGTTGCGCCACTGGTGGCCACAGCGCGAGCGCCGTGGCCGTGATGCCGCCGACGGCAATCTGCCCTTCTCCGCCCACGTTCGTGAGGTTCGCGCGCTCGGCCAGGATGAAACCCAGGCCGACCAGCATGAGCACCAGCGCACGGTTGATCGAGGCAGCCAGCGCATAGGACGAGCCCCAGGCGCCGTCCGCGAACGCGGCGACCGCATCGCCCACCGGCACGCCGAGCGCGGCGATCAGCAAGGCACCGACGCCAAAGGCCAGCAGCACCGCGGCTGCCGAGACCTGCAGCGCAGGGGTCGGCCTGAGCCGCGACCAGGCAAGTACAGGACCGCTCATGGGGCGACCTCCTTTGCAACATCTTCCTTGTCACGGTGCCCGGCCATCCAGGCACCGATGCGCGCGCGGTCCGCGCCCGCCGTGGGGCATGTGCCCATCACCCGGCCCCGGTAGAGCACCAGCACGCGGTCGGCGACGCTCAGCAGTTCGTCGAGCTCCGACGAGATGAGCAGCACGCCGACCCCGCGGTCCGCGGCGGCCCGGATGTGGCCGTAGACGGCCTCGACAGCGCCGACATCCAGGCCGCGCGTGGGCTGCGCCGCCAGCAGGAAGCGCAGGCCCTCGAGCGTGAGCTCGCGCGCGAGCACCGCCTTCTGCTGGTTGCCGCCCGAAAGGCCTCCGAACGGCACGTCGGGACTGGCGGCGCGCACGTCATAGCGCTGCATGAGGTCGAGCGCCTCGCGGAGCATGGCCGCGCGGTCGAGGAGGCCGAAGCGCCGGAACCGGTCCAGGCGGTCGAGCATGATGTTCTCTGCGACGTTCATGCCTGTCACGCAGGCCAGCGCATGCCGGTCTTCGGGCACCACGCCGCAGCCCGCGGCGCTGAGCTGGCGCGGCGTGGCGCGCGTCATGTCCTCGCCGCAGACGAAATAGCGCCCCTCGGTGGGACGCAGCATTCCCGAAAGCACCGCGCCCAGCTCGCTCTGGCCATTGCCCTCGACGCCGGCGATGGCCACGATCTCGCCCGGCTCCACCACCAGGGTGAAGTTGTCCAGGCGCACCACGCCATCGACGTCGCGCACGGTGAGGCCGTCGGCCAGCAGCGCTGCCTCGCGCGTCGGGCTGCCCGGTGCCGGCCGGGACGCACGAGACGCCCGTACCGGCGCAGCGGCAGGCGCCTGCAGGTCGCGCTGGATCATCGCGCGCACCAGCGCGTCGATATCCTGTGCGGGCGCGTCCGAGCGCGCCACCACGCGACCGCCGCGCAGGACGGTCGCACGCCGCGCAACGCGCTGGATCTCGGCCAGCTTGTGGGTGACCAGCACCACGCCGCAGCCCTGCTGCGCCACGCGCGTACACACCGAGAGCAATGCCTCGATCTCCTGCGGCAGCAACACGGCGGTGGGTTCGTCGAGCACCAGCAGGCGCGGCTCGCGCACCAGGCACTTCACGATTTCCACGCGCTGGCGCTCGCCCACCGACAGGTCCTGCACCTTCGCATGCGGATCGAGCGCGAGCCCGTAGCGCTCCCGCATCGCGGCGATACGCGCCGCGCCGGCCTTGCGGTCGAGGACGCCGCGCACCTGGCCGAGCAGCAGGTTGTCGAGCACCGTCATGTCGGGCACGAGGCTGAAGTGCTGGTGGACCATCGCGATGCCGTGCGAAAGGGCATCCGCCGGCGAGCGCGGGCGAAACGCCTCGCCGGCCAGCGTCATCTGGCCCGCGTCCGCGGCGTGCACGCCGAAGACGAGATTGCACAGCGTGGACTTGCCGGCGCCGTTCTCGCCCAGCAGGCAGTGGACCTCGCCGGGATGGAGCGCCAGCGAGACGTCCTGCAGCGCCTGCAGCGCGCCGAAGCGCTTGGACAGCCCCTCCAGCTTCAGCAGCGGCGCGGCGGCCGGCGTTGCGGCGAACCCCGGGCCGCCGTCGCTGATGCCCTCACCGAGGCCGATGGCGTGGCGCTCGCGCATCAGCCCTCCAGCACCTTGATCTTGCCGGACAGGATGTCCTTCTTGATCTGCTCGAGCTTGGCCTTCTGTTCGTCGGTCGCCCCGCAGATGACCATGTCCGATGCGTTCGGCCCCATGGCCAGTCCGAAGGGCTTGTAGCCGGCCTTCCAGGTACCGCCGACGGCCTCCTTGATGGCGTACTGCACCTGATAGCCGACGCCGGTGATGCTGTAGGCGGGATAGAGCGGATCGGTGCCGCAGCGGTTGGTGTAGCTGCCGATGATCTTCGTGCCCTTCTCCTTGGCCGCCTGCTCCATGCCGCGCAGGCCGAGGTTCAGGATGTGATAGTGCACGTCGGCGCCCTGCGCGATGGCCGCCAGCGTGGCTTCCTTGGCCTTGGCCACGTTGTCGAAGTCGCCGGTGTAGTTCTCGAAGTACTTGATGCCGGGCTTGATGTACTTGGCGCCGTTGCCGAACTCCTTGCCGGCGTTGACGATGGAAGGGATCTCCATGCCGCCCACGTAGCTCACGGCCCCGCTCTTCGAGAGCATCGCGGCGGCGGCGCCCGCGACGAAGGCGATCTCGGCCTGCTTCACGTCGTAGCCGGCCACGTTGGCCGTCTCCTCGGCCTTGTTGCCGCCGACGATCGAAAAGTGCGTCTTGGGGAAGCGCTTGGCCACCTTGAGCACGGCGGCCTGCGTCTGGCCGCCGACGCCGATCACGAGCGCGTTCTTGCTGGCCAGGTTGGTCAGCGCCTGCTCCATGTCGGCGTAGTTGATGTTCTCGATCATCTGCACCTTGATCCTGGCGCCGTACTCCTTCTGCGCGGCCACAAGGCCGTCGTAACCGGACTCCATCCATCCCTTGTCCGACTTGGACCCGGGAATGAGGATGCCGACCGCGATCGGATCGGCGGCCGAGGCCGGCAGGCTCAGCAAGAGGGCGGTGAAGGCGCTGACGCCTGCGAGGACGGCGGCGCGGCGGGAGGGAGACGGAATCTGCATGGCATGCCTTTCGCTAGTTGGAGAGTTAAGTAACTAATCAATTACTTACCGACAACGCATCGCAATAACAGTGCCAGTGAATTCGCCGACTTTTTGCCGCATATCGGTGCGGCGACCGCAACGAATGCACCAGCCTGCGGCGATGCGCCCTTCGCCCGCACACCACCGGAGCCTTTGATGAAACGCCACCCTTATCTTCCCGATGCCCGGCCCGACGGCGCCCTGGGCCTGGGCCAGCAGTACTACTGGGTCGCCAGCGAGCGCGAGGTCGATATGTCCGTGGAGCCGCCCGCGCCGCTGCGCGCCCGGGTGCAGGCGCAGCCGCAGAACGTGGTGCTCGACCTGCGCCGCACGGCCATCGTCATCATCGATCTGCAGAACGACTTCTGCACCGAGGGCGGATGGGTCGACCACATCGGCGGCAACTATGCGGCGGACCGCACGCCGATCGCCCCGCTGCAGAAGCTGCTGCCCGGGCTGCGCCGCGCCGGCGTGCCGGTCGTCTGGGTCAACTGGGGCAACCGCCCGGACCTGGCCAACATGCCGCCCAACCAGATCCATCTGTACAAGAACAGCGGCACGGGCGTCGGCCTGGGCGACCCGCTGCCCGGCGGCAAGGGCCACGTGCTGCAGAAGGACTCGTGGGCCGCGGCCATCGTGGACGAGCTCGCACCGCACGAAGGCGACTTTCTGGTCGACAAGCACCGCATCAGCGGCTTCTGGGACACGCCGCTGGACAGCATCCTGCGCAACCTCGGGGTGCGCAGCATCCTCTTCGCGGGCTGCAACACCGACCAGTGCGTGCTGCACACGCTCACCGACGCCAACTTCCTGGGCTACGGCTGCGTGATGCTGAGCGACTGCTGCGCCACGAGCTCGCCGGACTTCTGCACCGAGGCGACGATCTGGAACGTCAAGAAGTGCTTCGGCTTCGTGACCGACTCGGCCGCCGTGCTCGCGGCGCTGCCCGCCTGATGCACACGGAGACCGCGCACGGCTCGGGCGGCTGGATGCCCGGCCCCCGCTGCGAGCGGCCCGCCACCGGCGTCGGCGCGCTGAACGGGGTGCGCCTGGGCGTGAAGGACCTCATCGACATCGCAGGTGCCCTCACCGGCGGCGGTAACCCGGACTGGGCCACCAGCCACGCGCCGGCCGTGCACGACGCGCCCTGCGTGGCCGCGCTGCGTGGCGCAGGCGCGCGGGTCGTCGGCAAGACGATCAGCGACGAACTCGCCTTCAGCCTGGAGGGCGAGAACGCCCACTACGGCGCGCCGCGCCATCCGAGCGACCCCGATCGGCTGCCCGGGGGGTCGTCCAGCGGCAGCGCCGCTGCGGTCGCATGGGCGGAGGTCGACCTGGCGCTGGGCACCGACACGGGCGGCTCGGTGCGCGTACCGGCGGCGTTCTGCGGGGTCGCCGCGATGCGGCCCACGCACGGCCGGATCCCGCTCGACGGGGTCCTGCCCTTCGCACCGAGCTACGACACGGTGGGGTGGTTCGCGCGCGATGCCGACCTGCTGCGCCGCGCCGGGCATGCGCTGCTCGGCACCGAAGCCCGCATCGGCAGCGACCGGCCCGCGCCGCCTCTGCGCCTGTGCGTGGCCACGGACGCGCTGGCGCTGGCGGAGCCCGCGGTGCGCGAGGCGCTGGCCGCGTGGGCCCGCCTGATGCGCATCGACAGCGAGCGCAGCGCCTATGGCGGCAGCGACTGGCGCCACTGGTTCGAAGCCTATGCCGTGCTTCAGGGCCTGGAGATTCAGGCCCACGTCGGCCCGTGGATCCGGCGACAGCGGCCGCGCTTCGGCGCCGCCATCGCGCCGCGCTTCGAGGCGGCGCTGGCGCTCGATGCCGCACAGGGAACGCGCTGGAGCGACTGGCGCGCGCAGGCCGCCGCGCGGCTGGCGCAGAGGATGGGCCCCGACGAGGCGTGGCTGATTCCCGCCGCACCCTGCTTCGCGCTGTCGCGCCGGGCCGATGCGGCTCAGCGCGGCGCCTTCTACAAGCGCGCACTGGCGCTCGGCGCGGTGGCCGGCCATGCGGGCCTGCCGCAGGTGGTGTTTCCGCTACCGGCTGCCGAGGGCCTGCCGCCTTACGCATCCTTCATCTCGGCCAGGGGCAATGACGAACGGCTGCTTGAACTTGCCGCGACACTAGCGCCTGCATTCCCATCCACACGATGAGCAAACTTTCCCCACGGCGGGCACCGGCCCAGGAGACGATCGCGCGGCGCGACGCCACACTCACGCGCGCGAAGCTCCTGAAAGCGGCGATCGACGAGTTCTCGAACGAGGGCTACAGCGGCGCGCGCACCGAACGCATCGCACGACTCGCCGGCACGAACATCCGCATGCTGTACCACTACTTCGGGAGCAAGGACGACCTGTACGTCGCCGTGCTCGAGGCGGTGATGGCCGACCTGCGGCACGAAGAACTCCGGCTGGACCCGGAGGCCGAGGAGCCGCTGACCGGCCTGCTGCACATCGCCGATTTCGTGGACCACCACTTCGCGACGCACCCGCGGCTGCGCAAGCTGCTGGCCTTCGAGAACCTCAACGAGGCGCGGCACCTCGCGCGCTCGAACCGGATCCCGGAGATGTCATCGCCGGTGATCGCGCTGATCCGCCGCCTGCTGGTGCGCGGGGTGGCGGCAGGCGTCGTGCGCAGCGGCATCGATGCGCTGCACCTGTACGTGGCGATGGTGAGCCTGTCGTACTACGGCCGCGCCCATGCGTTCACGCTGTCACGCATCTTCAACAAGGACCTGCAGGCCGCGGCCTGGCAGAAGGCGCACCAGAAGATGACCCGCCAGATGGTGGCAGCCTTCCTGACGCAGGCGCCATGAACGAACTTCCGCATGACTGCTTCCATGTCCGCTGAGCCCACGCACCATCCCGCCGCACCTGCTTCGGCCACCTCCCGGCGAGGCATGGTGACGAGCCCCCATCCGCTGGCCAGTGCGGCGGGCCTGGAGGTGCTGGCCGATGGCGGCAATGCGATCGAGGCCGCCATCGCCATGGCGGCCGTACTGTGCGTCGTGTGCCCGCACTTCACCGGGCTCGGAGGCGACGGTTTCTGGCTCATCGCGCAGCCCGGCGCGCCCGTGCGCGGCATCTCCGGCGTGGGGCAGGCCGCCGCAGCGCTCCCGCCGCTGTCGGGACCAGTCCCGCTGCGCGGCGGCGCGTCGGCATTGACCACGGCCGCGGCGGTGGACAGCTGGGCCCGGGCCTTCGACATCTCGGCGCGCAACTGGCAGGGCCGCCAGCGCTGGGCGTCACTGCTGTCTCGCGCGATCGAACATGCGCAGGAGGGCTTTGCCGTGTCGGCCTCGCAGCGCTTCTGGCACGAGATGCGGGCCGCGGAGGCGCAGCACTGGCACGGCTTCGACGCGGCGTTTCCCGTGGGGCCTTCGCACCAGCACCAGCGCCAGCCCGGGCTGGCGCACACGCTGTCGCGGCTCGCGGCGCACGGCCCGCGCGAGTTCTACGAAGGCGAAGTCGCGCACCGCCTCGCGGCCGGCCTGCAGGCCGCGGGTTCGCCGCTCACGCTGGACGACATGCGCGGCACCCGCGCCCGGGAAGTGACGCCGCTGGCCGTGCCCTACCGCGGCGGCACGCTGCTGAGCCTGCCGCCGCCGACACAGGGCTTCGCCACGCTGGAAGCCATGGGCATCCTCGGCGAGCAGGATTTCTCCGGCATCGCCGAAGGCAGCGCCGAGCACTTCCACCGGATGGTCGAGGCGATCAAGCTGGCCTTCGTCGACCGCGACCGCTTCCTGGCCGACCCCGATTTCACCGAGGTGCCCGTGCAGCGGCTGCTCGACGCCGCCTACATCCAACAGCAGGCGGCGCGGGCGCAGGCCGGCGCACGGGCGATGCCCTGGCCCCAGCGATTCCGCCACGGCGACACCGTGTTCTTCGCGGCCGCGGACGCCTCCGGGCGCGGTGCGGGCGTGCTCCAGAGCATCTACTACGACTGGGGCAGCGGTGTCGTGGCCGGCGACACCGGTGTGCTGTGGCACAACCGCGGCGCGGCCTTCCACCACGATGCGAACCATCCCAACGGGCTGCGCGGCGGCAAGCGGCCCTTCCATACGCTGAACCCCGTCGCTTTCATGCGCGACGGTCGGCCCGAGCTGCTGCTGGGCACGCAGGGCGCGGACGGGCAGCCGCAGACCCTGGTGGCGCTGCTCACCCGGCTGATCGACTTCGGCCTGGACCCCGCGCAGGCACTGGCAAGGCCGCGCTTCCTGCTCGGACGGACCTTCTCCGACAGCCGCGACAGCCTGAAGCTGGAGCAGGACGTGGGGCCCGAGGTGTTGGCATCGTTGACCGCGCGCGGCCACGAGGTCGCGCCCATCGCCGCGCACAGTCCACTGGCAGGGCTGCCCGGCGTGATCCGCTTCGAAGCGGACGGCAGCCTGGCGGGCGCGCACGACCCTCGCGGTGATGGGGTCGCACTGGGTCTTTGAATGCCGGTCTGCCGGCAGCCCGGCCCTCAGGCCTTCTTCGCCCAGGCGCTGCACCACCCCCTGGCGTTGACCTGCTTGCCGGAGAACAGCGCGCGGCTGCTCTTCGGGTCGGTCGGCTTCGATTGCCACAGTGCGCAGCCGTTGCACAGCTGGGCGTCGTCGTGCTTCGGGGATTTCTTCGTAGCGGCCCTGGCCGAATCTGCGACGTAGCCGAGCGCCACGGCTTGCGGCTCTTTCTCGTTGAGCTGGGCCTGCGTGAACGCATCGGAGGCGCAGGCGGCAGCGCCCGTCGCGGCGAGGGTCAGGGTGAAGATGCGGCGGCTGAATGTCATCGCAAGCCGCCTGCAACACCGATCAACAACAACGCCCGGTCGCGCGCCGCGTTCAACGGGCTTCTGTCGGTTGACCAGAACCAACATCTCCAGAAGGTCTGCCTTCACTAGCGCCTTCGCGCGACGCGGTACCACGCCGAAGGTGCGCCGGATGCCCTTCATGGTGCGCTTGATCCGCCAGTCCATGACGGGCATCTCAGTCCCCGCTCAGTGTGTGCCTGATGAATGGCAAATCAACAGCTGACCTCCACTGCCGGTCGGCTGCCCAAAAACAGCAACATCCGATTGGCTCGCCATCGAAGAGCAGGATGATCGAGGCTTGGCACTGGTACGCAGAGCCGGGATGTTCGTGGGTGGCGAATTGGCCGCGCGACGCACGGTTGTGAAAATCAGCTTGGTGCAGTCAGCAAGCATGCACAGCCGCGAGCCTTAGGTCTACCTGTGCGATGTTCTGCAGCGGCTGCCGACGCAACGGGCTCCAGCAGCCTGCGTAATGTTGAGTCAATGCGCCTGCCTAGCATGAGGCCGACGCGTATCTCTGCCGGCCTTGGAGTTCTGCACCTCACGATTTGCCGCGCCACGCCGTGCCCTCTCCGTCGCTTCGCAGACTCCGCCACCCATCGATACTCCCTGGACTTGTCATGCCACCTCTCTCACCATCGCAAACAGGTCGACCGCGCCCAAGGCAAGGTTGATCCCCGCCGCCACTCGTCGGCTCGAACTCATCGAGGCCCTGCGTGGCTTCGCGCTGTTCGGCGTGCTGCTGGTGAACCTGCGCAGTTTCTCGCTCTTCGAATTCATGGGCAGCGCCGACGGCGCCCTGCTGCCGACGGCCGAGCGCCGCGATGGACCGTTTTCTCGCGCGTTGCAGCCGATGCGGCTCCTGCCCCGCAGACTCCTAGGCATTGCCCGCGGCGTTGCACGCCCGCCACCGGGATGCGGTACAGCCGAAGGACTGCTGGAACCAGCGGCTGAAAGTACTGAGGCTCTCGAAGCCGGTCTCGTCCGCGATCATCGACAGCGGTGAGTCGGAGCCGGCCAGGGCGCGGCAGGCGACCTCCATCCGGATGCGTTGCAGGATGCCGGAGAACGTCTCCCCATCGTTCGCCAGCCTGCGGCTCAAGGTCCGGCGATCGATCTGGAAGTAGTCGGCCACGGACTGCGAATCGCAGTTCCCATCGTCGAGCAGGGTTCGCAGCAGGCGCTCGACCCGCGTCGAGAATCCGCCCGGCGAGCGCTTGATCAAAGGCTCGAGCTGCTGCAGCGCGAGCTTTCGCAGGAAGGGCGCCGACGTGACGGGCCGCCGTTGCAACACGCTTCGGTTGAGCACCAATCCGGATATGAGCTGCCTGAACTGGACCGGGCATTTGAAGAAGCGCTCGACCGTCGGCATTCTTTGAGGCTTGGCGAACGAAAAGGAGACCAGGTCCGGCTGAAAGGCCTCCCCGATCAGCCATCGAATCTGCATGGTGATTCCCACTAGGCAGAACTGGGTGGCCTGGAAGGACTCCTCCCTGGTCCGGGCCTGGAGCTCCGTGACGATCAGCGGCGACTGGAATCGCTGGTCCAACTGGATCAGCGTTCCGTCGGCATGCAAGGCAAGGTGCGTGGTGTAGAAATGGATGGCCTCCTCCACCGTTTCCGCCTCGCGCATCAGCAGGCTGACCGCCCCCAGGTTGGGCACGCCGCGCTCGATGGCGGCGCGCATGCCGAAGTCGGGACAATTCCCCAGTCGAGCCGACTCGGACAGCAGACGCCAGAAGGAATCCAGCGAGATCTGCGTCTCGAGATCGTCCATGCAGGAAGGGTCCAACCCCACGCGGCACAGCATCCGTTCGGGATCGAGCCCCGCCGCGCGAGCCGCCTCGAAGTAACCGATGAGCGTCGCGCTTCGGATCGATCTGGGTGCTGGCTTCCCTCTCATGGGCTGCGATCTCCAATGGGCATGGGCAGAAGGCTCGTGCGTGCCTACTTCAGCGTCTCGAATGCGGTTTCCCTGATCGCGATCGTGAAGAGGGCCGAAAGGATCGCTCCGAAGATCAGGTAGTAGACCGGTGCGATCGGGTTCTGGAACGTCTGGATCAACCACACCGCGATGAATGGCGCGAAGCCGCCGAACACCGAAGCGGTCAACCCGTAGCCTATGCTCATCCAAGTCGTCCGGTTGCGCGTGGGAAACATCTCCACGATGGTCGTGGGCTGTACCCCATAGATCGACGCGAGGATGATCGCAAAAATGCACTGGACCAGGACGACGTCCTTCAAGGTCGCCGATTCGAGTGCGAGAAGATGGCCGAAGGCCGGGTAGGCCACCAGAAGAACGGCCGCGCACGAGAACAGCAGCACCTTCTTCCTGCCGATCAAGTCTGAGAGAAGACCGAAGCAGGGCGTGAGCACGAAAACGCAGACGAGGCCGACGGTGTTCGCCCACAGCGCATCGGCCATGGACAGCTTCAGGTTCGTCGTGACCCATGTCGGCATGTACAGCAACATCACATAGAAGCTGATGTTGGAGAGCACGGAGACACCACCGGCCTTGATCGCCAGCTTGCAACCTTCCTTGTCCTCGAGCATGGGAATGGGCGCCACGCGTTCAGCCACGGCCTTCTCGAACGCCGGTGTTTCGGCCACCGCGCGCCGCATCCACAGAGCGACGGGCCCGATCAGGCAACCGATGACGAAGGGCACTCGCCAGCCCCAATCCGCCATCTCCTGCGCGCTCAGCACCGAGTTGACGAGCGCAGCCACGCCCGACCCCAGCAGGAACCCGCCGATCACGCCGAACACATGCAGGCTGCCGAACAGCCCCCGCCGGCGCTCTGGCGACCATTCGACGATGTAGCTGACCGATCCACCCCACTCTCCACCGGCCGAGAAGCCCTGCAGCAGGCGCGCGACCACGAGCAGGGCCGGAGCAATGACCCCCGCCGTCGCGTAGGTCGGCAGGATCGCGAGCAGCAGCGTGCCTGCAGTCATCAGGTACATCGTGAGCAGCAAGGCGCTCCTTCGGCCACGCACATCGCCGATGCGGCCGATCACGAGGCTGCCGAGGGGACGTGCCAGAAAGCCGACGCCAAACACCGCGAACGAACTCAACAGCGCCGTTGCGGGCGCCGAGGTCGGAAAGAAGTTCTTGGCGATGTAGGCCGCGATGAAAGCGTAGACGGCGAAGTCATACCACTCGAGAACGTTTCCCATCAGCGGCGCGGCCACTGCTCTGAACCTCGCCAGCCTGGAGCGGGGCCCTTTCGCGGGAAGCGAATGCCCTGGCGCGGCAACTGCAATGAAGGGGGGCGTGGACATCTTGTCTTTCCGCCAGAATGAATCTGGTCATGCTTGTGGTGGGTCGGGACGAGCGCCTCTCGCAAGGCGGTCGCCGTCTCTTGTCTCGACATCGAAGCGACCGATCGGCCGATCGACAGCAGCGAGATTGCTCGCTTTGCCAGCTTTCGATTGACCTTTTGGGGCGTCGATTTTGCTGAATGGGGCATGTTCGTAGAACCTTAGATCGGCGGCGCCGTGCGATCGCATGCCGCATGCGCCGCCATCGCCAGCGAGATCGGCTCGTTGTCGGCGAAGAAGAAGCGCCACGCCCCAAAGCGCACATTCGCCGCCTCAAATGGCCAAGCACCGCCGGTGCGACTGGCTACCTTCCGTGTATCCCCCAGCAGCGTCACACGCAAAGGAAGCAGACATGCCGATCGATCAGGAAAAGATGCAGCCATGGCAATGGCCGGAAGAGGAATGGCGCCGCCGCGTCAATCGCGTGCGCGCCGGTCGGCGCCTTCGCCCCCGCTCATGGAAGGACGGTGCCAGGTTCGCCGTGGCGCTGGCATTCGATTCCGATCACGAGACCAACGAACTGCGCGACGGCGCCAAGTCGGTCAACCGCCTGGCGTGGGGCCAGTATGGCAATCGTGTCGGCGTGCCGCGCATCCTGTCGATGCTCGAACGGCATGGCGTCCCCGCGAGCTTCTATGTGCCGGCCGTCAGCGCGCTCCTCTATCCGGACGAACAGCGAACCATCGTGAAAGCGGGACACGAAATCGGTGTGCACGGCTGGATTCACGAACTCAATTCCGGCCTTGCCTTGCCGGACGAGCGCGACCTGATTTCGCGCTCGCTCGATGCCCTCGAGGGCATCACGGGCGTTCGGCCCACGGGCTACCGCTCGCCGTCGGGAGACTTCTCCCCGAACACGCTGCAGTTGCTGCGCGAGCTCGGGTTCGCCTACGACTCGTCGATGGCCGCGGATGACGATTGCTACGAACTCATGATGGACGGCGAACCGACCGGCCTGGTCGAGCTGCCGTTCGATTGGGTGCGCGACGACGCGGTCTACTTTCTGATGCACCGCTTCCAGGGCCTGCGTCCGTATACCCCGCCCTCGGATGTCTTCGACATCTTCAGGTGTGAACTCGAGGGAGCGCACGCCGAAGGCGGCCTCTTCGAACTCACCATGCACCCGCACGTGATCACCAACCGTTCCCGGCTCTGGATCGTGGAAGAGATCATTAAGCATGCCAGGACACTTCCCGGCGGCGTGTGGTTCGCCCGGCATGACGAGATCGCGCGCTTCGCGTTGGAACACACCGGCACGGAGGCCGAATGACAACCGCCGAATCCGATCCCGCACGGCGCGGCGTGGCCCGGCTCTTCTGCACCGAGTCCGGCACAGGCTCGAATGTCCTGCTCCTGCACGGATGGACTTGCGACTCCCACGACTGGAGCTGGCAATTGCCCGCGCTCGAAGCCCGGCATCGGGTCGTCGCCGTGGACCTGCGGGGACACGGCCGGTCCGACGTACCGGCCTCCGGTGGCTACAGCCCCGACCACTACCTGAGCGACCTGGAATCCTTGATCGCCACGCGCCATGCCGGCCAGACCTTCGTGGTCATCGGCCACTCGATGGGCGCGCAGATCGCGGCGCGGCTTGCCGCGAAGAGACCCGACCTGGTCACCGCCGTGGTGTCCGTCGATGGCGCGCTCGGTTTCTCGCCGGAAGCGGCGTCCTTCTTCCTGAAGACGGCCGAAGCACTGGAGGCTGGAGATCCCGCGACTGTCGTGCCTGCTCTCTTCGAAGCAGCCTACCAACCGTCGACCGCGCCCGCGTTCAGGCGATGGCACGCCAGACGGGTGCAAGGAATGGCCGCGCATGTCATCCGGGAGTCGTTCGCGCCGCTCTTCTTCGGCGCGGGCCAGGTCGGCGCGGGCGATGCGAGCGAAATCTTTCTGCGCGGTATCCGACAGCCTTTCTTTCACCTCTGCCGAGACCCCGAGCAGGGACCGCGCATGAGCTCGTGGTTCTCGAACTCCAGGTCCAGGGTCGAGACCTGGCCGGAGGTCGGCCACTGGATCATGCAGGACCGCCCGGACGCCTTGAACGCCGCAATCACCGACTGGATCGCCGCGCTCTAGCGTCCTCTCGCCGCGACAGGCGGGTGCCTCGCCATCTTTTCCCTTGTCCCCCTTCCCTACGGAACCCTCTCGTGAGTCATCTTTTTTCTCCTTGGCAGATCGGACAGCTCGATCTGGACAACCGGGTCGTCATCGCGCCCATGGCCCAGTACGCGGCCAGGGATGGCAGCGCTGGCGACTGGCATGCGCTGCATCTGGGCCGGCTCGCGCTCGCGGGCGCGGGCCTCCTGATACTGGAAGCCACCGCGGTGCTGCCGGAGGGCCGCGTCACCCCGGCGGACCTTGGCCTCTACTGCGACGACAACGAAGAGGCGCTGGGCCGCGTGCTCAAGATGGCGCGCGCCTATTCGCCGGTCAAGGTCGCCATCCAGCTGGGACATGGCGGGCGCAAGGCGTCGAGCCAGGTGCCCTGGCAAGGCGGTCAACAGATCCGGTCGAACGAGCCCGAGGGCTGGCGCGGCGTGGCGCCGTCGCCCTTGCCGCACGGACCTGAAGAAGAAACTCCGATCGAACTGGACAGCCAGGGCATGGCCCGTGTGATCGACGGCTTCGTCGCGGCGGCCCGGCGCGCGGCTCGTCTCGGCATCGATGGCATCGAGATTCACGCGGCGCATGGCTACCTGCTGCATGAGTACCTGTCCCCGCTGGCGAACCAGCGCACCGATGCGTACGGAGGCAGCCTGGAAAATCGGATGCGCTTCCCGCTCGAAGTCTTCGATGCCGTGCGCGCCGCGTTCCCCGAGGAGCGCCCGGTCTGGGTTCGCGTTTCGGCCACGGACTGGGTCGACGGCGGCTGGAACATCGAATCCACGATTCGATTCGCCCAGGCCCTGAAGGCACGCGGTTGCGCCGCCATTCATGTCTCCACGGGCGGTGTGTCGCCCTTGCAGAAGATCGCCCCCGCCCCGGGCTACCAGGTCGGGTTCGCCGAGAAGATCCGGTCCGAGTCGGGCTTGCCGACCATTGCCGTCGGCCTGATCACCGAGCCCGAACAGGCCGAGGCCATCGTGGCCCAGGGACAGGCCGATGCGGTGGCACTGGGCCGCGGCGTGCTCTACGACCCGCACTGGCCGTGGCATGCGGCGGCCGTCCTCGGCGCCCAAGTCGACGCGCCGCCCCAGTACTGGCGCTCCCAGCCATCGCGCTACAAGGCCCTCTTCCGGGGCGCCCGGATCGGCATGCGCTGACAGGCCGACGCTGCCGCCCCACATCTCCACCTCGACTCGAACCTAACCATGACCCGTCCCTACGCACCCAGAAATCCCGAACTCTTCGACCAAGGGCTCGCCACGCGCCGCGCCGTCCTCGGGGCCGACTATGTCGACACGGCCCTCCAGAACGCCACCGACTTCAACATCGACATGCAGGAGCTGGTCACCCAGTACTGCTGGGGCGATGTCTGGAACCGGCCCGGGCTGGACCGCCGCGCGCGTTCGCTTCTCAACCTCGCGATGATCACGGCGCTCAACAGACCGCACGAACTGCGCCTCCATGTGCGAGGCGCGATCAACAACGGCTTGAGCAGGAGCGAGATCAAGGAAGTCTTCCTGCAAGCGGCCATCTATTGCGGCGTTCCGGCCGCGATCGATTCCTTCCGCGTCGCCGCCGATGTCTTCAAGGAGATGGAAAGCTCGGGGCAGCAGCCATGACGCGCGTCGGATTCATCGGCCTCGGCATGATGGGCACACCGATGGCCCAGCGCCTTCTCGCCGCCGGCTGCTCGTTGACGATCCAGGATGCGAACCCGGCACGAGAAGAGGCCTTGCTCGCGCTACAGCCCGCCGTTCGACGCGCGGCCGGTCCTGGCGATTTCTCCGGATGTTCCTGCATCTTCACGATGCTCCCCGATTCGGAGATCGTCGATCGGGTCGTCCTGGCGTTGCTGCCGCACCTCGTACCGGGGTCGACGGTGGTCGACATGAGTTCCGCCGATCCAGCCCGAACACGGCTTCTCGACGAAAGGCTCAAAGAAGCGCACGTCGATCTGCTCGACGCACCGGTCTCCGGAGGCGTAAAGAAGGCCGCTGTCGGCAAGCTCGCGATCATGGTCGGAGGAGCAGCCGATGTGCTGGCGCGCGTGAAGCCCTTGCTGAAGGCGATGGGCGAAGCCATCACGCACGTGGGCCCGATCGGCGCCGGACATGCCGCCAAGGCGCTGAACAACTACGTGTCGGCCGCCGCGCTCATTGCCACTGCGGAGGCCATCCATGTCGCCGCCGCATTCGGCATCGATCGCAAAGTCCTGGTCGAAGTCCTCGACGCATCGACCGGCAAGAACAATACCACGGAGAACAAGGCTCGCCAGTTCATGCTGAACGGTGCCTTCGACTCGGGATTCTCGCTGGCCTTGCAGGCCAAGGACGTGGCCATCGCGGCATCGCTCGGGCGCCGTATGGAGATGCCGATGCGCCTGGCGGAACAGGTCGACGAGATCACCCGGGCCGCGGCCCGGAGCCTGGGGCCGACCGCGGACCACACCGAGCTCTATCGCCATCTGGGCCAGAGATAGGGGCCGGCCTCATGGGCCTCGGATTCATCCTCTCTTCGGACCACCCGGTCCATCCGTCCTCATCGGGAACTTGAAAGAAAGCCATGCGCGTACTGTCAGCAGGGTTCAAGCACGAAACCAACAGCTTCGCCTCTCACCGTGCCGACTGGCCGGCGTTCGAGCGCGGTGACGCGTTCCCGAAGGCCGTTCGGGGCGAGGCGATGCTGGACATGATTTCCTCGGTGGACGTATCCGCCACCGGTTTCGCGAGCTACGCCAGAAAAATGGGGTGGGAACTCGTTCCAAGCCTGTGGTGCGGGGCGGTTCCGTCGTCGTACGTGACGGACGACGCCTTCGAGAGGATCTGCGATGCCATCACCGCCGATGCGCGCAAGCTCGATTTCGATGCGATCTATCTCGAACTGCACGGGGCAGCCATGTCCGAGAGCTGCGACGACGCGGAAGGCGAACTGCTCGAGCGGCTGCGCACGATCGTCGGACCGTCGATGCCGATCGTCGCGAGCCTCGACCTCCATGCCAACGTCACGCGCGCCATGCTGGCCCATGCGGATGCTTTGGTCGCCTTTCGGACCTATCCGCACATCGACTACGTCAAGACCGGCGAACGCGCCGCGGTCCTGCTCGAGCGATTGCTGCTCGGCGGTGGAAGGGAGCTGCAGGCTTCGAGCCGGCTGCCGTTCCTCATCTCGATCAATGTTCAGGGCACGGCAAGCGAGCCGGCCAGGGGCTGCTACAGGCTGATCGAAGAAGTCGATGCGCGTCTTGGCACGGTCTCCAGTTTCTGCATGGGATTTCCGGCCTCGGACTTCGAGGAATGCGGGCCGGTCCTGTGGTCCCATGGAGCGCGCGCGCAGGAGGCCGTCTCGCTCCTCGTAGATGCGATCGGCGAACCTTCGCAGTGGCGGCTGTCCGCCAGATCGGCGCGCGAGACGGTGGACACGGCATTGACCCGGGCGACGTCGAGCCAACGGGCCATCGTCATCGCGGACACGCAAGACAACCCCGGCGTCGGTGGAACGAGTTCCACGACTGGCGTGCTGCACGCCTTGCTTCAAGCTGGCGCGGGGCGCGCTTTTCCCGAACGGGTGGCGCTGGGCGTGCTCTATGACCCAAAGGCCGCGGCATCCGCGCACCGCGCGGGTGTCGGGAAAACCATCCGATCCACCCTCGGCGAGTCGGTGCAAACGCCCAAGGGTCCCAGCGAACCGCCTGTCGTCGGCGACTTCAAAGTTCTTGCCCTGTCCGACGGCATCACCACCTTCAAGGGCCCGAAGATGACGGGCTTTCAGACCCGTCTCGGTCCCACCGCATGCCTCGAGGTCGATGGCGTCCTGGTCGTCGTCTCCAGTGCCAGGATCGGCGCTCAGGATCGCGAGCTGTTCCGGATGGTTGGTATCGATCCGGAGACCATGAAGATCATCGTCGTCAAGAGCTCGCACCACTTCCGCGCGGATTTCGAGTGTGTCGTGGAGAGCCCCGAAGAAGACATTCTTTTCGCGATCGCACCGGGCATGTTCCCCATCGATCCGGCCGATCTTCCGTGGAAGAAGTTGGCCGCTGCGACCCGGCTTTCTCCCTGAAGATCGATGGCTGCCACACGCTCTCGCCGGCGCCGAAGGATGGATGGTGCTCCCGTGCGAAGGGGCGGCATCCCGCGCCCTGGGTTAACGGCTGGCTATCTGAATGCACTAAAGGCCTTCGAGGCCGCGGCGCCCCACCAGAGCCTTTCGGCGGCCGCCGAAGAGCTCAGCGTCACGCCGGCGGCAGTCTGCCAGTTGGTGCGCAGCCCCGAGTCGTGGCTGGGTGCGCCGCTCTTCATCAGGGCGACCAGCGGCACCGCCCGCTTGGTGCTCACCGATGCCGCCCCGCGCGCGCTGCCCGACATTCGCGAGGGCTTCGACCGCCTGGGCCTGGGCATTGCGCAGCTGATAGACGCGTCGCCGAATCCCACGCTCACCGTGACGGCCAGTCCGGCATTCGCAGCGAAGTGGCTACTGCCGCGCATCGATCAGTTCCAGGGCCGATATCCGGAGACGGATCGACTGCTGGACGCCAACACGCGGACCATCGATTTCCTCGCCGAGCGCATCGGCATCGGCGTGCGCTAGGGAGGGGACGCTGGGCGGGACTTGCAGCTCTCGCCCACCATCGACTGCTTCGATGGAATGGTCGTCAGCTGGACCATTGGGACCAGTCCGGATGCCGAGTTGTTCGACACGATGCTGGATGCAGCCATCGAGACGGTGCCGGACACAGCCGATCGGCCCGTGGTCCACTCCAGCCGAGGAGGCCACCACCGCTAGCCGGGCTGGCTATCAAGAATGAGCGACGCGAAGTTCTCCCGCTTGATGTTTCGCAAGGCATGCTCCCCTGACAACGCAGCTTCCGAAGGCTTCTTCGGTCGGCTCAAGAACGAGCTGTTCTATCCTCAAGACCGGAAGAACGCCACCATTGAGCAATTCATTGAGGCGCTCGACTCGTACGTCCGCTGGTACAACGAGAAGCGGATCAAGATCTTCCTTGGCTCTGTCTGGGCTGCTGCCGGTCTCATAGACACCGACTTAAGCTTTTTGAGCTTTCTCGAACTGTATAGGGCTGGCGTAGCCGAGCGTCGAGTGACGACGCGTCGGGTTGTAGAACCGCTCGATGTAGTCGAACACATCGGCGCGGGCCTGTTCCCTGGACCGGTACACCTTTCTGGCTGTGCGCTCGGTCTTCAATGAACTGAAGAAGCTCTCCATGGCCGAGTTGTCCCAGACCTCGCCCGCGCGGCTCATGCTGCAGGTGATGCCTTGCTCCTTGAGCAGCTCCTGGAAGTGCTCGCTGGTGTATTGGCTTCCTTGGTCGGAGTGATGCAGCAACGCGACCGGCTTGCCCCGGCGCCACACTGCCATCATCAGCGCATCGGCAACGAGCTGCGTGGTCATGCTGTCCTGCATCGACCA
>Ga0160430_100533_pt1 | contig 20415 bp, 19 predicted proteins | sample HID1971I_E0MG_FD_108274 | JGI IMG/M metagenome (GOLD analysis project Ga0160430, IMG submission 108274) | Enriched millipede-associated microbial communities from UW Madison campus, WI, USA - HID1971I_E0 MG | ecosystem: Host-associated > Arthropoda: Insects > Digestive system > Unclassified ...
AGCGGACCTTCGAGATCGCTCACGATCAGGCTGCCGACCGCCGTGTTGAGGCCGAAGTACACGTCGCCCTTGCCGGGGCCCTGGAGCTGCGGGATCGCATCCGGTGGGATCATCCATCCGCCGTCCACCTCGCCGGACTTCAGAGCGTTGACGCGGGCGTTGGGGTCGGTCATGAAGAGGATCTCGACCTCGCCCGCCCGGGCGCGCAGCGCGTCGTCCCAGTAGTCGTCGTACCGCGTCAGCGTCACCGACTCGCCCGGCTTCCAGTCCGTCAGCGCGAACGGCCCCGTGCAATTGACGAGGCCGGTGGAGTTGCCGTAGTCCGCACCCGTGTCGGCCAGAGTCGCCGCCGACTCGACGACTCCCGCAGAGCCGCCCATGGCGAGGTTGAACTGGGAGTCCGGCCGGGTCATCGTGACAGTGACCTGGCGCTCGCCGGTCTGCTCGATCGCAGCGACGTTCTGGTACACCGAGAACCACGACGAGCCGACCTCCGGGTCGAGGTGGCGGCTCATCGAAGTCACGACGTCGGCGGCGGTGAGCGGCGTCCCGTCGTGGAAGGTGACGTCCTCGCGGATCGTGTACACCCAGGTATCCGGCGTCGGGTGCTGGAACGACTCTGCGAGGCCCGGCGACAGGGTGTAGTCGGGGTTGAGGCGCAGCAGCGACTCGCACACGTTCGCGAGCACCTGGTTGTCGGCGTAGTCGAACGCGTAGGCGTAGTCGAGCGAGTACGGCTCGGAATAGCTCACCCACGTGAAGGAGTCGATGTCGCCGGACGGCACTGCCGTCTGGGCGGTGAGCTCCCACTCCGGCGCGGCGGTCGCATCGGGCTCGGCGTCACCCGGGCTGCACGCCGACAGGACGAGCACGCCGACGAGGCCGGCTGCTGCGAGAGCGACGCGTCGACGGACGGATGGTCGACGGGCGATTCGCCGGGTGGGGGTCATGGTGCTCCTCGGGTTCAGACAGCGGTGTCGGGTGGAGAAGGGGCTGGGTGGGAGTGGGCGAGCGAAAGCGTCAGCCGTGGCTCGCGGCGGCGGCGGGCTCGGCGGCGGCGGGCTCGGCGGCGCCGGCCCCGGCGGGCGCAGCGGCCGGCACCGGGCCGGCGGCCGACGACGGGCCGGTGCCGACGTTCGCCGAGTCATCGCGGGCGTAGACCCGCTCGCCGTCGATCCAGGTCGAGGCGACCTGACACGCGGACAGCTCCTCGGCGGGGACGGTGAAGGGGTTGGGCTCGACGACCACCAGGTTCGCGAGGTAGCCGGCGCGCAGGTAGCCGGTGTCGTGGTCGCGGTGGTTCACGTAGGCCGTGCCGGATGTGTACGCGGCGAGCGCGGTCGCGAGATCCAGTCGCTGGTGCGCGCCGCCGAGCGGCGCGGCATCCGACAGCGGGGCGACCCGGTTGACGGCGATGTGCACGCCGGCCAGCGGATCGGCGCTCGAGACGGGCCAGTCACTGCCGCCGGCGAGGCGCACACCGGCGCGCTGCAGATCGCCGAAGGGGTATTGACGGGATGCCGCGGACTCGGCGAGGAACGGCAGGGTCAGCTCGTCCATCTGGTCTTCGTGGCACGCCCACAGCGGCTGCATGTTCGCCACCGCCCCGACTCTTGCGAAGCGCGCCACGTCGGCCTCGTCGATGATCTGGATATGGGCGAGGTGGTGGCGCCCGTCGGTGTCGCCGTTGGCCGCCGCCGCTGCCTCGAGCGCGTCGAGCGTCTCGCGCACGGCTCGATCGCCGAGGGCGTGGAAGTGCAGCTGGAAACCGGCCGCGTCGGCCGCGACCGCGTACTCGGCGAGCTTCTCGGCGGGGATGAACGACAGCCCGCGATTGTCGGTGTCGTGCCCGTGTGCGTCGCGGTACGGCTCGAGCATCGCCGCGGTGTGGTTCTCGGCGACGCCGTCGACCATGAACTTGATGGACGTGAGCGAGAACCGGTCCTCACGACCGAGGTCGGCGATCTCGGCACGCAGACGGATCATGTCGTCGAGCTGCTCGATGCCGTCGGCCCGCTCCCACCACTGCGCTCCCACGACATGTGCCTTGAGGGTGCCGTCGGCGAGCGCCCGCCGGTAGGACGCGAGTCCGCCGGCGATCCCGGGGAAGTCGCCGACGAGCGCGTCCTGCCATCCCGTGATGCCCTGCGCGAGCAGGTCGTGCTGGGCACGCAGCAGACCGGCGTACGCGAGGTCCTCCGAGACGGTGGGCCGAACGCTCGCGAAGAGGTCAGTCGCCCCCTCGTGGAAGGTCCCGGCTGGGAAGCCGTCCGCCTCCCGCTCGATGCGCCCGTCGGCAGGGTCCGCGGTCGCGGCATCCACTCCCGCGAGGCGGATGGCCGCCGTGTTCGCCCAGGAGGAATGGTGGTCGCGGCTGGCGAGCAGCACCGGGCGGTCGGGCACGATGGCGTCGAGGGCGCCTCTCAGCGGCGCGCCGCCGGGGAAATGATCCATCGACCAGCCGCCGCCGACGATCCACTCCGTGTCGGGATTGTCCGCGGCGTGGCGCGCGATGGTCGCGAGCGCATCGGCGGCGTCCTCGGAGCCGGTGAGGTTGCACTGCAGCAGCTCGACGCCGCCCGACATCGGGTGGATGTGCGCGTCCTGAAAGCCCGGCGCCAGCAGCGCGCCGGCGAGGTCCACGACCTCGGTCTCGGGGCCGATGAGGGCGGATGCCGCTTCATCGGCGCACACCGCGGTGATGCGCCCGCCGCGCACGGCGACGGAGAGGCCTGTCGGCGCCGCAGGACCGCCGGCGGTCACGAGGTCGGAGCTGAACAGCGCGCCTCCGGTGAACACGGTGTCTGCGAACGGCGTCTGTGCGTCGTCAGGAACGGCAGCGGCCACGGGACCTCTCCTTCATCATCGAGCGGGGTTGCTTGACGATAGGCGCACGTCATCGGCGCTGTCAACACTGTTGACATACGTCGTGCCGCGAACGATATGCTCGAGCGTCACGGCGTCGTACTGCGACTCCGTGACACGATGGACGGCGACGGAAGCGGGGACATGGCGGCACACAGCGGAGCGAGCTCCGAGAAGGCCGGCGGCAGGCGCCTGGACCGCGCGACGATCATCGCGGCCGGACTGGAGCTCGCCGAGACGACGGGATCAGCATCCGTCTCGATTCGCGAACTGGGCGCCAAACTCGGCGCCGACCCCACCGCGATCTACCGCCACTTCCGCAGCAAGGACGACCTCATGGGCGCCCTGCTCGACGAGCTCACCGTGCGCAGCCTCGCCGCCGTCACCGCGCCGGCCGAGGAGTGGCAGGAGCGACTGCGTCAGCTCGCGTCCGCCACGCTCAGCGAGCTCTCCCGTTACCCCGCCGTCGGGCAGGAGGCCATCGTGCTCACCACGCACGGACCGGGCGAGCTCGACGCGATCGAGTTCATGCTCGACGCCTTCTCGCGCGCGGGTCTGACGGGCGAGGACCTCGTCCAGCACTACGCCCTGCTGGCCACGCACATCCTGTCGTCCGCCGCCGGCGTCGCGCGAGCGCGGACCGTGCGGGGCAGCGCCTCAGCCTCGGAGCCCAGCCCCTGGTTCGAAGGCCCGCTGCTGGTCGATCCCATCAAGCACCCGCACATCGCGCAGATCTCGCCGCAGCTGCAGGAACTCGAGGACCGGGAGCTCTTCTCCCTCGGCGTCGAGTGGGTCATCCACTCCGCCGAGCGCGCGGCGCATCCCGCCTGAATCCCTGGCCCCGCACTGCCCCGCCGGCGATATCCCGCGCTCTCACCGGGTACGCACGCTCTGTGCGCGGCTGACATCTGGGCTCGGCGAGAGCACACGATGTGAACGGATGCCGCTGCCGGACGTCCGCCCCAACCTTCATTCGCTCTGATAGTTGACGCGCATCAACCATCGGTGATATAGTTGACCCATATCAACTGTTGACCCTGGTCAACCATCTTTGCGCCATCGTCGCCGCACATCCCTCGAATCAACACCAGCGAGAAGGACTCCTATGGCTACGTCCACCCCCGCGACCGGGTCGGTCGCCACTTCCGCCGCCGGCAGCACCGTCGACGACGCGAAGCGCCGTCACCGCAAGGTGCTGCAGGCGCTCACCGGGCTGCTGCTCGGCATGTTCGTGTCGATGCTCGCGTCGACCGTCGTCTCGACGTCGCTGCCCGTCATCGTCCACGATCTGGGCGGCGACCAGGCGGCATTCACGTGGGTCGTCACGGCCACGCTGCTGACGACCGCGATCTCCACCCCGGTCTGGGGCAAGCTCGCCGACCTGTTCAACCGCAAGCTCCTGATCCAGATCGCCATCGTGATCTTCGTGCTGGCAACTGCGGCCGCCGGCTTCTCGCAGGACACGGGCACGCTCATCGCGTTCCGAGCGGTGCAGGGCATCGGCGCCGGCGGTCTCGCCGCCCTCAGCCAGGTCATCATGGCCGACATCATCAGCCCGCGCGAGCGTGGCCGCTACATGGGCCTGTTCGGCGCCGTGATGGCCGTCGCGACCGTCGGCGGCCCGCTCCTCGGCGGGTTCATCACCGACACGATCGACTGGCGCTGGAACTTCTTCATCGCCCTGCCGTTCGCGGTCGCCGCGCTCATCATCATGCAGCGCACGCTGCACCTGCCGGTGCGTCCGAAGGTCAAGGCGCGGATCGACTACTTCGGCATCGTGCTGCTGTCCACCGCCGTCTCGCTGCTCCTCATCTGGGTGACCAACGCAGGCAAGGATTACGACTGGTGGAGCACCGAGACGATCCTCATGGTCGGCGGCGCACTGCTGGCAGCCGTGCTGTTCGTGATCGTCGAGCTGCGCTCGAAGGAGCCGCTGGTCCCCCTCACCATGTTCCGCAACCGCACGTTCACGCTCGCAGTCATCGCGTCGATCTCCATCGGCATCGCGATGTTCGGCACGTCGGTCTTCCTCAGCCAGTACATGCAGCTGGCGCGCGGCGCGACCCCGACCGAGGCCGGCCTCATGACGATCCCGATGATCGCCGGCCTGCTGCTGGCGTCGATCGTGATCGGCGGCCTGGTGACCCGCACCGGCACCTGGAAGCCGTTCCTCATCCTGGGTGGCGTGCTGCTGATCGCGGGCTCGTACCTGCTGTCGACGATCCACTACGACACGAACTTCGTGCTGGTATCGCTGTACATGTTCCTGCTCGGCGCGGGCGTCGGCATGACGATGCAGAACCTGGTGCTCATCGTGCAGAACACGGCGAAGCCGAGTGAGATCGGCGTTGCGAGCTCGGGTGTGACGTTCTTCCGCAGCCTCGGCGGCACCATCGGCGTGTCGGTCATGGGTGCGGCACTCGCCACATCGGCGACCAACCTGTTCACCGACCGCAAGGACGACATCCTCGCCGCACTCATGACGCTCGGCGAGAAGGGCGCGGCCATCGGCGAGCAGCTCCAGTCGGGCACCATCCCGCAGGTGACGGCGCTCCCCGAGGCGATCCGCGTCATCGTCGAGGACATCTACGCCCAGGCCATCGCCCACTCGTTCCTCATCGCCGTGCCGCTGGCCGTGATCAGCCTCATCGCGATCATCTTCCTGCCGAACAAGCCGCTCACCCACATGACGACGAGCGAGCGCGTGCAGGCCAGCGAGGCCGACCTCGCGACCGTCTCGGTCGCCGAGGGCATGGACGCGCTGACCGCCACGGCGACGGTGAAGACGACGGATGCCGCGGCGTCCGCCTCCGGTACGGGCGCCGCCACGACCGAGTCGGCGGACGCGACCGACGATTCGAACGTCACCCGGCGATAATGTCGAACACGATGACCTCTCCCGACACTCGAGCGGCGCGCACCGAAGCGGTGCGCGCCCTCGAGGCGGAGTTCGGGGAGCTGATCAACCGCTTCCGGCGGATCATCACCGAGAACGCCCACCGCGTGAGCCCCGGCATGCTGCCGGGCGCCTACAAGGTGTTCACCACCATCGTGCGTCGCGAGGGCATCACCCTCTCGGCACTCGCCGAGGCGCTCACGGCCGACAAGGGCCAGATCAGCCGGACGGTGCGCGAGCTCGAGCAGCTCGGCCTGATCGAGCGAACCCCCGACCCCGACGACGGCCGGTCGAGCCTGCTCTCCCCGACGCCGTTCGGGCTGGAGCGCCTCGCGGAGGCGCGGGCACCTCAGGAGAGCCTGCTCGTCGACGCCCTCGAAGAGTGGCCGGTCGACGACATCCTGAACCTGACGCGCCTGCTGCACGCGCTCACCCTCGGCGAGCGCCCCTCCGCCTGACCCGGCTCACGCCTCGACGAAGTCGTACTCCTGGAATTCGGCGACCTCCGGCACCCAGCGCTCCGCGACGAAGGCCACGTGGGTCGGGTGGTCGTTGTAGGTGCGGTAGGCGGCCTCGTCCGCGAAGACCATCGAGAACTGGTGGCTGAGACCGCTCTTCGGACTCACCTGACGGTTCACCCGGAAGTCCTCGACGCCCGGGATCGACGTGAGCGCGGCCCGGCCGTCCGCGAGGAACGCCCGCTCTTCCGGGGAGTCGGGTGCGTGGACCAGGCGGAAGACGACGGTGTGCTGAACGCGCGTGGGTGGAAACGGCATGGGTCGAGTCTGCCGGGTCAGCGCTGCGCCTGCAGCGCCGTGAGGTATCTGAGCGTGCGTTCGGCCAGATCGTCCTGACTCGACGCGAGCGGTCGCCAGACCGAGGCCGCCACCGCGATCGTGGCGTTCTCACCGGTGAAGCTCTCCAGTCCGAGGATGCCCCCGTATCCGGCATCGTCCAGCGCGGCCAGGGTGGCGGGCCAATCGGTGTGGTCGTCTCCGACCGCACCGCGGTCGCTCCCGCAGACCTGCACGTGGGCGATATGCCCGCCGGCGGAGCGGATGGCCACCTCCGGCCGCTTCTCCTCGATGTTGAGGTGGTAGGTGTCGAGCGCCAGTCCGAGCCCCGAGCCGAGCAGCGGCGCGAGCGCGTCGAGGCCCTGCTCGACCGTGTTGATCACGCTCGTCTCGTAGCGGTTCAACGGCTCGACGGCGAGCGCGAGACCCTCCGTGACGGCCTCGTCCACGAGAGGCGCGAGGTTGCGCCGCAGTTGCGCCACCACCTCGATGCGCTCGTCCGTGGTCATGCGCCAGGTCACACCGGTGGGCGCATAGAAAGGGCCGGCGACGACGGATGCCCCCACCCGGCGCGCCGCGGCCAGGCAGGTGCGCAGATAGGCCTGGGTCGCCGGCACGTTGCCCGCGCGGTCGACCAGCGAGCGTCCCGGTCCCATCGCTCCGATCACCACGGGCTGCAGCCCCAGTGAGGCGAGGAGCTCACCGGCGCGCCCGGCATCCCAGTCCCCCGCGTTCTCGAGCGGGAGCTCGATCGCGCCGAAGCCCATGCCGGCGATCTTGGGCGCCAGCTCGGCGAGCGATTCGTCGGTCAGCGGCGAGGTCCACACCCAGGTGTTGACGCCGATCGTGCGCTGCATGACTCTCCCTGCATCCCGGATCAGAGCATGGTGATCGTGTCCCACTCTCTCTGGCTGACAAGCCCGGCAACCGTTGTCATCGGGACATGCGACCGAGAGAGTGGGACACGATCTCGTGGTTACGGGATCTGGCGCTTCTGCCAGACCTCGGGGTAGCCCGGCAGGTTCTCGCCGCCGAACTTGGCGTAGTGACCGTCGGGCATGCCGTCGTTCGCCTCCAGCCACTCATCGAGCTCCCCGGCCTCGATCGGCACCTGCGGCAGCACCCACTCCTTGGGGATCTCCTCGCCGGCGAAGATCTTCTGCGCCGCCAGCAGCGGGGTGCGCCACTGGAAGTTGGAGTAGACCGGAGCGAGGCCGGTCAGGCCGGTCTCCTTCCACTTCCGCAGGAAGCTCATCTCGTCCTCACCCGTCATGACGGGGTAGTCGACACCGGCATCCTCGAACGCCTCGATCGCCGCGACGGCGCCGTCACCGGCATCCATCCAGATGCCCGCGACGTCGCCCTTCGCGAGCTCGTCGCTGATGATGCTCTTGATCTCGGCCGGGTCGGCGCCGGTGAAGTAGTCCACCGCCTCGATGCCCGCCTCCTCGAACATGTACTCGGCGGCAGCCCAGCGCTGCTCCAGCACGTCGACGCCGGGAAGGATGCGAAGCCCGACCACCTTGTCACCCTCTTCGAGGTTGTCGATGAGGAACTGCGCGGTGTCGATGCCCCACGCGAAGCCGCCGATGGGATGGATGAACGTCACCGGGCAGTCGGTCTCCACGCCGCGGTCGAAGACGATCACGGGCTTGCCCGTATCGCACGCACGCTCGACCGCCGGCGTCATCGCGGCCGTGCTGTTCGGAGAGATGAGGAAGACGTCGCAGCCGCCCTCCGAGATGAAGTAGTCGATGTCGGCGATCTGCGTGTCGTCGGAGTCCTGCGCGTCGCGCGTCTCCATCTCGCTGATCACACCCTGCTCCTGCAGCACCTCCAGCTGCTGGTTCATGGTGATCCAGCCGGTCTGACGCCACGGGTTCGAGATTGAGGCGTTCGCGAAGCACGCCTTCTTCGGACCGGTGCTCGCGTACTCCGACGTGTCGATCATCTCGGCGTCGATGTACTGCAGGTACGGCTCGTCCTCAGGGCCTTCGGGCACGACCTCGCGCTGGGCCATCTGCGTGTCGAACAGCGCCTGGTCGAACCACTCGTTGGCGCCGCCGTCATCGCTGGGCTCCGCCGACGAGTCCGGTGGCGCCACGTTGGGGTCGGTCGTGCACCCTGCGAGGGCGAAGAGGCCGACGAGCGCCACCGCTGTGGTGGCGATCTTCATTGATCGTCGCATTGCTAACTCCTGTTGTTCGGTGCGGCGCCCTCGCCTGCGAGGGCCTGTGTTGCGGACGACTCCTCGGCGCCGTCGGGCGCGTCGGGTTCCTTCCCCGGAGAGGGAGGGGTCTGTGGTGCGCCACCGCGTCTGCGGGATCGGAAGACCAGTCCCGAGTACGCGACGGCGGCGATGATGATGACGCCCTGGACCGCGTCGCGCAGCGACGACGGGACGCCGGCGATGTTCAGCAGCAGGAAGAGCGCCTCGAGCACGAAGGCTCCCGCGACGGCCGCGACGATCCAGCCCCGCCCGCCTCCGAGCACGACGCCGCCGAGCACGACGGCCGTGATCGCAACGAACTCGTAGCCCCGGCCGACCGACGGGTGCACGCCGGCGTAGCCGACCAGGAGCACCGCCGAGACCGTTGCCGACAGCGACGAGATCATGAAGGCGCGCGTCGTCACCCACCAGTCGCGGGCGCCCGAGTAGCGCGTCGCCCGGGCGTTGTCGCCGATCGCGATGAGGAGCTTGCCCAGCGGGCGCTTGGTGACCCAGATGCCGAGCGCGAGCCACGCCGCCAGGACCAGCACCGACCACGGCAGGAAGTCGAGCACCGGAATATCGCGGATGCCGCCGCGGCCGATCTGACGGAAGCTGTCGGCCGGGTTGCCGGTGGCTGCCCCGCCGGTCCACCACAGCACGAGGCCCAGGAGGGCGAGCATCATGCCGAGCGTCACGATGAACGACGGCACCTTCAGGAGCGTCGTCAGCAGGCCGTTCACGAGTCCGACGACGAGGCCGAGCACCACCATGAGGCAGAGCACCGGGACGGTGCGGGCGTCGTCCTGGGCGACGAGGTTGCCGGCGACGATCACCTGCGCGGTGATCAGCGAGCCCTGCGACAGGTCGAACTCGCCCGCGATGATGACGAAGTACTGGCCGATCGCGACGATGGCGACCGGGGCCACCCGCTGGATGTAGCGCATGAGCTGGCCGGGCTCCGCGAAGTTCGGGTTCAGCACCATGACGGCGACGAGCAGGATCACCAGCAGCAGGAAGACGGCGCCACGGGGGCTCACGAGCGCTGTGAGGAACTTCATCGTGCGCCTCCCTGCATCGATGCGCTGCCATCGGCCGCATCGGCCTCCGCTTCGAGCGCCTGGGTCGCCGCCACCATCGCCGGTGCGGCCGCCTCGGCAGGCGCATCGCCGCCGGTCCTCGTGCCGCCCGGCCCGAAACGTGTGCGGCGCCGGACGATCGCCCGACGGCTGTACACGGCGACGGCCGCGACGATCACGACGCCGCGGACGACATCCTTGAGGAAGGGATTCACCTGCATGACGCTCATGACGTTGTCGACGACGGCGAAGATCGCGACACCGCCGATGGTGCCCCAGACCGATCCGCGACCGCCCATGAGCAGGGTTCCGCCCAGCACGACGGCCGCGATCGACAGCAGCGCATAGCCGCCCTGCTGGCCGACAGTGGGACTGCCCACCCCCAGCCGGCTGGCCAGCAGCAGCCCCGCCAGGCCCGCGAAGACAGAGCACAGGACGTGCGCCACGATCAGCGGCGGCTTCGTGCGCACGCCCGAGAGACGTGCGACCTCGGGGTCGCCGCCCACGGCGAACAGGTGGGCGCCCGTGCGCGTTCGTCCGAGGAGGAACCACACCACCGCGGCGAGCGCGATCATGATGATCCACGACACGGGAAGCGGTCCGACGCCGGTCGCTCCGATCAGCTGGAATGCCCACGGCACCGATCCGGCGCTGCCCTGGAAGCCGGTGTTGAGGACGCCTTGCAGGATCAGGCCGACGCCGAGGGTCGCGATGAATCCGTTCACCTTCAGCACCGTGACGATGAGCCCGTTCGCCAGGCCGATGGCCGCGCAGACGATGAGGGTCAGTGTCACCGCCCAGGGGATGTTGGCCGGGTTGCCGTTCATGGTGGTGGCGGCGATGAGGCTGGCGAGGCTGATGACGTAAGTGACGGACAGGTCGAGGGAGGCGCCCAGGATCACGAGCGTCTGCCCGATGGCGACCAGCCCCAGCACGCTCATGCCGGTGAGGATGTCGCGGATGTTGCCGGGGCTGAAGAAGCTGCGGCCGACGGTCGCGACGAGGATCGCCCCCACGGCGATGACGAGGATGAGGATGCCGAGCACGATGACCGTCGAGTCGACTCTGATGCGCTTCACGACCTGTCCCCTCCGTCCCCGAGGCGGGGATCGGCGATCTCGTCCGCAGCCGCCCCCGCGTCGATGGAACCTGTGGCGGCGGCGAGCACCTCATGCTCCGCGGAGCGCGCGGGAAGCTCGGCGGCGAGCTCACCGTCGCGCATCACGAGGATGCGATCGCTCATGCCGATCACCTCGGGCAGCTCGCTCGAGACCATGAGCACCGCCTTGCCCTCCGCGGCCAGTTGCCGCATGAGCTGGTACACCGCGACCTTGGCGCCGACATCGATGCCGCGGGTCGGCTCGTCGAACAGCACGACCTGCGGGTCGGTCACGAGCCATTTCGCAAGCACGACCTTCTGCTGGTTGCCGCCCGACAGGAAGCGCGCCTCCTGATCGACGCCGCGCGATGACACCTCGAGGGAGCTCAGGATGCCGGGCACGCGCTTGCGCGATGCGCGGGTGCGCCCGGCGAAGACGCTGCGCACCACGAGCAGCGAGTTGTCGAGCACGGACTGGCCGAGGGCGAGCCCCTGGGCCTTGCGGTCTTCGGTGACGAGCGCGAGACCGGCGCGGACGGCGGTCCGCGGGCTCGTGAACCGCACGGAACGGCCGTCGAGGGTCACCACCCCCCGGGTGAAGCCGTGGACGCCGAAGATGCCCTCGACGAGCTCGGTACGACCGGAACCCTGCAGGCCGGCGAGTCCGACGATCTCGCCCGCCCGCAGTGTCAGCGAGACGCCGTCCACGAACTCGTTGCCGCAGCCCGTCAGCTCCAGTCGGGCTTCTCCCACCGCGGTGCCCTCGACCGGGCCGGGGAAGTAGGACTGCAGGGGCCGGCCGACCATGCGGCGCACGAGCTCGGCGTCCGTCAGGTCGGCGGTGGCGTCCGTGGACACCAGGGCGCCGTCCTTCAGGATCGTGATGCGGTCGCAGAGGTCGAAGATCTCCTTCAGCCGGTGCGAGACGTAGACGACCGCGACGCCACGGGCGGTCAGCTTGCGGATGATCGCGTAGAGGAGCTCGACCTCGTGGTCGCTCAGTGCGGCGGTCGGCTCATCCATCGAGATGACGCGCGCGTCGAACGAGAGCGCCTTGACGATCTCGACGATCTGCTGTTCGGCCACGGTGAGCGATCCCACGCGCGCACCCGGGTCGATGAACGTGACGCCGAGTCCTTCCAGGAGCGTCCGGGTGTGACGCTGCATGCCCTTGTCGTCGACGAAGCCGCCCCGGCGCGGCTCGCGGCCGAGGAAGACGTTCTGCGCCACCGTGCGCTCGGGAAGGAGATTGAACTCCTGGAAGACGGTCACGAGACCCGCATCCATCGCCTGGCGCGGATGGCTGAAGGCGACCTGGCGTCCCTCGAACTCGACCGAGCCGGCGTCGGCGTGGTGCACGCCGGCGAGGATCTTCATGAGCGTCGACTTGCCCGCGCCGTTCTCGCCGACCAGGCCGTGCACCTCGCCGCGGCGGACGTCGATGTCGATGTCGGTGAGGACGCGCACGCCGAAGAACGACTTCGAGATGCCTTGTGCGCGCAGGACCACGTCGGAGCCACCCGACGGCACCGGGGCGTCTGACAGCATCGTGTCACTCATGCGGGGACCTCGATCCAGGATCGGCGCTCCGCGGACGCGAGCACGGCGTCGGTGACGACGGCGGCACGCACCCCGTCGGCGAAGGTGGGCAGGCCATCGGCCGGCTCGCCGGCGATCGCGCGATAGACGTCGGCGACGAAGCCGTCGAACGCGTCCTGGTACCCCATCGGGTGCCCGGCCGGAAGCGACTGCAGTCGTGCCGCATCGGGGGACGCCGTGGCGGGGTCGCGCAACGTGAGCCGTGAGCCCTTCCGCGCGCCGACCCACAGCTCCTCGGGGCGCTCTTGATCGAACCGGATGCTGCGGCGACTGCCGTGCAGCTCGATGACGAGGGCGTTCTTGCGGCCTGGCGCCATCTGCGACACGAGGAGGGTGCCGAGGGCGCCGGACTCGGTCTCGATCAGGACGGCGGCGACGTCCTCGTTGGTCACGGTCCGGCCCCGACGCTCGTCGAAGACCCGGCGCGTGCGCGCCGCGAGGCGCACGATGCGCTCTCCCGTGACGAACTCGACCAGGTCGCACAGGTGTGAGCCGATGTCGGCGAAGGCGCGCGATGCACCGCCGGTTGCGGCATCCGCCCGCCAGTCGTCATCGTCCTGCCGCAGCATCCAGTCCTGCAGGTAGGTGCCGTCGAGCGTGAGGAGCGTGCCGACGCGGCCCGAGGCGACGCGCGCACGCGCCTCGCGGACCATCGGGTGGTAGCGGTACACGAACGGCACCGCCGCCACCACACCGGCGTCATCGGCCGCCTGCACGAGCGCCCGGGCATCGGCGACGGAGGTGGCGAGCGGCTTCTCGCAGACGACATGCTTGCCGGCGGCGAGCGCCGCCGCGGCGAGAGGCGCGTGGGTCGCGTTGGGGGTGCAGATGTGCACCACATCGACATCGGATGCCGCGAAGAGCCTGGCCGCATCGTCTTCGGCGCGTGCAACGCCGAGTTCTCTCGCAGCCGTCTCTGCACGGGCGCGGCTCGACGATGCCACCGCCGTGAGACGGGCCCCCGCGCTGCGGGCGGCTGCGGCGTGGACCCGCGCCATGAAACCGCCGCCCACCAGCCCCGTGTGCACGGCGTCGACACCGATGTCGATGACTTCCGTAGTCATGCGGTGATCATGGCACGGCGGCTCCGACTTTTGTCAGTAGGGCATCAAAAGTGATCTGGTTGTGATCTTCAAGTCGACGGTGGCGCCGTCAGAAGCCTGTGCTTTACTGTCGCCATGGTCGATGCAGTGCGCGGCAGCGGAGCCGCCGGCGGCAACGGCGCGGGCGAGATCTTCCAGATCCTCCGCGACGGCCACGCCCGCACCAAGGCCGAGCTCGCGACGCTCACCGGCTTGGCGCGCTCGACCGTCTCCGGCCGCGTCGACGCCCTTCTCGCCGCCGGCCTCGTGCGCCCCGCCGGTGAAGCGGCCTCGACCGGTGGACGCCCACCCGCCCGCGTCGCCTTCAACCCTCTGGCCGGCATCGTGATCGCAGTCGATCTCGGCGCCACGCACGCCACCGTCGCCCTCGCAGACCTCGCCGCGAACATCCTCACCGCCAACACGCACCCGCTCGACATCGCCGGCGGCCCCGAGCACGTGCTCGACTCGGTCATCGCGGAGGCCGCAGCCCTGCTCGAGCATCGCGGCATCCCTGCCTCGCACGTGGTCGGCGTGGGGATCGGCGTACCCTGCCCCGTCGAGCACTCCACCGGCCGCCCGACCAACCCGCCCATCATGCCCGGGTGGGACAGGTTCGACGTCCCCCATTACGTGCAGCGCAGCTTCGACGTGCCCGTCCTCGTCGACAACGACGTCAACATCCTCGCGCTGGGAGAACAGGCCCTCAGCTGGCCGGGAGTCGCCGACCTCATCTTCGTCAAGGTGTCCACCGGCATCGGCGCCGGCATCATCTCCGGCGGTGCCCTGCAGCGCGGCGCTCAGGGGTCGGCGGGCGACATGGGGCACGTGCAGGTGCCCTTCAGCCACGACTCGCCTCGTCCCCCCGGGGATCAGCGCGACCTGGAGGCCATCGCGAGCGGCACCGCCATCGCGGCTGATCTGCGCGCGCAGGGCATCGAGGCGTCCGGAAGCTCGGACGTGGTCGCGCTCGTACGCGCCGGTCACCCGGCAGCGATCACCGCGACGCGCCAGGCGGGCCGGGAGGTGGGCGAGGTGCTCGCCACCGTCGTCAACATGCTCAACCCGTCGGTGATCGTGATCGGCGGCAGTGTGGCGCGCGCCGGCGAGCACCTCCTCGCCGGCGCCCGCGAGGTCGTCTACCGTCGTTCCATTCCCCTGGCGACACAGCATCTCGGCATCGTCCAGTCCCAGGCCGACGACACCGCGGGAGTGCTGGGCGCGGCGATCATGGTCACCCAGCAAGTGCTCTCACCCTCGGCGGTGGAGGCCCGCTCCGTCCGCTCGTGACCCTCGTGCGCGGTCAGTCGACGTGGAACACCTCGGGAATCGTGTGCCACCACTCGCCCTCCGTGCGCTCGCGGACGGGCCGCTGCATCGGCTCGCACAGCGCCCACCACCGCTGCGTCGCCTCGTCGGCCGCCATCGCCGCCATATCGGCCGCGAGATCGTCGCCGACGTAGTCGAACGTGGCGAACAGCAGCGTGCCGTACCGGTGGATCGAGTAGTTCCGGATGCCGCTGCGTGCGATCTGCGCGAGCACCTCCGGCCACACGTCGGCATGCACGCGCTCGTATTCGTCGATCCGATCGGGATCGAGACCGATCACCTGCGCCACGCGCATCAGCGTATCCACCCGTCGGCCACTGCCCCGCCGTCCGAGCCTTTCAACCCCTGGTGCTCAGGGAGTCCGGGTCTCATCCTTCGCCCTCTCGCCGAGTCGGTACCACCGCGTCGCTGTACCGCGGTGGATGTGCGCCAGCTCGTCGGCGGACACGTCGAGCGCCTCGTGCAGACCCTCGAAGACGCGGGTGCAGCCGCCCGCGAGCATGCTCACCGGCCAATCGCCGCCGTACATCAGCCGCTCCGCCCCGAACGCCTCGACCGCCTCGTCGACGACGGGCCGGAGGCCGGCGACGGTCCACGCGTCCGGCGACCCGACGGCCGACGCCAGGCCCGACAGCTTCGCCGCGACGCGGGGCGAGGCCGCGGCATCCCGGAGCAGCGCCCGCCAGCGCGCGAAGGACTCGGCATCCCCGCCCACCGGCGGCTTGCCGAGGTGATCGATGACGATGCGCAGGGTCGGATGCCGCTCGACCAGCCGGGGCACCAGCGACAGCGCCTCGGGGCCGGAGGTCACGAGATCGAACGGCAGCTCCGCCGCTGCCACCGCGTCGAGCCCTGCGGCCACGTCGGACCGGAGCAGCCACTCGCGGTCGGCCATCTCGTGGACGAGTGCGCGCACGCCGACGACGCGACGAGTGGCCAGTCTCTGCTCGAGCACCCGAGGCAGCTCGGCATCGGCCAGAGGCAGCCAGGCCACCACGCCCGCCACCTCGCGGTGCCGCTCGGCCGCGGTGAGCATGCGGTCCGTATCGCCGGCGGTGTCGGCCGCCTGCACCAGCACGACGGCATCGACCCCCAGCTGCTCGCGCTCATGCGCGAAGTCCTCCAGGGCGAAGTCGCGGTGGATGGGCCCGTACTCCGCAGTCAGCCAGGTGTAGTCCCCGGTGCGGCGATCCCAGATGTGGGTGTGCGCGTCGATGATGCCCGTCACCGCTGCGCCCCTTCCCTGGCGTCGCGTGGCCGGGTCCGGCCGCTGGTGCGCACGTCACGACGCCGGCGGGTGTCGAGAGTCATGCCGGGGCCTCCGATCCGTGGATGTGGTCCATGATGACCTTGCTCATGATGTCGTAATCATGGGAATCGTCGACCTCGCCGCGCACGATGAACTGGTCCATCACCACCACGCGGTCATGCGACGGTCCTGTCGTCGATGGCGTCGTGATCCCAGTCGATGCCCAGTCCCACGGCCTCGGGTGCGAGCGCACGGCCCGCGTCGACGGTCATCTCGCTGCGCGTGAGGGCGCGCAGCTGCGGGATGTGCTCGACGTAGCGCCCGTTGGGCACGGCGGCGACGAGACTGACGTGCAGTTCCATCAGGAAGTGGGGGCAGACGCTGACATTGAACGCCTCCGCAAGGTGGGCGACCTTCAGCCAGGGGGTGATCCCGCCGACCCGCGCGACGTCGACCTGCACGATGCCGGCGGCGCCGCGGTCGAGATACTCGCGGAACTGCGCGATGGAATACATCGACTCTCCCACCGCGATGGGTGTGCTCGTCGATCGGGAGAGGCGCACATGGCCCTCGATGTCGTCGGCGGGGAGAGGCTCTTCGATCCAGCCGAGGTCGAGTTCCCCCCACAGCCTGGCGCGCCGGATGGCCTCGGCGGAGGTCATCGACTGGTTCGCATCGACCATGATGTCGAAGCCAGGGCCCACGGCATCCCTCACCGCCTGCAGCCGCTCACGGTCTTCGTGACCCGTCGGCTTGCCGACCTTGATCTTGACGCCGTTGAGGCCCGCTCGCTGCGACGCGAGCGCACCTTCGACGAGGTCCTCCGCCGGCAGATGCAGCCATCCGCCCTCGGTGTCGTACAGCGGCACTTCCCGGCGGAAGCCTCCGGCGAGCCGCCACAGCGGGAGTGAGGCACGCCGGCAGGCGACGTCCCAGAGCGCGGTGTCGACCGCCGCGAGAGCGAGCGAGGTGATGGCGCCGGTCGTCGTCGCGCGGGTGGCGGAGAAGAGGCGGTGCCACACCGCCTCGATCCGGTCCGCCTCCTCCCCGATCAGGAGCGGGAGAAGGTGGTCGCGCAGCATGGAGAGCACCGCGCGACCTCCCGTCCCGATCGTGTAGGAGTAGCCCAGCCCCTGAAGGCCGTCGCTGGTGGTCACATCGACGAAGATCGTCTCCTGCTTGACGAAGGCCTGAACGGCATCGGTCCGTTCCGTCTCGACGGCGACGTCGACGAGGCGCGCCCGTGCGGCGGTGATCGTGTGGCCCATGACGCTGCTCACGTACGCCTGGCCCGCGGGGCCGCTCCCGCGCGTGTGCTTCTCATCGTTGACGCCTCCATGGCAGGAAGTGAAGGTGAAGGATCGTATTTGATATTTCGAACGCTATAGTGGCCATCAAGAAGCCAGCTGTCAAGCCGGAGGTGCTCGTGTCGGCAATGGATCAACTGCCCTCGCTGGGTTCGAGCGCCCGCGTCATGCTCGGCGACGAGATCTACGCGGTCCTTCAGCAGGCCATCATGGACGGGACCATCCCGCCGGATGCCCGTGTCAATGCCGGAGAGCTGGCGCGGCGATTCGACGTCTCGCCGACCCCCATCCGAGAGGCGCTCGCGCGTCTGGAATCCGACGGGCTCGTCGAGAAGCACCCCCTGAAGGGATACCGCACGACCGACCTGCTCGCACGCGAGGAGCTGGTCGACCTCTTCGAGCTGCGGCTCCTGCTGGAGCCGGGCACCGCCGCGCGTGCTGCGCAACGGCGACGCCCCGCCGAAGCAAAGGACCTCCTCGCCGAGATCGATCTCGCCCAGGTCGCCGTCGGACAGTCCGACGCGTATGCGACGCTGTCGCAGCACGACGTGCGCTTGCACGACAAGGTCTTCCGCGCCGCGCACAACGACACGGTGCGCCTCGCGTATGCGCGCACGCACTGCCACCTCCACACGTTCCGGCTCGCCTACACCGGCTCGTACGTCGCAGACACCGTCGCAGAGCATGCGGCCATCGCGGAGGCGATCGCGGCGTCCGATCCGGCAGGCGCGGAGTCGGCGATGCGCGCTCACGTCGAGCGATCGATGGAGCGGCTCCTCCGGGTCTTCGACTGACCCCCACCGGTAGCACCCGCGTAACACGGGTGAGACGAACGCACGGTTGACTGTCTGCACCGGGTTCAGTTCTGGTGCCGACGCCGGCACCCCCGCGGAAGGAGTGCGGCACGATGATCCGACCGCTGCGATCGACACCCGAAGCACCGCTTGCCCCCGTGGCAGAACCGCCCGCCGCCATGCGCGCCATGGTCGTGGACGCCGCCGGCGCGCCGGACGCGCTGCGCGCGGCATCCGTTCCTGTCCCCTCCCCCGTGCTCAGCGAGCTGCTGGTGCGGGTGGTCGCCGCGGGGGTCAATCCGATCGACGCGAAGACCCGCGCCGGCGCCGGAGTGGCCGGCGCCATCGACGCGTACCCGGCCACCCTCGGATACGACTTCAGCGGCATCGTGGTGAAGAGCCCCTACGAGGCGCACGCCTTTCCGCCGGGCACCGAGGTGTTCGGCATGGCGTCGTTCCCTCGCACCGGCGGCACGTACGCGGAGTACGTGGTGGCGCCCTCCCTCTCGGTCGCGCGCAAGCCGGCGGCGCTCTCGCACGTCGAAGCAGCGGGTGTGCCGCTGGCCGCGCTCACCGCATGGGGGCTGGTGGTCGAGACCGCTCACGCGCACGAGGGGCAGCGCATGCTGATCCACGCCGGCAGCGGCGGCGTGGGTCATTTCGCGGTGCAGTTCGCCGCGTACTTCGGCGCCCACGTCACCGTCACCGCATCAGCGCGCAACGCGGCGTGGCTGCGGGAGCTCGGCGCCGCCGTGGTCATCGACTACACCACGACGAGGTTCGAAGAGGTCGTCGGCGAGGTCGATGTGGTCATCGACCTGGTCGGCAACGTGCAGGCCGAGACGGCCACCCGATCGCTGGGCGTGCTGCGCGCCGGAGGTCTGTACGTGCTCGTGCCGACCGGTTCGTGGCCGGGCTACGCCGAGGCGGCGGAGGAGGCGGGCGTGCGCGTCACGTCGTACAAGGTCATCCCCGACGGCGGTGCGCTCGCGACCATCGCCCGGCTGCTGGATTCCGGCTCGGTGCAGGTCTACATCGACCAGGTCTTCGAGCTCGGCGAGGCACCGGAGGCGCATCGCGCCCTCGAGACCGGCCACACCCGCGGCAAGGTCGTGCTGCGCGTGAGCGACGGCTGACCCCCGCTCGCTCTCGCCCCACCCCCTGGAAGGGTTCAGACCGGGGCGAGCACGCGACGGCCCTCGGTCACCACCGCGTCGGCGATCGCGTCGAGCAGCGGCGAGCGCAGGTTCCACTGCTGCCAGTGCAGGGCGACGTCGACCGGCGGGCCGCCCAGCAGCACCAGCTCGCCGCGCTCCAGCGCATCGTGCGACTGGAACCGCGGCAGCATCGCCCACCCCAGGCCGAGTCGCACGGCCGCCGCGAAGTCGTTCGACGCGGGCACGTAGTGCCGCGGCGGGCGTGCCGGATCGACCCCCTGCCGCGCGAGCCAGGCGTTCTGCAGGTCGTCGCGGCGGTCGAAGTCGACGAGCGGCGCATTCGAGAGATCCTCGGCGCGCTCCCCCGTCAGCCATCGCGCGACATAGCCCGCAGTGGCGACCGCCTCGTAGCGCATCGCGCCGAGCGCCGAGGAGCGGCATCCTGCCACCGGCGCCTGCCTCGAGGTGACTGCCCCCATCACCGTGCCCGATTCGAGCAGTCCCGCGGTGAAGTCCTGGTCGTCGCGGTGCAGATCGAAGACGACGGGATGCCGCCGCGCCAGGTCCGCGATCGGCGCGAGGAACCACGTGGCCAGCGAATCGGCGTTGACCGCGAGCGGCACGCTGGTGAGCGCCGTCTCGCCGTCGTCCGCGCCGAGCTCGGCGAGGGCGTCGTGCTCGAGCAGCGCCAGCTGTCGCGCCAGGCGGATCACCGACGCCCCGGCTTCCGTCGCCCGCACCGGCTTGGAGCGCACGAGCACCAGCCGCCCCAGCTGCTCCTCCAGCGCCTTGATCCGCTGGCTGACGGCCGACGGTGTGACGTGCAATCGGCGGGCGGCCGCGTCGAGGGTGCCTTCGTCGACGACGACGGCGAGTGTCTCGGCCAGCTCGAACGGAATCCGCATCTTCAGTCTCGCTAATGGTACTGAAGAACCGTGAGCTGGACTACTGCTGCC
>Ga0160430_100535_pt1 | contig 20355 bp, 22 predicted proteins | sample HID1971I_E0MG_FD_108274 | JGI IMG/M metagenome (GOLD analysis project Ga0160430, IMG submission 108274) | Enriched millipede-associated microbial communities from UW Madison campus, WI, USA - HID1971I_E0 MG | ecosystem: Host-associated > Arthropoda: Insects > Digestive system > Unclassified ...
AACTGTAGGATATGACTGTCGTCATAGTCAATGCGGAGGGTGAGATGGTCACGGAGACGCGCGAGAAGATGGTGCGCACGGCGGCGCTGCTGCTGGCCAAGCGCGGGCTGCAGGGCGCGTCGTTCTCCGAGGTGCTCGCCGCCTCCGGTGCACCGCGCGGATCCATCTACCATCACTTCCCCGAGGGCAAGGATCAGCTGGTGGCCGAGGCGCTCGCCCTCGCTCAGGCACGGGCGATGGACGAGCTGGAGCGCCATCGGGGGGAGAGCGCCCCCGACGTGGCACGTGCGTTCGTGCAGCTCTGGCGCGATGTGCTGCTGGCCTCCGACTTCTCCGCCGGCTGCGCGGTCGTCGCGGTGACCGTCGCCGCCGACGCGGAGCCGCTCGTGGAGAAGGCCGCCGCCGTGTTCCGCGAGTGGCAGGGGATACTGACGGATCTCCTCGCGACGGGTGGCGTCCCGTCGGCGAGAGCAGCGTCGCTCGCGTCCCTGCTGATCGCCGCGAGCGAGGGCGCCGTGATCGTGGCGCGCGCCGAAGGGGCCATCGACCGCTTCGATGCCGTGGCCGAAGAGCTCGTCGAGGTGGTGGCCGCCGCCGGTGAGGTGAGCGGCTAGCGGGCGAGCACTCCCGGTCCGTCGCGCAGCTCGAAGACCAGCTGTGTCTCGGTGCCGCGCACGACCGGATGGACCGTGATGTGCTCGAGCACGATGTCGCGGAGCGCCGTCGCGTCCTGCACCGCCACGTGCACGAGGAAGTCGTCGACGCCGGCGACGTGGAACACCTGCAGCACCCGCGGGATGGCGGCCAGAGCGTCGAAGAGCGCCGTCACCTTGTCGCCGGTGTGGTTCGCGAGGCGCACCTTGATGATCGCCTGCAGCGGGAAGCCGAGCGCCGCCCCGTCGATGCGGATGCGGGTGTCGCGGATCACGCCGCGCTCACGCAATGCCCGCACCCGGTGGGCACAGGTCGACTCGGCGAGTCCGAGTCGATGCGCCAGCGCCTTGTTAGTCGTCTCGGCATCGCGGCTGAGGATCGCGAGCAGGTCGAGATCGATCTCGTCGAGTTGTGCTTTCGCCAACGTCAGGCCTCCTTGCCGGTCGGGTTTTGCACAGAATAGCGTTCTCCCTCAGAATCATGGCGGATCCTGTCGACTTCCTGCGGATTCCTCGTGATTCCGGCAACGTGGAAGCATGACTGCACCGCTGCATCCTGACACCGTCGCCGTCCACAGCGGGCGCTCCGATCTCGAGGGTCTCGGGGTCCACGCGCTGCCGATCGACCTGTCGACGACGAACCCGCTCCCCGACATCGAGCGCGGAGGCGATTCGTACGAGGCGATGGCGACGGGCGGCCGCCCACCGGCCGACGGCAGCATGGTCTACGCCCGGCTGTGGAACCCCACGGTCGCCCGCTTCGAGGAGGCGCTCGCCGAGCTCGAGCACGCGGAGGCCGCGGTCGCGTTCGCCTCCGGCATGGCCGCGATGACGGCCGTGATCCTCGCGCACACCGGTGCGACCGGGGCCCGACACGTCGTCGCGGTGCGTCCGCTCTACGGCGGCACCGATCACCTGCTCGGCTCCGGGCTGCTCGGCGTCGAGACCACGTACTGCCACCCCGACGAGGTGGCGGCGTCCGTGCGGCCCGACACCGGACTCGTCGTCGTGGAGACCCCGGCGAACCCCACGCTCGACATCGCCGACATCGCCGACGTGGTGCGCCAGGCAGGGACGGTGCCGGTCGTCGTCGACAACACGTTCGCGACCCCGGTGCTGCAGAACCCGATCGACCTGGGCGCCGCGATGTCGCTGCACAGCGCCACCAAGTACCTCGGCGGCCACGGTGATGTGATCGCCGGAGTCGTCGCCTGCAGCGAAGAGACCGCGGAGGCGCTGCGCCGCGTGCGGGCGGTGACCGGGGGGCTGCTTCATCCGCTCGGGGCGTACCTGCTGCACCGCGGACTCACGACCCTGCCGGTGCGGGTGCGGCACCAGCAGGAGAGCGCGCGACGGGTGGTGCAGTGGCTGATCGACCGCCCCGAGGTCGCCGAGGTCTTCTATCCGGGGCTCGACGGGGATCCGCGCGGCATCCTCGAACGGCAGATGCGCGGGACGGGCGCGATGATCGCGATGCGGATGCGGGGCGGATTCGCCGCGGCATCCGCGATCACCTCGGCGACGCGCCTGTTCACGCACGCGGTCTCGCTCGGCGGCGTCGACTCGCTGATCCAGCATCCGGCCGCGCTCACGCACCGTCCGGTCCCGCCGGAGGCGCGTCCCGCCGCCGATGTGCTGCGTCTGTCGATCGGGCTCGAGGACGTGGACGATCTGATCGCCGACCTCGCCCAGGCGTTCGCGGGGGTCACGGCCCTCGACGTCGAGCCGCCCCTCTCCGACCGGGTCACCTCCTCCCGCGCGACACACCGGGGGGCGGTTCGCGCCTGAGGAGGTGGCTCGGCGGTTCGGCGGACGTGCGTCAGATCGAGGGCAGCCGGATCGTGCCGGTGGCGATGCGCTCGGTGGGCATGCGATCGCGGTCGTAGGTGATCTCGCGGTAGCCGTGCGGCGTGGGGACGCCGTCCTCGTCGAGGCTCACGAAGACGATCTTGTCGATCGTCAGGATGCGCTTGCGCGTGATCATGTTGCGGGCCACGGCGCGCATGGTGAGCGAGGTCGTGCCGAAATGCGTGGCCTGCAGGCCGATCTCGATCAGGTCGCCCTGCACGGCCGAGGCCTCGAAGTTGATCTCGGAGATGTGCTTGGTCACCGCGCGGTAGTTGCCCAGCTGCACGATCGCGTAGATCGCCGCCTCCTCATCGATCCACTTCAGCAGGCTCCCGCCGAACAGTGATCCGTTCGCGTTGAGATCCTCCGGCCGTACCCACTTGCGCGTCCGGAAGTTGAGCCCGTCCTCCGACCACTGCCAGGCCGGCGTCTTCTGCTTCACCATGAGCACGAGGGTAGGCGGACCGTGAGTCCGCGATGTTACGGCCGGTTTTCGGGGAGGGCACAGGCGCGCGGGCGCGGCTTTGTGCACTCACCACAAGAAACTGAGTCCCAGGTGCCATGAGACTTGGTTTCGAACGGCAAATCCGAGGGTCGCGATCGACCGCGCCCATACAGTCGCCGGTGGCAACGACGCCACTGACCTCGGGAGTTCTCAATGACGAGTACGAAGCCCCACGCTCACACCCACGGAACCGGCATGCGCATCGCGGTGATCGTGCTCAGCCTGCTGCTGGCCGCGATGGTGATCCTGTTCTTCGCGACGACCAGCAGGATCGCCGCCGGCGCCTCCGAACTCGCGGACGGCACCACGTCCGCGAAGGACGGTTCTGCCGATCTCGCCGCCGGTGCCGCCGATCTGTCCTCCGGTGCCGATCGGCTCGCCGACGGCAGCGACGAGCTCTCTGCCGGCGCGGCCACCGCGGAAACGGGTTCGCAGAAGCTGAGCGACGGCGCCACGAAGGCCGCCGCCGGCGCGACGAACCTCGCCGAAGGAGCCGGCACCCTGGCCGCCGGTGCGGCCAGCGCCGTGGACGGGGCGGGCCGGGTCAGCGGCGGTGCGCAGTCCGCCCTCGACGGAGCGCACGAGCTCGCGGCGAAGCTGGCGAAGGCGGATGCCGGGGCGCAGACCCTGGCCGACGGCACCGCCCGGCTCGCGGCCGGTGTCGACGGGGCGCACCGGTACTCGAACGGCGTCCTCGACGGCGCGACCACGCTCTCCGAGGCCCTGCACGCGAAGGTGGACGCGAAGGTGCAGCAGCTCGCGCACCCCGACTCGAAGGCGGCACTCGAGGGCCTCGCGGCCACGGCCCCCGGACACTCGCAGCAGCTCGCCGACGCCCTCGCCGGGATGCTCGCCGCCGACCCGCAGAACCCGAGGCTGCAGGGGCTCGCGGCGCTCGCCGCGGGGGTCGACAAGGAGGTCGACGCCCTGGCCGCGCCGGCGGCCGCCGCTCCCGCCCTCGCCCAGGGACTCGTCGCCGCCGCGGATGGATCGGCCCGCGTCACCGCCGGGGTCGGCGCCATCGTCAACGGCGACCCGGCGAAGAAGTGGCCGGGCACCGTGGCGCTCGTCTCCCCGCAGGGGGCTCCTGCGCTCGTCGCCGGGTCGATCGCCCTGCAGTCGGGCACCTCGCAGCTCACGGCCGGTGCGACCAAGCTCGCCTCCGGTCTGCAGACGCTGTCCACCGGAGCGTCCTCCCTGTACGCCGGCACGGCCAAGCTCGATGCGGGGGCCAGCCGGCTGAACGACGGCGCGAGCACGCTCGCCACCGGGGTGGGCACGCTGCAGTCCGGTGCCGAGGACCTCAACGCCGGAATCGGAAAGCTCTCCGACGGTGCGGACACCCTGGCGGCAGGCTCGGGCGACCTCGCTGCGGGTGGCGACAAGCTCGAAGCCGGCGCCGCCGACCTCGCGACGGGCAACGGCCTCATCGCCGACGGCTCGGGCACGCTCGCGACCGCGACCGCCGGCGCCGCCCCGTCGATGCTGCCCTGGATCCTCGGCATCGCCCTGGCAGGGCTGATCGCGATCGGCTTCTGGGTCGGTCACCGCATCACGCACCGCCGGTCCCTGGCGCTCGCCGCCTGACCCCACCCCATCCCCGTCCCACCTCGAAGCGGATGCCGCCCCACCGGCATCCGCTTCGGCACGGCGTGGTCGGACAGCGTGGTCGGACAGTGCCGTCGGACAGCACCGCTCAGAGCAGCACCGCTCAGAGCAGAGCCGCTCAGGGCAGAATCCACCCCGGCGTCGGACCCGGCGGCGGATGCTGGGGACATGAGCGAAGACAACCCCTCCATCCCGCAGTTCGGCCCCGAGGCCCGGCGCGCGCTGTTCCACGAGCGGGTGCTCGTGCTCGACGGCGCTCTCGACGACGACAACGGCACGCTGCTGATGACGCAGCTGCTCGCGCTCTCGGCCGAGGATCCGACCGCCGACATCGCCCTCTGGATCCATTCGCCGGGCGGCTCGGTGCCGTCGATGCTCGCGATCCGCGACATCATGCGGCTCATCCCCAACGACGTCGCGACCCTGGCGCTCGGGCTCGCCTGCAGTGCGGGGCAGTTCCTGCTCTCGGCCGGCACCCCGGGCAAGCGGCGGGCGCTGCCGCACGCGCGGATCCTCATGCATCAGGGGTCCGCGGGCATCGGCGGTTCTGCGGGCGAGCTCGAGACGCAGGCCGACGACCTGCGGCACATGCGCGACACCGTGCTCGGACTCATCTCCGACGACACCGGTCAGCCCATCGCGCGCATCTTCGAGGACTCGCTGCACGACCGGTGGTACACCGCGGGACAGGCCCAGGAGTACGGGTTCATCGACGGGATCGTCACCTCGATCGCCGAGGTGATGCCGCGACGACGTGCGCGCGTCGGACTGGGGGCGGACGCATGAGCGGCTACACGATCCCGAATGTCATCGCGCAGCATCCCCGAGGCGAGCGCATCATGGACGTCTACTCGCACCTGCTCGCGGAGCGGGTCATCTACCTCGGCACCGGCATCGACGCGGGCGTCGCGAACGCTCTCATCGCGCAGCTGCTGCACCTCGACGCGGACAGCCCCGAGTCGGGCGTCCAGTTCTACATCAACAGCGAGGGCGGCGATCCGGGCGCGGCGCTCGCGATCTACGACACGATGCAGCACATCCGTCCGCGCATCGCGACGACGTGCGTCGGCCAGGCCATCGGCCCCGCGGCCCTGCTCGTCGCCGCCGGTGCTCCCGGGGAGCGGGCCGCGCTCGCGCACGCCCGCATCGTGCTGCATCAGCCGGCCGGCCAGTCGCGCGGTGCGATCCCGGACCTGATCCTCGCGGCCGACGAGGTGGTGCGGGTGCGCTCCGACATGGAGGAGATCCTCGCCCAGCACAGTGGCCGGACGGTCGCCGAGCTCCGCGCCGACACCGACCGCGACCGGGTGTTCACCGCCACGGCCGCCCTCGGCTACGGGCTGATCGACACCGTGCTGGAGCCGCGGGCCGCGTGACGATCGAGTGCGGGCGGCTCAGGCGGCGAGGGCGAAGGTGCCGCGCGCGGCGGACACCGACACCACGGCGGACACCGGCACCGACCGCAGCTCGTCGGCCACGGCGCTCGTCAGCTCGATGAGGCTCGTGTCGAGGGCGCCGGCGATCGCGGCGATCATCTCGCTGGACGGCTCCTTCAGCCCGCGTTCGACCTCGGAGAGGTACTGGGGCGAGACGCCGGCCTTCTCGGCCGTCTCGCTCAGCGTCTCCTCGCGGTCGTGGCGTCGGCGGCGCAGCTGGTCGCCGAGCAGCTGACGCCACAGCGGCTCGGGGTCGCCGGGCTGCGGACGGGCGGGACGAGGGGAGCGCGGGAACGGGACGATGTCGGCCATGCCTCACGATAATCCGCGGCATCCGCAGGGTTCGAGCGGTTCTGCTCAGAGCAGAACCCGTGCGCGGCACCCTCCGCCCGTCGCCGTTCACGCGGCGGGAACAGGTGCGTGAACGGACTGCTGGTACGTTTCTGCGCGCCGGTGGCGGTTGGGGCTGCGACCGGCACACGCCCGGCTGGGGCTGGCGCGCAGGGGAAGGGCGAGGGGCGAGGCAGAGGAGGGACGTTTCGCTCCCCGCTCCTCCGTGCCGCATCCCGTCGGCGCCGTCACCACTCCCACATCAGCGTGACCGTGCCGGGGCCGAAGGCGAACTCCGCATGCGTGACCCCCGCGCCGTTGAGCGTCACCGCGTGGGTGCGCGAGGTGTCGCCGGATTCGACGAGCACCCGGCATCGCCGCGGCAGACGCTGCGGGTCGAAGCGCAGATGCACCAGGATCTCGGCCTGACGACGCGGGGCCACGACCGTGAATCCCTTCTCCGGCACCGAGCCCTCCGGTGCGATCGACTCCCGCTCGGTGAGCGCCAGCTCGCCCTTGCGGAGCGGGGCGCTCAGCTGGAGAGTGGCCCGGACGAGCTGCTGGTCGAGGTCGATCCGCGCGTCGACGAGATCGCAGCCGAGGATGCCGCGGATCTCGGGCGGCGCGGAGTCGGCCGGGTTCAGTCCGTAGAAGACGGTCGCGCGGCGTGCGCCGTCTCGATGCGCCTGCCAGAGCGTGCGGTTCACCGTGCGCGTGATCCTGCTCCCGGCGTCGATGTCGATGAGGAGCGATCCCGACCGCTCCAGCAGCTCGGGCGTCGGCTCGGTCGTGAACGGACTGTTCGGCAGGTCGGTCAGCGAGGCGTAGGTCCGATGCAGGCTCGGCGGGATGCGACGGGAGGGGCCCAGCGTGTCGGTGAGGGTCCCGGGGTCCAGCAGCAGCAGGTGCTCCAGCTCGCGGATGGCGTCGAACGACGTGTCCTTCTCCGGACGCCGCGCACCAGACTGCCACATGGAGAGCGTGGCGACGCTGAGCTCGTATCCCCGATCCCGCAGCCGTCCGCGGAGCATCCGCAGGGAGTGTCCGCGCCGCTTCACGGCCCGTCGCAGCGTCGACGCGAAGTCGGCGATCTCGCTCCCCGAGCCGCCGCTGTCGGCACCGCCCTGCACGTGCGGGAGGTCGTCGTGGTCGATGGCTCCTCCAGGTCATCGGGGCAGTGAGCACCGGTGCCCTCCGCGGGAGACACATGCTATCCCTGCGGCTCCGCCAGGCCAACCGTCGGGAGGCGACATGACGTGCCGCGTTACGATCCGAAGGTGACCGCGTACTTCGAGAGGCTCTCCGCGACCGAGTTCCGTGCCACGGCTGCCGTGCAGGGCGCCTGGAACACCGCCGAGCAGCACATCGCCCCCACGATCGGACTGCTCGCGCACCTCGTGGAGGTCGATCGCGACGCGCGCCGTGACGATGCGCTGACGCTGGGGCGGGTCTCGTACGACATCCTCGGCGTGCTGCCCATCGACGTGGTCGACGTCGAGATCCGGGTCATCCGTCCGGGGCGGACGATCGAGCTCGTCGAAGCCACGCTGCGACACGACGGTCGGCCCGCCGTGATCCTCCGCGCCTGGCTGATGCAGACGACGGACACGGCCGCGATCGCCGGTGGGGCGCTGCCGGTGATGCCGCCGCTGGACGCCCACGCCGCGTGGGAGGCGGGTGCCATCTGGCCCGGCGCCTTCGTCCGCTCCGGCGACTTCCGGCATCGGCAGGAGGAGCCCGGTCGCGCATCGGCGTGGATCATGCCGCACCATCCGCTGCTGGAGGGCGAGACCGTGAGCACGACCGCGCGGGCGCTCGGCATGATCGACCTCGCGAACGGGCTGACGCCGCGCGTGCCGGTCGGGGACGCGTTCTATCCGAACGTCGATCTCACCGCGCATCTGTTCCGCACGCCGGACGCCGGCTGGATCGGCCTCGACACGACGGTGACCTTCGGGGCATCCGGGATCGGAGTCACCCACACCGTCCTGAACGACGCGTCCGGTCCCTTCGGCGTCTCGATGCAGAGCCTCACCGTCCGCGCCCGCTGAGCAGTGCCGAACCGGCGGAATGGTGCGGGCTCACGGGCCCTTCCGGCCGCGTCGGGCGTTCAGAAGTCGGGTCGGCCGGCGTTGTGCTCCGGCGTAGGCTCGGGAGTGTTCGCGGCGGCGGGTGCCGCCACATCCGTCGCCGCCCAGCTGGCGAGCATCCTGAGCTTGTCGGCCGAGGCCGTCCCCGGCTCCGCCGTGTAGGTCGAGAGGTGCAGCCCGGGATCGGCGGGGAGCTCGAACGCCTCGTAGGTCAGCTCGATCTCGCCGATCACCGGATGGTTGAGAAGCTTGACGCCCGAGCGGTGATAGCGCACGTTGTGTGCCGCCCACAGCGTGCGGAAGCGCTCGCTGCGCGTCGACAGCTCGCCGACCAGATCGGTGAGCCGCCGGTCGAACGGATTGCGCCCGGCCTCTCCGCGCATCGCCGCGACGAGCTCCTGGGTGTTGCGCTCCCACTCCGGGTAGAAGTCGTGCGCCGCCGGGTTCAGGAACGCGAAGCGGGCGCTGTTCGGTGCGGGCTCGGCGAACAGCGGGGCGTAGAGCGCGCGGCCCAGGGCGTTCCCGGCGAGGTAGTCGAAGTAGTTGTTGCGCAGCAGCGCCGGCGCCTCGGTCATCGCGTCGAGCAGGCGCAGGATGCTGGGGCGCAGCACCTCCGCCTTCTTCCGCGGCGTGCGCGCCAGGGGGGAGGCGTTGGCGGTGCGGGCGAGGTCGAACAGGTGCGCGGTCTCGGCGTCGTCCAACTGGAGCGCGCGGGCGAGCGCGTCGAGCACGCTGTCGGAGGCTCCGGACAGGTCGCCGCGTTCGAGGCGCGTGTAGTAGTCGACGCTGACGCCCGCGAGCAGCGAGACCTCCTCGCGGCGGAGTCCCGGCACCCGGCGGTTGCCGCCGAACACGGGCAGGCCCGCCTGGTCGGGGGTGATGCGTGCGCGCCTCGTGGAGAGGAACTCGCGCACCTCGCTGCGGGTGTCCATGACACCGACGCTACGCCGTCCGCGGGTCGCGAGGGAGGTACTGCCAGTACCCGTCGTCGAGCTCTCCGGTGGCGGAGGGGGTGACGCCAGACCCTCCCTCCTGCCGTCGGGCGGGCGCACACTGGAGACATGACCAAGGAACTCATCCTCAACAACGGCGTCACGATGCCGGCCCTCGGGTTCGGCGTGTACCAGGCGGCTCCGGAGGAGACGGTGGATGCCGTCGCCACCGCGCTCGAGACCGGCTACCGCCTCATCGACACCGCGGCGGCCTACGGCAACGAGCGCGAGGTGGGCGAGGCACTCCGCCGCGTCGGCATCCCGCGCGACGAGGTCTTCCTCGAGACGAAGGTCTGGATCAGCGACTACGGGTACGACGAGACCCTGCACGCCTTCGAGAAGTCGACCGGCAAGCTGGGCGTCGACCAGCTCGACCTGCTGATCCTGCACCAGGCCCTTCCGACGCGGTTCGACCTCACGGTGGGCGCGTACCGGGCGCTCGAGAGGCTGCTCGCCGACGGGAGGGTCGCCGCCATCGGTGTGAGCAACTTCATGGTCGAGCACCTGGACCGCCTCGCCGCGGAGACGAGCATCATCCCGGCGATCAATCAGATCGAGGTGCACCCCTACTTCTCGCAGCGCGCGGTGCAGGAGGCGGATGCCGCCGTCGGCACGGTCACCCAGGCCTGGTCGCCCATCGGCGGGATCACCGCGTACCGCCCCGACGGCGCCTCCGCGTTCGAGGACGAGACGCTCCGGGCGATCGGCGCCGCGCACGGCAGGACCACCGCCCAGGTGATGCTGCGCTGGCACCTGCAGCAGGGCCGCTCCGCGCTGCCGAAGTCGGTGCGTCCGGCCCGCATCGCCGAGAACTTCGACGTGTTCGACTTCGAGCTCACGGACGCGGAGCTGTCGTCGATCGACGCGCTCGACACCGGCGTGCGCCGGGGCCCCGCGCCCGAGGACGTGACTCTCGAGGCGTTCGGCCGCCCCATCCCCGAGGCGTGAGCAGAGCCCGAGGCGTGAGCAGGACCCGAGGTGTGAGCCGATCGCCTACAGGGCCGCGGTCACTCCGGGCAGCAGCTTGCCGAGGATGCCGCTCAGCTGCGCGCGCTCCTCGGGGGTGAGCGGGTCGAGCACCAGCTCGCGCACCTGCTCGACGTGCACGGGCGCCGCCGTCCGCAGCATCTCCCGGCCCTCGGGGGTGAGCGCGGCGGAGAGGGTGCGCTTGTCGGTGCTGCACGATGTGCGCTCGACCCAGCCGCGCTCCTCGAGGGAGTCGAGTGCGTGGCTGAGGCGGGACCGGCTGAGCCCGGCGATGCGGGCGAGCTCGGTCATGGTGACGACGCCCTCGCCCTGCCCGGCCAGCGTGACGAGGATCGCGTAGCGCGCGTGGTTGAGCCCGACCTCCTCCTTCAGGGTGCGGTCGAGCACCTGGGGCAGCAGCTGGACGAACCGGATGACGGGGAGCCACGTCTCCATCTCGGTGTCGTCGAGTCGACGCGGATGCTGCTGCTCCGCCGTCATGATGTCCTCCTGGAGCGTCAGGCCGGGTGTCAGGCCGGGTGTCAGTCCGGGTGTCACGCCGCCGACAGGTCGAGCGTGTGCGCGGTGTGGTCCCGCTTGGCCTGCAGGTAGCGGGAGTTCGACTCCGACAGGTGCACCTCGGTGCGGACCCGCTCCGTGACGCGGATGCCGAGCGCCTCGAGCTGCACGGCCTTGTCGGGGTTGTTGCTCAGCAGGCGGATGCCGTCCACGCCGACCGCGTTCAGCATCTGGGCGGCGACGGTGTAGTCGCGCTCGTCCTCCCCGTGGCCCAGGGCGACGTTAGCCTCGTAGGTGTCGAGCCCCGCGTCCTGCAGGGCGTAGGCGTCGAGCTTGGCGTACAGGCCGATGCCGCGACCCTCCTGGCGCAGGTAGAGCAGGAATCCGCCCTCGTCGGCGATGCGCTCGACGGCCTCGCGCAGCTGGGGGCCGCAGTCGCAGCGCTCCGAGCCGAAGACGTCTCCGGTGAGGCACTCGCTGTGCGGGCGCACCAGCGGCGCGTCTCCGCCGTCGGTCGCGCGTTCGAGCGCAGCGCGCCAGTCGCCGAGTCCGAGGAGCAGGTGCTCGCGGCCGTCGACGAGGCCGTCGAAGGTGACGACGTCCGCGGTGGTGGAGAAGCCGTCGCCGAAGCGCAGCGGCACGCGGACGCGGGTGCGCTCCGTGGCGACCGGAGCGACGGTTGAAGTTTCAATCATGCCGGGTGCAACGCGCGATCCCGCCGAGTATTCCCGGATGGGCCGATCTCGAAGGGGTTCCCTCAGTACCTCCCATCCGTCGCGGAATCGGTGTGGACTGGAGGCACACGACAGAAGGAGCATCACGAATGCGCGGAGTAGTCATGTACGCCCCCGGCGACGTCAGGGTCGAGGAGCGCGAGAAGCCCACCATCACCCGGCCGACGGATGCCGTCATCCGCATCGCCGCGACGTGCATCTGCGGATCGGACCTGTGGCCGTACCGCGGCGCGAACGAGGTCGATCACGCCCCGATGGGTCACGAATACGTCGGCGTGGTCGAGGAGATCGGCGCCGAGGTGCAGACGCTCAAGGTCGGCGACTTCGTCGTCGGCTCGTTCATGGCGTCCGACAACACGTGCGAGATCTGCCGGGCCGGCTACCAGTCCCGCTGCGTGCACGTCGTGCCGATGGGCCGCTACGGGACGCAGGCCGAGTACTCGCTCATCCCGCACGCCGACGGCACCCTGGTCGTCACGCCCGGGCAGCCCGATGCGGACCTGATCCCCTCGCTGCTCGCCGCCTCCGACGTCCTCGGCACGGGATGGTTCGCAGCGGTCGCCGCCGAGGTCGGACCGGGCAAGACCGTCGCGGTCGTCGGCGACGGGGCCGTGGGTCTGCTCGGCATCCTGGCGGCCCGGGAGCTCGGCGCCGAGCGCATCATCGCGATGAGCCGGCACGCCGACCGGCAGGCGCTGGCCCGCGAGTTCGGCGCCACCGACATCGTCGAGGAGCGCGGGGATGCGGGAGTGGCGCGGATCAAGGAGCTGACGAACGGCCTCGGCGCCCACTCCGTGATCGAGGCGGTCGGCACGCAGGAATCGATGATGCAGGCGATCCGCTCGACCCGTGCGGGCGGCCACGTCGGCTTCGTCGGCGTCTCGCACGATGTCGCACTGCCCGGTGAGGAGCTGTTCTACTCCGGCGTGCATCTGCACGGCGGGCCCGCCCCGGTGCGCCGCTTCCTCCCGGAGCTGATCCAGCTCATCTGGGACCGGAAGATCGACCCCGGCAAGGTCTTCGACCTCACCCTCCCGCTGGAGGACGCCGCCGAGGGCTACCGGGCCATGGACGAGCGCCGCGCCACGAAGGTCCTGCTCACGGTCTGACGTCCGGGCCCGTCGCGTCCCGTGTCCGCCGCCGCACGAGCTTCAGCTCGCTGGCCAGGATGCCGAGCACGACGAGCGCCCCGCCGATCAGCGCCGTCAGCGGCAGGCGCTCGCCGGCGATGCGTCCGATCACCCCGGCCCACACCGGCTCGCCCGCGTAGATGATGGTCGCGCGCGTGGGGGAGACCGACTTCTGCGCCCAGTTCATCGTCAGTTGGATCAGGCAGCTCGCCGCGCCCAGCCCGACTGCGCAGCCGACCCAGATCCAGGAGAACTCGGGGACGCCCTCGCCGGCGACGGGCATGGTGAGGATGCCGAGCACGCCGGCGGTCAGCAGCTGCACGACCGTGATGCGGCCGAGGTCGATCTTCCCCGCGAACAGGCTGATCAGGATGATCTCGGCCGCGATGGGAAGCGTGCTGATCATGGTGGCGATCTCGCCCGCGCCGAGCGTCAGGGAGAAGGCGTCGGGGCCGGCGATGAGCAGGAGCCCGAGGAAGGCGAGCCCCGCGCCCACGAAGGCCATGGCGGGCGGGCGCTTGCGGAACACCGCCCACTGCGCGAACGGCACCAGGGGCACGTACATCGCGGTGATGAAGGCGGAGGTGCTGCTGTCGATCGTCTGCAGGCCGAGCGTCTGGAGCCCGTAGCCGAGGTAGATCATCACGCCGATCGCGGCTCCGGCGCCGATGTCGCGCCAGCGGATGCCGCGCAGCACGCGGCGGAAGATCACCATGCTGATGAGCCCTGCCACGAGGAACCGCACCCCGACGAAGAACCACGGCCCGGAGTGCTCCATCGCCCAGTGCACGAGCAGGAACGTGCCGCCCCACACCGCGGTGATCGCGATGAGCGCGGCCTCCTGCGGGCGGAAGCGCATCCAGCGGAGACGTGAGGGCATCGCGGCCCTTTCTCGACGTTGCCGGGTCGAGCCTAACGTGACGCGGGAAGACGGCGAGGCGCCGGATGCCGCGATCGACTCGGTAGCCTCGCAGCATGAGCGACTTCGTGAGTGCGGCCGAGCTGAACGACCTCCTGACCCAGGGTGCGCCGGTGCGCGTGCTCGACGTGCGCTGGCGCCTGGATCGTCCGGAGGCCGGACACGGCGACTACCTCACCGGGCACATCCCCGGCGCGGTGTTCGTGTCGCTCGACGGCGAGCTGTCCACGCACGGCGAACCGTCGGAGGGGCGGCATCCGCTTCCCTCGACCGAGAAGCTCCAGGCGGCCGCCCGCCGCTGGGGCCTCCGCGACGGCGACACGGTCGTGGCGTACGACGACTCCAAGGGCATCTCCGCTGCCCGCGCCTGGTGGCTGCTGCGCCAGGCCGGTGTCGACGTGCGCGTCCTCGCCGGCGGCATCCGGGGCTGGCAGGCCGAGGGGTTCGAGGTCGCGACGGATGACGTGAGCCCGGAGCCGGGCGACATCGTGCTGGAGGAGATCGGTCGCGATGCCCTGTCGATCGACGAGGCCGCCGCGTTCCCCGAGTCCGGCGTGCTGCTCGACGTGCGTGCGCCCGAGCGCTACCGCGGCGAGACCGAACCGCTCGACCCGGTGGCCGGCCACATCCCCGGAGCCCGCAACCTCCCGACCCTGCTGCACCTCGACCCCGAGGGGCGGATCCTCGACCCGGAGACGGTGCGCAAGACCTTCGCCGACGTGGGTGTCACCCCCGGCACGCCCGTCGCCGCATACTGCGGTTCGGGCGTGACGGCCGCCCACACGGCACTGATCCTGCACGAGGTCGGCATCGAGGCGAAGGTGTTCCCCGGCTCGTGGAGCCAGTGGTCGAACACTCCCGGTCGTCCGGTCGCGACGGGTGATCAGCCCGGCTGATCGGCGGAGTCCCGCGGACCGTAGCCCCAGCGCAGCTCCAGCGTCCCGGGTCCGAAGGCACGGCGCACCTGATGCACGGAGGTGCCGCGGGTGAGCGACACCGGGGTGACGGTCACCCCGTCCGGCGTCTCGACGACCTCCTCGCACCAGTCGGGGAGGGCATTCGGATGGAAGCGCGTCCACACCAGCAGCTCGCGGCACTTCTGCGCCAGCGCGTGGCCGGTGTCGCGCGTCGGCGGGTAGTCCGGCGGGTACGCGACCGACCACTCGACCATCGCGGTGTCCGGTGCGGTCAGCGGCACGTCGAGCTCGAACAGCATGCCGTGCACCTCGCCGTCGGGATGCGAGTAGTGCGCGGCGGCGCGTCCTCCGGACACGGCGTCCAGGAAGGGCGCGGGCGTGCGGACGCCGGGCGTGATCTCGAGGAACGGGATCGCCGTGATCGTGCCGACCGTGGACTGCACGATGCTGCGGGTGATGCTGCGGGTGACGTTGCCGTCGGGGCCGACGTCCGTCACGGAATGGGTCGTGAGCTCGCGCGAGGTGTCCGGGTACGTCGCGCCGAGGGAGCGGAAGGCGTGCATCACCGCGCGCTCGAGCTCCTCCTCGTCGATCGGGAACCGGTTCGGCCCGAGCGGGCCCGTCCGATTGGTGGGGCCGAGGTGGCGCCGCAGCGCGCCGACCTCGAGCCCGAGGAGCTCCTCGATGTCGATCAGCGCCGCGAGCGACTGGGCACCCTCAGGGCGTCGGGCGCCCGAGCGCCAGTAGCTCAGCGTCGCCATCGACACGCGGTTGCCGCGGGCGGAGAGCTGCTGCTGCAACCAGGACAGGGTCACATCCCTGGCGTTCACCGCGTCACGCAGTGCGCCGGCGAAAGTGTCGGACCCGGACCTGCGCTCGTCATATTCGTCACTCATCACAGCCCCCGTCCGGTATGTGAAGCGCACCGCCCTAAAGTGAGCTTACGACCGCATGCGCAAACCTCAGGGGACCGGGTGGGCACGTGGGGTCACTTGGCCGTCGTCGCGGGCAGGGTGCCCGATCCTGCGACTGACCGGCCTGACGCAGTGATGCCCCCCTTGCTGCGTATGTCGTGAAGCCCGGCAATCGATCTGGGGAGATCCGCCGGGCTTCACGAAACCCTCCTCCGCCCGCCGCCGGGCGATACCGCTCCGCGCCCCCGCGTAGACTGGGAGGAACACCCCGGAGGACTCTGGACCGTCATGTCTGCCCCTGCTCGCGCATTCACCATGCGCCACGTGCAATTGCTGCGCGCCCTGTTCGCCGCGGTCGCCGCGCTGATGATCACGTTCTCGTCGGACCACTCCGCGCCGGTCGGCCTCGCCGTCTTCAGCGGCTTCGTCTTCGTGACCGCCCTCGTGCAGGCGCTCGCCGCCTGGCTGGTCCTTCCGGCGGGGTCGCGCTGGTCGTACGTGCTGCTCGCGGCGCTCGGCGTCGTCGCCGGCATGGTGAGCGGCATCCCGGCCTGGCGCTCGGATGACCTGTTCTTCTTCGTGGTCTCGGTGTGGGCGATCGTCAGCGGAGGCATCGAGCTCCTCGCCGGCATCCGCGCACGCCGCACCGGCGACACCCTGGCGCGCGACGCGATCACGGTCGGCGCGCTGGGCATCCTGCTCGGCATCGTCCTGCTGCTGATCCCGGCCGGCTTCCTGCAGGAGTACACGATCGAGAAGGCCGGCACCTTCGTGCTGTCCGGCATCATCCTCGGCGTCGGGATGTTCGGCGGCTATGCCGCGATCGTCGCGGTGTTCCTCGGCATCGCCGGGCTGACGCCGAAGCGAGTGGATGCCGCCACCGCGGCCCCCGAATCGAATCACGGCACCGCACCGGCGGAGCATGGAGGAGAGCAGCGATGAGCGACGAGAAACCCACCCGTCGGGACATCCTGCGCCCTCTGCACCTGCTGGGGATCGCCCTGGCCTGCGGCATCTTCGCCATGATCGTCACGCTCGTCTCGACCGGTGCCTTCACCGCGCGGGTCAACGCGTCGATCGCGAACGGCACCTACGACGGGCTCACCCCGGTCGCCCTGGGGCTCGTGGTCGGAGGCGGGGCGTTCATCGTCACGCTGCTGGTCCTGGCGATGCTGATCCTCGCCGTCGACCCCGCCGACGTCACCAAGACCATCGATCGCCCGGTGCTGTACGACCCGGAGCCCGAGGGCGAGACCCCCGACTCCGAGGAGCCCGGTCGCACCTCCTCCTCGTGACCGACGGGCGGGCCGACCGCGGCGGTCTTCCGGGTGCTTCCGGAATATCGGCGCCGCGCAACCGCTTGTCCCTGAGGTGACTGCCTCCGTCGACCGCGCCTCCATCGGACTCCGGTCGAAGCGAGGGCCGATCCTCGGCGCGCTGATGCTCGCCACCGGGCTCATCGCCATCGACGCCACCATCCTGGCCACCGCGGTTCCGAGCATCGTCCGCGACCTCGGCAGCTACCAGCAGTTCCCGTGGCTGTTCTCGGTGTACCTCCTGGCGCAGGCCGTGAGCGTGCCCATCTACTCGCGGTTCGCCGACACCGTGGGCCGCAAGCCGATCATCCTCCTCGGCATCGCCCTGTTCCTGCTCGGGTCGGTGCTCTGCGGATTCGCGTGGAGCATGCCCGCGCTGATCGCCTTCCGCATCGTCCAGGGACTCGGCGCCGGCGCGGTGGCCCCCATGGCGATGACCATCGTCGGCGACATCTACACGGTCGCGGAGCGCGCGAAGGTGCAGGGCTACATCGCGAGCGTGTGGGCGATCTCCTCCGTCGTCGGTCCCGCCCTCGGCGGCGTCTTCGCGCAGCTCGACGCCTGGCGCTGGATCTTCTGGGTGAACATCCCCCTCTGCCTGATCGCCGCGTGGATGCTCCTGCGCAAGTACACGGAGGAGAAGCAGACGCACCGGCATCGGATCGACTACGCGGGCGCCGTGCTCCTCACGGTCGGGCTGACCGGTCTGATCCTCGGGATGCTGGAGGGCGGGAACGCCTGGGCCTGGGTCTCGGTCCAGAGCGCGCTGTGCTTCGGGATCGGCCTCGTGGCGCTCGCGCTCTTCGCCGTCATCGAGCGCCGTGCCGCGGAGCCGATCGTCGACCTCCGCCTCGCGGCCCGACCGCTCATCCTCACCACCACGCTCGTGTCGCTCGGGGTGGGCGCGCTCATGATCGGGGTCACCAGCTTCGCCCCCGCCTACCTCGAGGGCTCGCTCGGGATCGCTCCGCTGCTCTCGGGCCTGGCCGTCGCCGCCCTCACGCTCGGGTGGCCCATCGCCGCGGCGAACGTCGGCCGCCTGTACCTCCGCATCGGATTCCGCCGCACCACGCTGATCGGCATGAGCATCGCCAGCGTCGCCGCGATCGTCCTGGCCTCGGTGTCGTCGTGGCCGAACCCCTACGTGATGTCGCTGATCGCGTTCGTGCTCGGCTTCGGACTCGGATGGAGCGCCGCGCCGACCCTCATCGCCGCGCAGTCCTCGGTGGGCTGGGGTGAGCGGGGCGCCGTGACCGGCATGAACGCGTTCGCGCGCTCGGCGGGGAGCGCCGTGGGCGTCGCGGTGTTCGGGGCGATCTCGAACGCGGTCATCGCGCAGGGTGCCGGGCCCGACGACCCCGACACGATCATCCACGCCTCGGTCTGGGTGTTCGTCGCGGTCGCCGTGACCGCCGTGCTCACGCTGCTGGCCGCCGCCTTCATGCCGAAGGACACCGTGGAGGCGCACTCCGGAGAGCCCGCGCCCTAGCCTCCGTGCACTCGGCGATCGTGCCGGAGTGCAGCGGGGGCGGAACCCGGGTCAGCGGGCGAGGCGCTCCGCGATGCCCGTGTACGTCGCGGGGGTGAGCGCGAGCAGACGCTGCTTGGCGGCGTCGCCGATCTCGAGACCCTGCACGAACTCGGCGAGTTCGGCCGCGCCCACGCGGTGACCGCGCGTCAGCTCCTTGAGCAGCGCGTACGGGTCCGTGATAGTGGATCGTCCGGCGACGACCTCGGCGCGGATGACGGTTTGGATGGCCTCGGCGAGCACCTCCCAGTTCACGTCGAGGTCGGCCAGCAGCACGTCGCGCGACAGCGAGATCGCGTTCAGGCCGCGGCGCAGGTTGTCGAGCGCGAGCAGCGAGTGCCCGAACGCGACGCCGATGTTGCGCTGCGTGGTGGAGTCGGTGAGGTCGCGCTGCAGGCGGCTGGTGACGAGCGTCTGGCCGAGCGAGGCGAGCAGGGCACCCGAGATCTCGAGGTTGGCCTCGGCGTTCTCGAAGCGGATCGGGTTGATCTTGTGCGGCATCGTCGACGACCCGGTGGCGCCCGCGACAGGGATCTGCGCGAAGTAGCCGAGCGAGATGTAGGTCCAGATGTCGGTGGCGAGGTTGTGCAGGATGCCGCCGGCGTGACGGACGCGGTCGTAGAGCTCGACCTGCCAGTCGTGCGACTCGATCTGGGTGGTGAGGATGTTGAAGCCGAGCCCCAGGCCCTCGATGTACTCGCGGGCGATGGTCGGCCAGTCGGCGTCGGGGTCGGCCGCGAGGTGCGCCGACCAGGTGCCGGTCGCGCCGGAGAACTTCGCCAGGTAGTCGGAGGCGGCGATCTGGCCGCGCACGCGCTCGAGGCGCCAGGCGAAGACCGCGAGCTCCTTGCCCATGGTCGAGGGCGTGGCGGGCTGGCCGTGCGTGCGGGACAGCATCGCGGCGTCGGCATGCTCGACGGCGAGCTCGCGCAGCTTCGCGATCACGGTGTCGAGGGCCGGGAGCCAGACCTCCTCGACCGCGCGCTTCACGGTCAGGGCGTAGGAGGCGGAGTTGATGTCCTCGCTCGTCGCGGCGAAGTGCGTGAGCTCGGCGATGCCGTCGAGCCCGAGGGCCGAGAGCCGGTCGCGCACCAGGTACTCGATCGCCTTCACGTCGTGCTGCGTGACGGCTTCCTTCTCGGCGAGCCAGTCGATCTCGGCCTGGCCGAAGTCGCGGTACAGCGCGCGCAGACGCTCCTTGTCGGCGTCCGACAGCGGGGAGGTCTCGAACAGCGAGCGGTCGGTGAGGGCGATCAGCCACTCCACCTCGACCTCGACGCGAGCCCGGTTCAGGCCCGCCTCGGACAGGAAGTCGGCGAGTCCGGTGACGGCGCCGCGGTAGCGACCGTCGAGAGGGCTCAGGGGCTGCGGCGGGAGCGAGGGCTGGAAAGTCAGGGGAGTCCTCCTGATCGGGCCCCTCAGATGCGGGGCGTGCGGGGGAGACGCAGAGCGGGTTCGAGCTGGCGGAACAGGCCCCGAGTCGCCGCCTCAATCATACCGAGCACGGAATCGAACATGTCCGTGCCCGCGTAGTAGGGATCGGGCACGTCGTGGGTCGAGGCGTTCGGGTCGAAGGCCAGCAGGAGCGTGACCTTCCCCTCCTCGTCTTCGTCGTGCGCCCACTCCCGCAGGATGCGCTCGTGTGTGCGGTCGAGGGCGACCACGAGGTCGTTGTCGGCGAAGGTCGCGGCGGTGAACTGCCGGGCGCGGTGCTGCGAGCCGTCGTAGCCGCGGCGGGCAAGGGAGTCGATCGTGCGGTGATCGGCGCGTTCGCCGAGGTGCCAGTCGCCCGTGCCGGCGCTGCGCGAGACGATGCGCGAGCCGAGTCCCTGGCGTTCGGCGAGGTCGCGGAACACGATCTCGGCCATGGGAGAGCGGCAGATGTTCCCCGTGCAGACGAAGATCACGCGGAAGGGATCCGGGGATGTCACAGATACATTCTGCCCGCCT
>Ga0160430_100537_pt1 | contig 20271 bp, 17 predicted proteins | sample HID1971I_E0MG_FD_108274 | JGI IMG/M metagenome (GOLD analysis project Ga0160430, IMG submission 108274) | Enriched millipede-associated microbial communities from UW Madison campus, WI, USA - HID1971I_E0 MG | ecosystem: Host-associated > Arthropoda: Insects > Digestive system > Unclassified ...
AAGCCAGGTATTCCGGCTCGAGCAAGTCGTTGATGGCAACGATTTCGATGTCGTTCTTGAAGTTCTGCACGGCTGCGCGCAGCACGTTGCGACCGATGCGGCCGAAGCCGTTGATACCGAGTTGGATGGTCATGTCCGTGGTTGGGGTGGTGATGGCAGCGATCTCAGGCCGCAACCCGGCTGTGAAGCACGTGGTCCGCCACCGCTTGCAATGAAGGAAAAAGCAGGTCGGGGCGGGACGCCTCGATCGGTTGGCCGGTGTTGTAGCCATAAGGCACCGCCCAGGCTGCAACGTCGGCATTGCGCGCGGCCATCACGTCCGTATGCGAATCGCCCAGGTGAGCCGTGCGCCGCGGGTCGCCGCCCAGCGCGGAAATCACATGACCCAGCACGCGGGCGTCGGGCTTCTTGAAGGGCAGCGAATCGCCGCCGATCACGATGTCGAACCAGCGACGCATGCCCTGCATCTCCAGCAGCCTGTGCGCATGCCGCAACTCCTTGTTGGTCGTGCAGGCCAGGCGCACGCCGGCGGCCTTCAGCCGGGCGAGCGTCTCGTGCGCTCCGAGGTACGGCGCCGAGCGCGTGCCCGTCGTGTCCGCGTAGTGAACGTCCAGGCTCTCGAGCACGTCTTGTGTGCGAATCCGCTGTACCAGCAGCGGCTGTTCCTGGAAGACGCGTGCAAGCACCTGGCGCATCAGCTCGTGCGTGCCGGCGCCGATGAGCTGGGTGATCTCTTCCACCGGCCGCGGGGGGATGCCATGCGATTCCAGCGCGCGGTTGGCAGCCTCTGCGATCTCGCTCGCAGTATCGACCAGCGTGCCGTCCAGATCGAAGCTGACGATGTCGAATGTCATGGTTTGGGTGTCCTTCACCGGTGTGCCGCGAGTTGGGCGGCGACCAGTTCGCCGAGCTTGTGCGCGGCCAGTCCGAAGTGCTCATAGACTTGTGCGGCAGGCGCTGATTCGCCGAAGCCGTCCACGCCGAGGGCGGCCACGCAGCCGTACTGGCCCCACCAGCACGTCACGCCGGCTTCGATGCCGATGCGTGGCAGGTCCCGCCCGAGCACGGCCTCGCGCCATTGCTTTGGCTGGCGATCGAAAACGGTGCTGCTGGGCAGCGAGACCACGCGCACTGCGATGCCCTGCGTGTCGAGCAGCTGCTGTGCTGCCGTCGCGAGGGCGACTTCCGACCCGGTGGCCAGGATCACCGCTCGGGCGTCAGGCCGGTCGCTCAGAACGTAGCCGCCGCGCTGGATGTCGATTACCTGTTCTGGTGTCCGGGGTTGCGCCGGAAGGCTTTGTCGCGAGAGAAGCAGGGCGCTCGGTCGTTGGGGTTGCTCGAGCGCGTGAACCCAGGCGACGGCCGTTTCCGCCGCGTCGCAGGGGCGCCAGACATCGAGGTTCGGAATCAGCCGAAGGCTGGCCGCATGCTCGACGGACTGGTGCGTAGGACCGTCTTCGCCCAGGCCGATGGAGTCGTGCGTGAAGACATGGATCACGCGCAGCTTCATCAGCGCCGCCATGCGGATGGCGTTGCGGCTGTAGTCGCTGAAGGTCAGGAAGGTGCCGCCATAGGGCAGATAGCCGCCGTGCAGCGCGATGCCGTTCATGATGGCGGCCATGCCGAACTCGCGCACGCCATAGTTGATGTAGCGGCCGCCGGGCTGGCCACCGCGCACGGCCCCGCAGCCGGGGAAATCGGTCAGGTTCGAGCCGGTCAGGTCCGCGCTGCCGCCCAGCAGCTCGGGAACGGCCGGGGCCAATGCCGCCAGCACCTGCTGCGAGGACTTGCGTGTGGCCACCGCATCGCTGGCTTGGCTTGCGCGCGCCATGAGCGCCGCTGCGGTTTCCCGAAAATCGACCGGCAGGCTGCCCGCGACGCGACGCTCGAACTCGGCGGCCAGCTCCGGGTGCTGCGCGCGGTAGGCCGCGAACGCACGGTTCCAGACGGCTTCCCGGGCGGCGCCTCGCTCGATGGCGTGCCATTGGGCCCGCACGCCGTCGGGGATCTCGAACGCGCCGGCCTCCCAGCCGATGGTCTTGCGCGTCGCCGCGATCTCTTCGGCGCCGAGCGGCTCGCCGTGCGACCTGGCCGTGCCCGCGCGTGCCGGGGAGCCACGGCCAATGGTGGTGCGGCAGACGATCAGCGTTGGTCGGTCGATGCTGGATTTCGCCTGTCCGATCGCCCGGTCCACGGCTGCGGTGTCGTGCCCGTCGATGGGGCCGATCACGTTCCAGCCGTAGGCCGCAAAGCGCTGCGCGGTGTCGTCGCGAAACCAGCCAGCGACGGCGCCATCGATCGAAATGCCGTTGTCGTCATACAGTGCAATCAGTTTGTTCAGCCGCCACACGCCGGCCAGCGAGCAGGCCTCGTGGCTGATGCCTTCCATCAGGCAGCCGTCGCCGAGGAAGGCATAGGTACGGTGGTCCACGATCCGATGTCCGGCGCGATTGAACTCGTCGCCCAGCAGCTTTTCCGCGAGCGCCATGCCGACCGCGTTGGTGAGACCTTGCCCCAAGGGGCCGGTCGTCGTCTCGACACCAGGTGTCAGGCCCGCTTCGGGGTGGCCCGGCGTCTTGCTGTGCAGTTGCCGGAAGCGCTTGAGTTCTTCCATGGGCAGGTCGTAGCCCGTCAGATGCAGCAACGCGTACAGCAGCATCGACGCATGGCCGTTGGACAGGATGAAGCGATCCCTGTCGGGCCAGTGCGGGTTGCCGGGGCTGTGGCGAAGGTGGGCGCCCCACAGCGCCGTGGCCATTTCGGCCATGCCCATGGGAGCGCCGGGGTGGCCCGAGTTGGCCTTCTGTACGGCGTCGATCGCCAGCGCACGCAGCGCGTTGGCCATGGGATCGAAGCGGCCGCTGTCTTCGCGCAGCACGCGGTCGTTGGCGTTGCCTGCCATCACAGGGCTCCCAGCGCGCGCTTGCGACGCTCGATCATGCGCCAGATGAAGGGCGTGAAGATCAACTGCATCGCCAGCTCCATCTTGCCTCCGGGAACGACGATGGTGTTGGCCCTGCTCATCCACGCGTCGTCGATCATGTTGAGCAGGTAGGGGAAGTCGATGCCCTTGGGGTTGGCGAAGCGGATCACGCACAGGCTTTCGTCCGCGGTGGGAATGTCGCGCGAGATGAAAGGGTTGCTGGTGTCCACCACGGGAACGCGCTGGAAGTTGACGTGGGTGTGCGCGAACTGCGGAACGATGTAGTTCACGTAGTCGGGCATGCGGCGCAGGATGGTGTCGGTGACCGCTTCGGTGCTGTAGCCGCGCACGTGCTTGTCGCGGTACAGCTTCTGGATCCACTCCAGGTTGATCACGGGCACCACGCCGATCAGCAAGTCGGGATAGCGAGCGACATCGACCTCGGGCGTGACGACGGCGCCATGCAGGCCCTCGTAGAACAGCAAGTCGGTGTCCGCGGGCAGGTCCTCCCAAGGGGTGAACGTGCCTGGTTCTTGCTTGTACGGCGCCGCCTCGACAGGGTCATGCAGGTATTTGCGGCGCTTTCCGGTGCCGGTCTCGCTGTAGCTGCGAAACAGATCTTCGATCTCGGGAAACAGGTTGTTGTCGGACCCGAAGTGGCTGAAGTGCTTGTTGCCCTGTTGTTCGGCGTCGGCCTGGCGCAGCTTCATTTCCTTGCGGTCGAAACGGTGAAAGCTGTCGCCTTCGATGACGGCTGCCGTGACTTTCTCACGGCGAAAGATATTCTCGAACGTGCGCGTCACCGAGGTGGTTCCTGCGCCGGACGAGCCGGTGATGGCAATGATGGGGTGTCGCTCGGACATGGTGGGCCTTCGGTTCAGTCTCTAAACAGGCTGCGGGTGGCAAACAAGGGCGCGGGCGCCTCGTTGGCCGGCGGCTCGCGGTGGTAGCGTTCGATGCGTTCGACTTCGTTCTTCGAACCGAAGACCAGGCCGATGCGCTGGTGCAGTCCCGTCGGCAGGACTCCGAGCATGGGTTGGCGGCCGGTGCTGGCGCGCCCGCCGGCCTGCTCCATGACGAAACCGATGGGATTGGCCTCGTAGAGCAGGCGAAGCCTCCCGGGCTTGCTCGGATCCTTGGTATCGCGCGGGTAGAGGAAGACCCCGCCGCGCATCAGGATGCGATGCGCTTCGGCCACCATGCTGGCGATCCAGCGCATGTTGAAGTCCTTGCCGCGCGGACCGGGCTTGCCGGCGAGGCATTCGTCGACATAGCGCTTGACCGGGGGCTCCCAGAAGCGCGCATTGGAGCTGTTGATGGCGAATTCCTGCGTGTCGACCGGCACCCGGACATTCGCCTGGGTCAGCACGAACTCGGCCAGGTCGGGGTCGAGCGTGAACACGGCCACGCCGTCGCCCACGGTCAGCACGAGCTGCGCGGCAGGGCCGTAGATGGCATAGCCGGCCGCAACCTGCGTGGCACCGGGCTGCAGGAAATCCGCTTCCGTCACGTCGCGACCGCTTTCCACCACGCTGGCCGGTGCGCGCAGGATCGAGAAGATGCTGCCGACGGAGACGTTCACGTCGATGTTCGACGAGCCGTCGAGCGGGTCGAACACGAGCAGGTACTTGCCGCGAGGGTAGCTCGCCGGGATCTGGGAGGGCTGCTCCATTTCCTCGGAGGCCATGCCGCCGAGATGGCCGTTCCATTCGTTCATGCGCACGAACACTTCGTTGGACAGAACGTCCAGGGGCTTTTGCACCTCGCCCTGTACATTGATTTCGCCGCCTGCGGGCATGGCGGCGCCCAGAGGGCCGCGCGAGACGATGCGCGCCAGCGCCTTGCAGGCGAGTGAGACGTCGAGGATCAGGGCGTTGAGTTCGCCGCTGGCCTGCGGATAGCGGCGGCGCTGCTCGATCAGGTAGCGGGTCAGGGTCCAGCGGCCGGTCAATGGCATGAGTTGTCTCCAGCGGTTTCTTCGATTCGGTTCGCAAACACTCTGCTGGCCAGGATGTCCTGGGGCAGCAGCGTCGTCAGGTCTTCCTTCGTCAGCACGCGTTCGCGGTCCGCGAACAGCCGGCTTGCTTGACGCAGCCGCGCGCGGTCGAGCGCGTTGCGCACGCTGCGCGCGTTGGCAAAATGCGGCTGCGCGGTACGCCGCACCAGGTAGTCGCCGAATATCTCGCGCGCGCCATCGGCAAAGTGGTAGCTCATGCCGTCGAGCATCCGGTCGGCGATCTGCCGGAGCTCGTCTTGGCTGTAGTCGGGGAAGTCCAGGTGATGCGCGATGCGGCTGCTCATGCCCGGGTTCGAGCGGAAGAAGGTGTCCATGCGGTCCTTGTAGCCGGCGAGGATCACCACCAGGTCGTCGCGCTGGTTCTCCATCACCTGCAGCAGGATCTCGATCGACTCCTGCCCGTAGTCGCGCTCGTTTTCGGGCTTGTACAAGTAGTACGCCTCGTCGATGAACAGAACGCCGCCCATCGCTTTTTTCAGGACTTCCTTGGTCTTGGGCGCGGTATGGCCGATGTACTGTCCCACCAGGTCGTCGCGTGTGACGGCCACCAGGTGGCCTTTGCGTACGTAGCCCAGACGATGCAGGATCTCGGCCATGCGCATCGCCACCGTGGTCTTGCCGGTGCCAGGGTTGCCGGTGAAGCTCATGTGCAGCGATGGCGCGTGTGCCTGGAGGCCCAATCCCAGTCGCAGCCGATCGATCACGAGCAAAGCGGCGATGTCGCGGATTCGCTGCTTGACCGGTGCCAGGCCGACCAGGTCGCGGTCGAGTTCCTCGAACACCGATTCGACCTGGCTGTCGCGCAGCACGTCTGCGACGCTGCGCGGGGGGGATACCGCGGCCGCGGGATCGGTCGCCGGCCCGAACGCTGGTGCGGGGGCACCGGCACCGAGACCCGGGCCCGGAATGGCGTAGAGCGGCTGATTCATGCTGCGCGCCTTGCATCGTTTGCGGCGCCGAGCTCGCGCCGCATCGTGTCGATGACGCTGCGGTAGTTCGGCTGCCCGAAGATCGCGCTGCCCGCCACGAAGGTGTCCGCGCCGGCATCGGCCGCGCGGCGGATGTTGTCGACCTTGATGCCGCCGTCCACTTCGAGCCGGATGTCGCGGCCCGTGGCCTCGATGAGGCGCCGGGCACGCTCGAGCTTGCGCAGCGCCGAGTCGATGAATGACTGGCCGCCGAAGCCCGGATTGACGCTCATCACGAGCACCAGGTCGACCTTGTCGATCACCCACTCCAGCACGTCCAGCGCGGTGGCGGGGTTGAACACCAGGCCGGCGTGGCAGCCCTTGCCGCGGATGAGCTCAAGCGTGCGGTCAACGTGCGCCGAGGCCTCGGGATGGAAGCTGATCAGGTCAGCGCCAGCTTGGGCAAACGCCAGCGCCAGCGTGTCGACCGGCTGCACCATGAGGTGCACGTCCAGCGGAACCTTGGTGCCATCGGCACGCACGCAATGCGGCTTGATCGCCTGTGCCACCGCCGGGCCGATGGTCAGGTTCGGCACGTAGTGGTTGTCCATCACGTCGAAGTGGATCCAGTCCGCGCCGGCGGCGATGACGTCGTGCACCTCCTGGCCCAGGCGCGCAAAGTCGGCAGACAGGATCGAGGGGGCGATGCGGTACATGGCGCGCTCTCCTTGGTTCAGTTTTCGATGGTGCTGCGCGCGGCGCGGCACAGGCCCGGGTCAAGCGGATCCGCATGGCTCTTGCGGACGGTGGGGGCGCCCGATCCGCAGCGCCGAAGGCGCTGCGGGTGAGTTCAATACCTTTGCGTTTCGGGCTTGTCGGTGGCGTAGCTGTGCACCGTGTAGCGGATCGTGCGTCCCTCGACCTCTTGGCGGACCAGCCCGAAGCCAGGCTCGTTTGCCGGCCGGTTGACGATGAAGCTCATCGCGATCGACTCGAAGCCACGGGTGGAGTCGAAGGCCATCAGCCGGACGTAGCAGTTCGGGAAAGTCGCGCGGCAGGCGTTCACTTCCTGCAGGACACCTGCGGCGTCCTTCAGGTCGAACATCGGCATGCCGTACATCTCCCAATAGGTGTTGCGCGGGTGCGGGTCGTCGGTGTACTCCACGCTCCAGGCGTAGCCCTTGTTGAGGCCATATTCGACCTGCATCGAAATCTCGGCATCACTGAGGTCAGGCAGGAAGCTGAACTGGCCTTGCGTCACACGGCCGGCGGGGTTGGTCATCATGGTGTGGGGCTCCTGTTCACGCAACGGCGGGGGTCACCGCGTAGTCGCTGGTATCGGTGGATGTGTAGTTGAAGCTGATCTCGCCCCAGGTATCAAGCGCCTGCTTGAGCGGCGTGCAGAACTGGGCCGCCTTGCGCAGGATCTGCGGGCCTTCGTTTTTGATGTCCCTGCCCTCGTTGCGGGCCTTGACCATCGCCTCGAGTGCCACCCGGTTGGCCACGGCGCCCGCCTGAATGCCCGCCGGGTGGCCGATGGTGCCACCGCCGAACTGCAGGATCACGTCGTCGCCGAACAGGTCGATCAATTGATGCATCTGGCCGGCGTGGATGCCGCCCGAGGCCACCGGCATCACCTTCTTCATGTCGCACCAGTCCATGTCGAAGAACAGGCCCCGCGGCAGGTCGACGTGCGTGTAGCTGTCGCGGCAGACGTTGTAGACGCCCTGCACGGTGAGCGGGTCGCCCTCGAGTTTGCCCACGGCGGTCCCTGTGTGCATGTGGTCCACGCCAGCCAGGCGCAGCCACTTGGCAATGACCCGAAAGCTCACGCCATGGTTTTTCTGCCGCGTATAGGTGCCGTGTCCGGCGCGGTGCAGGTGCAGGATCATGTCGTTGCGCCGGCACCATTCGCCCAGGCTCTGGATGCACGGCCAGCCGACGATCAGATCGATCATGATCACGACGCTGCCCAGGTTCTTGGCGAACTCGGCGCGCTCGTAGATGGCTTCCATCGTGCCGGCAGTGACGTTGAGGTAGGAGCCCTTGACTTCCCCGGTGGCGGCGGCGGCCTTGTTGACGCCGTCCATCACGTAGAGGAAGCGGTCGCGCCAGTGCATGAACGGCTGCGAGTTGATGTTCTCGTCGTCCTTCATGAAATCCAGGCCGCCCTTGAGGCCTTCGTAGATCACCCGTCCGTAGTTGCGTCCGCTCAGCCCGAGCTTGGGCTTGGTGGTGGCGCCCAGCAGAGGCCGACCGAACTTGTCCAGGCGCTCGCGCTCGACGACCAGACCGGTGGGTGGGCCCTTGAACGTCTTGATGTAGGCCACCGGGATGCGGATGTCTTCCAGGCGTGCGGCCTTCAGCGGCTTGAACGAGAAGACATTGCCGATCAGGCTCGCCGTCATGTTGGCGATCGAACCTTCCTCGAACAGGATGATGTCGTAGGCCACCCAGGCGAAGTACTCGCCGGGTCGGTTGGGCACCGGCTCGACCTTGTAGCACTTGGCGCGGTAGTTCTCGCAGGCCGTCAGGCGGTCGGTCCACACCACCGTCCACGTGGCCGTGCTCGATTCGCCGGCCACAGCGGCGCCAGCTTCGACCGGGTCCACCCCCTCCTGCGGCGTGATGCGAAACAGGCAGATCGTGTCGGTGTCCCGGGGCACGTAGTCGGGCTCCCAGTAGCCCATCTGGCGGTACTTCAGAACGCCAGCGCTGTAGCGCTTCTTCTGATCGGTGATTTGCGTGTCTTCGGGACGAAGCGCGGTGGTCTCGAGCGGGGCATTCATGCGGTATCTCCTGTGGCTGTGCCTGCATGTTCGATGGCCTGATTGATAAACACCAGTTAGACTTTCTTGGCTTTCAATTAAGCTTTGGCTTAAAAATGAACCTGAGCTTTCGTCAACTGCGCGTTTTCCTCGAAGTGGTTCAGCAGGGCAGCGTCACCCGTGCCGCCGAGGTGCTGCACCTGACGCCGCCAGCGGTATCCATGCAGATCAAGGAGATCGAAAGCCAGGTCGGCCTGCCCTTGTTCGACCGTGTTGGGCGCACGCTGTCGTTGTCCTCCGCGGGCGAGTATTTCGTCGTTCATGCCAAGCGCATGCTCGCGGCGCTGCGCGATGCGGAGAATGCGATGAGCCGTTTCAAGCGCCTGGAGCACGGCCTGTTGACGGTCGGCATGGTGAGCACCGCCAAGTACTTTGTGCCGCGACTGCTGGCACTTTTCAGGCAGGAACATCCTGGCATCGATGTGCGCCTGGTCGTCAGCGCGAACCGCGAAGCCCTGCTCAAGCTGCTGCAGTCCAGCGAGTGCGACCTGGCGGTGATGGGACGGCCGCCGCGCGAGATGGTGGTGCGCTCAGAGGCCTTTGCGGCGCACCCGCTGGTGTTCGTCTGCCCGACGGGACACCCGCTGCTCTCGCTGGGACATCTGCCGGTGGGCGCACTGGGCTCCTTCCCCTTCATCGTGCGCGAGCAGGGCTCGGGCACGCGCCACGCGATGGCGCAGTTCTTCTCCGAGCATCGCTTCGAGCCGAGCATCACGATGGAGATGGGCAGCAACGAGACCATCAAGCAGGCGGTGATGGCCGGCATGGGCGTGAGCTTTCTCTCGCTGCACACGCTCTGGCTGGAGCTCGGCGCCGGGCTCTTGAAGGTGCTCGATGTGGAGGGCACGCCGGTGATGCGCACCTGGCAGGTGGTGCACCTGCAGAGCAAGCTGCTGTCGCCAGCCGCCGAGGCCTTCCGCTATTTCCTCATGGAGCGTGGCGAGTCGATGCTCCTTGCACAGGACTCCGTCTCATTGAAGCCAGCGACCGCCGCCTGATCTGTGCGGCCTGCCGATTCCTGGGGTACAGAACCTCCGCGGCGACCTGTTTGCCGGGAAACTGTACTCTTGTCTGGCGGGTTGATCTGTGCGCTCACCGATCTGTGCCCTGCTTTTACGCTTTCCGCTTGATTGGAAAAGTCGTGAAAAAAGGAAAACCGATGGAAAAAGTCGAGGCTGATCGCCCACCGGCTACCGGGTCGATGGTGGCGAATTGCTGCTCAGCGCGCGCCGCAGTGAAGGCGGCCCCATGAAGCTCTATGAAAAGTTCGCGGACGACATCCAACGGTTGATTCGGCAGGGGGTCTATCGCCCTGGAGACCGGATTCCCTCGGTACGGCAGGCGAGCCAGCATCATCGGCTCAGTATCACGACCGTGCTGCACGCGTATCTGCTGCTGGAGAGCCGCGGCCTGCTCGAGAGCCGGCCGCAGTCGGGCTATTTCGTGAGCCTGACGCATGAAGACGGCAAGGGGCGAGCACGCGAGCTCCAGCAATCGAAGCCAATCGCGGTCTCGTCCTCGGTCGACGTCAGTCGGCTGGTGCTCTCGACGCTGCGCTCCATCGGCGACGACAACGCCGTGCCGCTGGGTTCGCCCTATCCAGATGCCAGCCTGTTCCCGTTCGAGAAGCTCAATCGCTACGCGTACACGGCGGGCCGCGACAAGTCGATGTGGGGCGTGACAAACGCACTTCCGCCCGGCGATCCCCACCTCGTGCGACAGATTACGCGCCGCTACCTCGAAAACGGGATGTCGGTCGATCCGAACGAGATCATCGTCACGGTGGGCGCGACCGAGGCCATCAACCTTTGTCTGCAGGCTGTGGCGAAGCCCGGCGATGTGATCGCGGTCGAGTCACCCACGTTCTACGCGATGCTTCACGCGATCGAGCGCATGGGCATGAAGGCGATCGAGGTATCGACCCATCCGGAATATGGCATCGACATTGCGGCGCTCGCCGCCATCGTGAAGTCACAGCCCGTGGCCGCCTGCATGGTGATGCCGAACTTCCAGAATCCGCTCGGCTTCCAGATGCCCGACGAGCGCAAGCGCGAACTGGTCGACTTCGCGGCGAAGGTCGACATGCCGATCATCGAGAACGGTGTCTACAACGAGCTGTACTTCGGCGAGACCCACCCGAGCACACTGAAGTCGTACGACAAGAAGGGGGTGGTGCTTCACTGCTCTTCATTCTCCAAGAGCCTGACGGCGGCGTATCGGATTGGCTGGGCGTTGCCGGGTCGTTATCGCGACAAGGTAGAGAAACTCAAATTCCTGAACACGCTGGCAACGCCGGTGATTCCGCAGCTTGCGATCGCGGAGTTTCTCGAGCGCGATGGCTACGAACACCATCTTCGGCGGCTCCGCAAGTCGTACGCGCAACAGGCCAATCTCATGCGTGCGATGGTCTCTCGGTTCTTTCCAGAAGGCACACGGATGTCGAGCCCGGCCGGCGGCTATGTGCTGTGGATCGAATTGCCCCCGAAGGTTGACGCCATGCGGCTGTATCAACTTGCGCTCGAGCAAGGAATCACCATCGGGCCCGGATACATGTTCTCCATTTCGGACAGCTATCGCCACTTCATTCGGCTGAACTACAGCAGTCCGTGGTCCGCCCGGATCGAACAGGCGGTGATTACGGTCGGCAAGCTCGCCGCCGTCTGCGCCCGTTGACTGCGCTCGCCCGGCGCCAGGTTGCGTTGAGCGCAGGCGCGCTCGTGTGCGATCCCGGCGCGCTGCCGAGAGCGCTCACCCTCGGCGCGATGCCTCGGGCGCTCGCTTTTCCGGCGCGCGTTTGTCAACCGCCCGTGACCGGGGGAAAGAACGCAATCTCGCTGTCCTCGCGCACGACGAATGACCCGTCGACCATTGCCTGGTTGACGGCTGCGCGCACCAAGCGGTCCGTACGCAACGCTTCGGCGGCGCGCGTGTCGCGCGACGCGAGCCGGCTGCGCAGCGCATCAACGCTCAGCTCGGGCATCTCGATGTCGACGATCTCCTGCTGGATGCCGAGCTGTTCACGAATGCTCGCGAAGTATCTGATGGTGAGTTTCATGAGTGCCTGTGGGTTGTGGTGGCCAGGGTGTGCGCTGCGTCAGCCCCATCGCTCCGTCGCACTATCGTCTCGCGATTTGGCTTCGACCCACTCGCACGTACCGTCGCGCCGGATCTCCTTCTTCCAGAAAGGCGCTTGTGTCTTGAGAAGGTCCATCAGAAATTCGCAGGCATCGAAGGCCGCAGCGCGATGCGGTGCGGCGACAACAACGAGGACGACCGGGTGGCCCAGCGCGATGCGGCCCACGCGATGCACGATCTTCACCGCATCGACTTGCCAGCGCGCGATGGCCTCTTCGAGAAGCCCCCAAAGCGATTGCTCGGTCATCCCGGGATAGTGTTCGATCTCCAGCGCGACGACGTCGTCGATATCGCCGCACTGACGCACGACGCCGATGAAGTTCACGACGGCGCCGATGTTCGGGTTGCGAATGATCGGCGCGACCTCCGCCTCGATATCGAGGGCCTGGTGCTGCACGCGCACTTCAAATCCGCCTGCGATGCACGGGGGCAGATGTCCGGGAGCATCCGAATGATCGCCGATGTGGCTGATATCGCTGCAGGATGGATCGTCGGGTGACATTGGATCTCGATCGGGGTACGCCTTCATGGCCATTCTCCTGATAGCAGGTTGCCGAGCATGGTGTGTGTGCGAATCAGCCGCCGACCAGCGACATGCGCACCGTGGGGTAGGCCTTGCGAGGTTCTTGCGCGCGGCGCGCCGATCGAAGCTCGGAATAGCGGTCGTTTCGGCGCGTCCAGCGACCACGCACCGCGTCGGCCAGCTGCTCGACGGACGCGGTGTCGCTCAGCCATGGCTGCAGGTCCGTGCCGTGGGTAGAGAACAAGCACGTGTACAGCTGACCGTCGGCCGATACGCGTGCTCGCGAGCACGAACCGCAAAATGGCGCCGAGACGCTGGCGATGAAGCCGACTTCACCGATGCCGTCCGCATGGCGATAGTTGACTGCAGTACCAGACGGGTCCTGCCCGGTGATCGCTACGAGCGGGAACTCCGATTCGATGGTGTGGCGCGCCTGTTGTGCGGTGAAGACCTTCGCGCTCGACCAGTCACTCGCACCTCCGACATCCATGTACTCGATGAACCTCAATGCGACATGGGTGTGCTTGAACAGGCGAACGAGCGGCAGAATCTGATCGTCGTTGACGCCGCGTTCGATCACGGCATTGACCTTGACTGGCGCCAGTCCGACCGCGCACGCGGCCTCGATGCCGCCCAGCACCTGCGACACAGGTACATCGGCGTCGCTCATGCGGCGGAACACCGCATCGTCGACGGCGTCGAGGCTCACCGTCACGCGGCCAAGGCCTGCGTCGCGCAGCGAACGTGCCTTCGCGGCGAGCAGGGACGCGTTTGTCGTGAGCGCGATCTCCATCGGCTTGCCGCTGAGGGTCGTGAGTGTGGCGATCCGTTCAATCAGGCGTTCGATCCCTCGTCGCAAGAGCGGCTCGCCGCCGGTGATACGGATCTTCTCGACACCCAATGACGCGAATGCGCGCGCAATCTTGTGCAACTGATCGAAGGACAAGCGATCGGACGACGGCATGAACGGGTAGTGCGCATCGAAGACCTCTCGAGGCATGCAGTAGGTGCAGCGGAAATTGCACCGATCGATCACGGAAAGGCGCAGATCACGCAGCGGGCGGCCAAGTTCGTCGACGATGTTCATGTGACTGAGCAAGAAGAAGGGGGCGGCAAGCAGGCGGTTCGCCTCCAGGGACAGCGGGGTTCAACCGCATGTCGGTCAAGCGGTGCGAATGAGGATAGTGCGTGTGTCCTCGAGATTCGATGCACAGTCTCGGTGCAATGACAGGGGTACAGTTGTGCGCCGCATGCCCGCCGCATGGCGCTGCGCGCGCAGCACGGCGAGCGGGAAAAGAGAACAGTTCCATCGGCGATCGGGCCGCAGACGTGCTTTCCATGCACACATCGCTGCGCGCGGCATGAGCACAGTTCACATGCGGCACCCAAGGGTGATGCGCGACGAGCGAATCGCTATATCGTCGAGCGCCTTCGCGACCAAGCTTGCGAGATCGATCGATGGCGATCACTGGCCTGGCCAGGTGCGTGATCGTCGGGTCATCGCACGAGCTTCGGCTTCAGCTGGTCACCCTCCATCTCGGGAGCACATCTACAGCCATGGAAATCTTCGACGCTCTTCACCTCGCCAGACTGCAGTTCGCGTTCACCGTTTCCTTCCATATTGTCTTTCCCGCGATCAGCATCGGATTGGCCAGCTTCCTCGCCGTTCTTGAGTGGCGTTGGCTGCGCACAGGAGACGAGGCCTACAAGGACATGTTTCAGTTCTGGTCGAAGATCTTCGCCATCTGCTTCGGGATGGGCGTGATCTCGGGCGTCGTGATGGCCTACGAGTTCGGTACGAACTGGAGCAATTTTTCCCGAGTCGCAGGAAGCATCACTGGGCCCTTGCTTCACTACGAGGTGTTGACGGCATTCTTTCTGGAGGCCGGCTTTCTGGGTGTGATGCTGTTCGGCTGGCACCGCGTGAGCCGCCGTGCGCATTTCTTCGCGACGCTGATGGTCGCACTCGGGACGCTGATCTCGACGTTCTGGATCATCGCGTCGAACAGTTTCATGCACACGCCGCAGGGCTATGCGATCGAGAACGGGCTGATCGTGCCGGTGGACTGGCTGAAGGTGGTGTTCAATCCGTCGTTTCCGTATCGCCTGGCGCACATGACGATCGCGGCCTTCATCGTGGCCGGATTCCTTGTCGCCGCGTGTGGCGCCTGGCATCTGCTGCAAGGCAGGCGCGATGAGCCGGTCAAGCGCAGTTTCTCGATGGCGTTGTGGCTGCTGCTGCTGATGACACCGATCCAGATCCTGGTCGGCGATGCGCACGGGTTGAACACGCGCGAATACCAGCCGGCAAAGATCGCCGCCATCGAGGGCCTGTGGGAAACGGAAAAAGGCGGCACGGCGCTGAATCTGATCGGCTTGCCCGACATGGACGCGGAGGTCACGCGCTATGCGATGCAGGTGCCGCGCCTGGGCAGCCTGATCCTCACGCACAGCTGGGATGGGGAAGTGCGCGGCCTGAAGGAGTTCCCTGCCAAGGATCGACCGTATTCACCGATCGTGTTCTGGACCTTCCGGATCATGGCGGGCCTTGGCATGCTGATGCTGCTGACCGCCGTGCTCGGCTTGCTGCTCAGAAAGCAAGGTAGCCTCTACGAGAAGCGCTGGTTCCAGAGGCTCGTGCTCTGCATGGGGCCGTCGGGACTCATCGCGTTGCTGGCCGGGTGGATCACGACCGAGGTGGGCCGGCAACCCTGGACCGTCTATGGCGTCTTGCGAACCGAGGACTCCGTGTCGCCCATCGGTTCGCAGCAAGCCGGCGTTTCGTTGCTGATCTTCGTCATTGTGTATTTTGCGGTGTTCGGCATGGGGGTCTACTACATGCTGAAACTGATGAGGCGAGGGCCGTCACCGCACACGCAGGCCTCCGAGTCGCACGGGCATCCGGGATTGAGCAATCGCGCGCTGAACGCGTTGGAAGGGGAGTGAGGCCATGCAAATCGATCTTCCCGTCGTATGGGCCGCGATCATCGGGCTCGCCGTGTTCATCTATGTGATGCTGGATGGCTTCGACCTTGGCATCGGACTCTTGTTTCCGTTCATCGAGAGCAAGAACGATCGACAGGTCATGCTCAACACCATTGCGCCGGTCTGGGACGGGAATGAAACATTTCTCGTGCTCGGTGGCGCCGGGCTGTACTGTGCGTTCCCGGTCGTCTATTCGACATTGTTGCCCGCGAACTATCTGCCCCTGATCCTGATGGTCATCGGGTTGATCTTCCGTGGCGCGGCGTTCGAGCTGCGTGCAAAGGCGAGGCGGACTCGCAACATCTGGGACCTTGCCTTCATGGGGGGCTCGGCGCTCGCAGCGCTGTGCCAGGGCATCGTGCTTGGCTCCCTGTTGCAGGGCATCAGGATTGCCGATGGGCATTTCGTGGGTGGTGCATTCGACTGGCTGTCGCCGTTCAGTCTGTTTTGTGGCATCGGCGTGCTCCTGACCTACGCGAGCCTCGGATGCGGCTGGCTCATTCTCAAGACGGAAGGCGAACTGCAGCGCAAGATGCGCCTGCTGATGCGGCCGCTCGCGGGTGTCTTGCTGGGGGGGATCGTCATCGTGAGCCTGTGGACTGTCATCGGGCTGCCTGCGGTTGCCCAGCGCTGGTTCGGCAGCGGCGACCTTGTCTGGTTCCTGCCGGTCCCGATCCTCGTGCTCGTTTGCGTGTGGGGGATCTTCCGGGCCGTGCGGCTGGAGCATGAGGCGACACCGTTTCTCCTCACGCTTGCACTGTGCTTTCTCGGCTACAGCGGATTGATCATCAGCATCTGGCCGAACATCGTGCCGCCGTCGCTGACCATCTGGCAGGCATCGTCGAGTCACTCGAGCCAACTCTTCGCACTGGTGGGAACGGTCGTCGTGTTGCCGATCATCCTCGTCTATAACGCGATGCAGTACCGCGTCTTCCGCGGCAAGGTGCGCCACGGAGATGTCGACTATCACTGAGGGGTGTGAGAAGCAAGAGAGCATGGCACATGCGCAATGTCATCGAACCACAGACGAGGGGCACGAAGGGCCTGTGCATTCCGACGCTTTGCGACGCAGATGAGGGGCCAGGCAACCAGGATGGCGCATCGGTCGAAAGGGGATGGATGGCCTATCCCTTCGGCTGCCGAAGCGGGTGCAAAACACTTCAAGTCGAGAGCCATTCATGATCATCAGGCCCAAGCAGAACTGGTTCCGGATGCTGTTCGTGTGGAACGGTTCGGTGCTGCAATCGATCATCCCGCAGTTGCTTTTCATGGCCATCGTCAGCAGTCTGGCCGTCTTCACACATGGGCGTGTCTTTGGCGAGAAGATTCCGCTCAACACGGCGCCGTTCACGCTGTTCGGTGTCGCCCTGGCGCTCTTCCTCGGGTTTCGAAACAACGCCAGCTACGCTCGCTTCATCGAGGCCCGGCATTTTTGGGGCAATCTGCTGATCGCGGCTCGCACGCTGACCTCGCAAATTTTCTGTTATCTGCCCGATCGGCTCGACGAGACCGAGCGCGTGCGATTGGCCCGTAGCGTGATCGCGCTGGCCTATGCGTTGAAGCATCAGTTGCGCCGTTCTGATCCGATGCCGGACCTGCACCGGCTGCTCGGCGACGCGCATGCCGAGGCGCTACGCGGAAAGCTTTACAAGCCGGTGGCCATCCTGAACGAGATTCGCAGCGCTTTGGCCGCTCACCATGGCCGAAGGCCGCCGGACACGACGTCCTGGATGTTTGACGCCCAGATCAATGAGATGGAGAAGACCGTGGGCGGATGCGAGCGGATCGCATCGACGCCGATTCCGTTCGCGTACAGCGTGCTGCTTCACCGAACGGTGTATGCCTACTGCATCCTGCTTCCTTTTGGTCTTGTGGATTCGACCGTATTCTTTACCCCTTTGATCTGCGTGTTCATTGCGTACACGCTCATCGCGCTGGAGGCCATCGCGGACCAGGTTGCCGAGCCCTTCGGTCTGGCGCCGAACGCGTTGGCACTCGATGCCATGACACGCACGATCGAGCGTTCGATATTCGAGATGTGCGGCCAGGAGGTTCCGCCGGAACTGGCGCCGGTGGACCTGTATCGACTGACCTGAGCGTCGAAATGCCTGGGACCAGCCGCTTGCAGATCCACCCAAGGCACGGGCCAAGCGCAAGGCGATGCCAGCCGACAGGCGCGTGCGCGACCACCCCGATGCCGCCCGCAGCAGGGTGCAGTTTTCGGGCGGCATGCATTCGAACTGTGTCTTGGCAGGGGGTGATCGATCGGATATTTTTCTCACACCTTCCACGTCATGCACAGAGCTCAAAGGGAGTCAGACACTTGTACTCAAGCAGCCATAGGACGGAACACGATCAATCAAGCCTGCGGAATTTCTCGGGCAATTCATGGAGCTCACGATGACCAATCGGCGCGAAGTACCCGGCATCAGGAAATACGATGCCCCAGCGGGCGGCTGGGGCGCGCTCAAGGCGACCTCGCAAGCCATCTGGGCGCAGATGGAGACCATCAAGGCGCCGATCACGCTGATGCGGACGAATCAGCCCGATGGCTTCGATTGCCCGGGCTGCGCATGGCCGGACAAGGAGCACAAGTCCACATTCCAGTTCTGCGAAAACGGCGCGAAGGCGGTCACGTGGGAGGCGACGACCAAGCGAGTCACTCCGGAATTCTTTGCCCAGAACACGGTCGAGTCGCTGCTTGGCATGAGTGATTACGAGCTCGAGAACATGGGCCGGTTGACGCATCCGATGGTCTATGACCGGGAGACCGACACATTTCGCGCAGTGCAATGGGAGGCCGCATACGCCCGCATCGGGGAGATCCTGCGCGGGCTGAGGCCCGAGCAGGTCGAGTTCTATACGTCCGGTCGCGCCTCGAACGAGGCCGCTTACCTGTTCCAGCTGTTTGCACGCGAACTCGGCACCAACAACTTTCCTGACTGCTCGAACATGTGCCACGAACCGACCAGTGTCGGGCTGCCGAAGGCGATTGGCCAGGGCAAGGGCACGGTGTCTCTGGAGGACTTCGAGGAGTGCGAACTGATCATCTCGATCGGCCACAACCCCGGCACCAATCATCCGCGGATGATGGGAACGCTGTGGGAAGCATCGCGTCGCGGGGTACCGATCATCGTGCTCAATCCACTGCGCGAGCGCGCGCTCGAACGCTTCCAGGACCCGCAGGCCGCACTTGAGATGGCGACATTTCGATCGACCCGGATCGCGTCGACCTACTTCCAGGTCAAGGCCGGCGGTGATGCGGCCGCGCTCAAGGGCATCATGAAAGCGCTGCTGGAACTGGATGCCGACCAAGGCAATGTGATCGACAGAGAATTCATTGCGGCGCATACCCAGGGCTACGAGGCGCTTGTCGCCGATCTCGATGCGACGAAGTGGCCGGATATCGAACGCGTGAGCGGGCTGACGCGCCTGGAGCTGGAGCAAGCAGCCGCTGCCTATGCGAAATCGAACAAGACGATTGTCACGTACGGCATGGGTGTCACTCAGCACAACAAGGGCACTGCCAACGTGCGCCTGATCGTCGATTTGCTGCTGATGCGCGGCAACATCGGCAAGCCTGGCGCCGGCGTGTGCCCGCTGCGCGGTCATTCGAATGTGCAGGGCAACCGTACGGTCGGCATCACCGAGAAGCCGAGCGCTGATTTCCTGAACAAGATCGAAGAGGTCTTCGGCTTCACGCCGCCGCAGCACCACGGTCACGACGCGGTAGCCGCCATGCAGGCCATGGTCGAGGGCAAATCCAAGGCACTGCTGTGCCTGGGCGGCAACTTCGCGGTCGCGTTGCCGGATTCCAATGCGTGCTTCCCGGCAATGAAGCAGCTTGACCTGAGTGTGCACTTCGGAACCAAGCTGAACCGCTCGCACTTGCTCACAGCCAAGGAGACGTATCTCTTTCCGGTCATCGGGCGCACCGAGCTCGATGTGCAGGCGGCCGGCCCCCAATCCATCACGGTCGAGGATTCGATGTCGATGGTCCACGCTTCAGGCGGCAAGCTGACGCCGGCATCCCCGTGGTGTCGATCCGAACCGGCGATCGTCGCCGGCATCGCGAACGCGACGTTGCCCAACAGCAAGGTGAACTGGCTCGAGCTGATCACCGACTACGACAAGATCCGCGTCTTGATCGAGCGCACGCTCCCCGGCTTCGAGAACTACAACGAGCGCATCCGTCGACCCGGCGGCTTTCGCATGCCGCTGCCTGCGACCGAGCGTCGTTGGGACACGCCCACCGGCAAGGCGATGTTCTCGGTGTACGAGGGCGTCAACGAAGACGCGGCGTATGCCGGAGCAGGCGTGCTGCGTCTGGTGACGCTGCGCAGCCATGATCAGTACAACACAACGATCTACGCCCTCGATGATCGATACCGCGGCGTGTTCGGCCGGCGTGATGTGCTGTTCATGAACGAGGCCGACATGGCCGAGCAGGGAATCGAGCACGGCGATGTGGTCGATATCGAGACGGCCATCGGCGACAGAAAGCTGCGCCTCGAAAAGATCACCGCGATCGCATATGAGATCGCGCGGGGCTCGGTCGGGGCGTACTATCCGGAAGCAAACGTTCTGGTCCCGCTCGATTACATCGACAAGGAAAGCGGCACGCCGTCATACAAGTCCGTGCCTGTCCGGTTGCAACGCTCAGCAGAGGCGGTCGCCTGATTGGCTCACAGCATGCCGCCAGACACATCCTCCACTGATTTCAGCCGACGTCAGGCCGAACCGGGTCCCGATGGACCTGCCGCCGGTCAGTCGGCGAACGAGGCGCAGGCCGAGGTCATTGCACTGCGGGCCAGCAATGCCGAACTGGTCGACCAGTACCTGCGCGCCCAGGCCGACGTGCAGAACGCCCGCCGCCGCGCCGACGACGAGATCACCAAGGCCCGCAAGTTCGCGGTCGAAGCCTTTGCCGAGAGCCTGCTGCCGGTGACCGA
>Ga0160430_100538_pt1 | contig 20252 bp, 19 predicted proteins | sample HID1971I_E0MG_FD_108274 | JGI IMG/M metagenome (GOLD analysis project Ga0160430, IMG submission 108274) | Enriched millipede-associated microbial communities from UW Madison campus, WI, USA - HID1971I_E0 MG | ecosystem: Host-associated > Arthropoda: Insects > Digestive system > Unclassified ...
ATCTCCTCGGCCCACGACCTCTCCGAGGGTGGCCTCGCGCAGGCTCTCGCCGAGGGCGTCATGCGCTTCGGCGTCGGCGCTCGTGTCTGGCTGAACGAGATCATCGAGCGCGATGGCGTGGATGCCGCGTCCGCCCTCTTCTCCGAGTCGACCGGTCGCGTGCTCGTCACGGTTCCCCGCGAGGACGACGTGAAGTTCCGCGGTCTCTGCGAGGGACGCAACTACCCCGTGGCCCGCATCGGCGTGACCGACACCGAGCCCCAGCTCGAGGTGCAGAGCGTCTTCACCGTCTCGGCCGCCGAGCTGCGCGAGCGCTCGCAGGCGACGCTGCCCTCGCACTTCGGCCCGACCGTCACGGAGCCGGTGACCGCATGAGCGACCTCAGCCGCCAGAACCCGAACGAAGAGGACTACGGCGACCTCGGCGAGAGGCGCAACCGGCGCATCCGCATCGTCGCCTGGACCGTCATCATCGCGCTCATCCTCGGTGGTGGCGGCGCGACCGTGATCACGCTGCTCCTCGGCTGAGGCGGTCGCCCGCGCGGGCGCGACGGGACGTCGGGCTCCCAGCCCTCCTCATGCCACCAGCGTAGGGATTCCGCCGACGAGCGGCACCCGCCCCCTCCCGCGACGACCGCGCCCGCCCCTCGACCGTTCCCGCCCGCTGGCGTACCCTCGGGCGGGAACGGAGGCACCATGACCATCCAGCCGAGAGACGTCGCCCGCGACGAGGACATCGAGGGGTATCTGCTCGGCTCGCCCGTGAGCATCATGCGCGAGTTCATCACCTCCCCGGGACGAGGCCCGCGTCTGCACCGGCATCCGTACGCCGAGACGTTCGTGATCCACCACGGTCGCGCGCTGTTCACGGTCGGCGAGGAACAGGTGGTGGGCGTCGGCGGCCAGATCCTCGTCGTTCCCGCGCTCGTCTCGCACCGCTTCGAGGTTCTCGACGGCGGCACATACGAGGCGACGCACATCCACGCGAACGACCGCTTCGTCACCGAGTGGCTCGAGTAGTCGCGCTCGGGGAGGCGTCCGAGAGATCAGCGCGTGAAGAGGTACCGGATCAGGTCGATGATCCCCTGGGGGCCGTGCGATTCACGTCCGAGCGACTCGACGATGATCGCGCCCAGGATCGCCCGCCCGATCTGCGCGATCGGCGCATCCTCCGGCAGCTGACCGTCGCGGATCCCGCCCCGCAGCCGCTCGGACAGATGCTGCTCCACCCCGAGGCTCCCGCCCAGGTGCGCACCGACGGCCGCATCCTCGGCCGCGGCCGCGACGAGCGACTGGAGCAGCGCCTGCCCCTGCGTCGTCGCGAGGATCCCGAACACCGAACCCAGCCAGGTCTCGACGTCGGCCTGCAGGTCACCCGTGTCGGGCACGACGAAGTCCACGGGGATGAGTCGGCCGTCCACCAGGCAGTCGGCGATCAGCGCCCCGCGCGACGGCCACCACCGGTAGATGGTCTGCTTGCCGACCCCGGCTTCCTTGGCGATCCCCTCGATCGTGAGCCGGTCGTACCCCTGTGCGTGGAACAGTCGGGAGGTCGCATCGAGGATCGCCTCGCGCGCCGCCGTGCTGCGCACGGGTCCGCTCCGATGCTCGTTGACCATCCATTCAGGATAGCCACAGATCCCTAGACGAGACGTGCCGTATGATCTTCGAGTCTGAAGGAGACCACGTGGCTTCACTGCTTTACCGTCTGGGTTCGTTCGCTGCACGCAAGGCGTGGACGGTGATCGTCTCGTGGGTGCTGATCCTCGGCATCGGCGTCGGCGCCTTCCTCACCCTCGGCGGCACGCTGAGCAACAGCTTCGACATCCCGGGCACCGCCTCGGGCGCGGTGATCGACGAGCTCGCCGACAAGCTGCCGGACACCGCCGGCGGCACGGGCACCGTGGTCTACCGCACCGACGACGGCTCGGCCTTCACCGACGAGCAGAAGAAGGAGATCTCCGCCCTCGCCGCGAGCGCCGAGGATCTCGACGGCGTCGCCCGCGTGATCGACCCGTTCGATGCGCAGAAGCAGCAGGACGAACAGGCGCAGAAGCTCGCCGACGGCGAGAAGAAGATCACCGACGGCCGCGCGCAGCTGGACGCCGCCCAGAAGCAGATCGACGACGGCAAGGCCCAGCTCGACGCGGGAGTCACGCAGCTCACCGCGGCCCGTGCTCAGGCGGAGCAGTCCGGCGCCGGGCCCGAACAGCTCGCCGCCCTGGATGCGCAGCTGGCGGCGCTGAACGCGCAGTCGGCCGACCTCTCCGCGCAGGAGGCCAAGATCGAGGCGTCGCGCACCGAGCTCGACGAGAACGCCGACCAGGTGAAGCTGGGCTCGACCCTCCTCGGCCTCGCAGACGGGATCGGCGTGGTCTCCGACGACGACTCGACCGCCATCGTCAACATCTCCTTCGTCGACCCGCGTCTCGAGCTCTCGGAAGAGGTCAAGCAGGGCGCGATCGATCACTTCGAGTCCGCCCCGATCGACGGCGTCGAGGTCGACTTCGGCACCGACATCGCCCAGGGCGTCCCGGAGATCTTCGGCGTCGGCGAAGCGGTCGGCCTCGCGTTCGCCGCCATCGTGCTCATCGTGATGCTCGGCTCCCTCATCGCCGCCGCCCTTCCGATCGTCACCGCCATCGTCGGCGTCGGCGTGGGCGTGACGGCATCCCTCGCCTTCTCCGGCGTGGTGAACATGGCCTCGGTGACCCCGGTGCTGGGCGTCATGCTCGGCCTCGCGGTCGGCATCGACTACTCGCTCTTCATCGTCAACCGGCACCGGAAGCAGTTGCTGGCCGGGGTTCCGGTGCGCGAATCGATCGGGCTCGCCACGGGCACCTCCGGCACGGCCGTCGTGTTCGCCGGGACGACCGTGATCGTCGCCCTGCTCGCCCTCAACGTGACCGGCGTGCCGTTCCTCGGACTCATGGGCACGGTCGGCGCCGTCTGCGTCGCCGTCGCGGTGCTCGTCGCGATCACCCTCGCGCCCGCCATCCTCGGCCTCGTCGGCCCGCGGCTCCTGAGCCGTCGCGCGCGCGCCACGATCGGCCAGGAGCACGCCGCGGGCAAGCCCGTGAAGCGGATGTCGACCCTCCGCGCCGTCGTCACCGCCCTCGTGAGCGTCGTCGCCCTGCTGATCATCGCGATCCCGGCGATGTCGATGCGCCTCGGGCTGCCGGACGGATCGAGCGAGCCCAGCGACTCGACCAGCTACCGCGCGTTCCAGACCGTCGACGACCAGTTCGGCGAGGGCGCGAACGGACCGCTGCTCGTCACCGCCACCCTCGACGACGCCGTCAGCGACGACGACCTGCTCTCCGCGCAGGTCACGATCGCCCAGGCCATCGCCGACCAGGACGACGTCGCGGCGGTCGCACCGATCGCGACGTCGGACGACAACACGCTCCTCGCGTTCCAGGTGGTCCCGAAGGAGGGCCCGAACAGCGAATCCACCGAGAAGCTGGTGCAGGATCTGCGTTCGATGCCGGCGATCGACGACGGCATCACCCTCGGCGTCGCGGGTCAGGCCGCGATCAACATCGACATCTCCGAGGCGTTGGCGGGGGTCCTGCCGCTCTACCTCGTGGTGGTGGTCGGGCTCTCCCTGCTCATCATGATCGTGGTGTTCCGCTCGCTGCTCGTGCCGATCATCGCGACCGGAGGCTTCGTGCTCTCGCTGTTCGCGACGTACGGCCTGATCGTCGCGGTGTTCCAGTTCGGCTGGGGCGCCGAGATCATCGGGCTGCACAGCACGGGACCGATCCTGAGCTTCCTGCCGGTGATCCTCGTCGGCATCCTGTTCGGGCTCGCGATGGACTATCAGCTGTTCCTCGCCTCCGGCATGCGCGAGGCGTATGTGCACGGAGCCTCGGCGCGGGATGCCGTCGCCCAGGGCTTCCGCGCCGGTCGCTCGGTCGTGATCGCCGCGGCACTCATCATGGTGTCGGTGTTCGGCGGGTTCATCTTCTCGGAGTCGACGATCATCCGGTCGATCGGATTCGGTCTCGCGTTCGGTGTGCTGCTCGACGCCTTCGTGGTGCGGATGCTGCTGATGCCCGCGCTCATGCACCTGCTCGGACGCTCGGCCTGGTGGCTGCCGCGCTGGCTCGACCGCATCCTGCCGAACGTCGACATGGAGGGCGCGGCGCTCGAGCGCGACCACCCCGGGATGAAGGCCGTGGCCGTTCCGACGACGACCGATTCGGTGCCGACGAGCGGACACTCCGCCTGACAGCGCGACTCCGGACGTCGGCGGCCGTGCCTAGAGTGGGCGCATGACCGCCGACGCCCGGGACCGCCTGCTCGCGCTGCGCGCCCAGGCCGAGGCGCGGGTGCGGGCGACGGCCGCGACGCTCGACGAGCTCACCCACGACCGCGAGGGCTCGAACGATGACGACGAGCACGATCCGGAGGGCGTCACCCTGTCATCCGAGTGGTCGCGGCTGACCGGGCTCGCCGAGGCGGCGGCCTCCGAGCTGCGGCAGGTCGACGAGGCGCTCGCCCGGGTGGAAGCCGGCACGTACGGCATCTGCGCCCACTGCGGCAGGCCCATCCCCGCCGGCCGCCTGGAGGCTCGTCCGTTCGCCGAGTACTGCGTCGCCTGTGCCGAGAAGCTCGGGCACTGACCTTCGTCCCGCTCCGCTCGCTCAGAGACCGGGACGAAACGGCGACGGACGCGGGTAGCATCCCACCCATGCCCATCACACTCGAGAACGTCGGCATCGCCGTCCGTGACCTGGAAGCGACCATCTCCTTCTTCACCGATCTCGGTCTCACCGTGCTCGGCCGCGACGAGGTCAGCGGCGAGTGGGCGTCGACCGCGGTCGGACTCGACGGCAACCACGCGAAGATCGCGGTGCTGCAGACCCCGGACGGTCATGGCCAGATCGAACTGTTCGAGTACATCCATCCGGAGGCCATCGAGACCGAGCCGACCCTGCCCAACGAGATCGGCATGCATCGCATCGCCTTCTCGGTCGACGACATCGACGAGTCGCTGACGATCGCCGCCCGCCACGGCTACCACCCGCTCCGCGGCGTCGCGAACTACCAGGACGTCTACAAGCTCACCTATCTGCGCGGCCCGAGCGGCATCCTCGTGATGTTCGCGCAGGACCTCACGAAGAGCTGACCGGCCGACACCCCCTGACTGACTACGCTCTCCTCTGTGGACAAGCAGACGACGACGGCCCTCCTCCGCGCCGAGTTCTACCCGGTCCTGAAGGCGCAGGGATTCGTGCGCAGCGGTGATGTGCTGCGGCGCGTCGACGATCCGGTCGCCCACGTCGTGGAGGTCGTGCACCAGCCGCGGCGCGGGGTGTTCCGCGTCGATCTGGGCGCGCACCTGCTACCCCTGGGCGATGTCTCCCGCCATGCCATCGACCCGACGAAGATCCGCGAAGCCGACTGCGCCTGGCGGTCGTCGATCATCCCGGGCTTCCGCAACGACCACGATCCCGACTTCGTCTACGGCGCCACGGCGACGGATGCCGCGGAGTCGGTCGCGTTCCTCGTCTCGGAGTGGGACCGGCAGTCGCAAGACTTCTTCGGACCGCTCACCGCCTGGCCGGACGACTTCCACGAGGGGGCACGCGCCGCCGTCGCGAACCCTTCGCACCCGGCGCACCTGCTCACCTGGGCGCGGGTCGCGGGGCTGGCCGGCGACCTCGAACTCGCCCGTCGCTGCGCGGAGGTCGCGCTGCCGAGCGTTCCCGAGCGTGCGACCGCCCTGAGGGACGATCTCGAGGGCATCGTCCGCGACCCGCAGACCGCAGTGCCGACGCTGCGCTGACGCTCTTCGAATGCCGGGCGAAAGGCGCCGGTGCCGGACGCCGGGCAGCACCGACGTGCGGCCGCGACCCCGTCACAGGGTCGCGGCCGCACGGGGCGTCACGGCAGCGCCGGACCTCCCGGACCCGCACCCGGCACCGGGTAGTACACGGGCGGGGTGTCGTCCCACGCCGACGGCAGCATGAGCAGGTCGTCGTAGTGGTGCATGGCGATGCCGCCGAACGAGGCGTCGTCAGCGAAGGCCGCGTACGTCTTGTCGAGCTCGCCCTCCAGGTACGTGCGCCCCTCCTCCCAGAACGTCACCGTCTCGGGGTCGCCCGTGCCGGAGAGGTCCTTGGTCTCGATGCCGATGACGACCGAGTCGGGCTTGCCGATCTGGTTGGCGTAGTCGATCTCGTGCTGCGCCTGGGCGATGATGCCCGCGCTGCCGTCGGCCGTGTCGCGGTAGTCCATGATCGCGATGTAGTCGGTCATGTCCTGGATGTGGTCGCTGAGCGCCTTCGTCTGCCCGTTCCAGGTGATCGACGTGCAGCAGGCCGAGGAGTCGAGCCAGCGGGGGATCGCCGGACCGACGAGGACCGGGAGGCCGGAGGCGTCGCGCCGCTCGATGAGCGTGTCGAGGATCTCGAGCCACCGGTTCGGGAGGCCGCCGTTGTCCGGCAGCTTCCAGTCGCTGAGGATGTACGGCTCGATGTCGACGTTGATGCCGTCGAAGCGCGCGGCCTCGGGCACGGCCAGGTTGTAGTCGAGCACCTTCTCGAACTCGTCGACCGCGAAGTGCTCGAACTGCTCCAGGGCACCGAGGTACGGCGGGCGGGTGCCACCGGCGACCGTGGCCTGCACGTGGTACCCGCGATCGCGCGCCCAGGTGACGAACGCCGCGACCTCATCGCGGGAGTCGCGCAGCATGTCGGTGGTGCCGTATCGGTCGACACCCAGGTAGATCGTGCGGATCGCGTCGGAGCCGAAGGTCGTCGTGTCGTCCATCACGGCACCGAGACGATCGCGGGCGTCGTCGTCGAACACGGCCTCGTAGGAGGCGCGCTCCCAGATCCACATCGCGCGGTCCTGGTGGTAGACGACCGGCGCTGCGGGTGTGGCGCCACCGAGCGCGACGTACGTGGTCGACGAGTCCGAGACATGGTCGGAGCAGTCCGTCGCCCGCGCCTCGATGCTCGCGAAGCCGGAGCCCGAGACCGGGAACGATGCCGCATACGCGCCTCCGCCCTGCGCCGTGGCCGCCTGCCAGGCGCCGCCGTTGACCCGCACCTCGACCGCGTCGAGCGCACGATCGGACGCCACGTCGACCTCGACGTCGAGCGATGACCCCGTGTAGGCGCCCTCGGTCGGCGAGGTGATGGTGACGATGGGGCGCGATGCGGCGGGGTTGTCGACCTCGACCGCGAGGAACTCCGTCCACGTCGTGTAGAGCGTGGTGAGGTCACGGGCGCGCACCGCGAGGTCGAGTCGTCCGTCCACGTCGGAGATGTCGAGGTCGACGGTCCAGGTACCCGCCGTGCCGGTCACCGGGATCGGGACGAGCTCCTGGGCGCCGACGACCAGCACGAGCTCGGAGGTGTTCGCGAAGGTTCCCTCCACCGTGAGCGTCGATCCGGTGACGGTGTCGCCGTCGGTCGGCGAGGTGATGGTGAGCTCTGTCGTGACGGCCTGCGCGGAGGCGGCGCCGCCGGCGGCGACCCCCCCTCCGGCCAGAAGGCTCGCGGCGACCAGCGCCGACAGCCAGCGTGTGCGTCTCATCGGTGTCTCCTTCCGCTCCGCCGAGTGCGGAGTCGTCGTGACTGCCACCGTGACCCGCGGACATCCCGCGGTCAACGAGACCGGGGTTAGAGGGAAGGACTGGGGGAATGACTCGGCCGATCCGCACCCTTCCGGCAGGCCTCCGCGAGCCCTGGACCCCTTGTCCGTCGGCCCGGAAATGAATACGGTTGCACTCGTGGGCACCCGGGCCGAGGAGGGCAGAATGGGGGCGTTTCCGAACACGCAGCCGCTGTTCCTCAGCCTGGCGCAGCAGCTGCGTGAACGCGTCGACGCGGGCGAATGGCCCGATGGGGCGCGACTCCCGGCCGAGCGGGCCCTCGCCTCCTCCTACACCGTCGGGATCAACACCGTGCGGCGGGCCGTGGGGCAGCTGGTCGACGAGGGCGTCGTGGTGCGGCGACAGGGGTCCGGCACCTACGTGTCTCCGCGGTCACGGCGGCCGCGACGCACCATCGGCGTGATCGTCCCCTCGCGCAGCTACTACTTCCCCGCCGTCGTGGAGGGCATCGCCGAGGTCGCCGACGCCGCGGGCGTGGCCCTGCGCGTCGTGTCGAGCGAATACGACGACGCCCTCGAGATCCGCCGCATCCGCGAGCTCCTGGCGGCCGGATGCTCGGGGCTGCTGATCACGCCGACACTGCATCTGACCGACCCCGCCGCGCGGCTCGATCTGCTGCGGTCGCTGCCGATACCTGTCGTCCTGATGGAGCGGATGCCGGCAGACGGCGCTCCGGACGACCGGCTCTCCGCGGTCTGCACCGACGTCGTCGCCGGCGGATACGCGGCCGTGCGGCACCTCGTGGGTCAGGGACGTCGCCGGATCGGATTCCTCGGTCGTGGCGACACCGCATCCGCCGACGCGGCCTGGCGCGGGTTCCAGCGCGCGGTGGACGACCTCGCGCTGCCCGACATCCCCCGCGCCGTCGTCCGCCGACAGACCTGGGATCATGCCGCTCTCACGGACTACGCCCAGCGCGCCGTGTCCACGGGCCTGGACGGTGTCGTGTGCCTCGGCGACCGGGAGGCCACCGCTCTTCTGCCGCGCCTGCGCGACGCGGGCCTCACCACACCGGATGACGTCGCGGTCGTCGCCTACGACGACGAGGAGGCCGCGGACGCCGCATTGCCGCTGACCGCCGTGTCGCCGCCGAAGCGCGAGGTGGGTCGGCTCGCCACGGCGACCGTGCTGCGGCAGATGAGCCGTCACGACGATCGAGCGCCCGTGCGCATGCTGCTCCAACCCGTCGTCCGGGTGCGGGCCTCCACTACGAACACCCGCCGATCTGTGCAACCGCTTGCAAAGACTTCTTTCTCATCTTAGGTTGGAGGGAGCGCCGCCCGAGCGCACCGCCGCCGGCCAGAGGAGTCCCGTGTCCGACCACCACCCCCGACGCACCGCCCCGCGCGCGCCCGTGCGCATCGTGCACCTCGGACTCGGCGCTTTCCACCGCGCACACCAGGCCTGGTACACCGCTCAGGCGGACCCGGATCGGGCGTGGGGCATCGCGGCCTTCACGGGGCGTTCGCCGGATGCGGCCACGACCCTCGCCCGTCAGGACGACGTCTACACGCTGCTCACCCGCGGCCGCGACGGCGACGAGCTGGAGACCGTGGAGGCCATCGTGGCCGCGCACGACGGCGCCGACACCGAAGCGCTGCGGGGCTACCTGGCACGTCCCGAGGTCACGGTCGTGACCCTGACCGTGACGGAGAAGGGCTACCGCCGCGGGGCGGACGGCCGCCTCGACGTCACCGATCCCGACATCGCCGCCGACATCTGCGCACTGGCGGAGGTGATCGTCGATCGCCATGACGACGCGGGCGGGGCGATCGCTCCGGGCGCGCTGCGCACGATGCCGGGCCGCCTCCTCTGGGCGCTCGACGCCCGACGACGCGCACTGCCCGACAGCACGATCACGCTCATCCCGTGCGACAACATCGACGACAACGGCTCCGCGCTGCGCACCGTGCTCCTCGACCTCGCCGCGCTCACCTCGCCCGCGCTCGGCGCGTGGATCGAGGCGCAGGTCGACGTGGTCAGCACCTCCGTCGACCGCATCACCCCGCGGACGACGCCCGCCGACATCGCCACGGTCGCCCGCTGGGGCCTGCGCGACGAGGCGCTGGTGGTCACCGAGCCGTTCCACAGCTGGATTCTCAGCGGGCCCTCGCGCGCCGGACGTCCGCGCTGGGAGGATGCCGGGGCATCGTTCGTCTCCGACATCGAGCCGTTCGAGCGGCGGAAGCTCTGGATGCTCAACGGCGCGCACTCGCTCCTCGCCTACGACGGCATCCTCCGCGGTCACACGACGGTCGCCGAGGCCATCGCCGATCCGGCCTGCGCCGCATCGGTGGACGCCCTGTGGGATCTGGACGCGAGTCTGCTGGAGCCTGCCGCCGACCTCGACCTGTCCGCCTACCGCGCGGCTCTCGTCGCCCGGTTCGAGAATCCCGCGATCGCCCATCACCTGCGCCAGATCGCGGTGGACGGCAGCGTGAAGCTCCGAGCGCGCGTGGTCGATCCGATCCGCCGCGCCCGAGAGCGAGGGGAGACGGGAGAGGCCGCGCTCGCCGTGATCGCCGCCTGGGCCCGGTTCGTGGTGGCGGAACAGCACGCCGGCCGCACCCTCGACGACGTCGCGGCGGACGAGCTGGCGACGCGTGCGTCCGCGCCCGATCCGCATCTCACGCTGCTCGACCTGCTGGCTCCCGACCTCGCCGCCGACCCCGACGTCGCGGCCGCGCTCGGCCTCCTCGTGCCCTGACACGGCGCCCGTCGCCCGCGTGATCGGCGCTCGTCCACAGGCGAAGCCCCTCCACAGACGAAAGAGCGCCGAGCCCTGAGGCTCGGCGCTCTCGACGTGTCCGGCGCGTCAGCCCTTCACGGCTCCGGCCATCATCCCGGCACCGAGGCGCCCCTGCACGAACAGGAACAGGATGACGACGGGCACCGAGATCAGCGTGGCACCGGCCATGATGCCCGCCCAGTCGGTGGCCGACAGCTCGCTGCTGAAGGTCTGCAGCCACAGCGGCAGGGTGGCGTTGCCCGGCTTCGTCATGACGACGAGGGCGAGCGTGTACTCGTTCCACGCCTGCAGGAAGGAGAAGACGGATGCCGTGACGATGCCCGGTCCGAGCAGCGGCAGCGTGACCCGCATGAACGCCCCGAAGCGGCTGCATCCGTCGACCATCGCGGCCTCCTCGAGCTCCGCGGGGATGCCGTGGATGAAGCCGCGCAGCAGCCATACCGTGAACGGCACGACCGCGCCGATGTAGAGCAGCGACAGACCGCCGACCGAGTTCAGCAGGTTCCAGCCGTCCAGCATGCGGAACTGCGAGATGAACAGCGCCTCGGTGGGGATCATCTGCACGATGAGCACGAGCAGGATGATGAACCCGCCGCCCTTGAAGCGGAACCGGCTCACCGCGATCGCGGCGAAGAACCCGAACAGCACCGCGACGACCACCACGACGGCGGTCACTCCGGCACTCATCCCGAGCGCCGACCAGAAGCCGCGGTCGGCGAGGATGCCGGCGAAGCTGTCGAAGCTCAGCGGGAAGGGGAAGAACCGCGGCGTGCGCGAGAAGAGCTCCTCGTTCTCGGAGAGCGCGGTGTTCACCATCCAGTAGATGGGGAACACGAGGAAGAACGCGGCGACGACCGCGACACCGTTCCAGGTGCGCCGCCGCGTGTCGTTGCGGCTGCCGATCGTCCGCCGCGAGCGCGGAGGGACGACGGCGGGGATGTCGGTGGTCCTGGTCATGGTCGGGACGCTCATTCCGAGACCTCCTTCTGCTGGGCGAACATCTTGGCGATGTACTTCCAGGTGAGCAGCAGGGTGAGGATCAGCACGATCGTGGCGAGGGCCGACGCATCGCCGTACTCGCCCTGCCCGATGCCGATCCGGTAGATGTAGGTGCCGAGGAGGTTGGTCTCCTCGATCGAGACGCCCGCCTGCTGCAGCACGTAGATCTGCGTGAACACGCGCAGGTCCCACACGATCTGCAGCAGTCCGACGATCATGACCGCCGGGGTGATGAGCGGCAGCGTGACGTGACGGAAGCGCGTCCAGGGCCCGGCGCCGTCGAGCTGCGCCGCCTCGAGCACCTCGTTGGGCACCTGGGTGAGGGCGGAGTAGATCATGAACACGATCAGCGGCAGGCTGCCCCAGATCACGGTGATCGCCGCGATCGTGAACACCCCCATCGGGGTGGACGTCCACGGGAAGCCGGCCATGTCGGGGAAGCCGATGCGCGCCAGGATCCAGTTCACCAGTCCGTAGCGGGCGTCGAACAGCCACTGCCAGATGACCATCGTCACCAGCGCCGGCGTCGCCCACACGAGCAGCAGTGTGATCTGCAGGGCGATCCGCGCCCACCTGCTCACCTTGGTCAGCAGCAGCGCGAGCAGCATCCCGATCACCATCGACAGCGAGGCGCACACGGCGCAGAAGAGCACCGAGCGGAAGAACACGACCCACATGCTCGGGTCGGCGAGGATGCGTCCGTAGTTCGCCAGGCCGACCCATTCGGGCTCCTTGCCGAACTGCTGGGCGAGCCCGAACTTCTGCAGCGACATCAGGAACTGCTGCAGCAGCGGCCAGCCGAGCGCGATCATCACGGCCACGAGCAGCGGCGTGATCAGCAGGTACGGGAGCAGCGCTCCCCGCGCGCGGCGGGCGCGCGCGCGGGGAACGGACTGCTGCGGAGGCGCCTCGGGGGCGACCTCGAGGTCGATCACGGGAGTGGCCATCATCAGTCGGCGTTGAGGGTCGCTTCGATCTTCGCGCCGATGCGCGTGACGACCGCGTCGATGTCCTCACCCTTCGCGATCGCCGAGTAGAGATCGACCGGGATGTTGTTGCCCTCCACGATCGCCCAGTTCGGGGCGGCCGGGGTGAGCGCACTCGTCTCGGCGATCTGCTGCTGCAGCTCCGCGTCGACGATGCCGTCGGGGATGGCGGACGCGAACGGGGTGTTGCCCGGCACCCATCCGGAGTCCTCGGCGAGCTGGCTCATGAAGTCCTTGCTGAGGATGAGCTTCATCGCCTTCTTCGCGAGTCCCTGCTGGGAGGAGTTCGCCGCGATGCCGACGTTCGATCCGCCGAGGAACTGGTGGCTCTCGCCGCCGGCCTCGACGGGCGGGAGCGCCATGACGCCGGTGACGTCGGCGAGCTCGGGCGAGATGCTGTCCTGCGCGAAGACGCGGTAGGAGAACATCGCGACCTCGCCGTTGTTGTACGGCACCCAGGGGTTGCCCGCGGTCTCCTTGGCGTCGAGCGCCCCGAGAGCGGAGCCCTGCCAGATGGTCTGCATCTGCTCGAGAGCCGCCTTGGCCTCCGGGGTGTCGAGTCCGCTGACCCAGGCACCGTCCTTCTCCTCGGCGTAGTTCGCGCCGTGGGAGAACAGCCACCCCTCGAGCCCGTGCACGTCGACCACGGGGAAGTAGATGCCCTTGAAGCCGTCGACACCGTCGGGGTTCGCCTTCTGCACGGCACCGGCCGCGGCGACGAGGTCGTCGAGCGTCTCGGGAGCGGGGATGCCGGCCTTCTCGAGCAGGTCGGTGCGGTAGAACACGACGCTGGTGCCCGCGTAGAGCGGGTAGGCGTAGGTCTTGCCGTCGAGGGTCGCCTGGTCGATGAAGCTCGGGATCAGGTCATCGCCGTCGACCTCCTCGTACAGGTCGGAGATGTCGGCGAGAGCGCCGACGTTGGCGAACGTGGCGGTCTTGGTGTTGCCGATCTCCACGATGTCGGGCGTCTCGGACTTGCTCGCGAGCGAGGTCTGCAGCCGCGAGACGATGTCGTCCCAGGGCTGCATCTCGACGGTCAGCGTGGATCCGGGGTTCTGGGCGGCGAACTCGTCTTCGAGCCACGCGACCGCATCCTCGGACACGGAGTCCTGCATCAGCCACACGCGGAGGTCTCCGCTCTCGGCATCGCCTTCCGAGTCGTTCCCGGCGCCGGAGCTGCAGCCGGTGACGGCCAGCACCGCGGCCAGTGAAGCAGCGGCCGCGATCAGGGTGCGTCTTGCCATTCTCGTTCCTCCATGGTCTTCTTCGACGGGCTCCGACAGGAGCCCGATGAACGGGTGGTCCAACCGAATCTCACGCTAACGTGCAATCGGTTGCATTACAAGGGCTTCTTCGTTGAAGAGGGTGTAACGGTTTTGTTTCTGTTTGATTACCAGGCAGTTTTCGCGCTCTCGGAGCGCGCGGAGCAGCCGACCCGAACACCGCGGCGCGAACTCTCTGCACCGCGTTGCAGACTCTCAGACCGTGATCGCGGCCTCCGCGCGGGCGACCGCTTCGAGCACCGCGATCGGTGCCAGCAGCTGCGCCTCGGGGATCGGGCGCTCTCCCGATACGAGCATCCGGGCGAAGGCGTCCACCCCCGGCTGCACGTAGTCGGCGCCGAGCACGATGTCGCGACTGACCACGCCGTGGCCGCCGACGGCCGTCGCCCGGAACGGCACCTGACCGTCGCCGTCGGGACGGATGAACTCCAGCGTCACGAGCACCCCGTCGACCCGGTAGCGCGCGACGACGCCCCCGGGAAGGCGCTGCACGTCGATGTCCTCCGGCTCCCCGGGGACCAGCCGCTGCGCGACGTCGGCGATGTGGATGCCGTAGAAGAAGATGCCGCTGTACGGGCTGGAGGCGTCCGCCGGTCCGGTCACGGTGACGGCCTGGAGCTCACCGATCGAGCGCAGGCCCTCGGCGAGCGCATCCGTGTCGGCCACCCACCGCAGCGCGGACGACGAGGTGAGGGCGACGCCCCCGCGCTCGGCCGCGGCGACGATCTCCTGCGCGTCCGCGACGCTCGCCGCGAGCGGCTTGTCGACCCAGACGGGAGTGCCGGCCTCGAGGAAGGGGACCGCGTGGGCGCGATGCTGCGCCCCGTCGCGCGACGTGACGATGAGGGCGTCGACGCTCCCGAGCAGGTCCGACGACGCGGCGACGATCCGCTCGATGCCGCCGAGCTCCGCGAGCTCGCGGGTGCGCTCGTCCTCACCGGCGACGAGCGCGACGACGCGCACCGGGACATCGGCAGGCTGCTCGACGTTGAGATACCGGATGATCTCCTCGGCGTGGCTGTTCTCGATGCCGACGATCGCGACGTTCTTCGTTTCCATGTCTCTCATCCTCTTTCACTCGTGGAGGTCGACGGGACGACCGGTGCGGGCGGACTCGTACACGGCGAGCACGACCTGCAGCGCGCGGCGCCCGTCGTCCGTGGTGATCGCGGGACGGCTTCCGCCGCGGATCGCCTCGATCACGTCGAGGTACTGCCGACGGTGCGCCATGTCGACGTCGCTCCAGCCCTCGGGGACGTCGTGCTCGATCAGCGCGTCCGCCTCCGGCTGGTCCGCGGTCGCCGAGGCGAAGAACGACAGCCCGTCGTTCTCCATCACCGCGGTCCCCTCCGAGCCGTGCACCGCGAGGCGCACGGGCAGGCCGGGGTAGGCGGCGGTGCTGGCCAGCAGAAGCCCGATGGCTCCGCTCTCGAACTCGATCGTGGCGCCGGCGACGTCTTCGACCTCGATGCCCTCGTGGGCGAGACGTCCGGTCTTCGCGCTCACCGACACCGGGGTGCCGAGCATCCACAGCAGCAGGTCGAGCGCGTGGATGCCCTGGTTCATGAGCGCCCCGCCGCCGTCGATCGCCGCGGTGCCACGCCAGTCGCCGGACTCGTAGTACTCCTGCGGACGGAAGAAGGCCGACTCCACGACACCCGAGGTGACGCGTCCGAGGGCACCGGCATCGATCGACCGGCGGATGAACGAGGCCACCGGCTGGAACCGGCGCTGACTGATGACGGAGACCGTGCGCCCGGAGGCCTGCTCCGCGGTGCGGATGCGGTCCGCCGCGTCGAGCGTGACGTCGATCGGCTTCTCGACGATCACGTCCAGCCCCGCCTCCAGCGCCTCGACCACCGCGTCCGCGTGGAAGGCGCTGGGCAGGCACACCGCCGCGAGGTCGATCTCCTCCGTGCGGTACGCCTCCGCCGCAGAGGTGTGGAAGGGGACGCCGTACTGCTCGGCGAGCGCCCGCCCCCTCACCTCGTCGAGGTCGATGATCGCGGCGAGAGCACCGGCGTCGCCGAGGGCCGCGACGAGACGCGCGTGGACGGCGCCGATCACCCCCGCGCCGACGATCGCGATGCGCAGCGTTTCGGTCATGATGTCTCCTGTCATGGACGTCGGGGTCAGTCTGAGAGGCGCGACCAGGGGAGCGCGGCGCCGTCGCGGTCCGCGGATTCCTGGGCGAGGAGCGCGAGCCGGGTCGCCGCGAGCGAGTCGCGCGTGCCGACCGCGGGGGTGCGGCCGGCGGCGAACGCGTCGAGGGCCTCCTCCGCCGGACGCAGACCAGGCGGAAGATCGAGATCCCGCGTCGCCCGGTCCTCGGTGGTCACCTCGACGCGACCGCGTGCCCAGAAGATCTCCGCCGTGCCGCGGGTGCCGATCAGGCGCAGGCGGTAGTCGCCGTGCACATCGGAGGCCTGCGGCGTGAGCCAGCTGACCTCCGCGCTGACCACCGTGTTCGGGGTCGTGAGGGTCGCGGCCCCGTAGCGGGTGAATCCCTCCGCACCGTCGAGCGGGGCGGACACGGCACCGCGCACGACGCCCTCGTCGGCGGGCGCGAACAGCAGCGCGGCATCGAGGTCGTGCACCGAGAGGTCGGCGAGGATGCCGCCGTACTGCGCGCGGTCGAAGAACCACGCCGGACGCTGGTCGCGGTTGAGCTTGTGGGGTCCGGAGGAGGTGATGCCGACGATGTCGCCCAGCTCCCCCGCCCTGACCACGTCGAGGGCGGCGAGCGTCTCCGGGTAGCCGCGCTTCTCGAGCAGCAGGTTCACGGTGCGCCCGACCTCCGCCGCGACCGCCTCGATCTCGTCGAGCTCGTCGAGCGTCGTGCACAGCGGCTTGTCGGCGAGAACGTGGGCCCCGGCGCGGAGCGCGGCGACGACGTCGGAGCCGCGAGCTCCGTACACGCCGGCGACGACCGCGATGTCGACGCCCTCGGCCAGCAGATCCTCGGCCCGGTCGTACGCCGGGACGCCGAATCGGGCGGCGTGGTGCTCGGCGACCGCACGGTCGGAGTCCTGCACCCCGACGAGCACGAAGTCGGCGCGGTCGGCCCGGGTCAGCTCGTCGAGCACATAGTCGACGTGCGGATGGGCGGCACCGATGATCGCGATCCGAGGCATGGGCGACAGTAAATCATGCGACCGGTTGCATGGTCAACCGCCGATGCTGTGCACGGCCTCCGTCGTGGCGCGGACGACCAGGTGGGTGGCGATCGTGACGCGGGCATCCGACCGCTCCCCGCCGGCGAGGATGCCGAGCAGCAGCTCGGCCGCGGCATCCCCCGCCGCAGCCGATGCCGCGGAGATCGTGGTGAGTGCGGGATGCGTGCCGGAGGCGAGGGTGTCGTCGCATCCGATCACGCTGATGTCGCGCGGCACGTCGATGCCGCGGAGGGCCAGCCCGGCCATGACGCCCTGCGCGACCACGTCGTCGAACGCGATGACGGCGGTCGCCTCGGACGCGAGGATGCCGCCCACCGCGTCGCGCCCGGCGGCCGAGCTCGGACGCCCGAGCTCCTGCACGATCACCTCGAGACCCGCACGCTCGGCGGCCCGGGCGAGAGCCGACCGACGCTGCTGGTCGGACCACGACTCGCGGGGCCCGGAGAGGTACACGACGCGCTGATGCCCGAGGCGGTGCAGGTGCGCCACGGCCTCGTCGAGCCCGCCGCTGGGGTCGATGAGCACCCGCGCCAGGCCTTCGATGTCGCGGTTCACGAGCACCACGGGCCGCGCGGCATCGAGCTCGCGGATGCGCTCCTCGTCGAGTCGCGGCGAGGCGAGCACGAAGCCCTCGACCTGGGCGCTGAGCCGCGACGTGAGGTTGGCCTCGCGGTCGGCGATCTCGTCGGAGTCGCCGAGGAACACCGCGTACCCGGCGGCGTCGGCCAGGGTCTGCACGCGGCGCACGAGCGGCGGGAAGAACGGGTTGGCGATATCGGGCACGACCACGGCGACGTTGCCGAAGCGCCCGGTAGACAGCGCCCTGGCCGCGTGGTTCACGACGTATCCGAGTTCTTCGGCGGCCGCCTTCACGCGCCGGACCGTCTCGGGGTTGAGCAGCTCGGGGCGGCTGAACGCGCGCGACACCGTCGAGCGCGAGACCCCGGCCACGCGCGCGATGTCGCCGATCGTCACCGAACCGGATGCCGGCTTCCTGTTGCCTGTCACGTCACACACACTAAGCCCGTGCACCGCCGCCGCGCGCGATCGGAGGGGCGCGCGGAGCACGGACGCGCCCGTCGCACCCCGCATCCGATCGCGATCCGGGGCTTGACTTTGCAAGCGGTTGCATTACTCTTGCGAATCATGAGCACGACGACGTTCGCCCTGCACGCCCACCCCGACCGCGCCGCGATGGGCGCCGCCGCCGCACGATCGGCTGCGCACACGCTACGCGAGGCCGTGGCCGCGCGAGGCTCTGCACGGATGATCGCCGCCGCCGCCCCGAGTCAGCTCGACGTCTACCGCGCCCTCGCCGCGGAGGTCGACGTGCCGTGGGACCGCATCACGATCCTGCACATGGACGAGTACATCGGTCTCGACGTCGCGGCTCCCCAGCGCTTCGGCAACTGGCTCCGCGCGCACCTCGTCGACGCGGTGCAGCCCGCCGCCTTCCACCCGATGCGCACCGAGCTCGGCACGGAGGCCGCGACCGAGGAGTACGCCGCGCTGCTCGCCGAGGGCCCCATCGACCTGGTGTGCCTGGGCATCGGGGTCAACGGGCACATCGCGTTCAACGACCCGCCCGACGCCGACCTCACCGACCCCTGCCCCGTGCGCACCGTGCAGCTCGACCTGGCGAGCCGCGTGCAGCAGGTCGACGACGAGTGCTTCGATACCCTCGACGCCGTGCCCACCCATGCGCTGACGCTGACCATCCCCGCCCTGATGAATGGTGCCCACCTGGTGTGCGCCGTCCCCGATGCGCGCAAGGCCGAAGCCGTCCGCGCCCTCGTCGAGGAGCCCATCAGCGCCCACTGGCCGTGCACCGTGCTGCGGCGGCACTCCCACTGCGAGGTGCACGTGGACCGCGACGCCGCCTCGCTGCTGCACCCCGCTCCCGTCGAGGCCGTGCAGGCGGCACGATGACCACGGCGGCCGTCCTGCGCGGACGCGACGCCCTCGGCTCCGGCGGACTCGAACTCGTCGTGGAGCACGGCCGCATCGGCTCCCTCACGCGGATCGCCGACCCCGGCGACGGGGCGCCCTGGATCAGCCCCGGACTGATCGACCTGCAGGTGAACGGGCATCTCGAGGGGGATGCCAACGCCGCCGAGCCCGACCCGGAGCACATCGCCGCGATGGCCCGCTCACTCGCGGGGCACGGCGTCACCCGCTTCCTGCCCACCGTCATCACCGCGTCGCCCGCCGAGATGGCCGCCCGCATCCGCGCGATCGCCGAGGCCGTGCGCGACTCGACGACGACCTCCCGCGCGGTCGCCGGGATCCACGTCGAAGGCCCGAGCCTGTCCGACCAGGACGGTCCTCGCGGGGTGCATCCGCTCGAGCACATCCGCCCGCCGTCGATCGCCGAGCTGCAGTCCTGGCTCGACGCCGCCCCCGGCCTGCTGCGCATCGTGACGCTGTCTCCGCACCACCCCGGCTCCGTCGAGGCCGCGCGCTTCCTCGTCGCGCACGGCGTGCGGGTCGCGGTCGGCCACACCCACGCCTCGGATGCCGAGATCGCCGCGGTCGTCGACGCCGGGGCCACGCTCTCCACGCACCTCGGCAACGGCGCCCACGCGATGCTCCCCCGGCATCCGAACTACCTGTGGACGCAGCTCGCGGAGCCGCGCCTCGCAGCCGGCGTGATCGCCGACGGCCATCATCTTCCCGACGCCACCCTCGCGACCATGATCGCCGCCAAGCGCGATCACGGCCTCTTCCTGGTGAGCGACGCCGTGGCCACACCGGCAGCCCTGCTCGACGGCGGCGTCTCGACCGTGGGCGGCGGCGTGCACCTCGCCGACGACGGCGCCCTCCGGCACGTGTCGACCGGGTTCCTCGCGGGGTCCGTGCAGACCCTCGACGTCGGTGTCGCGACCGTCGCGCGCCTGACGGGGTCCCTGGCCGCCGCCGTGCGGCTCGCGACCTCGGCCCCGGCAGCCGTCCTCGACGACGGACCCCACTGGACCGTCGGCGCGCGTGCCGACGTGCTGCTCTTCGACTGGACCCCCGGCGACCGCTCGATCACGCCACACGAGGTGCTGATCGCCGGCGAACCCGCCACCGACATGACCGACGCACCCGCAGCCGCAGGAGGAACCCGATGACCATCGACAGGGCTGAGGTGATCGTCACGAGTCCGGATCGGAATTTCGTGACGTTGAAGATCACGACCGCGGATGGGGTGACCGGTCTGGGGGATGCGACGTTGAACGGACGCGAGCTCGCGGTGGTCGCGTATCTGACCGAGCATGTGGTGCCGTTGTTGATCGGGGCGGATGAGTCGCGGATCGAGGACACCTGGCAGTTCCTCTACCGCAGCGCGTATTGGCGGCGGGGTCCGGTGACGATGGCCGCGATCGCCGCGGTCGACATGGCCCTGTGGGACATCAAGGCGAAGTCCGTGGGACTGCCGTTGTACCAG
>Ga0160430_100546_pt1 | contig 19987 bp, 23 predicted proteins | sample HID1971I_E0MG_FD_108274 | JGI IMG/M metagenome (GOLD analysis project Ga0160430, IMG submission 108274) | Enriched millipede-associated microbial communities from UW Madison campus, WI, USA - HID1971I_E0 MG | ecosystem: Host-associated > Arthropoda: Insects > Digestive system > Unclassified ...
AATTCGGATGGCTTGATAACAAAGGTGTTGCCTGCGGCAAGGCCGGCGGCGAGCTTCCAGGTTAGAAGTAGCAGCGGCGAATTCCACGCCGTGATGGCGGCGACGACGCCTAGAGGCTCCCAGGTGGTGTAAACAAAGTGATCCGCTTTATCAATGGGCAGTACACCGCCTTCGATCTTGTCCGCCAGACCGCCATAGTAGTAATACCACTGGGGCATGTACTTCAACTGGGCATGCATCTCATTGATCAGCTTGCCGTTATCGCGCACTTCCAACGTGGCAAGTATCTGCGCGTGCTCTGTGATGAGGTCGCCCAATTTATACAGCAGAGCACCTCGAGCCGAGGCCGTCATACCACGCCAGGCCGAAGACTTGAACGCTGCAGATGCAGCTTCCACAGCCTGATTTACGTCTTCCTCATTGCCATCTGGGATCTCGCACCAGTTTTCGTTGCGATAGGGATCGAGGCTGGGAAGCCAGCGGCCTGAACTGGACGCAAGGCGCTTGCCTCCGATCAAATTGAAAAACTGTTGCATCTGGTTCCTTGTTTAGGCGAGTCCGTGTTACAGGCGTGAACGCCCGGTCTGCATTACGAATAGATTGGGTATGGCGGAGTAGTGGCACACAGGATAGGACTTGAAGCTCTATCATTCAAATGGATTTCTCGTATCATGTTATTCGATTGGCAAATGATGCAAATCAATTTGATGAGTTCGGAGTAACGCCTCGGACGCTGCGCGGGCAGTGTAGGAGGCAACGGCGTAACCATCGTCCTGGCGATTTCTTCCAATTACCGACGCCGCAATGTGTGGCTCGGCAATCCGTGACATGTGCTCAAGGATGTTTCACCCTCCGTCGACTAACGGCAACGTCGTCATGCATGCGCATAGATGACCCGATCGACGCGGTGATCGCGCTCATGAGTGGCATAGCTCGGAGGCAGTCTGAATCGGCAGCGCTGCATCCACCGCCAGATTGCGGCCAACCTTAGTGCATACCCTCACAAGAGGCGACGATGCTTTCGCGCAGCCACTGGTGCGCCCTGCTGTGCTCGAACCGCCGATTCCAGTACATGGTCCACTGGAATTGCTCGGATGCGTAAGGCAATGATCGCATCACCATGCCCCGCTCCAGGAAAGTCGTTGCGACGCGCTCAGAGATGACAGTGACCAGGTCAGTGGACGCGAGCACACGCGGGACCAATAACCAATGAGGGACCGTTAGCACGACCTTACGCTGCATGCCTCTTTCGGCCAGCACACTGTCGACGAATCGGATATCGGTCGGGCTCATCGCGACCCGTACATGGCCGTACGACAGGAGTTTTTTGAATGTCATGGCCCCTGTCGCAAGGGGATGTCCATCCCGCATCAAGCACACCATGCGGTCCGTAAACAACGGGTCGCTCCTGATCGAACTTCCGTGGTGCAAGTGCATGCTGACCGCAACGTCGAGCCGGTCCCCCTCTAGCGCAGACACCGTCTCATCTGGCGGAAGGTGGACCACCTCCAGGCTGAGCATGGGCGCGTGAGTACCCAGGCGTGCGAAGAGCGGGGGCAGCAGCAACGCACCGACCAAGTCCGACATTCTGCAGACAAACTGTCGCTCGGACGTTGCGGCATCAAAAAACGCATCACTCGCCATCAGGCGCGTGGTTTGCTGCAGGATGGATCGTACCGCCGGCCCAAGCTCCATCGCTCTGGGAGTAGGCTCCATGCCCTTTGCGGTACGCACAAAGAGTTCATCGCGGAACACATGCCGAAGACGCGCCAGCGCATTGCTCATCGCCGACTGGGACACCGCTATTTTGCTAGCTGCACGCGTGACGTGTCGCTCGGCCATCAAGGCGTCGAAGAACACCAGAAGATTCAGGTCGACAGATCGAAGATTCAGTGCGTTGCTCATCACGTCCTCTCCAACATCATAGCAGACCATCTTCGATCTATATGATGCTATCGACGATTATCTAAATTGCTGATGGGACAGCACCCAAATCAGACCAGCCCTTCTCAGCAAGCTTGCGTTGGGTGATGCGGGACCTCGAACTTGCTGTCGCGCCGATGCCTGACGGAGGCAATCTCACCGACAACGAGCATAGAAACCAAGCGCCGGAATGGAGGGGCAGGATTTGGCAGGCGCAGGCCATCTGCGACGCCACACGGAAGCATACTAGCCATCTCAGGACGTCGACACATGATCGCTCCTGCTGGTAGGGAAAGCGTCTGCAGCCCTTCCCTCGGGACGTGACTTGTGCCAACAAACTGCGGCAGTTCGCGCTCACTGCGGCCATGGAGCCAGGGGGACGAGGCTTATCGATGCGCCCAGGAAGCCGTCCCCCACCAGGAGACCCACACAGCGCGCCGGGCAGCGGGCTGGTTGCGAAGCTTCAATAGGTTGTTTCGGGCGTTCACCCGGACAAGTTTTGAGAGGCTGGAAATCGCCCCCCGATCTGCTCAAAACCCCGCACCGGATGATCATCCATAAGAATGCCCGATTGACGTACCTGCGCCGCGTGGAGATGGATCAAGACATCACTGAGCGCGGCGTCAGCGCATCAGATGCCGCTGCCGTGCAGCGGTGTCAGCGCCGCCACCACCCGCAAGGGGCTGGCGCGCTACCTGGCTGATGGCGCGGCAGGCCTGCTGGACAAGTCCTCCCGCCCGGAGATGTCTCCCCGAGCCATCGAGCCTCATGCGGCGCTCGCCATCGTGGAGCTGCGCCGCAAGCTGCTCCTGCGGGAGCGCATTGCCTCATTGATGGGAGTGTCCAAGGCGACCGTCAGCCGTGTGTTGCGTCGCGCCCGGCTGTCACGGCTGAGTGACTTGCGCCCCAAGGAGCCCGTGCACCGCTACGAGCGCGACAGCCCTGGCGAGCTGCTACACATCGACATCAAGGAGCTGGGGCGCTTCGACAAGGTCGGCCACCGCATCACCGTGGATCGCACTCAGCGTACAAGACGCGTCGGGTGCGACTTCGTCTTTGTGGCCGTGGCCGCGGCCCCGGCCGTGGACAACCATAGCCGGCTCGCCTTCACGAGGGCGTGTCCCGACGGGACTAAAACCAGCGCCGAAGCGTTCCTGCGAGCGGCCGTGGTGCATTTTGCGCACATGGGAGTGAGCGTCGAGCGCGTGCCGACTGACAACGGCATGTCGTTTCGATCAGGCCTGTTCGCCGAGGCAGGACTCGAGCTGGGTATTGGCCAGAAATTCACCAGGGCGTATCGCCCGCAAACCAACGGCAAGGCTGAACGCTTCATACAGTCGGCGCTGTGCGAATGGGCCACCGGCACGTCTACGCGAACTCAGACCAGCGCCGCGAGACCCTGCCCGCGTAGACTGGCTTCTACAACTGGCACCGACCACACTACGGCATCAACTTGGTCGCGCCTGCCTCCCGTCTTTCGATGTCTCGAAAGCGCCTTTTGAGACATCACAGCTAGGACCCCCTTAGCTGCGGCGCGAGCACAGACATGTTTAGCGTAAGCGCCGCTAGCGCAGATCTTTTTGATGACTCGCGTCAACTAGGAGCTCGATCAATTCCGACACCGGTACGGTATTGGTGGGCCGACCGACGACATCTACAAGGTCAAGATCCAACCGGGAAAGACCTGCTGCAAATTGATGCCGTTAGGCCCTGCCGGCGCCGAACCCGCAAGGTAGAGCAAACAAGGCGCACCGAGCCTCTACCCTCGACGGATCACTGTTTTTCGATCTTCGTCTCGACGATGATCTTCTTCCACCGCACGTTCTCGGCCTTCACAAATTCGGAAAACGCCTGACGGGTTGTGGGCGCAGGGACAGCGCCCAACTGTTCGATTTGCGCGATGACATCCTTCTCAGCCAAAGCCTGGACCACGGCCTTGTTCAGCGTGTCCAGGATCGGAGCCGGAACACCTGCAGGAGCGCCGATTCCAAACCAAGAGGGGTGGTTGAGCGCAGGCATTCCAAGTTCCGCGAACGTAGGGACGTTTGGCAGTTTCTTAAGCCGTGTCTTACTGGCCACTGCCAGCGGCTTGAGTTGCCCGCCTTCGATAAGGCCCATAGAAGAAGGGATGTTGTCGATGCCAAAATCGATCTGACCCGCCACGATGTCCGAAAGCGCGGGCCCCATTCCTTTGTAAGGAACGTGGAGTGCATCAGTCTGCGTGACGAACTTGAAAAGCTCGCCATTGATGTTGCTCAGGCCACCGGGCCCAGAAGAGCCGAACGCCGACTTGCCGGGCTCAGCTTTCAGCCGAGCAACAACGCCAGCAAGATCCAGCGACTTGAACTTCTGACCAACGACAAACACGTTCGGCACATCAGCTATGTTGCTGATCGGCTCAAAGTCGGCGATCGGATCATAGGGAAGCTTGATACTGACGCTCGGATTCACTGCGTGCGAGCTTTCCACAAGCATAACCAAGTTGTAGCCATCTGGCGCAACTTTCGCAGCGTAGGCAGTCCCGATGGAACCACCGGAACCTGGCCGGTTCTCTACGATGAATGGCTGACCCAGGATCACGGAAAGCCTGCTGGCGATCACTCGCGCGAAGATGTCCGTGGTGCCCGCTGGAGCGTAAGGGACGATGATTTTGACGGGCTTGTTGGGGTATGCCCCTTGGGACCAAGCCGTCGATGCTACGGTCAGCGCGGCAGCCGCGACCAGGGCCATTCTGCGATTGAACTTCAAGATGTCTCCTTATGGATTTGTCGCAGCAATGTATGGATTAGCGCGCACTAGATCTAATGGATTCTCGGAATAGCGCTATACAAAAAGTTGATTTCTCCTGCTGTAAGGCCATCCATAAACTTCCCGCCGACACCTAAAGGAGCGACAGCAGACACATGCAAAATCCAGATCCGGGCGCGAAACTTGCCTATTTCGAAAAATGGGTTGATCCCATCGCCCTAGATATCTTGGCAAAGCACCCATCCATCCAAGTTCTCCGGCTGGACTACGATGCGCCGGTTGAGATCAGCCTTGCGCGAATGCAAGAAGCGGCCGGCTACCAAATCGCTCCACGAGGAGAGTTGCGAGAGCCTTGGTTCGGTAATGGCGACTTGCTAAGGTGCTGCCCGCATCTGCTGGCCATCACCTCGACAGGATCAGGTTATGACATGGTCGATGTCGAAGCTTGCACGCGTGCTGGCGTCATCGTCTGCAACCAGACAGGCAGCAACAGCATCGCCGTGGCAGAGCACGCGCTGGGCCTCACTCTGGCACTGCTGCACAAGTTTGGTATTTCAGATCGTGCGATGCGCAAGTACGAAGGAATCGACCGCTTTGACTATGCGGGTACGGACGCAAACGGGAAAACAATAGGCTTGGTCGGCATTGGGCAGATCGGAACGCGCATGGCCGCCTTCTGCAAAGCTTTGGGCATGACTGTCCTGGCCTACGATCCGCACCTCACCTCAGCCGAAATCAGCGCCCGCGGCGCAGCGCCTACGGACTGGGAGCAACTGCTGGCGTCCAGTGACGTCATCTCAGTCCATTGCCCCCGGACTGAAGAAACTTTCGGCATGCTCAACGCAACAGCGTTCGCGCAGATGAAGCCCGGGGCCTATTTCGTGAGCACTGCGCGGGGTGGAATCCACGATGAGAAGGACCTGCATTTCGCGCTCGCGAGCGGCCATCTAGCAGGCGCTGGGCTTGATGTTTTCTTGCAGGAACCGCCTTCCAAAGCTCATCCTCTGCTTTCTCTGGACAACGTTATCGCAACGCCACACAGCGCAGGCTTGAGCCGGGAGGCGGTGCGTGCAATGGCCTCTTACGCTGCGCAGCAGTGGGTGGACATTTTTACCGGACGCGTTCCGCCCCGACTGGTAAATCCTGAGGCCTGGCCTCTCTACAGCGCCAAGTTTTCTAGGCAATTCGGGTTCGCCCCAGACGAGCTCTAGTTTTCCGAGTTCGGTGAGGATGGCCGGCACCTAGTGCCGGCCATCCTCACTCAGTCACTCACTCACTTGAACGCGCGTTCGCCCAGCACAGCACCGCGGAAACGATCCTTGAGGTAGGAACCATCGCGTGGCGGCATAACACGCGGCGCCTTTTGACGACCGATCTTGACCTGCGCTAGCAACAGTCCGCGCCTGGCGAAGACTGCGCCTGCGAGCTTTTCAACTTCATCCTCCGTACTGACGATGGAGGCGCTCTCGAACCCGCAACCTTTTGCGACCGCGGCCAAGTTGGTCCCCATGCCGGTGTGGGTCGGTTGTCCGCCAGTTTCCTGATAGACCTCGTTGTCCATCACAACAATGCTCAGGTTATCGGGGCGCTTTGCAGCGATGGTAGATAGTGCGCTCATCTGCATGATGATCTCGCCGTCCCCCGTGACGACCAGCACCGGACGCTTTGGTTGCGCCAGGGCCAAGCCGAGTCCCACCATGGCAGCTGCGCCCATTGCATTCCACAGTGGAAAGGTGAGCGGAGAGTCACCGACGGCGGCGGTGTCCCACACTGTCGAGCCCACGCCTGCGATGACAAGTGCATCGCCACGGTTCTCCAACAGTTTTCCGACGACCCAACGACGATCCAGTCGTTGTTCGTTATCTTTCTGTGCAACCATTTCTTTACTCCTTAAACACCTTGGCTCCCAGCATGCGCTGGGAAACGAGCACAACCACCTTGCGGCCAGCACCGTATGCGAGCTGGCACGCAGCACGCATGGTCTCCGCCGTGGAGTCTTGGTCCGTGAGATCGAGAATGGAGAAATCGAAGAGTTCGAAGCAACCCCGCGTCGCCTTGCCCATCGGAACCTGCCATGGGTTGAATTCGCCCCAGACACCGCGCATGGTCACTACCATCACGCAGGGAATAGTGCACACCGAAAGCAGTGAAAACATATTGACGCAGTTACCGACGCCCCCACATTGGATCAGCATCGCCGAACGGTCGCCACCCAGCCATGCACCTGCGACTAACATGACCCCTTCCTCCTCAGTGGTGAGCGCGGTAGCCACCATGTCGGGGTTTTGGCTGCATTTTGCAATCAGCGGCGCCAAGGCACCGTCCGGCAGATACGCGACTTGACGGATGTTGAACTCCTTCAAGACTTCGAATGTTTCGTCGGACCAGCTTGGCCGATCGACCTGTGTGCCTTCTTCAGAAGGCGAGCGCGTTTGCGCGATAGCAGAACTCATATGACTTTCTCCTTTGGCTTTGGTTTCTGTTGACTGATGCGATGACCGGGACCGCGGCGGTTGTCGCGAAAACGCTCTAACGAGAATGGATTGATATCGATGGTTGGCCGCTTGCCGGCGACGAGAGACGCCATACACTGTGCCGTCACTGCGGACAACGTCAGACCGTTGTGCCCGTGTCCAAACGCATAGAAAACATTTGGATGGTCGGAGAGGCGGCCTATTGCAGGCATCCCATCCGGAAATGAAGGTCGCACGCCCATCCAAGGAGTGGCGTTCGCCGCCGCAAGCTTGTCTGCATGATCAAGGTATTCCTTCGCCTGTTGCAACAGCAGCCAAGCGCGCTTCCAGTTAGGCACAGCATCAGGGCTGGCGAATTCCGCTGTGCCGGCGAGCCGCAGGCCACCTGCCATTGGTGTGGCACCGAAGTAGGGCTCCCCAAAAATCACCGGCCTCTCCATCGCCAAGTGGGCATCCAGCATCAGGTGGTATCCGCGTTCTGCGGCCAGAGGAACAACCTGACCCAGCCCTTCAATTAAAGCCTTGGACGCATGCCCTGCGCAGACCACGACGCAGTCTGCCACCAGCTCGCCGTGAGACGTGCGAACGTGAGCGATCTTCCCGTCTACGGTCCGAATTCCGAGCACACGCGTCTTGGCAACCGTGGCCCCACCAGCCCGAAGCCGCTCTGCATAAGCCAACCCCAGCCGCCCGGGATCACTTACTCTTCCGGAGTTCGGGAAGAACAGGCCGCCAGCAAGATCACTGCGCAGGGCTGGAACCAACGCCTTCATCTGCGACGCGTCGACACGCGTTGCCAGAATGCCTGAGCGCTCCCACCACGGCATGCGTGCGGCACGAGCCTCAAGGGTGGGGGCATGCCGACATGCCACAAGAAGACCATCGCGGGTAACAAGTTGACTGGCTCCACTAGCGGCCGTCAACGCATCAAAGCAGTCAATAGCGGGAGCCGTCACGGAGGCCATCGCCGCGACGATCGCATCGTGACGCGACGGCGAGATGGTCGCCGCTGCACGCGCCATCCAAGGCAGCATCGTGCCCAGGTAGGATGGTCGGATCACAAGAGGCCCGTCCTTAGACCAAAGCAGACGCGGCAATCCCAGCAGGGTATCCATAGTGGCTGGCGGAAACAGGTTTGCCTCAGATAGGCATCCCGCGTTTCCAAAGGAACAACCGCTCATAGGCTCTTGGGCGTCGACCACGGTCACTACGTGACCATCGAGGTGCAACCGCAACGCGGTTGACAGACCGACGATGCCAGCCCCAACTACCAGGACGCGTTGAGGTGTTGCAGGTAAGCTCATCGATGGATCGCCATTCGGCGCTCGATAAGCCTGACCACGCAGGACAGCGTTAGACAGATCACAAAGTAAACCACCGCAACGAACAGGTACATCTCGACCAGCCGACCATCACGTTGTGCAATCTTTGACGCCGCGCCCAGCAAGTCCGTGATGGACAGCACATAGACCAACGACGTGTCTTGAAACAGCACGATGGTCTGCGTTAGTAGGAGCGGAATCATGGTGCGGAATGCTTGCGGCAGGATGATGGACTTCATCGACTGGCGGTAGGTCATGCCCAAAGCCCTTGCAGCATGAGCCTGTCCCTCAGGGATAGCGCCGATCCCCGCCCGTACGATTTCGCAGAAGTACGCCGCCTCGAACAGCGTAAAGGTGATGACCGACGACCAAAACGGATCCATCCGCACAGGCTGTGGAGACCGCAGCAGCGCCTGCCCCAACAGCGGCACCAGGAAGAAAAACCAGAAGATCACTAGGAGTAGCGGGATCGATCGGATGAAATTCACATATCCCGTTGCCGGCAAATTCAACAGCCTGTAGGGCGAAAAGCGCATCAAGGCCAGAACCGTTCCCAGCACTACGCCGCCTGCGGCCGCGGCGAGCGTGAGCATCACCGAGAACCGTAGGCCCTCCATGAACAGATATGGCAGCGATTGGGCGATGACGCCCCAGTCGAACTGAGAGAACATGGCTAACGCCTCACGCCGGTGCTAGGCTTGCTGCCCGCGCGCATGGAAAACCCTGGAACTGCGGCACGGCGCTCCAGCGCCCGCATCAGGCTGACGATCACGATGTTGATGAGCATGTAAACGAGAGTCGCACCGGCGAACGCCTCAAATATCTGGAAAGTGAACTCCTGCATGCTGCGAGCGCTGGCGGTGAGTTCGACCAATCCAATGGTCAGGGCGACTGCACTGTTCTTCACAATCCCAAGAACCTCAGAAGTCAGCGGTGGCAGGATGATTCGGTACGCCATCGGCAATAGCACGAAGCGATAAGTTTGCGGAAGCGTGAAGCCCATTGCGAGAGCGGCCATTCGCTGCCCGGCACGCAGACTGAGAATTCCCGCCTTCAATTGCTCCGCAATACGGGGGGAGGTATACAGGCCCAGGCATACTACGGCTGTGTAGAACGACGCGTTGCTAGCCTGCTTCATCGCGATCCCCAATGATGTCGGCACTATCTCCGGCAGGACAAAGTACCAAACGAACATCTGGACCAGCAAGGGAATGTTGCGAAACAGTTCGACGTATGCCGTTGCGAACGCTCGCGCCGTGCTACTTGGCAGAGTGCGCATCACACCGATCACCGATCCTGCGATCAAGGCGATGATTAGTGCGCCGGCAGCGACTGCAAGCGTCCACGCCGCGCCGAATGACATCGCCGCAAAGTAGGACAGCCCCCCGTCAGGCGTCTTCTCTAGAAAAACGCCCCAGTTCCAGTTGTAATTCACCGCTCGGCAGGCTCAGTATGCAGCGGGATCACCGCTATCCGTCGGCTTGTCGATGACTTTCTTCAGCGCGTCGGACATGGGCATGTTCAGGTTATTGTTCTTCGGCGGGATGGGGCGCAAGAACCACTTTGCGTAGATGCTGTTAATCTTCCCGCTGGAATACACGGCGCTCAGGGCACCATCGACTACACGCTTGAAATCCGGGTCATCCTTGCGCATCATGAACGCATAGGGTTCAAGGGAAAGAGGCGTGGAAGAAATTGCAAAGGCACCAGGATCTTTTGCATTGCTAACGAACGCGGCGAGAATCACGTCATCCATCACGAAAGCAGCCGCTCGGTCGGTTTCGACAGTCAGAAACGCTTCTGCGTGGTCCTTGACCGCAGAGATGTTGAGGTTCAAGTTGCGCTGGCCATTCAGCTCTTGAAGTTGCTTAATGTTGGAGGTGCCAGAAACGGATACTACTGGCTTGCCTTTAAGGTCGTCTAGCGTGCTGATCCGACTGGCCTTTTTCGAAACGAAGCGGTTGGACGTCACGAAATGCGTGACCGAAAAGGCGACTTGCTTCTGCCGGTCCGCGTTGTTGGTCGTAGCACCGCACTCCAGATCGATCGCGCCGCTAACCAACAGCGGAATGCGCGACGCTGAAGTGACGGGCACCATCTTTACGTCTAAGGTGTCCATCTTCAACTGCGACTTGATAGCCGACAAAACCTCGACGCACAAATCTTCGGAATAGCCGACCACCTTCTGGTTATTGTCGTAGTACGAAAATGGGAGCAACGTTTCACGATGACCAATGGTGATCGATCCCGACGACTTGATTTTTTGAAGAGTGCCAGTGAGGTTCTGGGCGGTAGCTGCGCTACTCCAGAAGCACAGCGACATGACAGCGGCAGCCAGCGCGGCGCCCTTGTTGAAGAACTTCATGAAACCTCCAGAATGTGTTGGTCTGCGCCTATCGCGGTATCGCGAAGGGCAGCTGAATTCTTCCGGCGCACGGTTAAACTAAAAAGCGATATTTCTCTATGCGGCATCATTCCTTTTTGAGATAGCAGCATGCCAACCTTCAAGCAACTCGAAGCTTTTGTGTGTATGGCGGATGCCGGATCCATATCGGGCGCTGCCCGGCGACTTTCGATCGCACAGTCCGCTGCGTCTAAGCACGTCTCAGAATTCGAGGCACTCTTCGCACGCCCCTTGCTCGACAGGACAGGCAAAGGCGCGGAACTGACCGTCGAGGGCGCAGAAGTACTGATGCGAGCGCGCACGGTTCTCGCCCGAAGGGACGCTCTCCTGTTCGCGCTATCCAGCCGCGAGCTGCCCCGCAGGCGCCTACGCCTGGGCGTGACCGAAGTGATAGCGCTCACATGGCTCAACAAGCTGCTTGAAGCCCTACGCACCGCGTTCCCCCACGTCACCGTGGAGCTCAAGGTGGAGGTCAGCATCGCACTGCGCGAACAACTCCGTGGCGGCGATCTGGATGCAGTCGTGGTTCCTGACGCGGCGCGCACCCCCGGCCTCTTCAGGGCCAACCTCGGATCACTGGCTAACCAGTGGTACGCAAGCCCGTCCCTCTATCGTGGTCGAAAGGTTCTGAAGCGCGCTGATCTGTCACGCTTCGATCTGCTGACCCAAGGCTCCATGGCTCGCTCTGGCGTTCCGCTGCAAGACTGGCTGAACGCCGAATCCATTACACCGCGTTCCATCATCTCCAGCAGCAGCCTGATGGCTGTCCTGGACATGATGGTCTCCGGAATGGGAATCGCCCTACTTCCGGAACCGCTGGTTCGGGAACTTCTGGTGCGACGTCAAGTGACGGAATTGCCGGTGCGGCCCCTGCAGCCCAGCGTGAACTACGTGCTGCTTATGCGGGAGGAAGAGTCCAGCCATCTACACCTGCGTTTGAAGGACGTTGCAACGCAAGCTTGCGACTTTACCGTCACATCGAAAGAACTGGCCACTGCGCGTTATCGCGAGCACGCTTTGAAGGGAATGCGGTGATCAGCATCAAACAGGTTGAGGCGTTCTACTGGACCGCGCGCTTGGGCACAGTGCAAAAAGCATCAATGAAGCTCTCCATCACCCAGTCCGCGGCCACAAAGCGCATTCAGGAGCTAGAGAGACTGGCTGCGGCGCCCTTGTTCCAGCGTCAAGGGACTCGTCTGATTCTGAGCGACCATGGCCGGAATCTACTCGTTGAGGCCGAGGGATTCCTTAAAGCATTAGCCTCTCTCGAGGAGCTGCGCACGGACCGCAGCCAGCTCAATCGGCGACTTCGCATTGGAATCACGGAGTTGTCGGCCCTGACTTGGTTCCCCGCTTTCGCCCGCGCGACTAAGACTTTATACCCGGACTTGGCTCTACATCCCGAAGTGGACCTCTCGGCCGTCTTGCGCGAGAAAGTTCTGAGCGGCTCGTTGGATGCGGTTGTGATCCAGGACTTCCATTTGCCAGATGGAATAGCATCTATTCCAATTCAAAAAGTCGATTACGCCTGGTTTTGCAAGCCCGGTCTTATCACGAGTGAACGACCAGTGACCCTTGTTGAGATTGCGCGCCATCCAGTGATCGAACAGACGTCGGGATCCGGCCTAACCGCCCTGACGCGAAGCATGTTCGCGGGCATGGGAATCGAGGTCGAACATGCATTCGGTAGCAACAGCTTGGCTGCACTTGCAGGGCTAGTCGAGGCGGGGGTAGGCGTAGCGTGCCTACCGGCCTCCTACTTCCGCCAAGCGGTGCGCCAGAAACGAATGACACGACTCAAAACATCGCCCGCCGTACCGTCAGCCAGCTATCAGCTCGCCTTCCTTCCCAACGACCAGGCTACGCTGCACGCCGCGGTTGCCTCAATCGCGACGAAGTGCGCATCCAAGTTCCGGTAGATAGGCTTAACTGCCTGCCCGAACGATGAAGCTCGCCGCATAAAAAACCGCATGCCAATTTTGACTTCTATCTGGAAGTGGCCGCTTGAGCGTCGGGATTCCACGGAATCACACTGCCAGCCCTGTCGCGTGTAGCGCGGACTGCGCGATGCCGACGTTCTTCAGGTCTGCGCAAGCCATCAAGTTCATGCTGCAGCGCAATGGCGAACAAGGAAGCCGGAGCGCGCCCGCCGGCGCGATGGTGCCATCTGAGAATCGATTCGGCTTTTCTGTAGTGCTTTGTTGGACCAATGCTCTTTATGGTAGTTAGCCGCCACAATGTTTCTTCAGGTTGGCCTGCGTAAATAAAGTCACATGAGCGACCCCGGCGACGAGGTTATCCGGCGCTGGCGTGGAATGGACCATCGAGGCCGGCTCCGGCATCAGACCCCTTGCTGCTGGAGTCGGGTGCGCAGGTACTCGTTGAACGCATACGCCGCCGGAGACAGTACGCGGTGCCGCAGCTTAGCAATGTTGACTGTCCGCGTCAGCAACACCCCTCGTATGCGGCTGAAGCCATAGATCCTCGAGTCCAGCTTTCGGGCAACGCTCACGGGCACCAATGTCGAGCCCATGCCGGCCTCCGCCAGTCCGACCAAGGTCAGCACGCTTTCGGCTTCGAACGCCGGTACAAGCGCCAAGTTGCGCCGCTCCGCCTCTTCCAACAGAGTCTTCCACATAGAGACCTTTTGGCTCAGCGCCATGAAGGGATAGTTCACTACCTCGGCCAAGTCGACCTCCGCCCCCTGCACCAGAGGGTGGGACTTCTTGGCGACGAGTACGCACTCTTCGACATACAGCGTTGAGAACTCTAGCTCGGGCGCGTGGTCGTCCAGACCGCCGAACAGAGCCAGTTCGATGCGTTCGCCCAGCAGTTCCTGACTCAAGAAGGCACCGGAGCCGTCGCGCAGCGTGATCCGTGTGCGTGGATCGGCTTGCGCATAGCCCACGATCAGCTCCGGCATCAGGAAGTTCGCGATGCTGGTGTGAGCACCCAACGTCACCCCCACCTGCCGCTCGTGCGGTGCGCGGGTAAAGTCATCGTGGAGACCTTGAAGCTGCTGAACGATGACGGCTGCCCGAAGGCGGAAATGCTCTCCAGCATCGGTCAGTTGCACCCTGCGCGTGGTGCGGATCAGCAGCGGTTGGCCCAGCCGTGTTTCCAGACGCCCTATACGCGCCGTCACTGCTGGCTGTGACATCCCGAGCGAGACACCGGCGCGGCTAAAGCTGCCGAGTTCGGCCACCTTCAAAAACGCCTCGAGATCTGTCGGATCCATGGCGATGCGAGACATGAGCCGGCCCTTCCATTTATCCACTTATCTTATCAATCTATACCAAATTTTACGTTGATGGAGTGGTGAGCTCTCCCTAACATCCGTATGCACCAGCGCGAGAGCCCATCCGCGCTCCGTCGAAAGAGACAAGAAAGTCGGATAAATGAAGCTTACCCAAGTGACCCGGGTCTTGCGCAGCAAGAATGCCGGACCGTCCACCACCACTCTGGACCTGATGTTCGTGGATCAGGCTGGGTATGTCTTAGCGACCACCTCGCCGTCCCTCACGCCCGCGCACATTGCCGGCCTCTATCGCGTGCCTGTAGACAAGGTGCGCGTGATCCATTTTCCCGAGGCACTCGCCATCAAGGTGAGCCTGCCTCGTCGGGTCATTGCCGGCTCACCTGGTGATCGCGACGTGTATGGCGCACAGCAGCACGGCCCGATCCTGGGGATCGAATTATGAGCAACGCAATAGAACGACTGCGCCAGCAGGTGGTACAAGATGGAAACCTGCAACCGCTGAGGGTGTTGTGCGGCTCCGGTGCCCTGGGCAACGGGATTCCGCGCGCGGCGCTCGCCAGGGGTTTCCAGCAAAAGCCGCATTTCGTCGGCTGCGACATGGGCTCCATCGATCCCGGACCGTACTATCTGGGCACAGGAAAGATCGGGACATCCGAGCGTGTCACGCGCAGCGACCTGGAGCAAGTACTGCTCGGATGCCGCAGCGCCGATATTCCATTGCTGATCGGAACCGCCGGCACCGCAGGAAGCATCCTGCACGTGGAGCAGGTGGTGAAGATGGTGCGTGATGTCGCTGCCTTACACGGACTGCATTTTAAGCTTGCGTGGATCCATGCCGACATCGCGGCCTCGGTCGTCATCGAGGCAATCGGTGAACAATCCGTCCGGCCTCTTGGCCACATGCCCGATCTGACAGCGGACGACGTGACGAACTGCCGCGCCGTCGTGGGCCAGATGGGGGTTGAACCTTTCCAGCGCGCGCTGCTTGAGGGTGCAGACGTGGTGATCGCCGGCCGCGCCTGTGATACGGCGATCTTTGCCGCAATTCCGCTGATGCTGGGCTACCCAGCCGCCACCAGCCTGCACTTATCGAAAATCATCGAATGCTCTTCGCTGTGCTGCGTGCCCGGCGGCAGCGACGCGATCCTCGGCACTATCGAAGGCGAAACTTTCGTGCTCGAGAGCATGAACCCGGACCGCATCGTTACGCCCATGTCGGCGGCAGCGCACAGCCTTTACGAGGAGTCCGACCCTTACATCATCCACGAGCCGGACGGCGTGGTGACGCTGCGCAATGTGCGCTTCGAGGACATCGACGGACGCCGCGTTCGCGGTTCGGGCGCGCAGTGGGTTCCCCACACACAACACACCATCAAGATCGAAGGCTCGGCCTATGAAGGCGAGCGTGCCATCCTGAGCGCCGCCACGGCCGACCCGAATGTCATCGCGCATTTGAGCGAAATTCTGAAAGCCATGGAGCGCGTGGTTGCGGAAACCCTTGCGCAGACCGAAGTGGGTGAATACCGCCTGTGGTTCCGCAAATATGGCATCGACGGCGTCGTGGACTGGCCTCATCCACCTGAGACGCCCCCACGCGAAGTCTTCATCCTCGGCGAATGTGTGGCTGAGTCAGCCGACACGGCCAAGGCGGTCTTGACCGTCGTAAAGCAGAAGATGCTGCATTTTGGCTTTCCGGGCCGCACTACCACCGCGGGCAACTTGGCATTTCCGATGACCCCCCCCGAAATGGCGATCGGGCCCGCCTATCGCTTCCGCGTCTACCACGTGATGGACGTAGCGGACTCCGGCGCGCTCTTCCCTGTGTTTCACGAGCAGATCTGAGCATCTACCGATGAAGGCCGTGCATGACAACTGATATGTCGCGGGTCGACACTAGCACCCCAACCTGTTCGTGGTTCTCTGCGGAGTGGAACGCGGCGATAGCCGAGCTCGCAAAGCATGCAGATAGCGGCCCAGGGCTCAGTGATAAAGAGCGCGCGCTGCTAAGGCTGGCAGTAGCGGCCTCGGCAACAACACTGTACGCGCCGGCTATTCGGGCCGGCCTCAAGCAAGCTCTGGCCCACGGCGCATCGCAACAGGAAATCGTGGAGGTGCTGCAACTAGTCAGCGTAATCGGTATCCACGCCTGCACGACTGCGGTCCCGCTGCTGCTGGAAGAACTTAGTCACTGCGGCATCGCAGCTGAAACCCGCAGTACCCCTGAACGCGCCGCCGTGCTGCGCGAAGACTTCATCCGTCGGCGAGGATATTGGAGCGAACGCTGGGGCGCATTGCTGTCGCTCGACCCAGACTTCTTTGAAGCCTTTACCGAGTATTCGAGCATTCCCTGGGAACAGGGTCCGCTATCGCCGCAGATGAAAGAGTTTGTCTACATCGCAATGGATGCGGCCTGCACGCACCTCTATGCGTCCGGGCTTCGGCTTCATTTCCGCAATGCACTGAGCCTCGGGGCCAGTCCGCGGCAATTGTTCGACGTCATCTGTGTGGCGTCAACCGCTGGGCTTTTCACCTTCGACCTGGCCAATCCGATGCTGGCCGAAGAGATCCAGGCCAGCACCCTCGCAACGAAATAAGACCTCCCGTCCTGCAAATAGCCTCAATCATGGCCAACTCTTACAACGACAACGGGCGCCGCACATTCTTGCGCGCCGCCGCAGCAGCGCCTTTCATCCTGCAAAAGACCCAGGCCTGGGCTGCGGAGTATCCCACGATGCCGATCAAGATCGTGGTGCCTTTCAGCGCGAGCAGTGGTGCAGACTTGTCTATGCGCCGCCTAACCCCGGCTCTGTCGGAGATCATGGGTCAGCCAATCATCATCGACAACAAGGCTGGTGCCGGCGGCATCATCGGAAGCGAATTCGCCGCAAGGGCCGCGCCGGATGGCTACACCTTGCTTGCCGGCACGATGAGCACGCATGCTATCAACGTAGGCGTCTACAAAAAGCTGCCCTACGACCCGATCAAAAGTTTTGTACCTATTACGCGCACGAACGCTTTTCCCAGCGTCTTGGTGGTTCCGAGCTCCCTAAAAGTCTCCAGCATGGCCGAACTGCTTGCCTTCGCAAAGCGAGCCAACCGTCCGCTCAGTGCCGCTACCGGCGGGACAGGCACCACGCCTCATCTGGCAGCCGAAATGCTGCGCATGGCAACAAAGATGGACATCCTGTCCGTACCGTACAAGGCCACGGGCACGTATGTTCCCGACGTGATGGCGGGCACCATCGACATGACGTTTGCAAACGTGCCCTCGGTGCTGGGCCAAATCAAGGCCGGCAGGCTGACCGCACTCGCCGTGACATCGACTACGCGCAGCCCCTTGTTGCCGACGGTACCCACAATGATCGAGGCGGGCCTCGACGGTGTCACCATGTCCATCTGGATTGCGCTGTTTGCCCCCACGGGTACGCCGGAGGCTATCGTGCAGAAGGTTTCAGCGGCTACTCGCAAGGCTCTCGAAATGCCAGCCGTTCGCCAAGGGCTGGTCAATGATGGCTCCCAGGTCGAGACCGATCCGAGCTCCTCAGCATTCGCAAGCTTCTTGGGAACCGAAATACCGCGATGGGTCGGCGTGACCAGGGCAGCCGGTATCGTGCCCGAGTAAGCGGGCACCCAATGGACTTAAAACTCAGCAGCAAGGCCGCAATGGTCTCGGATGCGAGCGCTGGAATCGGGCGCAGCATTGCCGAGACCCTCGGTTCGAAAGACGCACGGCTGATGGTGCATAGACGCGACCGCGAACGCCCGAAGAAACTGGCCGCAGAGATAATGTCGGCCGGGAGCCCGCAGCTTCCCTGGATCGCACAGGATTTCGCGCAACCGTGCAGCGCGGCGTCCATTGCAGACAACGCCTCGATGACCCTGAGTTCAATCGACATCCTCGTCGACAACGCTGGTAGAAGTCGCTTTGTCAATCGGGATGCATTTGACGCGGCATCGCGAGACGGCATGACCCTAAGTCTCGGCAATCATCGGCGCATCAGCAGGGCCCTCTTGCCCCAAATGATCGATCACACTTCGAGGCCGGTGATAAGTATCACCGGCTTAGTCGAACCCAAGGAACTGAATGCCGCCGCGCCAGCCAAGGAGGCGCTGACGGTTTGGAGCAAGGCGCTTGAGCACCAGCTGGGACCGCACGGCATTACGGTGAATTGCATTCGACCTAGCCTGATCGAATCGAAGCAGCTCGCCCCAATGCAGCATCGATCGGTTGCGCGAGCGAGTCGTACCCGCGACGTCCAGGTCCCTCGGTAAGCGAGAAGATATTGCAGCGGCGGTTGCGTTCCCAGCCTCGGAAGGTGCACGCTACATCGTCCGAAACACCACCATCGTCGATGGCGGCCCGCTGCAGCACGCCTTCTGACCTGACTTAGTGTCCGAGCGACACGCGGTGTACCGTCTTTCAAAGCCACCATATGTACTACGAAATCAGCGCCGTCCGATACGCCAAACGTGATGGCACACGCAGGTCTCACTTCGTCAACGATCGTCACGAGGACGGACCCATGCCCATGGACTATTTCATCTGGGTGGTCCGCTCACCCGAAAAAGTCTTTGTTGTCGATACGGGTTTTACGGAGCCAAAGCGCCGCGGAAGAACTTTTCTCAAGTGTCCGGCCGAGTCCCTTGGACAGATGGGTATTGACGCAACCTCGGTCAGCGACGTCGTACTCACCCACATGCACTACGACCACTGTGGCGGGCTGGAGCTTTTCCCGAACGCTCGGTTCCATGTGCAGGAAAGGGAAGTGGCCCATGCCACTGGCCGCTACATGAGCGTGGGCTGCCTGGGCCACGGCTACCACTGCGAGGACGTGCTTTCGTTGGTTCGCATGAACTTCGAAGGCCGCGTTGTTTTTTACGACGTCGATCGTCCCATTGCGGAAGGCATCACGTTGCACCGAATCGGCGGTCACACGCCTGGATTGCAGTGTGTGCGGGTCGAGACCGCCCGTGGAGTGGTGGTACTTGCGTCTGACTCTGTCCACTACTACGAGCAGATGGAGATGAACAAGGTGTACAGCTCTGTCGTCAATGTGCCTGACATGGTCGACGGCTACGCCACGTTGAGGCGCCTAGCTGGGCCTGGGGGTGACATTGTCCCCGGTCACGATCCCCTGGTCATGCAGCGCTACCCCGCTTACAACAAGGCACTCGAAGGTGTTGTCGCCCGCATCGCTTGAGAAATCCAGCAGGAAACTTAGTAGCCGTCTTCGCACCATGGTCAGCCGTGCTGACATGACCGAGAGATACAACCGGCCATCAACCTGTACGCCGTTCGCCACAACATCGATCTGAAGCCGGTCGTCTGGACTGCACGCGTGACAGAAATCTTGGCCGAGGTGACTAGGGCCAGGGCCAATCAAGCAGCAGCTGCGGGACAAATGCCGTAAGTGACCGGATCCACGGCGCAATCAGGCACGCCTATTGGAGAAGACCGAGCAGTAGAAGGCGGGCATCTGGGCCGCGGTCGAGTGCCCGTTCCATGTGATCAAGGACCTGTCCCGTCATAGGAAGACCTACCACAAGGGACTGGCCAAAAATGAGGTGCGCTAGCGTCCAGTCAACCCATCTCGAATACGCGGAAGTGGCGCAACCAGCGATGCCCTACTCCGTCTGCGACAGGTCACACGGCAGCTTCTCGCCCGTCGCGAGCCCATGCGCCAGCACCGCGCGCAGCTTTAGCAAATTCTGATGTTGCTCCGCGAGAGAAGCTTGCAAAAGCTCGACCTCCTGAATGCGGACGTTGACTTCTGCGAACGTCTTGCTGTACGAGCAGCCGCCAGTTTCAGCAAACAAGCCTCGGATCACGTCGAGCGTGAAGCCTAGCTTCTGGCTG